>Ga0207670_10000029_pt1 | contig 116950 bp, 90 predicted proteins | sample KBSS23HmetaG_FD_184339 | JGI IMG/M metagenome (GOLD analysis project Ga0207670, IMG submission 184339) | Switchgrass rhizosphere microbial communities from Kellogg Biological Station, Michigan, USA - KBS S2-3H metaG (SPAdes) (version 2) | ecosystem: Host-associated > Plants > Roots >...
GGTGACCCGTCCCGTGACGCCAGCGCCGGTGGTGACCCGTCCTGTGACGCCCGCGCCGGTGGTGACCCGTCCCGTGACGCCAGCGCCGGTGGTGACCCGTCCCGTGACGCCCGCGCCGGTGGTGACCCGTCCCGTGACGCCAGCGCCGGTGGTGACCCGTCCTGTGACACCCGCGCCCGTCAGGGTCGCTGTCCCGGACATCGCACCGGTGCCGCTGTCGACCCCGTCGGAGATCACCACCCCGGTGCCGCTGTCCGCCTCCGTTCCATCGCCGCCGGCGATTCCGGCCGCGGCTCGCGAGGTCACGCCTTCGCCTCGGCCGGTCACGCCGTCGCCCCTGATCCAACGTCCGGCGACGCCCGCGCCGGTCGTGTTGCCGTCGGGAACCCCCGCCGTGATCGTATCGTCCGCCTCGTCGCAATCTCCCGCGCCGGTCCCCGTGCAGCCGCGACCAGCGACGACGCCGTCGACGAACCTTCCCCTGGACGGGGCTTTGCCGAAGCCTGGGGCCGAGGCATCAGGCAAGGTCGACCTGCGTCCCAAGCCGTCGAGATCGTGGATCCTGGTGGTCGCCATCGCCGTGGCCGGGGCGGTAGCGCTGGCCTACTACGTGCGCTGATCGCCCGGGCCCTATCTGGGCACTTTCACGCGCGCCGATTCGTCACGCTGTGCCGGCTGCGATAACGGTGGACTTGGGCAGCGTTGGCGGCAAAATACCGGCGCGACCGCCGACAAGTCGATGCGTGGCTTGCTTCGGAGCGGCCTGGTTACTGACACGAAAGGGATCATCACATGGCCTTTACACTTACTGATCTACCGTACGGCTCCGACGCGCTGGCGCCCCACATGAGCGCCGAGACGTTGAGCTTTCACCACGGCAAGCACCACAAGACCTACGTCGACAACCTGAACAAGCTGGTCCAGGACAAGCCCGAGGCCAGCAAGACCCTGGAAGAGATCATCCTCTCGGCGCAAGGTCCGCTGTTCAACAACGCCGCGCAGATCTGGAATCACGACTTCTTCTGGAAGTCGATGCGTCCGGGCGGAGGCGGGACGCCCTCCGGCGAGCTGGGGCGGAAGATCGTCGAGGACTTTGGTTCCGCCGAGGCCTTTGCGACCAAGCTTTCCACCGCGGCCGCTACCCAGTTTGGCAGCGGCTGGGCCTGGTTGGTCCTGGATCAGGGGAAGCTGGCCGTCACGGCGACCAGCAACGCGGATCTTCCGCTCAAGCACAATCAGAAGGCGCTGCTGACCATCGACGTCTGGGAACACGCCTACTACATCGATCACCGCAACGCGCGTCCGAAGTACATCGAGACCTTCTTGAATCACCTGGCCAACTGGGATTTCGCGCAGGCGAACTTGCTGGCCGCCAGTCGAGGCTGACAGCCTTTCATCCGCCGGGGGCGGGGCGGGGCGATCCACGCGCGCGCAAGTGCGTTGCCGGCCGGGTCACTCGCCCCAGATCGTAGCGACGATGTGGCGCGCGCCGCCCGCATCGCGATGTTCGCCCAGGTAGACGCCCTGCCACGTGCCGAGGGCCAGCCGGCCATTCCGGATCGGGATTGTGATGGCCGTCCCCAGCACCGCCGTTTTCAGATGCGCCGGCATGTCGTCGTCGCCCTCGGCGGTGTGGACGTAGTAGGGCGCCTTCTCGGGAATCGCCCGATCCAACCACCGCTCCATGTCGCCTCGCACGTCCGGGTCTGCGTTCTCGTTGATCGACAGCGACGCCGACGTGTGCTGAATGAACAGATTCAACAACCCAACCCGGAGCTCTTTCAGCTGCGGCAGGTGTCCGAGAATCTCGTCTGTCACCAGATGAATCCCCCGCGCTCGCGGGCGCAGGCGCAACTCCACTTGATGCCAGGGCATGGGGACCTTCCTTAGTCGGGCCGCCCGTCCGTTGCAATCCCGATCACGCCATGGGCAGCGCGCTTGGCCGATGACGGATCAAGGCGACGACGGGGTCGTCTTGGTCTCGGTCTTGGTCGTCTCCCGCCGCGAGGTTCCTGCGCTGGTCCCTGTCTTTGCGGGATCGAGCGCCGCGGGGGTGAAGCCGCTGCTGGTCTTGGGCGCTGGCCGTTTCGCCAGCGCGCGCTCTTCGTCTGGAGGCGCCGGTTCCTTCGCGGCCACCGCCTGCTGACCGGCCGTCTCGGGCATGACCTGGATCGGTGCCGCGATCACCGCGCCGACGTCGGAGAACAGCTCGGCCCATTGCTCGCGTTCCTTGTCGACGTTCCACACCGGGTCGGACGAGACGTCGCGATTGCCCGCGTAAAGCACGGGCTGAGCGACCACCCGGGTGCCGTCGCCTTCGGCAGAGACGGTCACGCGGTAGGCGCGCGCCGTCACGCGGTCCTTCGAATCGACGGCCATCGGTTTCGTCGTGATGAGCCCGTGCTCGGGATCCACCGTGGCGATCTCGTAGCCGTCGGCCTTCAGGATCCCCAGACATGCATAAAAGACATGCTCCGTCGGAGCCGAGAACGTACGCGCCCCGCTGCGGCCGACTTCACCCTGGGTCAGGGAACCACTGTGCGCGCAGGCGCCAAGGGTCAGGCACGCGGTTGCGATCAAGGACGCCCGTGCGATGACGGAGCCAGCGGCGCGACGTCTCGAAAAACCGATGATCGTCATGAGAAACTCCTTCCTAGATCCCGACAGTCCGTCGCTGTATAGCACGTCCCGAGAGCGGCGCGGCCGTGGGCGGCGTCAGCGAAGCTGCAGCGCGTACACGAAGGTCCACGCTCCCACGAACAGCAGCGCGTCCAGGCGATCCAGAAGGCCTCCATGGCCGGGGATCAGATGCCCCGAATCCTTCACGCCGGCGGACCGCTTCAACATCGATTCCACCAGGTCCCCGGTCGGTCCCAGGACGGCCGCCGGTACCGCGACCAACAGGCAATCGCCGGCCGTCAGCGCCGGGAAGAACGTGGCCCGGATCAGGAACAGGGTGCCGATCGACGCGGCCAGGCCCCCGACGGCGCCCTCGACGGTCTTGCCTGGGGAAATGGCCGGATACAGCTTGTGGCGGCCCAGCGCCCGTCCCGCGAAATACGCGCCCGTGTCGTTGGCGAACGTCGCCGCGATGGCCGTCAACACCCAGCGTGGCCCGTCGGGCAGCAGGCGATGGAGCAGTCCCAGCGGCGCTGCCAGCGCCCCGACGTACAGGATCCCCAGCACCACCAGGCCCAGCCGTGCGCCCGCCTCCGCGATCGGGCCCGGCGACAGCAGGACCGCCGTCGCGCCCAGCACCAGCGCTCCCAGGCACCACACCAGCGCCAGGTCCGGCCTGAAATAAAGCCCGGTCGTCAGGCCGACCCCCGCCAGGATGGTCACCACGCGCAGCGCCTTCGAAACCGTGGGCAGCATCATCGCGGTGAACTCGCGCATGCCGATCAGCGAGCACAGCAGGATCAGCAGGCCAAAACCCAGGCGCTGCTCCCACAGCACCAGCGCGGTCAGCAGCGGGATGGCCACCACTCCACTCAACGCGCGACTGACAAGATTGGACATGGTGGCGGCGTACGGTCGAACTCGCGGGGCGTTGGCCGCACCCGCGACGGGGCGTCAGCCCGCGCTCCGAATCTGTTCGCGGGTCAGGCCGAAGCGGCGTTCGCGGCCGTCGAACGACTCCAGCGCCTGCAACAAGTGGTCGCGCCCGAAGTCGGGCCAGTAGGTCTCGGTGAAGTACAGCTCGGCGTAGGCCGCCTCCCACAGCAAGAAGTTCGATAGTCGCTCCTCGCCCGAGGTGCGGATCAACAGGTCCAGTTGCGGGAGCGGGCCCGTCTGCAGCGACGCGGAGAAGCGCGCGTCGGTGATGTCCTCGGGCTTCAGCGTCCCCTTGGCGGCCTGCTCGCACAGGGCGCGCGTCGCCGCCAGGATGGATTCACGGCCCCCGTACGACAGCGCCAGGCACAGCGTCATCCCGCGATTGCCCGCCGAGTCGCGCATCAGCGCGTGCAGCGGTTCGCGCACGAAGTCCGGCAGACGGTCGACCTCGCCAATGGCGATCAAGCGGATGCCGTTCTCCATGATCTCGGCACGCTCGTCGATCACGTAGTCGCGCAGCAACTGCATCAACGTCGCGACCTCGTCAGGCGGGCGGTCCCAGTTCTGGGACGAGAACGCGTACAAGGTCAGGGCGCGCAGGCCCAGCTCACGTGCCGCCCGCACGACTTCCTTGACCGAGCGGGCTCCCCGACGATGGCCGTCCACCCGGGGAAGATTGCGATGTTGGGCCCAGCGGCCGTTACCATCCATGATGATGGCGACGTGACGCGGGAGCTGGGCCAGACCTTTCGACATGCCTTGGTTCGGGTACCACATACCCCAGCCTGATTCAATAAGCTGGCCAAGCCGCTGCGCCGGAAGGCGACCTCGTTCCGGGCGACGTGCCCCGGCGCAACTTCGGCTGTAGGCGCCGATGGGCTCGACGGATGCCCGGGGGCCGCCCGACCGTGCGTCGGCGGCGTCGGACTGGGCGTTTTCGTTGTCGCGACCGGTCGAATGGTCTAGGCTTCGCGCATGAAGACGGCCGAGGACATCGAGTCCTATCTGATGAAGGTGGGCCTTCCCTACGAGCAGGTGAAACCCGGCATCTGGCTCCTGAAGCTCGAACGCTGCGACAATTTTGTCGTTTCCATGGCGGGGCCGGTGGTGGTTTTTCGGGTGAAGGTGATGGACCTCCCGCGGGCCGATCGCGAGGCGCTTTACCGGACCTTGCTGTCCCTCAACACCGCCGAGATGGTCCATGGGGCCTTCGGGCTGGAGGGCGATGCGGTGGTGATCATCCACGCGCTCGACCTCGAGAACCTGGACTTCAACGAATTTCAGGCGGTCATCGACGACGTGTCGCTGGCCATCGCGCGCCACTATCCGCTGCTCTCCCGCTGGAACACGCACGGTGCGGCGGCGGCCGCGGCCCCCGCAACCACCTAGGCCTCCCGGACCAACCCCTTCGAGGACCCCCCATGGGAATCTTTTCTAGACTCGGCACGCTCATCAAATCGAACCTGAACGATCTGATCTCGAAGGCGGAAGATCCGCAGAAGATGCTGAATCAGATCGTCGTCGACATGCAGAACCAGCTTGTCGAGGCGAAGAAGCAGGTCGCCATCTCGATCGCCGACGAGAAGCGTCTGAAGAAGCAGTGGGACGATCAGATCGAGCTGGCCAAGGAGTGGGAGCGCAAGGCGATGCTGGCCGTCAGGGCCGGCGACGATGGGCTGGCCAAGGAAGCGCTTACGCGCAAGCAAGAGCACGACAAGATGCAGGCGGAGCTCGCCAAACAGTGGCAGCTGCAGAAGACCGCAGTCGAGAACCTGAAGACCCAGCTTCGTTCGCTGAACGACAAGATCGAGGAAGCCAAGCGCAAGAAGGACCTGCTGATCGCCCGGCAGAAGCGGGCCGAGGCCCAGAAGGCGATCCAGGACACCATGCGCGGGCTCTCCGACGTGGGCGCCTTCGACAGCTTCGAACGGATGAGCCAGAAGGTGGACCAGATCGAAGCCGAAGCGGACGCGTCGACCGAGCTGGGAGGAGAGCTGGCGGGCGATACCCTGCAGCAGAAGTTCAAGGCGTTGGACGTGGGGGTCGGTTCGGACACCGCCTTGGCCGAGCTGAAGGCGAAGATGGGCCTGGGCCCCATGCCGGCGGCGCGCCCGGCATTGCCAGAATCCTCGCTCCCCGCCGACCAGGCGGGCGCCGGGGTCGCATCGGGCGCCACCGGTTCGTCCAAGTCATAGCGCGGAGGCGCTCGGGTCGGGCCGTCCCGCAAACGCTCCCAGGAGGTATCGACGATGGCAACCGATCCCGATCGTGAGGTCTGGATTGTCGGTGCGAAACGAACGGCCTTCGGGGCCTTCGGCGGCACGCTCAAGGACGCCAAGGCGACCGACCTGGGCCAAGCCGCGGCGGTGGCGGCCATCGCGCAGTCCGGTGTGCCAAGCCAGGACTTCGATCAGGTGATCTTCGGCTGCGTCGGCCAGACGACGCCCGAGGACATCTACTGCGCACGCCACGTCGGCTTGCTGGCGGGACTGCCGGTGGGCGTTCCCGCGTTGACCGTCAACCGCCTGTGTGGGTCGGGCTTTCAATCGCTCATCAGCGCCGCCCAGGAGATTCGCACCGGGGACGCACAGGTCTGTCTGGTGGGCGGCACCGAATCGATGAGCCTGGCCCCCCACGCGGTGCGAGGGGCCCGCTGGGGGCTGCCCCTCGGGAAGGCCCCGCCGCTCGACGATCTCCTGTGGTCCACCCTGACCGATACCTACGCCGGCTGCTCGATGGGGGAGACCGCCGAGAACGTGGCCAGCCTGCGCGGCATCACCCGCGCCGACGCCGACGCCTACGCGCTGTCGTCCCAGCAGCGCTGGGCCGCCGCCGATCGCGCCGGGCACTTCGCTGACGAGTTGATTCCGTTCCCGGTCAAGACCCGCAAAGGGCCGATCAGCTTTGGGCGCGACGAGCATCCCCGGCCCGACACTTCGGCCGAGTCGCTGGCCAAGCTGACCCCGGTGTTTCGCCCGGGCGGAACGGTCACGGCGGGCACCGCCTCCGGCATATCCGATGGCGCTGCGGCGCTGGTGGTCGTCAGCCGCGCCTTCGCCGAGGCCAAGGGCTTGAAGCCGCTGGGGCGCTTGCTGGCCTGGGGGGTGGCCGGCGTCGAGCCCAAGTTGATGGGGCTGGGCCCGGTGCCCGCCATCCAGATGGCCCTCCAGCGGGCAAGCCTGAGCCTGAGTCAGGTGGACCTCTTCGAGGTCAATGAGGCTTTCGCGCCCCAGGTCCTGGCCGTCATCCGCGAGCTGGGCCTTCCAACCGATCGCACCAATGTGAACGGGGGGGCCCTGGCGCTGGGGCATCCGCTGGGCGCTTCGGGAGCCCGCATCGCGGGCCATCTTCTGTACGAACTTGGCCGACGGGGCGCGCGAGTGGGCGTGGGCGCGGCATGTATCGGAGGTGGGCAGGGGATTGCGGTAATCCTGGAATCATTGCTATATGGACCGATGTCGTGATGACGACGACACAAAGATTGACAGCAAGCGGCATCGTCAGACTGCATCGAAGGACACAGATCGCAGCGCCATAAGGGCGTGCCGGTCTCATTTCGGGGGGAAATGCCTTCGCCGTTCCGCACTGATCGGGCAAGGAAAAAAGACACCGATGTTACAGCAGCCTAACCACACAATGGTCCAGTTCAACGGCGTGAAAGTGTTCTCAGCCACCATGGCTCAGGAGCGAGAAAACCTGGGCGAGAAGGTCACCCATTGGGTGCGCGAACATCCGCAGTGCAAGGTCGTCGACACCATCGTCACGCAGTCGTCTGACGAGGCATTCCATTGTCTGGCCATCACGGTCTTCTACATGGACGAGAAGGCCTAGAGATCTTGGTTCCCTGAGCGGCAACGTCGCGGGCTGAAAGGCATGGTCTTCCAGTCCAGCGCGTCGCGGCCGACCGAGCATCCAGAATACCAAGACGGAGGCCGGGCGTAGGGCCCCCCTCCGTATCCTGGCGTCGTCGCGCGGATCAGAAATTCGGCGGTGCGGATCGCCTACCAGTCGCCCCGGCGACCGCGGCCCCCACGGCCACCGCCTTCGCCTCCACGGCCACCTCCACCGTACCCGCCGCGGCCGCCGCCGCCGCCGCCGCCATAACCACCACCCCCACCGCCGCCGCCACCACCACCGTAGCCGCCACCGCCGCCGCCGCCGTAACCACCGCCACCACCACCGCCGGAACGGGGGGTTCGCTCACGGGCTTCGCTGACGTTGATCGGACGACCCTGGATCTGGCGACCGTTCAGCGTCTCGATGACGGCGGCCGCATCGTCGGCGCTGCCCATTTCGACGAAAGCGAATCCGCGCGGCCGACCGGATTCTCGGTCCATGACCACTTTCACCTCGACCACGTTCCGCCCGCCTTCGGAGAAGGCCTCTCGGAGCTCGGGTTCGGTGACGTTGTACGACAGGTTTCCTACGTAAAGCCTCGTTCCCATCTTCGTTCTCCTTGGTTCACGGACAGCGGCGCCTGAATGCACCAACCGGGGAATGACATCGTTCGACTCATACGAGGGGGCGCCGTACTGCTCTGTCGAGACGAGAAACCGTGAGACAAGGACGACACCGGAGCGGGCAGGTTATCTGATGGTCAGAATAACAATGGCTCTTGTCGAAGTCGAGAATCGTCGGCGCGCGAGCGTGCGGCCGCGAACTTGGAATTCGCGCGGAGAAGGTAGGTTTTCGTCGCACTCGCCAAGGCGACGTGCGGTCCGTTCATGAACGCCGATGCGCGAACGCCGATGCGCGAGGGCGCGAGGGCGGACGCTAATGCGCGAGCGCGCGCACGACCGCGTCGCCGGCCGCCACTGTGCCGGCCGGCTTCGCGCCGGTTGTGCTGGCGAGATCACCCGGGAGGACGCCGCCGGCGACGGCATCGTCGACGGCCTTCTCGATGGCTTCCGCCTCGGCGGTCAGGCTCAGCGAATGCCGCAGCATCAACGCCACGCTGAGAATCGTGGCGTACGGATTGGCGATGCCCTTACCGGCGATGTCGGGGGCCGAGCCGTGGATCGGTTCGTACAGTCCGCGCGTCCCGTCACCCAACGACGCCGATGGCAACATCCCCATCGAGCCCACCAACATCGAGGCTTCGTCGGTCAAGATGTCGCCGAACATGTTCTCGGTGACGATCACGTCGAAGTCGGCGGGCCGGCGGATCAAGTGCATAGCGCAGGCGTCGACCAGCATGTTGGACACGGCCACGTCAGCGAACTCTTCCTTCATCACGCGGGTGGTGACTTCGCGCCACAGGCGCGACGTCTCCAGCACGTTGGCCTTGTCGACGGACGTGAGCTTCTTTTTCCGGGCACGCGCCAGCCGCGCTGCCACGCGCACGATGCGTTCGACCTCGCCCACGGAATAGACGCACAGATCGGAGGCGCTGTCGGCGTCGCGACGTTTCTCGCCGAAGTAGATGCCGCCGGTCAGCTCGCGCACCACGATCATGTCGACGCCGGCCAGGACCTCGGGGCGCAGGGTCGAGGCTCCCAGCAGTCGCGGGTTCACGGCCACCGGCCGGAGGTTGGCGTAAAGACCCAGGCCTTTCCGGATGGCCAGCAACCCTTGTTCGGGGCGGACCTTGGCGCGCGGGTCGTCCCACTTGGGGCCGCCAACGGCGCCCAGCAAGACGGCGTCCGAGCTGCGTGCCAGTTCGAGCGTCGCGTCCGGCAAGGCGGTGCCCGTGGCGTCGATGGCTGCGCCGCCGATCAACGCCTCGCGCGTGACGAAGTCGTGCCCGAAACGCTTGGCGACAGCCGCAAGAACCTTGAGGGCCTCGGCGGTGACCTCGGGGCCGATACCATCTCCGGGCAGAACTGCAATGACAGCGCGCATGAATACCTCTGGTTGGGAAAAAGCGCCGGGACTCTACCGGGGGAGGGGGTCGAGTCAAGCGAGATAGCGGCGGCCGACTCAATCAATCGCCGGTTTCCGTCGAAGTCACCGATAGTCGGACCGATAGTCGGATTGACTGATGACGGAGCGCCGTGCACAACCACGGCCAACCGCCCTAATCCTGGGGCCTACCAAGAATCGGTGCTAAAGTGACTGTGATGTCCACCGTCGGAGCGACGGTCGATCGGGTGTTGAACGCTGGGTCGCTGGAATCCGTCGCGAAGCCCCTCGAGATCTCCCGAAAGTCGCGCGTCTACGTCAACCGGAACCTCCGTCTCGACAAGATCGAGATGGTGGGCTTCGACATGGACTACACGCTGGCCATCTACAACCAGGCGCGCATCGAGGAACTGTCGATGCGGGCGACGCTCGACAAGCTGTGCAAGGCCAAGGGGTACCCCGAGGAGATCCGCCACCTCTCCTACGATCCGGCCCTGGCGATTCGCGGGCTGGTGGTGGATCGGGCCAACGGCAACATCTTCAAACCGGATCGCTATGGATTTCCGGGTCGCGCGCGCCACGGCCTGGCTGACCTCGAGCGCGAGCGCGTGTCCCTGCTGTATCAGCGCGAACGCATGCGCCTGTCGACCGGACGTTACGCCTGGATTGACTCGCTGTTCGCGCTGCCGGAGGCAGTGCTGTACGCGGGCCTGGTCGACTACTTCGATCACAAGGTAGAGGCCGATCGTCCGGACTATCTGGCCTTGTGGGACAACATTCGCGAATGCATCGACATGGCGCACCGGGATGGGTCCATCAAGGAGATCGTTCGCGACCAGATGGCGTCCTTCATCGAACGCGATCCGCATCTGGCCGAGACGTTGCACAAGCTGCGCTCTTCGGGGAAGCGCCTGTTCCTGCTGACCAACTCGGCGTGGGACTACACCGATCCCGTGATGAGGTACTTGCTGGACGGTCAGCTGGGGGCGTATCCGTCCTGGCGCAACTACTTCGACGTGGTGGTGGTGTCGGCGTGCAAGCCGGAGTTTTTTACCGGTGATCTGCCGTTCAACGACCTGGCCGCCGATGGCACCGTGCTGGCGCGACCGTCCGAGGGACCGTTCATTCGGGGACGCGTCTATTCGGGTGGGAACCTGAAGCAGTTCGAGGAGCGCGCGCGGGTGGGCGGCGACAAGGTGTTGTACGTCGGCGATCATATCTACGGCGACATGCTCCGGTCGCGTAAGTCGTCGAGCTGGCGAACCGCCATGATCCTGCAAGAGCTCGAGCACGAGCTGACCACCACCGACGCGCTCCGGCCGCAGCTGGTGGCGCTGGATCAGCTGGACGCACGGCTGATCCAACTAGACACCAATCTGAACGAGCGGCAGTCCGCGATGCGGGCGCTGCAGCGGCTGGACATTGACGACGATCGGCCGGAAGGCGCCGAGGTGCAGGCCGCTCGGCGCGCGGTGAAGGACGACATCGATCGGTTGCGCGCGGCCCTGAAGATCACCAAGGCCGAACACCGGCTGGCCGAGCGAGAGACCGATCTGGCGTTCAATCCCCACTGGGGTCCGATCTTCCGCGAGGGCTCGGAGATCAGTAAGTTCGGGGAGCAGGTGGAGGCCTATGCCTGCGTTTACACCAGCCGGGTCTCGAACCTGCGGTTCTATTCGCCCATGCAGTATTTTCGCGGGCCACGCGATCGCATGCCGCACGAAAGATTTTAGCGAGGGAGGGCGGTGCCCTCCCTCGGACCCACCCCTCGGACGCGGAAGGGGCTGTCGCCCCTCCCGCGGACCCACCCCGAAGAGTAGGCCGTCGGGGCCGGCTCGGCGAAGCCGAGCCTCCCGGGTGCTTGGACCCGCTCGCTGCGCTCGCTCTGGCGTTCGGGTCGCCATCCGGAGGGGACGGTCGGCTTGGACGCGCTCGCGGTGCTCGCTCTGGCGTTCGGGTCGCCGATCGGAGGGGGAACGGATCGGGTTACTTGAAGCGGCGGAGGAGGGAGCGGGCTTCGGGGAGGCGGAGGGCGCGGGCGGAGAGGAAGTAGACGGCCGCGCCGATGATCACGGGGACCAGGGCGGCGAGGGCGCGGCCGGCGGGCAGGCCGGGGGTGGCGCCAGTGAGCCAGCGAGACAGCGGCCAGATCGCGGCGCCCATCGCCAGCGAGGCGACGGCGATGCGGGCGATGGCGCCCAGCAGGGCCGCTGTCAGCAGGCCGCCGATCTTTACCTGAAAGGCCACGATCAGCACGGTCAGGTTGACGATGGCCGCGACCGAGGTCCCCAGGGCCAGGCCCACGTGACCGAAGCGTCGAAACGCCAGGAAGTTCCAGAGCAGGTTGGCGGTCACCGCGCTCAGGCTGGCCAGCAGCGGAATGCGCGTGCGATTCAAAGCATAGAAGGCGGGCGCCAGCACCTTGATCGCGGAGTAGGCGGCCAGTCCGACCGCGAAGGCCGAGAGCGCACGCGCCGTCTCGATGGTGGCGTGCGGGCTGAACCGGCCGTGCTCGAAGATCAGGCGGATGATGGGCTCGCCCAGCACCGTCAGACCCACGGTCGACGGGATGGTCAGAAACAGGACCATCTGCAGGCCGCGCCGCAGCGTCGCGCGCAGCGCTTCGAAGTCGTTGGCGGCCGCGTCGCGCGCCAGAAACGTCAGCGAGGCGGTGCCGATCGCTACGCCGAACACGCCGATCGGCAACTGCATCAGCCGAAACGCGTAGCCCAACCATGAGATCGAGCCCTCGGCGCACAGGCTGGCGAACGAGGTCGCGACCACGACGTTGATCTGAACCGCCGCGACCGACAACGTGGCGGGAGCCATCAAGGCCGCGATGCGCCGGGTCCCCTCGTGGGCCAGCCAAAGGTCGGGACGGAAGCGGGGTCGCCAGCCCAACCGCCACAGCGGCGGAAGCTGCACCCCGAGCTGCGCCAGTCCCCCCAGCAGCGTCAGTCCTGCCCACACGGTCACGGCCAGCAAGGGTGACGGTTGCAGGGCATACAGCACCGCGCCCCCCACGATGGCGACCACATTGAACATCGACGAGGCCAGCGCGGGGGCGGTGTAGCGGGCCTCTGCGTTCAGCGCTCCCATCGCCACCACCGCCAGTGAGATGGTGGGCAGGAAGGGCATCATGATGCGCACCAGGTGGGCCGTCAGCTCGGTCTTCTCGGGCGTGAAGCCGGTCGCCACGATGCGGACCACCGGGTTCGGCCACAGCATCCCCAGCGCGGCCAGCACCCCCAGATATAAGGTCAGCGTCGTCAGGACCCGATTGGCCAGCAGGAAAGCCGCCGGCCGGCCGTCCGCCTTCAAGGTCTTCACGTAGGTCGGCACGAACGCCGTCGACAGGGCGCCCTCGGCGAACAGATCGCGAAGCATGTTGGGGATGCGGAACGCGGCGAGGAAAGCGTCGCTGGATCCACTCGCGCCCAGCGTCAGGGCGAAGATCTGCTCGCGCACCAGGCCCAGCACGCGCGAAAGCATGGTCAACACGCTGACGCGGCGGGCGCCGCGGGCCATGGCCGATACCTGGGCCTGCCGATCCCCCGGGGCCGCTGCCGGTCCGGCGGCGGTCGTCACGGAGCGGTCCGGCTTTGTGCTCGTTCCAGCAACTCGCCGGCACGATCCCCCACGGGCGAACGTTTGCGCGCGCGCAGGCTTTCCAGGATCTGGCGATCAGCGGCCAGCGTCGGGTCCAGGCAATCCAGCATCTCGACGGCGTCCTCGGTGGACGTGGCCGACGCCTGGACCAGCCGGCGGGCCAGCTGCCGGGTCTGCTCCCAGATGGGCTCGCGCACGCCACCCTTGGGCCACGCGCTGGGTTCGGCGATGGCTGCGCACAGCGCGGCGACCGCGCCCGACGCGACCGCGGGATCGATGTCGCGCGTCCCTGACGAAAACCCGCCGGTGGCCAGGCGTTGCTGGGGACGGACGACCAGGGCCGTCGCGCGCCGGATGGACGGGGTGGGATCCTTCAGCAGCGTCAGCAGGTCGGCGGGCAGCGGGCAGATCGCCGCGGCATCGCCCAACGCATCCAAGGCGGCCAGCCGCAGCGGGGTGGCATTCGCGGGCAGCATGACCGTCCCGCGGAGGGCGGCGCAGGTGCGCCCGACAGCGTCGGTGGGGACGTCCCAGTCGTCGAGCTGCGCGGGCGTCAGCGGAGCCAGGATCTCGCCCAGGGTGCGCGCAGCCGCGGCGGCGACGGCCGCGTCTGACGCCGTCAGAAGGTCGGTGATGGTCCCCAGGAAACGCGCGGACCCTGGAAGCGCGATGATACCGATCAGCGCCGCCTGCGTGCCCTGGGTGTCGCTCGCGCGCAGCGCCTCGGCCAGGCGGGCCGGCCCGATGCGTTCGGCGAGGCGACTGATTTCTGCACGATCTTTGCGGCGAACGGCCACCACCAGTTCATCGAGCGGAACCTCGAGCAATCCGGTGCGCGCGCTGACATGGCGACGTTCCGCCGCCACGACGGGAGTGGACGCGAGCACGACCAGACACATGAGGGCGCCGGGCAGGACCCATGCACGCCACAGGACGCGGGCGCGGCCCGGTCGCGGTTCTGTCGGGCACAGGGAGGGAAGACAGGCTGCCATCGGCCCCTCACAGTTACCACTAGTGGTCGGGTGACGTCCGCTTTTCCATACGCCGACCCGGTCGATGGACGAAGACCCACGGCCCCAAAACGCAACGAGGCCCCGACGCCGCGGGCGTGGGACCTCGTTGGGAACGACCGACGACGGTCTTCGCGTCTAGGCGGTCACCGCGGAACTGGCCCGCTTCTTGGCGGCCGGCTTGGCCTTACCGTTGACGCCGTTCGAGGCGCCGGCCGGGAAGAACTTCTTGGCGCCGGACTTCAGGGCGTCGGCTTTGTTGGTCTTCTCCCAGCCGAAGTCGGGATCATTGCGGCCGAAGTGTCCGTAGGCAGCGGTCTTCTGGTAGATGGGGCGCAGGAGGTTCAGCTCGCGGATCAGGGCGCCCGGGCGGCAGTCGAAGTGGGCGCGCACCAGCTCGGCGATGCGGTCCTCGGGGATCGTGCCCGTGCCGAACGTGTGCACCAGCAGCGACACGGGCTCGGCCACACCGATGGCGTAGGCCACCTGCACCTCGCAACGACGGGCCAGGCCCGCCGCCACGACGTTCTTGGCGATGTAGCGGGCGTAATAGCAGGCCGACCGGTCGACCTTCGACGGATCCTTGCCCGAGAAAGCGCCGCCGCCGTGACGACCCATGCCGCCGTAGGTGTCGACGATGATCTTGCGGCCCGTCAGGCCCGAGTCACCCATGGGCCCGCCCACCACGAAACGCCCGGTCGGGTTGATGAAGTACTTGGTCTTGTTGGAGGCCATGGCCGCCGGAACGACCGGCTTCACGACCTCCTCCATGACCAGCTCCTTCAGCGTCTTGTACTTCACGTCTTCGCTGTGCTGGGTCGAGATCACCACCGCGTCGATTCCCAGCGGGCGGCCATCCTCGGAATAACGAACGGTGACCTGGCTCTTCCCGTCGGGGCGCAGGAAGTCCAGCGTGCCCTTCTTGCGCACGTCGGCCAGGCGCTTGGCCAGCTTGTGGGCGGTCTGGATCGGCAGCGGCATCAGCTCGGGCGTCTCGTCGCACGCGTATCCGAACATCATCCCCTGATCCCCGGCGCCCTGTTCGTCGCGGGTGTAGACGCCCTTGCCGTCCACGCCCTGCGCGATGTCCGGTGACTGCTGCTCGAGCGCCACCATGATGCCGCAGGTCTTCCAGTCGAAGCCCATGTCGGAGTGGCTGTAGCCGATCTCCTTGACCACGCCACGGACGATCTTGGGGATGTCGATCTGGGCGCTGGAGGTGACCTCGCCCGCGACCATCACGAAGCCGGTCTTCGTCAACGTCTCGCAAGCGACCCGCGATCCCTTGTCGCCCTTCAGCAGCGCGTCCAGGATCCCGTCGGAGACCTGATCGCAAAGCTTGTCGGGGTGGCCTTCGGTGACGCTTTCAGAGGTGAACAACGACTCGGACATACGACGGCTCCTTGTGAAAGACTGCGGACAGCTACGGGGTCGGCTTCAAAAGCGGGCGGATCTTCCCAGCGGATCCCCGGGACGTCAACGCCAACCACAGAAAAACGGCCGCCAAGCCGTGGCGATGCCTGGCGCAGAGCGAGAGCCAGGCCGGCTGGTGTCGACCGAAAGCCGGGCGGCCCGCGCCGCAGGATGGTAGGAAGGCACAAACCAAGAGGAGCGACCACCGACATGGCCATGACGACGACGAAGACCGGGCTGCAGTACGAGGATACCGAGGTCGGGACCGGGGCCCTCGCCGCCGCGGGCAAGACGTGCGTGATGCATTATACGGGGTGGTTGTGGACGGACGCCGCCAAGGGTTCGAAGTTCGATAGCTCCCGTGATCACGGCAGTCCGTTCTCGTTCGGATTGGGGCAGGGCCAGGTCATTGGCGGGTGGGATGAAGGCGTCGCGGGGATGAAGGTCGGAGGCAAGCGCACGTTGCTGATTCCGCCGGCCCTGGGTTACGGCGCGCGTGGGGCGGGGGGCGTGATCCCGCCGAACGCGACGTTGTTGTTCGAGGTCGAATTGCTCGATCTGCGCTGAGCGCACGTAGGCGCTGGGCGCGGCGCTCGCGCGCAAGTCGAATGGTGGCGGGGGAGGCGGAGCCTGACCGTACTTGATTGAACGGGCTCATCTGAGCAACGCAACCAACGACTCGAAGGAGGATCCTTCGCGATGAGAGCTGCCACTGAAAACCACGCTGCGGTTTGGCTGGTGGCGGGTGCCCTTGCGACAGCGCTGATGGGCCCGTCGTTTGGGTGCGCACCGAATTCGTCGGGTGCCGGCTCGGGGGGCGCAACTGCCACGGGAGGTACCACCGGCAGCGGCGGGCGTTCCGGGAGCGGAGGCAGTACCGCGAGCGGAGGCAGCACCGCCAGCGGCGGGAGTAGCGCAAGCGGCGGCAGTAGCGCGAGCGGTGGCACCAGCGCGAGCGGGGGCAGCACCTCCAGCGGAGGCAGCACCTCCAGCGGCGGGAGTAGCGCCAGTGGTGGCAGCAACGCGAGCGGTGGCAGTGGCGGTACCAGCGATGGCGGCATCGGAGGCGGTGGCGCTGGGGGGGCCAGCGTTGCGTTGAAGATTCCGCGCGGCGGTCGATGCATGGCCCCGACCCGGGCCAAGATCGCCGACGTGCAGGCGGCGTACGCCAAATGGAAAACGGATCTGCTGACCGCGGACGGCGCCGGCGCCAACAGCCTGCGCGTTCGCCGGCCCAACTCGGGCGATGTCGTCAACGGCACCGTCTCCGAGGGGATCGGCTATGGAATGTTGATCGCCGTCTATCTGGACGATCAGCCCACCTTCGACAAGCTGTGGAACTACGAACAGCAGTTCCTGGACGGCAACGGTCTGATGAACTGGTACATCGGCCCCGACCGCAGCTTGCTCGGGACGGGCGCCGCCACGGACGGCGACGAGGACATGGCCTTCGCGTTGTTGCTGGCGGACAAGCGCTGGGGAGGCATGGGCAGTCGATCGAAGACGTACCTTTCCGAGGCCACCACGCTGATCAACGCGATCTGGAAGTTCGAGATCGATCACACGCGCAACGACGTGCCCACGCCCGGCGACCAGGGCGGCGGTGGCGGTTCGATCATCAACATCTCGTACTTCGCGCCGGCCTTCTATCGGGCCTTCGGGCGCGCCACCAATCAGCAGGCCAACTGGGATCGGGTGATCAACACCTGCTACGCGGTCCTGGCCGCCACGCTGAACACCACCAACAAGAACGCCACCAACGGCCTGGTGCCGGCCTGGTCGACCCCCGCGGGCGTTCCGACGCCGCGGCCCAACACCAGCGATCCGACCTACCACCAGCTGGACTCCTGTCGCACGCCGTTTCGCCTGGCGCAGGACTACTGCTGGAACAACGAGACCAAGGCGCTGGACTATCTGAAGAAGATCAGCGGCTTCTATCAGATGAAGGGCGCCACGAAGATCCTGGACGGCTACAACCTGGATGGCACGGACCACCCCGGCGCGGCGTCGGTGGGCAATCAATCGGCGGCGTTCGTGGGTCCGGCCGGTGTGGGGGCCATGGCCAGCGCCGAGTTTGCGACCTTGCGCGACGAGGCCTATGACGGCGTCGCCACGCTGGGCCTGCTGGCGGGAAGCATCTATTACAACGAATCGTGGACGGTGCTGTCGCTGATCATGATGACCGGCTTGATGGACGACCTGACGTTGCCGTGAAAGCGCCGCCGGGTTCACGGGGTCGCTTTGGAGGCTTGCCCGTGGCGGTCCTGGTCAACGTCAGAGCTCCGACCGCTGACGCATCGCTGCGCTGGGCCTGCTGGCGAACCAGCCTGTCGCCCTTGCCGTGGCTTTTGTGGTCAAGATGATGTAATGACGGAAACTGTTCCATGCGGCCTAACGCGCCTGGGATAGGAACGAAACCAACCAGCGGAGGAATTCACGAATGCCGAACCACCTTTTTCGGGGGCTGTCTGTCATCAAGCCGGCGTCCCTCTGCCTCGCGTTGTTGTTCTCGAGCGCGATGGGCTGTTCGCCGGCCCCCGATATGGTGGGATCGGGCGGAGCCCAGCAGTCAGGATCGGGCGGTGCGGTCGCTTCGGGAGGGACTTCTAGTTCCGGTGGAACCGTCGGCTCGGGGGGAGCCACCAGCTCGGGAGGAGCGGTCAGCTCAGGCGGAGCGGTCAGCTCGGGTGGCGTGACCAGCTCGGGCGGGACCAGCGCGACTGGCTCCGGCGGAACGGACGTCGGCTCCGGCGGCAGCGGAGGCTCTGTTGGCAACGGCGGTCATGCAGGAGGAACGGCCGCGGGCGCCGGTCACAACGGCAGCGCCGGGAGCAAGGGCATGGGGGGTTCGACGGGTTCGCCCGGCGGGACCACTGGCACCACCGACTGCGCGTCTCTGAAGCTGTGTGAGGACTTCGAAGCCACTGCTCTGGGCTCGACCTGGAAGTCCCAAATGGGAAACGGCTTCACCATCGGTCTTGCCACCGACCAATTCCATGGCGGCAAACAGTCGGTGCACCTCACCGCCTCGACCGCGACCAGCAGCGCCTTCATCTCGACGATGAAGGGCTTCCCGGCCGCCGACTTCTGGGGCCGCGCCTGGATGCGCTTCAAGCTAGGGGCGGGAGGCCACCAGATGTACATCTATGTCATTTCCGGGGGAACCCAGCTCCGCGTCTTCAATCGTCTGGGATCCAACGAGAACGCACAGATAAACATCATGCCCGGGGATCAATTCAACGATTCGAAGATCGCGGTTCCGCAGGAGAAGTGGTTCTGCTACGAGTGGCACATCACGGCGACTCAGTCGGAGATTTTCCTGGACGGCAAGGCCGGCGCGGCGAAGGGCCCGGGCGTGAACAACCCGACCGCGCTGTATCTCGGCATGCAGCGTTTTCAGTCCGGCGGCGCCGCGGGCGATATCTGGATCGATGACGTCGCGCTCAGCGACAAGCAGATCGGTTGCCAGTAGGCCGGCACGAGATCAGCGCGGCCAGCAATGCTGGCCGCGACTGGCCCGTCAGCGGTTGTACGGCTCGCCCTTGATGATCGACAGCGCGCGGTAAAGCTGTTCACACAGCACGACCCGCGCCAGGCGATGCGGCAGCGTCATCGCCGACAGCGACAGGCGGCGGCTGGCGCGCGCGACGGCTTCCTTGGGTAGGCCATCGCTGCCGCCGATCAGGAACGCAACCGTGCGCTCGCCGTGCACCATGCCGTGCTCGATAAAGGTGGTCAGCTTGGCGGTGTCCCAGGCTTCACCGCCCGCCTCCAAGGCGATCACGTTGGCGCCGGTCGGAATTCGTCGCAACAGCGCCGCGTCGGAATCGACCTCGATCACTTCCACCGGCAGATGATGACGCGCGCGTTCCAGATAGTCGTCACACGCGGCTGCCAGGTGGCGGTCCCGCATCTTGCCGACGGCGAGGACCAAGAGCTTCAGAGGGCCCCCGGGTCAGAGATTGCCGTAAAGCGCGTCCGGCTGAGCCATCATCGCCTCGGGCGGAATCTTCAGCGGCAGGCGGGGCGCGTCGACCCACAAGCTTTCCAGGTCATAGAACTCGCGCACCGGGTGATAGAAGACGTGAATCACCACGTCCCCGAAGTCCAGCAACGTCCAGCGACCGCTGCCGTTGCCTTCCTGTCCCAGCAAGGTGCGTCCGCGGGCCTTCATCTCTTGCAGCACGCCGTCCGCGATGGCGTCGACGTGACGATCACTGCGACCGCTGACGATCGCGATGAAATCCGTGTAGCTGGCCAGCGCGGAGACATCGATCAAGACCGGCAACAAGGCCTTCTTGTCCAGCGCCGCATCGATGGCCGCCTTGGCCAGTTCAGCCGACTTGCTGGTCGGCCGCGCCGCCGCGCTGATCGCGGCCAGCGATTCGACGCGACCTTGGGCGCGCTTGGCTGACGAAGCCTTGACCCCAGCCTTGCGTCCCGGCTTAGCGACGGCCTGGGTGGCCGTTCGCGCGCCGCGCGCCGGAACCTTGGACGCCGACTTGGAGGAGGCGGCTTTCCGATCCGGCTTGCGCTCGGATGTCTTGGCCTGTTTGCCAGCCAGCTTGCGATCTGGCTTGGAGCCTTTGCCGGTGACGGTTCTGGACCGATGACTGATTTTCGACTTGGGAGGCAATGATTCTCGCGGGGATTCTGGCTTTTCTGCGGGACTTCGACGGTCTGATTCTCATCAGGCCGCGTTTTCTGGCGTCATGGTACCAGAGTTTGGTCCTGGTTCCAGCGACCGTCGAAGCGCCCCAGCAGGGAACGGAGATACCCGTGGCCCAGTTGCCCCAGCCGCGCTTCCACGCGCGTCGCGGCGCGGTCGAGCCACCGCTCCTCTTCGGGATCCAGGTCGGGGTTCACGCCCGTTTGATTGACGGCCGCATCGGGGTTGCCACCCGACGCCACGTAGCTCTCCATGGCTTTCTGAAGACGTTGGGACATCCAGCGCGGGGCTTCGGTCAGGGAACGCGTCAGCAACTCGGCGCCCTCACGGAACGAATCGACGACCGCGGCGCGCTCGGTGTCGCGGATGGCGCCCAGGATCGCCTGGCGAAGGCGCATCGACGTCGGACGATCGATGCCCGCGCCCACGTGTAGCCTGGCGCAGTAGTGATCGAACAAGGTCCCGATCTGGAAGGTGGTGGCCATCTCCTCGGCGCGACGGCCCACTGCCAGCAGCACGAAGAATTTCTTCCACGCCAGTTTCAACGCCAGGATGGTTGCTGCCGTCATGGTGGCGTTGCGAGCGGCCGTGCCTTCGCGCGGATCGGTCAAGAGCTCAGCGGAGGACACGACGATGTCCACGCGCCGGCGCTCGGCCAGCTTGATGAGCATGCCGGCACGCACCCGCCCGGCCAGATAGTCGTCCATCACTGGCAACGGCACCAGCCCACCCACCGCGGTGGCCAGCAGCGATCGCCGCACGATCAAGGAGCGGTGCTCGGCCAGGTGGGCGATGTCGATGCTATCAACGCCACCATCGCGTGCACCGGGACGAGAGGGCCGGGTCGGAAAGGCGATCAGCTCGGCTTCTTCGCCATTGCCGTCGCCGCTCCGATCGCCGCCGGATCCGTCACCCGTCACGGCGCCCCTCGCGGGCGGGCCGGCGCCCGGGGCAACCCACCCAGCAGCGCGCGCTCGTCGGGAACGGTGCGCTGTCGCGGGGCCAGCGCCTCGGCCTCGGGCTCGGCGATCACCGGGCTCTGTCCGATCTCCTCGATCGACGTGCGGACATCCAGCGCTCCATGCATGGGCGTTCCCTCGCCCGGGCCCCGTCGCATCGTGTACTGCGCCTTCACTTCGGCCAGCAGCGGCACTCCCGTCTGGTCGTCGATGGCGATGTCACCTGCCACGGAGTCAACGACCAGCGTGCGGCGCCAGGCACGGCGATCCCCCGCGTCAACGGTCTTGGGCGGCGCGGGGGGCTTGCTGACCTTGCTCAGCTTGAACAGGTGCACCTTTCGTCCCGCCCGCGTCTCCGGACCGAAGTCGTCCACCTGAACCACGTCACGCAACAGATCCCAGGCCGCAAAGGGCGCGCCCACGCCTTCGGCCAGCAGTCGCATCGGCTCCGGATCTTCCGCCGCGCGCTTGATCATCTTTCCGTAGCGTAGCGCGATCGCCAGCTCGCGTCCGTGAAGAACGACCTCCCGTCCGCCATCCTTGTCGTTCAGATCGACCAGGCGCCAGTTGCCCACGTCGTCCATCCAGATATCCGTCTCGGTGCGAATGTCCTCGTAGGTGCCACCGTCCGGACCGGCCTTGAACAGGGCCACCCCCCGCAGGTGGGAACGCCCCAGCTTGCGGAAGGCCTCGGCGAAGTGTCCGGCCTGCAGCGCCGTATCGACCATGACACCGGGGCGGGTCAGCGTCGGGTGCCGCTCACGACAAGCCACGTTCGACGTCAGCGCCACCAGGCACAACGCCGGCAGCGCCCACGCCGCAAGGATGTCCCTGCGAGGCGCGTCGCCTCGGCTGGTTTGGAAAAGTTTCCCTGACACCCGCCCGGAACCTTAACATTGTCGGGAGGACACGCACGCCAGGTGGAAGCCATCTCCGATTTTCTGTCGACCTACGCGGCCGTGGTGTGCGCCGCGGTCTGGGGGGCGGTGTGGGGCAGCTTCTTCAATGTGGTGATCGGGCGCGTCCCGCGCGGCGAGTCGATCGTGCGGCCGGCCTCGCGCTGTTTGTCGTGCGGTGCGGCGGTGCGGGCCTGGGACAACGTCCCGATCCTGTCGTACATCTTGTTGCGTGGGCGGTGCCGCAGCTGCCGCGCGCCGTTCTCGCTGCGCTATCCCTTGGTGGAGTTGCTGACCGCCCTGGTGGCCGCGGCCATCTTCTGGAAGGTCGCGGGCAGCGATCCGACCGAGGCCGTGGCGGTTCGACTGGGGCGCTTCGCGACCTACTTCGCCTGGGCGGGAACCTTGATCGTCCTGGCTTTCATCGACCTCGACACCAAGCGCTTGCCCGACGTAATCACCATTCCCGGCGTGGCCGTATTTTTTCTGGCGGCCTTCGCCGCACACGACGTTCCGTGGATGGAACGCGCCATCGGTGCGGCGGTGGGGTACCTGTTCGTTCGCCTGATCGCCGATTTCTACTACTACGTCCTTCGCCGCGAGGGGCTGGGACTGGGGGATGGCAAGTTGCTGGCGATGATCGGCGCGGTCCTGGGCTGGCGTTCGATTCCCATCGTGCTGTTTCTGGGCGCGATCCTGGGGAGCCTGATCAGCATCCCGTTGTTGCTGGTCGCGCGTCGCCGTCACCCCGACAACGTCGAGACGCTTCGTCAGGTGCAGGTCCCGTTCGGGCCGTTCCTGGCGCTGGGGGCGCTGATCTATCTGTTCGCGGGGCAGGAGATCTGGGCGGCCATTGTTCCGCCCGGATGACGGCCGGTCATTCTTCGGCGCTCACCGTTCGCGTCGCCGCACCGTCATCCAAAGCCCCGTGCGCGGGCGCAAGGTCACCAGCGCGTCGGGCGTGACCGTGCGTCCGGGGGCAGCGTCCAGCCGCAACGTCCGCGCGATCGCGGCGATCAGGAGGGTGGCTTCCATCATCGCGAAGCCGGCGCCGATGCACAGGTGCGGTCCGCCCCCGAACGGAAAATAGGCGTAGCGGGGGAGCGTCTCCTTGTGTGCCGCTGCGAAACGTCGGGGATCGAAGGTGTCGGGTGCCGGCCACAGCGACGGATCGCGGTGGGTCACATACGGGCTGACGATGACGATCGAGCCGGCCGGAATGTGGTAGCCGGCGATCTGGTCGTCGGCCTCGGCCGAACGCGGGATGATCCACGCCGGTGGATACACCCGCAGCGACTCCTCGATGACCGCGCGGGTGTACGGCAAGCGGCCGAGATCTTCGACGGTCGGGAGGCGGTCACCCAGGACGCCGTCGACTTCGTTTTCCAGCCCGTCCCGCACATCGGGATGCTGCGACAGCAGATGAAACGTCCACGACAGCGACAGCGCGGTGGTCTCGTGCCCGGCCAGCAGCATGGTCATGATCTCGTCGCGAATCTGCTGATCGGACAGGCCTTCGCCCGTGTCCTCGTCGCGCGCGGTCAGGAACATCGACAGCAGATCGCCGCGGTCAGTGCCGGCGCGCCGACGTTCGGCGATCAGCGCCAGCACCACGTTGTCGAGCGCGCGCCGCGCCCCCCGGAACCGCAGGTTCTCCGGCGTGGGAAGCCAGCGGGGAAGCGCGAACACCCGGCTCAACCGCTCGACGGTCTGGTGCAGGACCACGTTCAGGGCGCGGCCGACCACGTCGGCCTCGTCGGTCAGATCGCGTTCGAACAGGCAACGCCCCAAGATCTGCAGCGCCGCGCGCGACAGTTCGGGCACCACATCCAGCGCGGTGCCCGCCGCTCCGGTCTGTCGGAGACGCTGCACCAGCTCGTCGCCACCCGCCGCGATGGTGGAGGCGAAACCGGCCAGGCGTTGCTTGTGGAACGCGGGCTGCGCCAGGCGGCGGTTGCGCCACCAAGCCGGCCCGGTGATCGTCAGCAGTCCGTTGCCCAGGGTTTCGCGCAGGGCGCGGACGCTGCGCGTGTTGCGGCCATAGTTGTCGGCATTGTCCTGCAACACGTGCTTCACGCCGGCCGGATCGCTGACCAGGAAGACCCGCCGCCGCAGTCCCAGGTGCGCCACCCCGCCATAGGTGCGGGCGAGTTGCAGCAGGAACGCCAGCGGATCGCGCCGAAACTCGAGCAAGGTCCCCAGCGGCCACCGGGGGCGGGGACCCGGTGGCAGGCGAAGCGCGACGTCCGGGAGGTCAGGCACGTTGGGAGTATGCGGGATCCGGTCGCCGGCAACGGGGGATGCAAAAATTGACGCCGCGACGGACATCGGCGACCTTCAGCCTGTCGTATTTCTGGTTTGTCAACGCGGTCTAACTTGCGAGGGGGATATATGAGATCGAAGGTCCTGCTGTCGATGGTCGTTGGTGCTGCCAGCCTGCTGGGCTCGGCCGCCGTCCAGGCTCAAGGGGCGCCGCCGGTTCTGCCGCCGCCGTCCGAGCCAGCTCCGCCGTCGGTCGCCGCCGCCACGGGCAGCAAGAAGTTGGTCATCGGCGCCGACCTGGCGTTCGCCCTTCCCGTCGGGAAGCTGGGCGACGGTGCCGGCTTTGGCATTGGCCTGCTGCCGCGCTTCGAGTTCACCCTGGCGCCCAAGCTCAACCTGACGGCTCGGTTGGGCTACGTGTATCACCTGGAAAAAAATAACGTCAAGTTCTCCGAGATCCCGGTGTTGGTGGGCGCCAAGTATGACCTCACGGACGCTTTGTACGGGGCCGTCGAGCTAGGTCTGGTCCATAGCACTGTGTCGGCCGACGTCCCTTTCCTCGGGAACGTCAGCTCCAGCGATGACAACCCGGCGGCCACCATCGGTGTGGGCTATCGCGCGGGTGACGCGGATCTCCGCCTGGGTCTCCACATCCTCGACCTCGGCCATGCCGGAGACTCGATGGAGCTCGTCCTCAACGTCGGCTACAACTTCTGGCGCGGCTAGAACCGAAGCCAAAAACCCAGCTTCGCGCGGGCGCGCTCGACGGTTGACCGTCGATGCGCGCCCGTTTTCGTTTCAGTCCGGTACCGGCCCGAACTTCCCCGCCTCAACGTCCACGAAGGCCTGTCGAATTTCGTCGAACGTGTTCATGACGAACGGTCCGTACGCCACCACCGGCTCGTTCAGCGGCTCGCCCGCCAGCACGATCACGTGGCTCGGCTCGTGGGCGACCAGCTGCAAGTGCTCCCCGTCGTTGGCGAACAAGATCAGCTCGCCGGTGCTCGCGGTTGAATCGATCGACTGCACGCGGCCGGTCGCCACCACCGCCAGCGCGTTGTAGCTGGACGGCAAGTCCAGGTTCAACCGCTCGCCCGCCACCAGGCGCACGTCCAGCATCGTGATGGGCGTGAACGTCCGCGCCGGGCCGCGCGCTCCCGCGTGCTCGCCGGCGATGACCCGCACCTCGCCGCCTCCCGCCAGGGGGACGCGCGGAATGTCGGCCGACGTGATTGGCTGATACGCGGGGGGGGCGGCCTTGTCCTTCTTGGGTAGGTTCACCCAGAGCTGCATCATGTGCATGCGGCCGCCGGCGCGGCTGAAGGCTTCCTCGTGATACTCCTCGTGGAAGATCCCCCGCCCCGCGGTCATCCACTGCACGTCGCCCGGGCCGATCACGCCGGCGTGTCCGGCGTTGTCCTGATGGGCGACCGCGCCTTCCCAGGCCAAGGTGACGGTCTCGAAGCCGCGGTGTGGATGCCAGCCGACGCCGCGCTTGCCGCGTTGGATCGGTGTGAACTCCTTGGGCGGGCCGTAGTCCATCAGCACGAACGGGCTGACCCGCTGGGCCGGCAGCTGCTCGCTGGGGAAGTAGGTCGACACGTGAAAGCCATTGCCGACCCAGTGGAAAGTCGTGCTGGGATAAACACCTTCGACGGTGCGGGCCCCGGCATCTCGGGTGGCGGCGACGCGTTCTGGAGTCATCGCGTTGTAACTCATGCGCTGACTATAGTCACCGCGACCGGTCGGACCAGCGGACGGTCGCCGAGGGCCTGGTAGCGGCCTATGCTTCGGTGTCATGGGTCTTCTGATGGCTCTGGCCCTGGTGCTGGCAAATGCCGCCGGTGCGTCACCCGCCGACGCCGCCAAGCCAAGTCCTTTCATCGACCATCGGGGACAGACCCCGGGTCGCACGCACCTGATTCGTCCCGCCGATCTTCCTCCGCCCCATCAGACCGATTCGGCCGACAACGTTCCCCGGTTGGTGCCTCGACCCAAGGATGCCTGGCCCCAGGCGCCCGCCGGCTTCAAGGTGCAGGCGTACGCGTCGGAGCTGGTGAATCCGCGCCTGCTGCGGGTGGCGCCCAATGGCGACGTCTTCGTGGCCGAGAGCAAGGGCAACCTGGTGCGGGTGTTTCGCGGCGTTGGCACTGATGGACGGGCGGTGGAGACCCAGGTGTTCGCCAAGCGCGGTTTATCGAAGCCCTTCGGTCTGGCGTTCTATCCCGCGGGGCCGAACCCACGCTGGCTGTACGTCGCCAACACGGATTCGGTCGTCCGGTTTCCGTACGCGAACGGCGATCTCGTCGCGCGCGGCGCTACCGAAACGGTGATCCCTGAATTGCCCGGCGGGGGACTCTTGCGCGGCGGCGGGCACTGGACGCGCGACATCGCGTTCTCGCTCGATGGAAAACGGATGTTTGTCTCCGTCGGTTCGCACTCCAACGTCGACGATCCGGACACCACCTCGGTCGAGTTTCACCGCGCGACGGTGCTGGCGTTCAAGCCCGAAGGGGGCCCGCCGTCGGTCTACGCTTCGGGGATTCGCAATGCCGTGGGCATCGCGATCCATCCCAAGAGCGGCGTGCTGTGGGCGTCAGTCAACGAGCGCGACGAGCTGGGCGACAACCTGGTCCCGGACTACATCACCAGCGTGAAAGAGGGCGGCTTCTACGGCTGGCCCTGGTACTACATCGGGGGCAACCAGGATCCGCGCCACGTCGGCAAGCATTCGGAGCTACGCGACAAGGTCATCGTCCCCGACGTGTTGGTGCAGCCGCACAACGCGTCCCTGCAGCTGGTCTTCTATGACGGCCAGCAATTTCCCCCCGAGTACCGGGGCGACATCTTCGCCGCCCAGCACGGCTCGTGGAATCGCGGCGTGCGCACGGGCTACGAGGTGATTCGCGTGCCGATGCACGGCAAGGACGCGGCCTCCGGGGAGTACCAGGACTTCCTGACCGGCTTCGTCACCGCCAAGGGTCAGGTGTGGGGGCGTCCGGTAGGCGTGGCGGTGGGCGCGGACGGCGCGCTGCTGGTCAGCGATGACGGCAGCAACACTATCTGGCGCGTCACCGCGACGGGCGCTCGCTAGTACACAGGCGGCGCCCAGTAGCCGCCCTGCCACACCCACTGGACGCCGTTCCACGACCAGTGCGCTGCGACCCAGGTCCAGCCCGGGGAAGGCGGGGTCACGAACGCGCCCCCGATCCAGACGCGAACCCCACGGTTCCAGCCCCAGTAGCCCGGGACCCAAGTCCGGGCGACCCGGACGACCGGGGGGCCGTAGTGGCGGGGACCGACCATCACGCGCGGAGCGACGACCCCATGGAATCCCCCGCGGTACACCGGCCCGGGTGCGCCGTGAAAGACCGGGGCAGCGCGAAACGGAACGCCACCGCGGAAGGCTGGGGCGGCGTGAAATCCACCGCCGTGAAAGGCGGGAGCGGCGTGGAAGCCGCCGCCGTGCCCGCCGTGGGCGAAGGCGCGGGCGGGGACCAGCGCGATGACACCAACCACCGAGAGACCGAGGACGACCAGCAGCTGTTTGAGGCGGTTCATGATGGGCTCCTTTCAGGGACACCCGTCAGCACAGCAGAAACCGTGCCTGGCCGCCGCGGACGCAAAGTCGCCATCTTTCGCGCGGTTGCGCGCCTGCGCGCCCTGAGCCGGCCCGTCACCGGTGCCTTCTCGCCACGGTGGGCGGCCCGGGTGCGTCGCTACTTGGCGGTGTCGATGGCCTTTTGCAGCAGGTCCTTGGCCTGCGCCTCGGTGCACACGGCCTTGGCGACGCGAAGCGCGACGATCTGGCGTCCGCGCCCGGCCCACAGGACAGTCTGGCTTTCGGGGGGCTTCCCCTCGGCCGACGGGGTGGCCTGATAGCCGATCGCATCGTGCAGGGGCACCTTCTTCCATCCCCAGGGCAGCAACGGATCGGGCGCGGTCGGCGCGGGGGAACCAGGCGGGATCGCCGGGTGGTGCACCATCACCATGCTGGTCATGGCGTCGGCGGTCGCGGTCTTGAAGTGGAAGCGACAGGCGATGCCGTCTCGGGTCTGACCCAGGAATGCCTCGGGAGGCAGGGCGCAGCCGGTGATGATGTCGGCGGTCGTCAGCACCTCGGCCGCGGCGCCGTTGCAACAACCGGAGCCGCCGTGGACCCGCGTGTCCTTGAACACCTTCCCGCAGGCCGGGGCCGCCGTCTTGGTTTCCTCGACCGGGGGCGCGGGCGCCCGGGATGGACAGCCGGCTGCCAGGAGGAGGAACAGAACAGGTCCGATGGCCAGGGCGCGCCGCATGTCTTCTTAAACACTGTCCGCGTGCGCGTTTCAACGGGCCCATCGCCGACCGGCGGCGATCACTTCTCCAGCTTGGCCAGTCGGGTCAGGACCTCGGTCGTCATGCGATCGATCTTTTCGTGCAGATGGGCAATCTCCATCTCGGCCTTGAGATTCACGTCGTATTCGACGTCGCTGCGCACGCGATCCTTGGCGACCTGCCGGTTCTGGCTGAGCAGCACGAACACCGACAGGATGATCGCCTCCAGCGACACGGCCATGGTCAGCAAGCCGAACGGATAGGGATCGAAGATCTCGACGCCGGGGATCAGCCCCAGGTTGACCGCGATCCAGCCGGCGAAGCCCAGGCAGTGCAACATCAGGAACGGAATGCTGCCGCTGGCGGCGGCGATCCAGTCTGCCGCCTTCTGGATGGCAGAGCGCTGGTCAGCGACCTCTTGATTCACGTTGCGAGAAGCCGTGTGGCGCAGGAGCTCGGCGGTGACGCGCATGCGCCGCCCCATCGAGGTCAGCAGCTCCAGCGCGGATCCCGGCTGCAACTTCAACAGTTGATCCAGATCGCGACGATCGACCCGCAGGGCTTCCACGTCGCGGGTCACCACCGCCGAGGCGGTACGCGGGCCGCTATCCAGCAGCGACAGCTCACCGAAGAAATCGCCCGGCCCGGCGGTCTCCAGCACCACCTTGGCGCCCGTATCGTCCTTGAAAAAGACCTCGACCTCGCCCTTGCGAATCACGTACATCGAATCGCCCGGGTCGCCGGTGACGAAGACGATCTCGCCCGCGCCGTAACGCACCAGATCCAGCTCGGTCGCCAGCAGGTTTCGCTCGTCCTCGCTCAGCAGCTGGAACAGCGGTACCTCCGCCAGCAGCTGCGCCGCGAAATTCGGCGAGTCCTCAATGATGCGGTTGCGTTGGGTATCCACGGACCTCCTCGATCAGGCGGTGCAAGCGATCTTCCATCAGGGCGCGGATCTCGGCCAGCCGTTCAGGTGAATTGGCTTCGAAGCGCAGCACCAGCACCGGCCCGGTGTTGGAGGCCCGCACCAACCCCCAGCCCCCCTCGAACATTACCCGCGCGCCGTCGATGTCGACGACGGTGTGGTCGGCGCGGAACGCAGCGGTCGCGCGCTTCACCACCTCGAACTTGATGTCGTCGTCACACTCCATTCGGATCTCGGGCGTGTTGTGCAACACCGGTAGCGTGTCATAGAGCTCCGCCAGCGTGTGAGGCGATTGCGTCAGCAGCTCGACCAGGCGCAGGCCGGCGTAGACCGCGTCGTCGAAGCCGAACCAGCGGTCCTGAAAGAACATGTGCCCTGACATCTCGCCGGCCAGCGCGGCGTCCTCTTCCTTCATCTTGACCTTGATCAGCGAGTGACCGACCTTCCACATGATGGCGCGGCCACCCAGGCGTTCGATCTCGTCGTACAGCGCCTGGCTGCACTTCACCTCGCTGACGAAGGTCGCGCCCGGACGGCGGATCAGGATCTCTCGTGCGAACAGCATCACCATCTGGTCGCCCCAGATGATGCGACCCAGGCCGTCGACGGCGCCGATGCGGTCCGCGTCGCCGTCCAGCGCGATGCCCAGCTCGGCGCCGCTGGCCAGCACGCGCGCGCGCAGGTCCTGCAGGTTCTCAGGCACAGTGGGATCGGGGTGATGGTTGGGGAAGCGGCCGTCAGGATCGCAATAGATCGCTTCGGTGGCGATACCCAGGCGGTCGAGAATGGGTAGGATCGACAGGCCGCCGGTGCCGTTGCCCGCGTCGACGACCACCTTGAAACGGCGCGGCCCCAGCTTCACGTTGTCGACGATGGTCGAAATGTACTCGGGCAGAATGGCGTGGTCGCGCACGGTGCCCGGGCGCGCCGCCACCCGGAACGCCTGGGTCTCGATCAGCTCGCGCAGCCGCTGGATGGCGGCGCCGTGAATGGTGCTCTTGCCCTGGACGATCTTGAAGCCGTTGTCCTCGCCCGGATTGTGGCTGGCCGTGATCATCACTCCCCCCCCGACGCCCAGGTGAAACACCGAGAAATAGAGCCCGGGGCTATGCAGGATGCCGACGTCGGTGATGTCGATGCCGGTCGACAGCAGGCCGGTACGCAAGGCGGCGTGGATGCGCGGCGAAGACACGCGGCAGTCGCGCCCCAACGTCATGGTCTGGGCGCCGCCTTCCAGCAGGAAGGTGCCGATGGCGCGACCGAGATCGGTCACGAAGGCGTCGGGAAAATCGCGATCCGCGTTTCCGCGGATGTCGTACTCACGAAAGACGCGGGTGTTCACAGCAGATCCTTCCGGCCGGCGGCAGCCGCGGCGTCGACGATGCGACGCACTTCCTGGGCATGTTGTTTGGGGACCACCAAGATCGCGTCCGCGGTGGCGATCACCACCAGATCCTGGACGCCATAGACGCCGACGAAAGGCGCGCCGGGTTCGGCCAGCACCACGCTGCCGTGGGAATCCTCGACGATCGCATCGCCCAGGATGACGTTGCCGTTGGCGTCGTTGGGGCGAATGCTGGGCAGGGCCGCCCAGCTTCCCACGTCGTTCCACCCGAACGCCGACGAGACCACGCGCAGGCCGGCGGCCTTTTCCATGATGCCGTGGTCGATCGAGATTTTCGGAGCCGACGCATAGTGCGCGCGCACGGCGGCGTCGAAGTCCGCGGCACTGGTGATGGCATCCAGCACGCTGCCCAGCGCGGGCAAGTGGCGCCGCGCTTCCTCCAGCATGCGACCGGCGCTGAGGAAGAACATCCCCGAGTTCCACAGGTACGTCCCGGCCGCCAGGTAGGATTCGGCCACGCTGCGCGACGGCTTCTCGACGAAGGACGCGACCTCGAAGGTCTCCTGCGAGTCGCCCACCCGGTCGCCCACTCGAATGTAGCCGAAGCCGGTTTCGGGGTGGGTGGGGCGCAACCCGATGGTGACGATCGCGTCGTGCGCATGTGACAGCGCGGTCTGCACCGCGCGCGCGAAGGCTGCCTCGTCGCCGATGTGGGGATCGGCGGGCAGCACCGCCAGCAGCGCCTCGGGGCCGGCACGACGAAGCGCCGCCACGGCTCCCAGCCCCACCGCGGCCGCGGTGTTGCGCGGTTCGGGCTCGATCAGGATATCGCCCGGCGGCAGATCGGGCAGCGCCTGCCGAATCTGCTGCTCCTGATCGGCCGCGGTGACGATCAGCGTGCGGCCCGGTCCGAACGACGCGCGGGCCCGGCGCACGGCCGCAGCCAGCAGCGATTCGTTGCCGCCGAGTTCCAGCAGTTGCTTGGGACGCTTGCGCCGGCTGGCGGGCCAAAGGCGGGTGCCACCGCCACCGGCCAGGATGACGGCGAAGGTGTTCTGGGATGGGAGACGGGGGGGCGGGAGTGCCATGGGGAAGGGCCGCAATCTAGCAGAACACCGCGCGGTTCAACGGTGTTACCCTCCCGTCGTGATCGAAGTTGCCAGCGACACGGGGGGCGGCGCGCGGGTGCGTTTGAATGAGCTGCGCCGCGCCCTGGCTGGCGCGCAGGATCCGGTCGAGCGAGGGCGCTTGCGGGTTCGGTTGGCGGACGCGCTGGTGGCGACCGGTGATCTGTCCGCGGCCGCCGCCGAGCTGAAGCAAGCTGCGGCCGACGCGCCCGCTTCAGTCGGGTTGCTGTTCGGGGCGCGGGCGCTGGCCGCGCGCCTGCCGCCCGCCGAATCGAAGGCTTTGCTGGCGGCCGTAGCGCGCGGCTCGGCCGCGGGCGGCGGGACCAGGCCGTCCCCGTCCCGGCCCCGCGCCACGCTACCGGCGCCCGTGGCAGCCAAAGCCCGGCCCGCCGTGGCGCCGACGCTGCCGACCCCTGCGGCCTTCTTCGTTCCGGCGGACGAACCGCAGCGGGGCGAAACGGATCCGATCGATCAAGCGCTGGCTGCGGTGGCGGCTCGCAAGCCCGCGCGGGCGCGGCGGCTGGGCGAAGAGGTGGCACGGTCCGGCTTGCTTCCCGCCGAGCGGCTGGCGCGCCTCCACAAGCTGGTCGACGTGCTGGATCGCAGCGGCGCTCGGCGGCAGGCGTTGCTCCTGGTACGGACGCTGGCGGAGGTGTCGCCGCCGCCCGAACCGTTGCTGGATGAACCGGCGCGGTCCGCGGCGCTGCCGGTCGGCGCGCTCTCCGATCTGGTGAAACGTGCGCTGGAGTCGGGCGACCTGGATCTGGCGCTGCGCTGGGGCACCGATGCAGGACGCCCGCTGGCGCGAGTGTCGCAGGCCGATGCGCACAGTTTTGGCGATTCCGAGGACGGCTTTCACGAACGCTTTCTGACCGCGCAAGCGGCGGCGTCGACCGCCGACGACGATGTGGCGATCGACGCTGCGATCGACGCGCTGGCGCCGCTGGTTTCTGGGGATCAGGGCGGGCGTGCCGCGCTGGCGCTGGCGCTCGGGTTGGCTGACCGTTTGGGCGGGGGCAGGGCCCGCCGCATCGATCTTTATCGCATCGCCTTCGAAAGCGAACCTCACCGAGAGGGCCGCGAGCGCATCGCGCGGCTTTGGTTGCAGACCTTGGAGCAAGACACGGCACCGCCCCAGACCAAGGCGGCGGAGGCGATCAACTTCCTGGCGGCGCTGGAGCGCGCTATCGCCGACATGCCCGCCGAACAGACGTTGTCCCTGCGCAAAGCCCGCGCGGACTTGCTGCGCCAGCTGGGGCGCGACGCTGAGCTGGCCCGCGCGCTGGAATCCGACGCCGAGATCGCCATCGGGCCCGAGCTGGTGGCGCTGTTGCGAGAACAGGCCGAGCGGCTGGACCGCATTGGTGAGGCCGATCGCGCTCTGGAAGTCCGCCTGGGAGCCTTGCAAGACGATCCCGGCAACCTGAATTTGCTGGCGCCGGCCCGCCGCCGCCTGGAGGCGCTGGGACAGCAGGAGCGTTCTCTGGAGCTGGCCATCGCGGCGTTGCCCCACATCACGGACCGCGTGGCGCGTGCGGCCCACTTGCGCGACGTGGCGGCGTTGGCCGAGACCACCGCCGAGGATCGTCCGCGCGCGGCGGCGGCCTGGCTGGAAGTGTTGGGGTTGGTGCCGGACGATCGCGCGGCGCTGGAGTCGGCGGAGCGGTTGTTGCGGCTCCTGGGCGACAATCAGCGACTGGGCGAGCTGCTGGCGTGGTCGGTCGCCCGGACCGCGGATCCCGGAGCGCGACTGGCGGTCCTCTGGCGGCTGGCGGAGTACCGCCGCGGGGAGGGCAAGCGGGCCGCCGCTCTGTCGCTTTACCGTGAGATCATCGAGATGCAGGGCGTGGGCAAGGACGCGCCCCAGGAGGGGTTGTCGTGGCGTCGACGCGATGACGCGCTGACGGTCGAGACCGCGCGCGCGATGGCGGCTTCCGATCCGCGTGCGCGGGCCGCGGCGCTGACCGATCGCGCGCTGGTGCTGCTGGAAGCCGGACGGCTGGACGACGCCGAGCGCGATCTGGGGCGTGCGTTCGATCTGGATCCGGACGGAGCGGAGATCTTGCTGGCGCTCGAGAAGTTGCATGACCGTCGCGGCGACTTTCGCGGCCTGCGCCAGCGCCTGCAGGTCAAAGTCGCCCGCGCGACCGGGGCTGCGGCGGCGCGGATCTGGTGCGGCGTTGGCCGCGCCAGCGAACGGCTGGGCGAGCTCGGCGCGGCCCAGAATGCATACGCGCAAGGCTGCGCCGCCGATCCCTCTGATCGTGCGCCGCTGGGCGCGTTGCGCCGCCTGGCGGACGAGCGCCGCGACTTCGCCGAAGTGGCGCGCTTGCTGGAAAAAGAAGTCGAACTGGTGAAGGCGCCGGCCGAGCGCGTGGCGCTGCTGGTCGAGCTGGGTGGACTGTTCGTCGAAAAGCTGGGACGGGCCGAGCGCGCTGTCGAGGTGCTGGACGCGGCGCTGGCGTTTCAACCGTCCAATGCCGGCGCGCTGGAGACGATGTACGGGGCGGCCTTGGGCGCCGGGGTCTGGGAGAAGGCTGCGCAGGCGCTCGAGGCCTTGCTGGCGGCTCACGGCGGCATCGCGGATGCGGCCGAACGCTACTACCGCGTCGGTCTGGCCGCCGAGGCGGAGGGCAAGATGGATCGCGCGTTGGGTTTCTATTCCCGATCGTACGGGCGCAATTCTTCGTTTCGACCGACGCTGGAGCGGCTGTCCGAGATTTGCTTCGATCGGCAACAGTGGGACAACGCGTGGAAGGCGACCGAGCACCTGATCGAACGCCATGGCGCCGCGATCGAACCGGCCGCGCGGGCCGAGCTGGCAGTGCGCTCGGCGCTGGCGGACCTGCACATTGCCCAGCGCATCGCCGCCGTCGCGCGGCTGGCGCGCGTCCCGGGGATTCCGTCCAGCGGAGCGGGGTTGCGCGACGTCGCCGAGAGCTGGGCGTCGATGCGGTTCGACCCGCAGCTGCTGGCGGGCGTCGACGACGAACGCCGCGGAAGGGTGCTGTCGCGCCTGAAGGAAGGCCTGGCCCTCCCGGACCCCGCCACTCCCAGCGCCGCGCGCCGTACCGCACGCGAGGTGCTGGCAGCGTTTGCATTCCTGGATCGACGGTGGGCGGATGCTGTCGAATCACTGGACGTCTTTGGTGTCGACGAGACCTTCGACGCCGGCCGGCGGTGCCTCTACCAGGTGGCGGCCGGGGATATATTGATCCACCAGCAGGGCGACGTGGTTGGGGCAGCCCTGCGGTATGAACGCGCCCGGGCCTTGAATCCCGCCGAGCCGCGATTGGCGCGAATTGGGGTCGTGCAGATCGCGTCGGAGATAGAAGAAGAGAACACTCCTGTGTCCCCTATTTTGAAAGGATAGAATTCGTCATGCTGAAACGTTTCGCTGGATCGCTGTCGACCTTGGTCCTGGGCGCTGGCCTGGTTTTTGGTTTTGCCGCCACCTCGGGTTGCGATGACGGAAGCGGCAATTGCCCGTCGAACCTCAAGGGAACGGGCGGCGCGGCCGGCAGCGCGGCCGGTGGCGCGGGCGGCAAGGCCGCCGCGGGTGGCGCAGGCGGTAGCGTCGGTGCGGGCGGCGCAGGAGGCAAGACGGCCGCGGGCGGTGCGGGCGGCAAGACGGCCGCCGGGGGTGCGGGCGGTAGCGTCGGCGCGGGCGGCGCTGGCGGTAGCGTAGGCGGCGCGGCTGGTGGCGCGACCGGCGTCGGTGGCGCCGTAGGGGGGGCCGTCGGCTCGGCCGGCGCGGGCGGCGCGGGCGGCGCGGGCGGCGCTGGGTAGCTTGGCTGACTGAACAACCACCTGTTCTGCCGTGGGCGCGTTTCTCGTGGACCGACGAGGATCGCGCACCCACGCAGTGTGCTTGCACGGCTTCGCCTTTGGTTGGGCGACCGGAGGATCGATGAAGTGTTTCGAGCTGGTTCAGCGGATTCTGGAGGACACATACGCCAGCATCCCCGGCGACGATGACCAGCGGATGCAACTCGTCGAGGAGGCCTTGGCCACGCTTGCGACGCGGTACAACGGCGACGTGGACATGGTCGGCGGACTGGACTTCGACAACCCGGTCACCCGCTTCGCCTACGTCTGCTGCTACCTCCCCGCCCATGCGCACTGGATTTACGAACTGGTTCAATGGTCGCGCGCCGCGCAGGCCTGCCTGGCCCGATCGAAGGTCCGCATCGCCTGCATCGGCGGCGGGCCGGGGAGCGACCTGCTCGGGATCTTGAAGTACCTTGGCTATCGTGGCAGCAGCCCCCCGGCGCTGTTCTGTGAGATCGTCGATGGAAGCCTGGAGTGGAAGCAGACCTGGTCGGATCTGGCGTTCTCGATGAAGTGGCCGCCCCGTCTGAACACCGACTTCGTCGTCCATCCGATCGGCTCGGGCAGGGAATGGCGCGATCCCGATCGCTTCGACAAGGCCGATCTGATCACGATCAATTTCTTCTTCTCGGAGATCGCACACCTCGAGGATGCGGCTGACGCGTACATCACCAGGCTGTTTCGCCGCATCAAGCCCGGCGCGATCGTGCTCTTCAACGACAACGACGACCCCCGTTGCTACACGCGCTTCGACGCATTGGCCTTGCGGGTGGGTATGGAGACGCTGTCGTCCAACAGCGGGACGCGCAAGGCCTACGATCAGGCCGAACAGGTCAACGAGCTCGGGGTCTTCCGCACCAAGTTCGCAAAGTACAGTCCCCGCCTGACCGGGCAGGTGGCGTGGCGGGTTCTCAGGAAGGGCTAACGTCTCAGGGACTGACGATCAACCTCGCCAGCAGGGTGCGGTGGCAATGCGTTGGATCGTGGCAGGCCGCTGAGCAGAGCAGCGTGAGAGTCTCTCCGGCTGCCACGCGGCGGGCGAGATCGCGGATGCGCCACAGGGGCCCAGGCCTCCCCATCTCGGACAGGTAGCGCGGGGCGTAGAGATCCCACGGTAACGGCGCCACGCCGCCCTTGCCATGGAACGCATCCAGCAATTCGCGGCTGGGGCCGAGCTCGGGCCACCAGGCGTCCCACGTTTCGTGCGCCTTCGAAACCCCGCGGGGACGGATGCGGCAGACCAGGAGGCGGAAACCGTCCTCGGGCGCGGCGTCGTCATTCCAGCGTTTCGTACGGACGGGCATGGGATCTCGCACACAGACCTGCGATGTCTCCTAAGCGTAACAGCCGTGACGAGATGGTGACCAACCCCAAAGTGCCGACGCTTGGCAGTACGCCGTTTCGGTGGCGCACGCTGGCATATCCCTTGCCACTCTCGTGCCTGCCGTTGACCCAACGTCTCCGGCCAAAGGAGCGAATGATCATGAGGACCCGAATGGAAGAGGGCATCGACGTGGTTCGAAATCACCTCGGCGAAGTGATGGTCGAGCTGGAGGATTGGGCACCGCGCGCGTCGCGGGTTCCCGCTCGCTTACGACAGAGCGCCAGACCGTTTGCGGTGGGCACCATCGCGCTGGGCGCGGTGGGTCTGGGCCTCTGGTGGGCGCGGTCCCACGCGCGACAGAGCCTCCTTCAGCGCGTTCTCGCGCATCTTCCCCTCACCGCGCCCCCGGCAGGGAGGTCCGTTCAGCTGGCGAAGAGCTTGAAGCGTCGGATCGGCCTGGCGCGACGTCCCGAGCCTCCGCGGTATCCCCTCCGTTCATTGCTCTTCAAGCTGTCGAGCGCCAGCCTGGTGGCGGCGGCTTCCGTCGTGGCCCGACATCTAGCGGCGCGGTTGATCGAGAAGCGAATGGCTACCCCGAACAACCAGGACAATCTGGCGACCAACTTCGGCCGTTGAAATGAAGCGGGGCGCCGGGTCAGTCAATCCGGCACCCGCACCTATGAGTGAAGGGAGACCGCTTACTGCTTGACGGCCGTGCCCGGGGCAGCCGTCTTGCGATGCTGTTCGGCCAGCACCGACGACGGCATCACGTGGGCGATCGCGGCGCGCAGCTTGTTGCTCCAGCCCGTCACCACGTCGCCCTCGCCTTTCATCATGGCTTCGAAGCCAAGGCGCGCCACCTCGTCGGCGGGTTGCTTCTTCTCGGTTCCGACCTTGGTGTCCATCATGTCCGCCCGCTCGAAGAAGTCAGTCTCGGTGGCCCCGGGCATGAGGCAGGTCACCGTCACGCCCGTGTCCTTCAGCTCGGCTCGCAGCGCGAACGAAAATGAATCGAGCAGCGCCTTGGTGCCGTTGTAGACAGCCTGGAACGTGCCCGGCATGAAGCCGGCGATCGATCCCGTGATCAGGATGCGTCCCTGCCCCAGGCTCACCATGTCGCGTCCGATTTTGTGAATCAGAGCCAGCGTGCCCGTCACGTTCGTGTCGATCACGCGCCGGACATCGTCGAAGTCCTGGTCGAGGAAGGCCTTGCCCAGGCCCCGTCCCGCATTGGCCAGCAACGCCGCCACGGGCCTGTCGCCGATGGCCGCATACAGACGGTCCACGCCGGCTCTCGTTGCCAGGTCGACGTCGATGGCTTGCACGTTGCGGCCGAGGTAACGGAGCTCTTGGCTGGCCGCGTGAATCTCCGATTCATCGGCCGCGATCAACAAATCGAAGCCGTTCTTGGCGCAGCACTTGGCCAGCTCCAACCCGATGCCGGTCGACGCGCCGGTCACGACCGCCAGCGGGTTTTCGAATGTCCTTGTCATTGGGTCCTCCGTTTTCAGGTCGCGGACGCGCTGCTCACGCCGACAGCACGACCTTTTCGCAGTTGTCTGTCTTGTTCAGGAACATCTCGAATCCGTCGGCAGCCCGGTCGAGGGGCAGGCGATGCGTGACGACGAAGCTGGGATCGATCTCGCCGCGTTCGATACGTCCCAGCAAGGGCGCCAGATACCGGTGCACGTGGCACTGGCCGCCGCGCAGGGTCAGCCCGCGGTTCAACAGCGAGCCCATCGGGAACTTGTCGATCAACCCGCCGTAGACACCCACCACCGATACGGTGCCGCCGTTGCGACACGCGCGGATCGCCTCGCGCAGCGCGATGGGCCGCTCGGTTTCCAGCATCAACGCCTGTTTGACGCGATCGTAGGCATAGCTGACGCCGTGGCTGTGCGCCTCGGCCCCGACGGCATCGATGCAGGCGTCGGGCCCTCGTCCCCCGGTCATCGCACGGAGAGCCTCGTGAACGTTCTCGTCGTCGTAGTCGATGATGTCGGTGGCGCCCGCCTTCTCCTGGGCCATCTTCAACCGATAGTCGAAACGGTCGATGGCGATGACGCGGTCGGCGCCCAGCATGCGCGCGCTGGCGATCGCGAACTGACCGACCGGCCCGGCCCCCCACACGGCCACCACCTGTCCGGGCCTGATGTCGCACATCTCCGCGCCCATGTAGCCGGTGGGAAAGATGTCGGACAGGAACAGCACCTGCTCGTCACGCAGGCTCCAGGACACCTTGATCGGCCCCACGTCGGCGAACGGAACGCGTACGTACTCGGCCTGGCCACCAGCGAAGCCGCCCAGCACATGCGAATAGCCGAACAACCCCGACGGAGAATGGCCCCACAGCGTCTCCGCCATCCACGCGTTCGGGTTCGAGTTCTCGCACAGCGAGAACAGGGACTCGCGACACATCGTGCACTTCCCACAGGCGATGGGGAAGGGGACCACCACGCGATCGCCGACCTTCAGCTGCTTCACCTCGCGGCCGACCTCCACGACCTCGCCCATGAACTCGTGACCGAGAATGTCGCCCTTCTGCATCGAGGGGATAAGCCCGTTGTAAAGGTGCAAGTCCGAGCCACAGATGGCGGTCGAGCTGACCTTCACGATCGCATCGCTGTCATTCAAGATGCGGGGATCGGGGACTGTGTGCACCTCGACCTTCTGCTTGCCGAGCCAGCAGTTGGCTTTCATTTTTCGGCTCCCTTTGCGGTTGGCGCTTCGAGCTTTCCCGATTCACCGGCAGGTCGCGCTGGATGGGGCAGGTCGTGAAGGCTGGCGTCTGACTTCACGATCTCGCCGAGCTCCATCAGCTGTTTCAGGCGCCGGAGGTCGGCGGCGATCAGCTGCTCGGGAACCCGGTGCGCCAGCTTGGCTCCCGCCTTCCCCACGACGCCGGCCGGCGGCAACACGTTCATGGTGAGGTGCACTTCCGTGCCGCGGTTGCCCGGAGCGGGAACGAAGCGAACCTCGCCGGCGTGCTCGACGTCGGCGCCTTCGACGGATCGCCATGCGATGTACTGGTTGGGGCGATCCTGGGTGATGACCGCGTCCCATTCCAGGCGGTCACGGCCCGTGGCGGACACAGTCCAGTGGGAGGTCCGCTCGTCGCGTACCTCGACCGAGCGAAGGTGGCTCATGAAACGTGGCAGGTTCTCGAAGTCGCGCCACAGGTTGTAGATTTCGGACGCCGGCCGATCGATGGTGACGACCGCGCGCACCGGGACGCTCGGGCCCGCGGACACGCCAGATGCACCGTCCTCGCCCGCCCGCCAATAGCTGGCCCAGAGGTCCACGGCGGTCACGCCAGCCACGGCGGCCATGGCCACGGGAAGGGCAGCACCGGCGCGGCGACTCTTGGTCAAGGCGGTCCCCAACATGGCCAGGTCGGCCACGTCACCCAGCACCCGGGACCAAAGCCAGCGCGTCGGCCGCCGGCGGGTCATCAAGCCAGCCCCGACTGCCAGTTCACGCGCCCCGGCCAAACGGAGGCTCAAGCGGTTGCTGGGGCAGTCCTTGACGCCGATCAGGCGCGCCAGGGGACCGGGGGCCAGCAACTCGGCGACGCCCAATCCGACGCTGAACATCCCCAGGCCCGTCGCCCACGGGTTTCCCGTCCGGACAAGGGATTGTCTTGCGCCGCGCGTTTCATGGATGACCCGCGACGTCCGGGACGCCACGGAACGCGTCGAGCGGGCGGACGGTTTCTTGGTGCCGTTCTTCACTTCCTGATGAGGTTGCATTCGTCTTGCCTCCAACCCTGATGTCAACGCCAGGCCGCACGCACCTGCGTGCACGCTCGTGGTGGGCCGGCCTGCTGCAACGGCGGTGCCGCGAGCGCCGAGCCCGATCTCCGCGGTCATCGTTTTTCGATCGTCGGATCCGGGTAACGAACGGTGGGCGCCCGTGTCACCGATGGGACCCGGCCCGCGATGCCCCGGCGACATCGTGCCGGCGTGCAATCAACCGGCGGCGGAGCGATGTTTCGCGGTCAGATGAGGCCGGAAATCGCGGCGGTAGATCTTCAGCATTGCAAGAAACAGGGCCACCACCAGCGGGCCCAGCAGCAAGCCGATGCTGCCGAAGGCGCCCAGGCCTCCCAGCAGCGCGAAGAACACGACCGCGCTGTGCATGTGCATGCCCACTTTGATCAGCAGCGGCTTGACCAGGTTGTCGACCAGACCCACCACCACCACGCCCCACAGCGACAGAAACAGGGCCGCGTAGGTGTGTCCGGTGACGAACAGGATTCCCGCGGCGAACAGACACACACCGGCGGCGCCGATGGCGGGAATGAACGCGCCGACGAAGGTGATCGCCGCGAAGAACATCGGCTGCGGGACCCGACCGATGAAGAAGCCGATCAACGCCGCGGCCGCCTGCACGGCCGACGTGATGATGCTGGAGACAATCACCGAGTAAGAGACTTTCTTGAACTCGGCCAGCAGCTCGCGGGTCTGCCCCGGTCGCAGCGGCAGCGACCCTTCCAGCCACGACACAAGCGCGGTGCCGTCCGCCAGCAGAAAGAACAGAGCGATCAGCATCATGACCGCGCCGAAGATCGCGGCGCCCGTCGCCGACAAGGCTGCCCAGATCGCTGCCACCGCTTTTCCTCCTTGCCCGGTCAGCTGCTTCTGCAGATCCGTGTCCACGTCGCCCAGGCGCGCCAGCCCCGCCCGGGCCAGCTTCTCCAGGGAATCGGGCAGCTTCTCCAGCAGGGGGCTGACGCCATCGCTGCGGAGGGCATTCAGGATGAACTTCAAACCTTGCTGGGCCTCGTCCAGCAGAAATGCCGCCAGCCCGACCAGCGGCCCGACCAGCAGCAGCGCGAGGCCACCCACCAGGATTCCCGACGCCAAGTGCGCCCGTCCCCTCAACGTTCGCGCCAACCTGGATTGCACAGGTTGAAGGACGCCCGCCAGCACCGCGGCCATGAACAGGGCGCCGGCCAGCGGACGGATGACCATCGCCAGCAGGACCGTCGTCGCTGCCAGAACGATCAGGAAAAACCGGCGGGCGGTGGCGTCTTCGGTCACGCCTGAGTGTAAGTCCGATGGGGCCGATCTGCGTGACTTCGGGGACAGGGACGTGGCAGCTGCCCTGAGGTAGAAGCGCCGCGTGTGGTTGACGGCGATACTTCTGCTCATGGGCGTCATGGGCGCCTGCGCGCCGGTGTTGCCGCGCGAGCCTGTCGAGCGCGCTCTGGTGCGCGACGTGACCCGCATCGTCGATGTGCGCCAGCGGGTGGGTTGGTTGGTCGATGACGTGGAGGTTGACGAGGCGTTGCCGGACGCCATCAGCAGTGCGTGCAGCGTGTCGGAGCCCCAGCGAAACGCGTCGCTGGCCTGGCTGGATGGCGAAATGGCTCGCCTGGGGGGTTCTCCGGCGGCGGCCTGGAAACGGGCCGGGAAGGATCTGGATCAGATCGAGGAGCTGCTCCTGATGGCGCGCACGCGCTTGCTACTCGCCCGCGCCAACGACTGGGTCCGCGCCGGGAAGTGCCCCTTCTGGATCGAACCCGATCCTGGCTTCAAAGGGGTCGAGGTGCTGGGACATCGCTGGATCCTCGGCGTGGAGGCCGGTGGCCGGCTGGAGCTGGGTGCCGAGAATCGGTTGTGGGGACTGGGTGCGGGCGGCAGCGGGCGGATCCTGGGCGGCTACGGCATCACCGAGCGGGCGCAGCTTTTTCTGGCGCTCGAAGGAGGTGGCGCGGCCCGTTTCACCAAGGTCCCGATCGGAGAACGCGCGACGATCCCAGATTTCCTCGCGATCTTCGCGGTGCCGGTGGTGGGGCGCTACACCTTCGGACGTTCCGCGTTCGTCGAGGCCGAAGCGGGAGCGATGAGCTACCTGAACCAGGTCGATGGCAACGTTGAATTTGGCGTGCGGTTGGGTGCCGGGGTGGGCGGCACCTACCTGCGCCTGAAACGGGGGCCCTTGCCGCGGTTTTCGTTCGGCGCCACGGTCGACCATGCGCCGGGAGGCGGCAACCGTCCGGCGATCACCCTGCTGTCGGTCGGATTCCGAGCCGGGTTCGACCTTTCGCATTGATGTTACCGCCCGCTGCGGTGACGCGGACGCACGGTCTGACTGTCGTAACCGATACGAGGACGGCTTGGCCAGGAACCAGGAAGCCCCGTCCTGGCATGTTTGATGCGTTGAGCCTGGGGATGCGAAGACTCATTCTGGCCAGTGCTCTCGCGGTTTCATTTCTGTCGGCCGGGTGTTGGGTTGGCCCGCGCGCGCGGCCCGTCGCTTACGAGCATCATCACGACTACGTTCGAGTGGGCCCGCCGCCTCCTCAACCGCGCGTCTATTACGAGCGCCGCTACCACCACGGGGACGACCGCGGGTACCGGCGCTTCCACGACCACGATCATGACCACCGCTGACGGTTGGCCGGCGCTGATTCGTCACAGGCCCTGGTAGGCAACGTCGTGGTGGACCCGTAGTCCGGCGATGATATCCGCCGCGGTCCCCCATCCCTGGCGCTGGCGCTGCACCGCGAACACGTCGACGCCCATGGTGATGAACAGGGCCGGCAACAGGGGCACCGACAGCTTGCCGCGACCGCGAACCTGATGCTGTCGCAGACCGGTCGGATCGACGAAGTCGTAGTCCACCAGGCCTTCCAGCTTGACCACCAGCGGACCGAAGGTGGCGACCGCCACCGGATCCAGTGTGCCGCCCGCTTCCAGCACCGGTTGCCACGCTCCGTCCGCGCCGCTGGCCAGCAGCTCGGCCTGAGCGCCGCCGCCCGCGCGCAGCTTCAGTTTGGGCAGCACGGTGAACAGCACGCCGGCCGTGTTCGTCATCTGCGCATGGTGAAACGCCCGGGTCTGTGTGGCGGTCAGGTCGGGACGGGTGAATTCGGACTCCAGGCGAATGCGCACGAAGGGATCGGGAACCGTGCGCTTCAGCAGGAACTGCGGGCCGCGCAGCCCACGGAAGTTGTAGACGCCCGAGAACGTGATCAGGTCCGAGGTTTCCCCGGACGTCAGCGGTGAGCCGATCGGCTGATTGCGGGACCAGCCGTACTTCAGGTCCAGACGCACATCCGCCTCGTGCACGCGAGCGCGCACTTGAAGCAGCCCGCTGGCGTTGCCGGTGATCGCCAGCTGGCTGGCGCGCACCAGCTGAGTGTCCGTGTACGAAGCCGGGTTGGCGATCGAGGTCGAGGCGAGATCGAGCCCCAGGTCTCCCAGCGCGACCAGTAACGGCCGAAGCGATACCGGACCACCGAAGTCGGTGCTGGGATCGATCGAAGGATCGCCATCGCGATCGGCGGTGTGGCGGGACAAGAAGTCCTCGACCAGGTCCCTCAGATCCGGCTCGCCGGGCAGTGGTCGCCACGGCAGTGTACCTGGGGGGACGATGCCGTCGCCCCCGCTGGCGACAAAGGCGATAGTGGCCACCTTGTAAGCGCGGGTCTTGTCCAGCGCGCGTCCGTTCACTTCCAGCCGGCCTTCGGTTCTGGCCAGGCCCACGACCGAAACCCGATCCTTCGCCAGCGCCGCGCCCAGCGCCGATTCGACGACCGCGCCCGAGACGTTGCCGACGCCCACTACGGCTCGGAACGGGAGCGCGCGGTGCAACTGGGCGCGCGTCAAGGTTCCGCGGAGCGGGAATGGCGCGGCCTTCACGAAGGCCCGGTTCAAGAGCGCGACCTCCGCGCCCGAGCGCCGCCGCATCACCTCGATCGCGTAGCTCGTGAACGCCTCACGCGTGAGTACGTCCCGGATCGGCGCCGGCGCGATGGCGGCGCCATAGCGCGCGCACGCGATGGCCAGCTCGGCGTCGAGGCGCGCGGCTGTCTCGGGAGCGCGCGGTGTCCCCCGGCTGGGCAAGGGGTCAATCTCGACCGAGGCGCCGGTTGCGACGGGGTCATCGGATGTCGTCGCGGACGCGGGCGGCACGGCCAGCCGGATGCGCGTCAGCCCGTCGGCGCCCGTCGGTGATCCGGCGATCGGCGCCGCGCCTTCGCGTCGCAAGGTGAGCACCGGTCGATCGCCCGGCTCGCCCGCCAGTCCCCCTGCCAGGATCACGTCCGGACGTTGAGCCGCAGGCGCGCTGGAAAGCTGGCGCGCCAGCGCGTCCATCTGATCCAGGGACGAGGCGTCGCGCGGACCCTGCGCCATCAGCACCACCCAGTCCGCCCCGCGCTCTCGCAACCGCTGGATCGCCGGGCTCGCGGCCTTGACCGGATCGTCAAGCGACAGCCCCGCGAACAGCGCGCGGGGGATTCCCGGAACGACCGCCGGTGAGATCGTCGCCACCACGCCCACCGTGACCGAGCCGTGCTTGACCAGGGCGTCGGCCTGGACGGCGGGACACTGCCGGCGCACTCGAGCGTCGCAGCGCAGGTTCGTGGCAATCACCGGCGCGCCGTTGCGGTTCAACGCAGTCACCAGCTGGTGGAGCTGCGACTCGCTCAACGAAAGCTCATGATGACCCAGCGCCACGGCGTCGTAGTGCGCGTCGGCCAGGATGGCCGACAGCGCCGCGATTCCCGACGGCCCCCGTTCCAACAGGCTGGCGCCGTACAGATCGGGCGTGGCGATGTTTCCGCCCAGCAGCACCAGAGGAACGGGGACACCGTCGCTGAGAGCCTGGGCGCGCGCAGCCGCGATCCTCCCCGTCAAGGCCGCATAGTCGGTCACCGCGACCTTTTCCGGGGGATCGGCGCACGTCAGCGGAACCAGGCGCCCGTCCAGATCGGCGTGGAACAACAGCTCCACCGCTGGTGCTGCGGCCGGCGTCTGTGCGACCGCGCTCCCGGCCGCCAGCCCAAGCAGGATCAGCGGCAACCAGACCGCGATCATCCGGGGCCGTCTCCTCCCGTTCCGGTGCCGGCGCGGTCCCCGCCCTTGATCCGGCGCTGGGGCCAGATGGGTTTGCCCGATGCACGGATGGCCGCGAACATGGCTTCCCGGACCTCGCAGCGCAGGTTCCACAGCGCGCCGGCGTCGGCAGCGCTCAACAAGCAGCGCACCTGCAGGCCGTTCTCCGAGGCGTCGGTGACCTGCAGTCCGGCGGTCGCCTTGTCCCACAGCTTGCTGTCGCCGACGATCTTCAGGAACAAGGCGCGGACGGCTTCGATGTCGGTGTCGAAGTCGACCCAGAAGAAGACCGTGCCGAGGATGTTCGACGACGACCGCGTCCAGTTCTGGAAGGGCTTCTCGATGAAGTACGTGATCGGCAAGATCAGTCGGCGAAAATCCCACAGTCGAACCACGACGTAGGTCAGCGTGAGCTCCTCGACGGTTCCCCATTCGCCTTCGACCACCACCGCGTCGTCGATGCGCAGCGGCTGGGTGAACAGGATCTGGAAGCCCGCCACCACGTTCCCGATCGATCGCTGGGCCGCGATGCCGAAGATGATGCCGGCCGCGCCCGCGGAAGCCAGCAGGCTGGTGCCCAGGTTCCGGATGGCGGTGAAGCTCATCAGGATCAACGCCACCGCCAGCACACCGATCAGCGCGCCCAAGATCTTCCGCAGCATCGCGATCTGGGTGCGCGCCTTGCGTGACGCCGCCGTCGCCGCGTCCATTGTCCCCAGTCGGTCGATGAGCAGCAGTTCGGCCACCGAAATCACCCGCAACACCAACCACGCCAGCGCGATGATCAGGGCGACGTGCTGGGCGTGCGCCGCGGGCGCGTTCAGCGCGCCTGCCCACTGGGCGGCCGGATCGATCGCCCCGACGATCAGAAGGGGCGCCGCCGTCACGCATGGCGCCCGCAGCAATTGTCGAAACGTCGCGGCGTGCGTCGGGGCCACGCGTGCCAGCGCCTTGGAAAGGATGATCGCGATCAGGAATCCGGCCGCCACGGCCGTCGCGGCAGCGAACGCCGCCGACAGTATCGGTCCCACTGCTGTCACATACCCCGCGGCGACGAAAATGTCTGCAAGCTGCAACCCGCCGAGCGCAACCCGCGAGCGCAACCCGCGAGAGTTTGCATGAAGGCCTCGAGCCTCCCGGGTCGTTCCGGAATTACCGAGGGAGCGGCCGGTAACGGCGTGGGCCGGACTGGGAGAGAACGGTAACTGCGGCACGTCTGAAACGCCGATCCGAAAAGCGCGCGGGATGGCACGCGGAATGAAGCCCCCCGACCCCGGCCCCCACCCTCGGCAGGGTCCGCTTGGGTCTCGTCCGGCAAACACGAACAGAAGCGAGAACACCCATGATCACGGACAACAAGAATCTCTCGAGCAGCCGCCAGCACGAAGGCCCCGTGCGCATGGCCGTCGTGGGGCAGGGACACTTCGCGCAGTCGGCCGTCCTGCCTGCGTTCGACGACGTCCCGGAATGTGAACTGGTCGCGCTTTTCTCTGGCGACGACACCAAGCTGGATTTCCTGAAGCGGACCTATGACGTTCCGTATGCGCTTGGCTACGAGCAATATGATCAATTTTTGCGCTCGGGAGAGGTCGACGCGGTTTACATCGCGTTGCCCAACGACTTGCATTGTGACTTCGCGGTGCGCGCGGCGGCGGCTGGAATTCACGTGCTGTGCGAGAAGCCGATGGCGGCTACCAGCGCAGAATGCGAACAGATGATCGAGGCGTGCGAGCTCACCAAGGTGAAGTTGATGGTCGCCTACCGGTTGCACTTCGACGAGGGCAACCTGGCCGTGGTGGACTTGGTCAGGCAGGGCAAGCTGGGCCAACCCCGCTTCATGACGTCCGTCTTCTCTCAACAGGTCAGCGCTCACAACAGCCGGACGGAGGCGCGCCACAGCCAAGATCCCCTGTACGACGTCGGGGTCTACTGCATCAACGCCATCCGCTATGTGTTCCGTTCCGAGCCGCTATCGGTGATGGCCCATGCGGCCAGCCGGCAGGGGGACCCCCGGTTCCGGCAGATCGACGAGCAGCTCAGCGCGACCTTGCTGTTCCCGGACGATCGCCTGGCAACATTGGTGTGCAGCTTTGGTGCCGCCAAGCATGGTTGGTACGAAGTGGTGGGCACCGAAGGGATCGTGCGCGTCGATCCGGCATACACGAACGCTCAGCCCCTGCGCTATGAGCTGACGGTGAACGGCAAGACCAAGTCCAAGAAATTCAAGCGGCGCGACCAGGTGGCGGGCGAGCTGGCCTACTTCGCGACCTGCATCATGAACGATCAGGCCCCCGAGCCCGCTGGCGAAGAGGGACTGGCCGATCTGCGCATCATCGAGGCGATCCAGGAATCGGTCCGGACCGGCCGTCGGGTGGCGGTGGACGCGGTGGAGACGCGCGTCCGGCCCTCGTCCGCGCAAGTGGAGAAGCGCCCCGCGAAAGATCCCGGACCGCTGGTCAACACCCAGACCCCCAGTCGGCATTGACCGAGTCACCGCCGCTGGCCCTTTCTCACGGGTCCCGCGCGCGGACAACACGCCGATCACGGCATCCTTGGACGGCCGGATCAGCGTGCTGCCGTAGCGTCTCCTACTTCGTGTACCCGACGGCCTTGATGTTGTTCAGGACCGCCAGGTCGGTGGCGTCGGTCGGGAAGCCGGAGACGATGGCGCCTTCGTAGAAGGTTCCCCACGAGTTGTTGCTGTTGTCGCCGCCAACACCCAGCACGACCGCGCCGACGTTGCTGATCGGCTTGGGCAAGGCCCCCGCGTACGAGGTGGTGATGGTGGTGGCGGTCTGGGCGTCGGCGGCCCGAAGCGACCACATTCCCGAGCCCGTCTTGAGAACGCCGAAGGCGAAGGGCACCTTCAACGACGGGTTGCTCGGGTTCGCCGGATGGCCGTCGTTCAGCGAGCCCCAGCCTGGATCGCCGACCTTGGACCCGCCGGCCCAGACGCCCGCCTCGAAGTCGGCCATCATCCAAGGGCCGCTGCCCGCGCCTTTGCCCCAGAAGGCCACGCCGAAGAACAAGGTGTTCATGTCCGCGTAGGACGCGGGATTGGTCGTGACGTTGCCGAAATCCCAGCAGCAGGCGGTGCCCGAGTGCGTGCCGTCAGCCAGCTCGTAGATCCCCTGGGACGCGGAACCGGTCGGCACGCCCTTCCCCTTGGCCATGATCCGGTACCCCTCGCGCGCATTCATGTACAGCGAGTAGACCTTGTGACCGCCAATCATCATCATGCCCTTGTTGGCGGCGGACTCGAAGTCGTCCATGGCCGAGTAGGCCCCGCCCGCGGAAAGTCCCTTCTTTGCGACCGGCAGGTTGTTGCCGTTGCCGGAGTGGTCGTAAAGCAGCGAGACCGTGCAGGTGGTGCCGGCGCAGAAGGTATCTTGCGTGGCCGTATCCGCGAAGCCGTCCGCGGTGATGCCGATATCCTTGAGCATGCCGCCCGAGCCGGTGTTCATGGCCGAGCTGCCGCTTCGCACCTGGTACAGAAAGCCGGTGTAGCCCTTCGACAGCGCGCGAACCATGCTGTATGCGGCCGCACAAGGCATGTTGGCGGCGGCGTAGACGTCGCAGGGGCCGTCGGGGCGCCCCATCGTCGAGGCGCCGCCACTGCCGGTCTTTCCACCGAGGCCGGCCGCGCCACCCGCCGCGCCGCCACGTCCCCCGCTGGCGCCGCCGCTTCCGCTGCCACCCGAGCCGGTTCCGCTGCCGCCGCTTCCGGTTCCGCTGCCGCCCGAGCCGGTTCCACTGCCGCCGCTTCCGGTTCCGCTGCCACCCGAGCCGGTTCCGCCGCCCTTCTGCAGCACGACCGTTCCGGTGATGGTCGGGTTCGTGCCCTTGGGGATCAGAGTCAGGGTCTCGCCCGCGACGCAGTATCCATACTCGGCCGGCGGAACGCTGTCGGTGGAGAGGGTGTTGTTCGCGGTCTTGTATCCGCCACTCTTCGTCGGATCGACGGACGGCAACCCCAACGTGCCAGTGTGCTGGATCATCGCAGTGCAGTCACAGCCGCCACCGCTTGCGGCGGACGTACACGTACCCGACGCAAAACCCAGCCCTTCGAGCGAGCGATTGATGTCCTCGCAACCGATCATGGTACCGGAGAGTTTCAGGCAACCGGCGGGCATCTGGAGCTTTGCCATACCCGTCGTGGTGGTCCCATCCATGAAGGTCCCGTCGGCCTTGGCGGTCCAGGTTCCGGTCACCGTCGCCGACCCGGAGAGGGTCACGTTCTTGCAGCTCGAGGGATCGAGCCCGGCCAGGGAGATGTCCAGATTGCTGGAGTTGAGCGACACGCACGACGACATGACCGTCCACGTTCCGACCACGTTGCCGCCGCAGGCCGAGCCCGACTGACAGGTTGGCCCGGATCCTCCCGACCCAGTTCCGGAGCTGCCCCCCGTGCTGGAGTTACCGCCGGTGCTCGAACTCCCACCCGAGCTCGAGCTTCCACCGCTGCCCGTTCCGCTGGTGGGTTGAGTACAGGCTCCCGAACCGACCACGAACGCCATCGCTAATACAGCAGCACATTGAATCTTCACGGGGGGCTCCTTCGAAACGGAATTGGTTGCCGAGGATTCCCGGGCGGCGCGCTCGAGAGCGCTCCCCCCGATGACACAAATCGGGACGAGTCTTAGATCATTTCCGCGAGACAGACAAGACAACGTTATTTGGGCCGGGGCGGCATCCTTTGTCGTCAAACCTTTGGGTCATTTGCCGTCAGCGATTCAGCGCGGCATGCCCGGCTTTCCAATCCGAGATGACGCAAACAGCCTCCTTCGACTCGAAGAGGGCCCTCCATGTCTTCGTTTCGCGTCCGGAACCGCCAGAATGGCCGTCCCACCGCAAAAGTAACCCTTCTTCATCAATTGCAGGCCGGCACGGCGCGCCGCGTGAATTGGCGCCCGCTTTGGTCGCGGTCTTCTGTATGGCACATCTCTCGCATCGCAATCCGGGGAGGGGGACCGCCATGAAATGTCGAGATGTGATGAATTTGGACCCTGAATGGATTGCGAGCAGCGCCTCGGTGCTGGACGCGGCCCGGACGATGAGAGATCGTTCGATGAACTACTTGTTGGTCTTCGAACCCAATGCCGGCCCGGGGCCTGGGAGTCTTCGCGGCATTGTCACCGAACGTGATCTGGCTGTCCGTGTTTGCGCCGAGAACAAGGTTCCGGGGCAGACGTCGGTGATGGACATCGCCACGGCCGAGGTCATCACCTGCAGCGCCGACGAGGATCTACGGTCGGCCGAGGCGACGATGCGAGGCTTCGAGAAGAGCCGGCTGGTGGTCGTCGACGAGGACGGCAAGGTGGTGGGGTTGCTAGGGCTGTCCGACATCCTGCGTGGCGATCGGCAGGGGCCTGCCGTGAAGACCGCGCTGGGGGTTCTGGGTAACGACATGCGCGGGCAACAGACACCGCCCGACCGGATCAAACTGACGCCCTCGACGTCGGCGGACGAGGAGGCCGTGGCGCACCAGCCGTCCGCCATGATGGGCGCGTCGCGGATCAACACGATGAAGGTATTCCCGGAGACGTGACACCGGGCCTGTTGCCATCCCTCCCGGGTGAAGGCGACCGTTCGCCGACCAGCCCGCTGGCCCGATTCTAGTCCGTCCCCGAGCCCCCGACGAGCTGGGCAAAGTCCTTCTCGTCGACGATGCGCGTTCCCAGCTTCCGGGCCGCGTCCAGCTTGGTCTTGCCCACGTCGGCGCCGGTGATCAGGATGTCGGTGTTCTTGCCGACCGAGGTCACGAAGTGGCCGCCGGCCGCCTCGATGTCCTGTTGAAAGTCCGAGCGCGGGCGCGATAGTTTGCCGGTCACACACACGCGTTTGCCGGCCAGCGGGCCGGATGTCGCCACGCGCGCCACCGGTTCGACAGGGGAGATGCCCCGTTCCCGCAGCCGGTCGAGCAGCCGTGCGTTGGACGCCTGGGCGAAGTAGCTCTCCAGGGCATCCGCGATGACCGGGCCGACACCGTCGATGGCCGAGAGGGTGGCGCGGCGTTCCTCGGTCGACGCATCACACAGCGCCGCAAAGGATTGAAAGCGCTGCGCGATGGCGCGTGCCGCGACCGTCCCGACGTGAGGGATGCCCAGTCCGATCAGCAAGCGCGACAGAATCATCTGCGTCCGCGCGCGGTCGAGCGCCGCGATCAGGTTCTCGGCGGACTTGCGCGCCATGCGTTCGATCCGCGGGGCATTCACGGCGTCATCCGGCGGAACCAGCTTGTCGACGGTCAAGTCGAAGATGTCCGCCACGTCCTCCACCAGCCCCTTGCGGACCAGCTCCTGCGCCAGCACCTCACCGATACCTTCGATGTTCAGCGCGCCCCGGTGGCAGAAGAACTGGACGCTCTTCCAGCGTTGCTCGGGGCAAGCGCGGTTCTCGCAGCGCAGGGCCACCTCATCCTGTCGCCGCACCAGCGTCGACTGACAGGACGGACAATGGGTGGGGACCGAGATGGCGGTCTCGTTGCCGGTGCGCGCGCTCTTCACCACCTCGATCACTTGCGGGATGATCTCGCCCGCCTTCTCCACCAGCACGACGTCGCCGATGCGCACGTCCAGCCGGCCGACCTCGTCCCAGTTGAACATCGACGCCCGTTTCACGGTGGTGCCGGACAGCTCGACCGGATCCAGGATGGCCACCGGCGTGACCGCGCCCGTTCGCCCGATGTTGATTTCCACCCCGCGCAGGCGGGTCTCGGACCGCAGGGCCGGGAACTTGTAGGCGATGGCCCACCGCGGGAACTTGGCGGTCGTTCCCAGCACCCGCCGATCGGCGAACGCGTCGACCTTGATGACCAGCCCGTCCGCCTCGTAAGGGAGCTTGTGGCGTGCGTCGGCCCAGCGCTCCACCGTGGCCCTCATGGCGTCGCCATCGGTGACGACGGTGACCTCGGGCGACGTCGGCAGCCCCAGCGCCCGCAGCCGGCCCAACGACTCGGAATGCAGGGACACCTCGCGCTCGCCGTCGACCAGTTCGTATAGCAACACTTGCATCGGGCGCCGCGCTGCCTCGCGCGGGTCCAGCAGCTTCAAGGCCCCACCGCCCGCGTTGCGGGGGTTTTTCCACGGTTCTTCGCCGGCCAGCACGCGCTCGGCGTTGGCCGCTTCGAAGTCGCGCTTCAGCATGAACGCCTCACCGCGCACCGTGATGGTGACCGGCTCGTTCAGTCGCAGCGGCAGGGACCGGACGGTCCGCAGGTTGGTCGTGATGTCTTCGCCGGTGGTTCCATCACCGCGCGTGGCACCCTGCACGAAGCGTCCGTCGACGTAATGGAGCTCGACGCTGATGCCGTCGATCTTGGGTTCGACGACGAAGGGTGGGAAGCGGCCCTCCAGCCCCTTGACGACCCGGTCACAAAAAGCGTCCAGCTCGGCGCGGCTGTAGGTGTTGTCGAGGGACAGCATCGGCCGCCGGCGCACCACCTTGGCGAATGCCGAAACCGGCGCGGGCGCGATCCGTTGCGTCGGCGATTCGGGGACGACCCACTCCGGATGGGCCGCCTCGATGTCCCGCAGCTCGCGGTAAAGCGCGTCGTAGGCGACGTCGCTGATGATCGGCGCCATGTCGACGTAGTAACGGCGATCGTGTTCGCCCAGTTCGTGAACCAATTGCTGATAGCGCTGGATCGAGACGTTCACGACGCGTGCTTCTCACCTTTCAGCAGGCCGACCACCATCGTCACGGGAAACACCGTGCCCGAAAAATAGGTCTCGATGGCTTCCTTCACAAAGAAAAACACATCCTGCATCTCGTCGCCGCGGCCGCCAGCGATCTGCTTCCAGACGGGCAACGGGAAATATTCGATGATGGGCGCGAAGAAGAACTCGCGCGCGCTCTTGAACAACAGCTCCCACCGGCAGGTCTCGATGGTCACCTGGTCCAGACCCGCGGTCTCCAGCCAGCGCACGGCGGTGGCAGGATCGGGCAGCCCATTTTCGTAGCGCGCCAGAGCCTCCAACGCTTCGCGCTTGCGCTGCTCCCCCAACACTTCGCGGTAGAGATCGAGAAACTGCGTCCAGCAACCTCGCAGCGGCAGCGTGACCAACATCTGGCCGCCCGGCTTCAACGCGCGGGCAAGCTCGGTCAGCGCCGCGGTGGGGTCTGGCAGGTCGGCCACCGCCAGATTCGAGATGGCCAGATCGAAGGCTCCGGCTTCCACGGGCAACGGTTGCAGCTCGCCAACCTGAAACGAAATCGCACCGACCCCTGCCCGTGTCCCCTTGCCAGCCGACGCCGCGGCCGCGTCGATCATGGCGGGCGAAGGATCGACCCCGACGATGCGGCTTTCCTGACCAAGGCGTTCGGCCACCGACGCCGCCAACCGCCCGGTCGCGCACCCGTATTCGAACACCCTGGCGGCGGTGTCGCGCGGAAGCGCCCGCAGCAAAGGTTCGGCGGCGCGCGATGGCCCGAGTGGCCAGATCTCGACGTCGTAGGCCGCCGCGATCTTTTGTTGCCGGGGCGACGCGGCTTTCATCTGGATGTCATTTTGAAAAGCGAACACTGACCGCGCGGGCGTGCCCATCCAAACCTTCGACGGTGGCCAGGCGCTCGATGTCGGCCGCCTGTGCGCGCAACGCCGACGCGTCGTACTCGATGATCGAGGTGCGCTTCACGAAATCGGCCACGCCCAGCGGGGATGCGAAACGGGCGCTGCCCGCCGTCGGCAGCACGTGACTCGGGCCCGCGAAGTAGTCCCCCACCGATTCGGGGGTGTGGTGACCTAGAAACAGGGCGCCCGCGGTGGTGACCTTCTCGGACCAGGCCCGCGCGTCGCGCAGCGCCAGCTCGGCGTGTTCGGGCGCCAGGCGGTTCATGACCTCGATCGCCTCCGCGGTGGTATCCACCACCAGGATGGCCCCTTGCTCGGAGAGTGACTTCTCGGCGATCGCCTTCTTGGGCAACGAGACCAGCTGGTCCGCCAGGGCAGCGACCACCCGGTCCGCCAGCGCGCGACCCACCGTGATCAGAATCGGCACCGCCAGCTCGTCGTGCTCGGCCTGCGCCAGCAGATCGGCCGCCAGGAAACGCGGGTCGGCCGAGTCGTCGGCGGCGATCACGATCTCGGTGGGGCCGGCGATGGCGTCGATGCCGACATCGCCGAACACCAACCGCTTGGCGGCCGCCACGTAGGCGTTGCCGGGACCGACGATGATGTCGACGCGTGGGACGCTCTGGGTGCCATAGGCCATGGCGGCGATCGCCTGCGCCCCGCCGATGGTGAACACCCGGTCGACGCCCGCGATCTGAGCAGCGGCCAGCGTCTCGGGCGATGGCCCCGGCGTGGTCATGATGATCTCGCGCACACCCGCCACGCGGGCGGGGATGGCGGTCATCAGGACCGTCGAGGGATACAGAGCCTTGCCGCCCGGCACGTAGATGCCCGCCAGGCCCAGCGGCGCCACGCGCAGCCCCACCCGCACGCCGTCGCCCTGCCGAAGCTCGAAGGATTCGTAGCGTTCGTGCTCGTGAAACGTGCGAATCCGGGCCGCTGCGGCTTCCAGCGCCGCGCGGGTGCGCTGATCGGTCCGCGCCGCTATGCTTTTCCAGTCGCCCGGCGACAGCTCCAGGGCTTCGATGTTGCGCTTCTCGTAGCGCAACGTCAGCTCGCGTATCGCAACATCGCCCGTCCTCCGTACCTGTCGGATGATCTCGCGGGCGGCGGCGTCAATCTCATCCGGCAGCCCCGCGGCGCGGTCCACCAAGGCGCGCAGGCGGGGTTCGAACCCAGCCTCTGTTTTCGCGACAATCCGAATCATCCCGGCAGAATAGAGCACTTCGTGCCGAATGCCACGCGCTTTGCCCGGGCTGCGACATTTCGATCCCGCTCCAATGGTTTTCCACCGCGCGCCCGCGCCCGAACCCCCGACTTCCCCTCCTCCTGGGGGGGCCGGCGCCCGGGCGCGATTGATGCACGCCTTGTGGCGTGCGAGCGGACGACTTTTTCTTGAGTTGATGGACAGGGCCGCCGCGCACCTCTAAATGGGTGAGGGACGCAGCACCGATGGAAGTCAGCGAAATAGCCGAAATGTACGAACGCTACGCACCGGCCATCTATGCCCGGTGTCGGCGCCTGCTCGGCTCGAACGCGGCCGGTCGCGATGCCCTGCAGGAATCCTTCGTGCGCGTGCTGCAGCGTCACCGGACCCTGGAGCCCGGGGAACAGACGCTGCGCTATCTGTACAAGACCGCGACGAACGTGTGCATCAATCAGCTTCGTCAACGCTCGGTGCGCGACCGCGCCGCGGGCGAGTTGACGGCACAGCTGGCCGCGCGTCCAGCCCGCCAGCCGGCCCCCGGCGATCGCCAATTCGTGCAAATGCTGCTGGATCAGTGTGACGAGACGGCCATCGGGGTGGCGGTGATGCACTTCGTGGACGGCATGACCCAGGTCGAGGTGGCGGAGGCGTTGGGGATCACGCGGCGGACCGTCTACAACCGGATTCGGCAGATCGAGCGCCTGGCCGGCTCGCTGCTGGAAGGTCCGTCGCCCTCCCCGATCGAACCGGGCTGAGCCGGGGACGCCCACCGGTCAGCTAGCTGTGCGACGTGCCGACAGAGTCGGCGAAGATCTTGCCCGGATTCAGCAGACCGCTCGGGTCCCACAGGCGCTTCAGGCGGCGCTGCCATTCGATGACCTCGGCCGATTGTTCCCACGCCATGTAGCGCGCCTTCGAGATGCCGATACCGTGTTCGCCGGAAAGCGTGCCGCCGAGGTCCAGCGTGGCACGGAAGAGCTCGCCCAGCGCGGCATCGATGCGAGCGGCGACGCTGGAATCGCGCGGATCCTCGTCGGAGAGCACGTTCACGTGCAGGTTCCCGTCGCCCGCGTGCCCGAACGTCGCCGTCGGCAGGCGATGGCGTCCCGAGATCTCGTCGACCCTTCGGAGCAGCTCGGCGATCGCCCCCGGGGGCACCACCACGTCCTCGGACTGCTTGAAGCGATGCGCTTCGCGCAGTGAACTCGAGCACAAGCGTCTCGTCTTCCAGAGCCGTTCGCGGTCCGCGTCGTCGCGCGCGACGATCACCTCTTGCGCGCCGACGTCCTCGCACAGGAGCCCGCAACGGAGGATGGCTGGCTCCAGCGCGTCGGCCTCGCCGTCCAGCTCCAACAGAAGAATCGCGCCGGCGTTGGCCGGGAAGGCGAAGGGCGCGCGCGGCCGGACGTGTTCCAGTGACGCCTTGTCCATCAGTTCCAGCGCGCGCGGCCGGAAGCCGCGGCGAATGATCGCGCTCACCGCCCGGCCAGCCGTCACCGCGTCGGGCATCACCGCGATCAGCGCTGCGGCTGCCTCGGGCTTGCCGACCAGGCGCACGGTGATCTCGCTGGTCACGCCAAACGTGCCTTCGCTGCCCACGAACATCGCGCACAGGTCGTAGCCGGTCACGCCCTTGGGCGTCTTGCGCCCCAGCTTCAGCGTCTCCCCGCCCATCAGCGTCACGGTCATCCCCAGCGTCCAATCGCGGGTCACGCCGTACTTGAACGCGCGCGGCCCGCCCGCGTTCTCGGCGACGTTGCCGCCCATGGAACACATGGCCAGGCTGGCCGGATCCGGTGCGTAGAACAGCCCCTGCGCCTCCACCGCGATCTGCAGATCGCCGTTGATGACCCCTGGTTCGACGACGGCGATGCGATCGTCCAGATCAATCACTTTGATCGCGCGCATGGCTTCGGTCGAAAGCACCACGCCTCCTCGCACGGGCAACGCGCCGCCGGTCATCCCGCTGCCCGCGCCTCGCGGCGTCACCGGGATCCGGTGCTCCGCGCACAGCCGCAGCACCAGCTCGATCTCCTCGCGCGACTGCGCCAGCACCGCCGCATCCGGTGGAAACCGCCCCAACCCCGACTCATCCCGCGCGTAAGCCTCCAGCGCCCCCTCGTCCCGCAGGACCCGCCGCGCCCCCAGCTCACGCGTCAAAAGCTCATAAACATCCACACCCACAGCCTAGCGCAGCCCCAACCAACCCGGGCATTCGGCCCATCCGACGTCTGGTCTTTTGGCCGGGACGCCAGAGCGAGCGCAGCGAGCAAGTCTTCCCCCGGGGAGGCTCGGCTTCGCCGAGCCGGCTCACCTCAGCAAGATCTCGGGGGGCACGTGGGGGGCCACCGGCCCCCCGCGGGTTTTCGGGGGGCACGTGGGGGGCCACCGGCCCCCCGCGCGTCCTAGACGCTAAACGAGCTGCCGCAGCCGCACGTCGACTTGACGTTCGGATTGATGAACTTGAATCCGGCGCCGTGCAGCCCCTCGACGTAGTCGACCTCGGTGCCGACCAGGTACATCAGGCTCATCTGATCGCAGATCAGCTTTACGCCCTTGACGTCGAAGCTGCGATCCATCTCGGTCGCCTGGTCGAAGTACAGGTCGTATGAGAAGCCCGAGCAGCCGCCGCCCTGGACTTTCAGGCGCAGCGCGTAGCTGTCCTCGATGCTTTCCTCACCGCGAATCTCATTGATCTTCACAGCCGCCTTGTCCGACAACAACACCAGCGCCGGCTCGGCCTCCGGCTGGGCAACGGGGGTGGTGGTCTGGGACAGGTCTTCGGTGGCGCCTAACGACATTTGGAATCTCCTTGGGCGGACAGTATAGGGGCGGCCCCCCGGTGGGGCCAGTCGCGTCTCAGGTCCGTTCGGGTTTGATGTCCGGCCCCTTTTTTCGGTTCCACAGCCGGCGAAGCCAGCCGTGTTCTTGTTGCATCCGCTTCTGGAGGGCCAGGATGCCTTCTAGCAGGGCCTCGGGCCTTGGGGGGCACCCCGGCACATAGATATCCACTGGGATGACCTGATCGATGCCCTTGAGGACGCTGTACGCCAGCTGGAACAGGCCGCCGCAGTTCGAGCAACTCCCCATGGAAATGACGTACTTGGGCTCCGGCATCTGGTCGTAGAGCATCTTGATCCGCGTCGCCATCTTGTAGGTCACGGTGCCGGCGACGATGATCAGGTCGGCCTGACGCGGCGATGCGCGCGGCGCCATGCCGAAGCGCTCGAGGTCGGTGCGCGGACCGCCGGTCTGCATCAGCTCGATGGCGCAGCAGGCCGTCCCGAACAGCAAGTACCAGGCGGAGTTCTTGCGTGCCCAGTTGAGGACGTCCTCCACTCTCGTGACGAGGAAGCCGCTATCTTGGACGGTGCCGCCCGGGCTGTTCTGAACTGGCATGTGGTCGTCGGTACTCTAGCCTGAAAGTTCACTCCGTGCGGCCGTCACCTATGCCGCGCATTGATCATCAGAGATGTTCACGGTAGGAGACCACGCATGAGTTTCGGGACACTTCTGAAGGATGTAAAAGCGCAGATTCGAGAGACCGACGTCGCTGCAGTTCAACAGGCGCTCGCGGCGCGCGGGGGGAAGTCGGGCGATGGCAACGGCGCCGGCCCCATCGTGATCGACGTGCGCGAGAAGGACGAATGGACCGAGGGCTTCATCCCCGGCGCGCGGTGGATTCCCCGCGGTTTCCTCGAGCAGCGCATCGAGGATCAGGTCCCCGAGCGTTCATCGGAGGTGATTCTTTACTGCGCGGGCGGGACGCGGTCCGCGCTGGCGGCCCGTTCGTTGACCGAGCTGGGCTACACCAACGTCAAATCGATGGCGGGCGGCTTCACGGCGTGGAAGCGGGCGCTGCACCCCTACGACAAGCCGTTCATCATGACGCCCGACCAGAACCTGCGGTACGCGCGGCACACCATGCTGCCCGAGATCGGCGAAGCGGGTCAGGTGAAGCTCTTGAAGTCGAAGGTGCTGTGCCTGGGCGCCGGCGCGCTGGGATCCTCGGCGGGCATCTACCTGGGGGCGGCGGGCGTGGGCACGCTGGGCTTTGTCGATGACGACGTCGTCGACGCGTCCAACCTGCAGCGGCAGATCCTGCATGCCACCGATCGCATCGGCACGCCCAAGGTCGAATCGGCGCGCAAGGCCATCAACGGCCTGAACCCCGACGTGAAGGTGGTGGCCCACGCGACGCGTCTGACGTCCGACAACGTGCTGGACATCATCAAGGACTACGACGTGATCATCGACGGCGCCGACAACTTCCCGTCGCGCTATCTGCTGAACGACGCTGCGCTGAAGCTGGGCAAGCCGGTGATCCACGCCAGCATCTATCGCTTCGAAGGACAGGTGACGGCGTTCGTGCCGAACCAGGGCCCGTGCTACCGATGCTTGTACCCGTCGCCGCCGCCGGCCGACATGGCACCGTCTTGCCAGGAAGCGGGTGTACTGGGGGTTCTGCCGGGCGTGATTGGCGTCTTGCAAGCCACGGAGGCGCTGAAGCTGATTGTCGGCGTCGGCAAGTCCCTGGCGGGTCGGCTGCTGCTCTACGATGCGCTGAACTCGAAGTTCCGCGAAATGAAGCTGCGCCGTGACCCGGCCTGCCCGACCTGCGGCGAAGGCGTGAAGCCCGAGTCGATCGAGCTCATCGACTACCAGGCGTTCTGCAACGTTCAGATCTGAAAGCCTGAGCTCACCCCGGCCGGGTCGGTTCGCCCCGCCAATCGGCGCCGCGCATGCCAACCGCGTTGTAAATCCGCAGCTCGTCGGTCTTACCCTTGACCCGCACCGGGGCCATGGGGACGGCCGCGACCTCGTGCTTCACCTTCAGGAAGGTCGCCTCGGACAAGATGATTTCACCGGGCTTGGCCACGCTGCACAGGCGCGACGCCGTGTTCACCGGATCACCGATCGCCGTGTACTGAAGCGCGCGCGAGCTACCGATGGCGCCGGTAACGACCTGGCCGGTGTTGATGCCAATGCCGATGCGAATCTCTTCTTGTCCCTCGGCGACACGCATGCGGTTGAATTCCTTCAGCGCCTTCATCATGTCCAGCGCGCACTCGACCGCTTTTACCTCGGCCTTGGGCATGGGGACCGGCGCACCGAACAGCGCGACGATCTCGTCGCCCACGAACTTGTCCAAGGTCCCTTCATACTTGAACAAGACGTCGACCATCAGCTCGAAGTATTCGTTCAGCATGCGGACCGTCTCTTGGGGAGGCCGCGATTCGCTCATCGAGGTGAAGCCGCGGATATCCGAGAACAGCATGGTCACTTCGGACAGCTTGCCGCCCTTTTCGAGCTGCAGCTTGCCGGTGACCACCTGGTCCACCAGGTTCGGTGACAAGAGCCGCTGGAATTGCGCCCGGGTCTTGGCTTCCTGTTCGATCTGGCGCGCCAGGTTCGAGTTGTGAATGGCCACCGCGGCCTGGCTGGCGATGCTGGCGAAGATCTGCAGGTCCTTCTCGACGAAGGCGTTGGTGGCGATCATGGAATCCAGATGCATGATGCCCAGCAGGGCGTCGTGGTGAAGCAACGGCACCGTCATGGTCGATCGAATGCCCTGCATGATCACCGACTGTGCGCTGGAGAACCGGCTGTCCATCGTGGCGTCCGACGACAGCACCGCAGCCTTGTTCTGCACCACCTCGTTCAAGATCGACTTGGACAGCACGATCTGCTCGTTGCGGCCTTGCCGGGACTTGGCGATGCGAGGCTCGGGGACCCCGTTCTCCATCAGCAGGATGACACCGCGGTCGGCGGGGATCAGATCGAAGGCCTTCATGATGATCTTCTCGAGCAGCACGTCGAGGTTCACCTCGAGTCCGATCGAGCGGCCCAGTTCGTGGCCCAAGCGCAGCTTTTCGTAGTCCTGACGCAACGCCTCGATGTCCAGGATCTCCTTCTCGGGCAAGAACTCGTGGGAGGCGGGCGGCGGCTTCAGGCGCTGGCGAATCAGGGTTTCGGTCACCAGCGGCGAGATCGTGACCTTCTCCAGCAGCGAATCGGTGTTTGAACGCTCGGCGTATTTCAGCGTCGTCGAGCCCAGGATGATCTCGTCGCCCTCTTCCAGCATCCGATCGGTCAGTCGTTCCCCGCGGAAGAAGGAGCCGTTCAGGCTGCCCAGGTCGCGGAACAGATAGCGGCCATCGGGCTGCCGGATGATCTGCGCGTGCTCCTTGGACACGATGCGATCCAGGATCTGCAGCGTGTTGTCGGGATGCCGACCAATGGTGGTGATGGCGCGGAGCTCATGCTCACGCTGTTGATCATTCCCAGATACGATGATTCGCGGCATAGGCGGCTACAAAAGAGAAGGCGCGATCTTAGGGCAGCGCCGATCGCTTAGCAAAGACCTAAGCGCCGTTGCGGGCGCTGCTTTCGGTGGTGAAGTGTGTGCTGCCATGCAGTTCGAGTTGCCCAAGGGACCAGGAAGTCGCGAGGCAAGGCGCAAGGCAAGTCGCAAAGGAAGGGGCAAGCCAGGCCACTGGCTCCCCGAGCCGGGATCTGCGCAACGCCAATTCCGAACAGCGGGCCATTGGCTGGCCCGAATCGGTCCCCTGGCGGGACCGGAAGTGAGGTACCATTCTGCGCTTCCGATCTCTGCTTCCGATCTCTGCTTTCGATCTTGGCTTTCGATCTCGCTCGCTCCCGTGTTGTTACTCCTTTCACGTTTGCGTCCGGAGCTTTCGTGCTGACCCCGAATCCGACTCAGGTGGCGCCTCGTCGCGATGGTGCCGCCCCGAATCCGGCGCGTGGCCCGCGCGCGGGGGATCTCCTTGCGTCGGCGCTGGATGAGCACGACGCGGCCGGGCTGGATTGGCGCGAGCTGGCAAGGGCGGCGGCCGAGGACGCCGAGGGGCGTGAGCCCGGCACCGCCCAGGCGCTGCTGTACCTGGCCGCGCGCATCAGCGAAGACCGCCTTGGCGATCCGCTGGCGGCGGTCGAGCACCTGGAGGCGGTCGCCGCGCACACCGCCGGCGCGCCGCTGGGGCCCGCCTTGCGGGCGCTCCGCGACCTGGCGCTGGACGCGGGCAGCATCGTCGGCGCGATCGACGCCATCGATCGAGAGGCGGTCGCGGCCGGCCCCACGGCCGTGCGCGCGGATCTTCTGGTCGAGAAGGCATTTCTGCTGGCGGATCATTTGTTGGTGCCCGGGCCCGCCCGCGCGGCCGTGGCGGAAGCTCTGCGGTTGGTCCCGGGGCATCCCGGGGCCCTGCTGGCGGGGCAGTCGCTGGCCGAGCGGGCGCAGGACCTGCCGGGGTTAAGCCAGATTCTGGAGCAGCGGCTGGGCTTCGCGGCGCAACCCGCCGAACGGGCGCGGGTGTTGGTCCGCCTGGCCCAGGTGACGGAAGCCGGGGCCACGCCGTCGCATCTGCTCACGGCGATCGGATACCTGGGTCGGGCGCTCGACGAAGATGGGACGGGGGATGCCGCGCCCGCCGCACGCGCCGCCCTGATTCGATTGGCGGCGCGCCTGGACCAGGATGTCGAGCTGTTGCGTGGCCTGATCGCCGAGGCGGAGGCACGACCAGCCGGACCGATCCGTTCGGCCTGGCTGGCTACCGCGGCATCGGTGAATCGGTACCGGCTGGGCGCGGTCGAGCGGGCCACCACGACCATCGAGCTGGGGTTGCTGGACGAGCCGTCGGATCTGGCGCTGCTGGCAGCCGCTGCCGAGGATCACCTGGTGGCGGGCCGCTGGAGGCGCGGGGTCGAGCTTCTGGACAAACAGGCCGACCTGGTGAGCGATCCCGACTTCGCGGCGGCGCTGCAGGCCTACGCTGCGCACATCGCCGAATTTCAGCTGGCCGACGACGAAGGCGCGGCCCGCCGCATGCGGCGCGTGCTGGCGGTGCGGCCTTCAGATCCGGTGGCGCTGTCGACGATGGAGCGAATCGCGTCGCGCAGCGGCGACGTGCCGCTGCAGATCGAACTGCAGTCCGCCTCGGTCGGCCGCGCGGAAGATCCTGCCGAGCGAGCCGCGCTGGCGGTGCGTGTGGCCGAGCTGAACGAGCTGGGACTGGCGGATCTTGAATCCGCGGCGGCCTTCGCGCGCCGGGCGCTGGACGCCATCCCCGGCTACGGGCCAGCGCTGCACACACTGGACGGCCTCTATCGGCGGCTCGGCCACTGGAACGATCTGCTGCGGATCATCGAGGCCTCGACTGCGAACGAGGCCGTGGTGGCGCGCCCGGCCCCCACCGGCGCTGACGAGATCGAAGCGCGGCGCTGCGAGCGCATCGGCGCGGTGTACGAGGCCGGCCTGGCCGATCCAGGGCGGGCGCTGGAGATCTATCGGCAGTGGGTCGACTTGGGGGTGCGCCGTTCGGCGGCGTTGATGGCGCTGCTCCGGGCGGCGGAGAAAGCCGGTGATTGGCTGGTGGCCGGCGAGGCCGCCATGAAGATCGGCATGGATCTGCCCGAGTTGCCGGCCGCGCACCGCATCGCCTGGCGGTTTCGCGCCGCCACCTTGTACGAAGAGCGCGCGGCGGCCGATGCGGAGGCCATCGCTGCCTTCGAGGCGGTGCTGGAGCTGGCGCCGCGGTTTCGGCCGGCCTTCGCGGGCCTGGCGCGCGCGCACCGGAGGATGCGCGACTGGACCGCGCTGGCCGACGTGCTGTCGCGGCGAGCGAACTGCGAGGCCGGCGTGGCGCGCTCCGCCAGCTTGGAAGTGGAAGCGGCGCGTATTCATGCCGAACGCTTGCTAGAGCCGAAGGCCGCACTGGCCGCGCTGGATCGCGCGCTGGTGTTCGAATCCGGCAACCTGTTGGCGCTGGATTTTCGCTGGCGTCTGCTGCTTCGCCTGGGACGCGCGGAGGACGCAGTGGCTGCGCTGGGCGCGCTGGCCGAGCGGCTGGGGGATCCCGTCGCGCGGGCGGCCCTGTCGCGGCGGCGTGCGGAAATTCTGGAGTGGAACCTGCGCAAGCCGCGCGAGGCCCTGACGGCGATCGAACAGGCGCTGGTGGCCCCGCGCCATCCAGGAGTGGTCGGGGTCGAGCTGGCTCAGGAGCGGCTGCTCGATCGCCTGGGACGGCATGGCGACGCGGCCGCGCTGCAGCTGGAACGGCTGAGCACACCCAGCTGGCGCTCGGTCGAGACGACCAAAGGCGCCCATGGGCGGCATCTGGACGTCGCGTTGCGCCTGGGCGATCAGGAAGAGGGCCTCCGCGTGATGGAACAGGTGGTGGTCGCGTCGCCCAGCGATCTGTTCGTGCTGGAGGCGCAGGTCTGGCTGGCGCATCGGCTGGGCCGCGATGCGGTCGTGGCGACCGCGCGTGAACGGATGGGCGATGTCCACGACGACACCGCCGCGCGCGTGGCGGCCTGGCGCGCGGCCATCGGCGCCCGCGCCCGCCAGGGCGGCGATCCGGCGGCCAGCTTCGGCCTTTATCAGCGCACCGCCGAGGCCGATCCCACCAGCGACGCGGTCGCGACCTACGAACGGTTGGCGACGCGCCGCGGGGACTGGCCCCGCGTGCTGTCGGCGCGCCAAGCCTTGGTGGCCGCCGCCAGCGACGACCGCGCGCGGGCGGTCCGGCTGTGGGAGCTGGCCACCGCGACGCTGGAGGTGGGCGAGCAGACCCGCGCCGTTGAGATCCTCGAACGGGTGTGCGAGCTTCAGCCCGAACTTACGGTGGTGGGGTGGATGCTGGCGCGACTGTCCGAGGGCGCCGGCGAGATCCGGCTGGCGGCCGAGGCGTACCTGGCGTTCGGTCATCAGACGCGATCGAAGACGCGCGCGACGAACTCGTTGCGCCAAGCAGCCCGGCTTTACGCCGAGCCGCTGAAGGACGATGAGGCGGCGGCCCGCGCGCTGGAGGATCTGTTGCGCGTCGATCCCGACGCCGACAGCGACTTTCAGACGCTGGAGATCCTGTTGAAGCGACAGGGGGAGACCAGTCGTCTGATTGAAACCTCGCGCAATCGCGCCGAACGCGGTGCCCCCGAGGCGCGGCGTGATCGACTGTTGCACTGGGCGAGCCTGCTCCGAGAGCGCGCGCCCGCGGAGGCGGTCGAGCCTCTGCAAGCCGCGGTGGCCCTGGATCCGCATCACGTCCCGGCGCTGGTGGCGCTGGCGGAGCTGTTCGCGGAGCTGGGAAGAACCGCGGAAGCGGTCACCACGTTCCGTCGCGTGGTCGCGGTGGCGCCTGATGCGCGTAGCGTGGCGGCGGCGTGGTCACGCGTCGGTCAGATCGCGGCGGGTGTGCTGGGCGACCCCATCCTTTCGGTATCCGCCTATCGCAGTGCCCTGGCTGCCGTGCCCGAGGATGTGGCCGCGTTGTCGGGCATGACGCAGGGGCTGTTGCGCCAGAAGAACTACGAAAGCGGCGCCGAATCTCTCCGCCAGCTGGCCACCGTCGATCCGGATCCAGCGGCGCGCGTGGGTCACTACCTGCACCTGGGCGAAATCTTGGCCGGCCCGCTGCGCGATCCCGAAGGCGCGGCCGAGGCCTGGGAAAAGGCCCAGGAGCTGGATCCGGCGCGCGTCGCGATCATGGACAAGCTGGACGAGGTCCTGTCTGATCTGGACGACCCGCGGCGACTGGCGCGCGCCCTGGAACGCCATCTGGAAGTGGCTCCCGGCGAGGTGGCCCGTCGTCTGCGTCTGGCACGTCTGCTGCGGGGTCCCCTGGCCACCCCCGACCGCGCCGTGCGGGAGCTTCGAGCCGTGGTCGAGGCGATGCCCAGCGACGGCTTGATGCGCGCCGAACTGGCCGCCGTGCTGGAAGAGGCGGGGCGGGTTCCCGAATCGATCGCCGAACACCTGGTGTTGCTGCGAGGGGAGCCTCTGCGGCTGGAATCCCTGCGCGCGTTGAGGCGTCTGTTCGCGCGCGTCGGTGATCGAACGCGGCTGGACACCATCGTCGCGATCTTGACCGCCCTGGGGCTGGCCGATCCGGATGATCAGAACACCGCGCGCCAGGCCCGCCAGCGCTGGGCGGAAGAGCCCCGCGGTGCCCTGGGCGAATCAGACTTCGAGGATCTCGTGCGCCACCCGGCCGAACGGCACCCCGCGACCGCGCTCTTGGGGACGCTGACCGAGGTGATCCCGCGGTTGCACCCGATCAACCTCGAGGACTGGGGGGTGAGCCGCGCCGATCGCCTGGGCCCACGCGCAGACGATCCGATACGTGCGCTGGTGCAGCGGATGGCGACCTTGTTCGGTGTCGACGAGACCTTCGACGTGTACCTGGCGCGCGCCGGGGTCAGCCACGTCGAGGTCGAGGCGACGTTGCCAGCGTCGCTGCTGGTGCCGGCCTTGCTGCTATCGTCGGTTCCGAGGCGCGAGGCGGCGCTGCAGATCGCGCGGGCCATCGCGCGGCTCCGCGCGGGCAGCTACCTGGCAACGCGGTTGTCCGCCCGCGAGCTGGGCGTGGTGCTGGCCGGATCGCTGCGTTCGCGCTATCCGGATTATGGGCGGGGCCTCGGGAGCGAGGAATCACTGATCGAGATGGAGCGACAAGTCTCGCGGTTCCTGCCGCGGCGCCACCGGCGGGACTTCGATCGGGCCGTCGTCGGCGTGGCCGAGGCGGGGCCGCTGGACGTCAGCCGCTGGCGCCAGGCGATGACCCACACCGCCCATCGCGCGTCGCTGGTGGCGACGGGGGATGTGTTGGGCTGTCTGGAGCACGTGATCCGCTCCGACCGTCGCCTGGCCGCCGCATCGATCGCGTCGCCCGCCGAGATGCTCGAACTGGCGCGTGCCGCCCCCGAGCTGATCGAGGTGGTCACGTTCGTGCTCAGCGACGAGTACGTGATGCTGCGAAACCAGGTGGCCTGAGCGCCAGCTGATCAGGGCGTCAGGGGAAACGTCGCATCTCCGCACTTCAAGCGCGTCGGCGCGGTGCCTGCAGGGTAGCTGAAGATCAGGCGACGGCCTCGTTTCTGGCCAGGGTCGAACGATTCCACCTTGTCGGCGAGCGCATGAATCGCCATGTCCCGATCGACCAGGCCCGGCAGGACCACGTGTGACCCCGCATCGAGATCGCACGCGTCGTAGGAAAATTCTCGCGCCGCGTGCGCCTCGTTACGGATGGCCACCGTCAGATACATCAGGTGATCGCCGTCGGCGGGGACGAAGTTCACGCCGTTGCCCATCGGAAAGCTGTTGGGGCCGTCCTTCATCTGCGTGACGGTGATGGCCCAACCGTCGGTCTGTTTCGTGGCGGGTCGGTCGTACAGCACCGTTCCGCAGGCAGCCAACGTGATCAGCCCGGCGGTCAGTCCGGCCCACATTCCTACGCTGGTCGCCTCCGAACGAGCTGGCTGCAAGGAGAGACGCTGGAGCAGACGGGAGAGGCGATGGCTGAAGTCGCTCAGAGGAGGGTTGCGCACGTCCCTCGGTTGTAAGGCAAACCGAGGTGCCTCGCAATGTGACATTTTGCTCAGCGAGGGTTGTGTGGGCGGCGGCGCTCCAGGGCCAGGAGGTCGAACAGAGGTCGTGGGTCGGTCAGATCGTCGACCACGGCGTCGGCGCCACCTGCGATCAACTCTTCTTTCGTGTTGCCACCGGTGGCCACCGCCAGGCAGAGGGCGCCATTTTCGTGCGCGCATTGAATGTCGCGCAGCGTGTCCCCGATGACCACCACGTCGTGTGCGGTCAGGCCGGGCGAAGGCAACTGCGCCAGCGCCACCGGGATCAGTCCCGGACGCGAACTTGCCATGTCGCCCCACACGGCCACCTCGAACCAGTCCGGGTCGATGCCCGCCGCGCGCAACTTCAAGAGGCCGGTCTCTGGATAGTTGCCTGTCAGCAGGCCCAGGTGCAGCTCGGGATGATTCCTGACCCGCGTCAGCAGGTCATGCACGCCCGCCAGGGCCTTGCAGGGGTTGGTTTCGCTCTCCAGTTCAGCCCGGAGCAGTTCGCCGTAAACGCCGCGGAACGTCCGATGGGTATCGTCGGAGTATTCGTATCGCCCGTGGTCGACCAGCAGGCGAAAGACCCAGGGATCCATGGCGCCGCCGAAGTTGATCTCTGCATCCCGGCAGCGTTCACCGATGACTTGTTCGGCGGCACGCAACATCGAGCGCACACCGGCGCCGTAGGCTCGCAGCAAGGTTCCGTCGATGTCGAACAGCAGCAGCTTGGCCATGCGTCGTCTTCTAATGTCCACCGATGACGCCGGCCAGTCCGACCCATCCGCTGACGTATTGATCGACGGCATAGGCGGCATTGATGCGCGTTCCCGCCGTCGGGCGCGTGGCGACCAGGTAGCGCCGGACGTCGGCGCCCGCTTGAATTTCAAGGACGCTGGATACGCGCAGCGCGATGGCCAGCGTGGCATCCAGGCCTGGGCCTGGCACGGCGCCGGGGAAGTAGAACTTGGTGGTGAGGCCGTAGGTGCCGCCCGCCACGCTGGTGGTCAGGCGATAGCTGGCCGTTACGCCGGCCGAGATCGCGTCGGTCAACCAGAAACGCCCGCCCGCGCCCATCCGTGCACCGGTATAGACCACGTCCGGCAGCGCCTGGTCGCTGCGCGTTCGCGTGCCATCGTCCTGCGCGGCGGTGAAGTGGCGAAAGCCGCCAGCGTGAGCGAACAGCTGTCCAAACCAGAGCTGCATCCGGAATATCAACGAAGCGCGAAGCTCGGTCGTGATGGTGGGGTACTGGTTCAGATACTTGAACCAGCTCGCGAACTCGCCGCCCACGTTCACGCCCAGGCCCAGATTGCTGATCGGGAACAACGTCGCGTCGCCCGCAATGGTCGGCATCGCCATGGTGGTGGTCGGCGCGGCCGACGTCGGCGTGTACGAGAACGATCGGGACATCAGATGCGGCGCGACCGTCAGAATCAGTGCGGGCAACCGGCCGGCCTTCACGAAATCCTGGTCGGTCTTCTTCGCCGGTTCCTTTTGTACGACCGGGGTGGCCGCGGTTTCCTGCTGGGTCGGCTCGGGTTTGGATTCTGGGCTCTTCTCTTGCGGGAGCGGCGCGGCCGGGGGGGCCGGTGACGGCTCGGGTTCGCTCCCCCACGGCTTCGGCTGGGTGGCCGCCACTGGTCGGTCGGGCGGCAGCTCTCGGGCGGGCATGCCGGTGCGCTGACCCTTGGTGGCGCCCACCTGATCGATCGCGCCTTCCAGCTTCCGCCAGAACCCCTTGCCGACGGTTGCCGCCAGCTTCTTCGGCGTGCCCTTCGCCCTGAAGGTTTCGCTGCCCGCCGAAGCGCCATCGCCGGCGTTTCGGATCGTCACTTCCACGCTGCGCTTCTTCCCCTGCTTCTTCCCCGACGCGTCGAAGCCGAGGACGACAAAGCCATCGACCTTCAGCTTACGCCCCAGAACCACCCAGCCTTCGTCGTCCGATGGCGCAGCGGTCTTGGGCTTCCCGACCACCTTGACCTTGTTCTTCTTCAGTGCCTTCGTGATCTGGGCACGGACCGGCCGATCGCTGGCCCCGCCCTCGGATGCCACGATGGCCAGCCGTTTGGCCGCCCATGCGGCTCCCGGGATTCCCACGATGGCCCCGGCCAGCACCACAGCCACGACAAACCGGTGAAACCGAAAAGGAGCCGACCGCTGGCGCACGCCTGTCTGGGACCGCGGGTTGGTGCTCACAGGGCTCCCATTCTAACCCAGAGGCGAAACCTGAAACGCAGCCCGCGGTCGTCAGGTGGCGGGGGTGTTGGCTGCCTTGGCGGCATCGCCCAAGCCTCGGGCCGTGCGCGTACGGAGACACAGGGAGCCGGTGACGATCTGAAAGACCAGCGATACGGCCTGGGCCGCCAAGCTGGCCCCCAGAATCACCGCGCGCGGATCGTGCGCCCCCGCCGGCACGAACGGCGCGCAGAACAGCACCAGCGCAGCTTGGGTGGTGCCCAGCCCCTGGACCGAGATCGGCAACACCCCGATGAACATCACCACGGGAAGCGCGGCCAGCGCCGTTCCCAGGGGCAGGGCGACCCCGAAGCTGCGCAGGGCGACCATCTGGTACAGCATCAGCGCCGTGATGTGGGGCAGCCGCACCAGCATCGCCTTCAGATGTCCCCCCAGCCCGGCCGATAGCAACACGTCGAACACGGGACGGGAAACCAGAAAGCGCGGCTTGGCAAGGACGACGCCGATGTACACGCCCAGTCCCGCCCAGGCGATCCCCACCACCGGCAACAACCCCGCCGGCCGCGCGCCGCCCAGGCCCAGCCCGACGGTCACCAGCATCAGCAGCACCAGCAAGTTGGTGCCCATGATCAACAACACCGTCGCCACCCCGCGCATCACGGGGACGCCGCGGGCCCGGTGAACGAAGTAAACGATGGCACCTTGACCGACGCTGTAGTTGATGGCGGCCAGTAGATAGGTCGCACCGCGCACCAGCACGACGTCGCGAAACGGCAGCTTCGCCAGGAACCAACCGAAGGTCTTCCAGATCGCAAACGAGTCCGCGATGTAGATCAAGATTACCGCCGCCAGCACAGCGGGGATGGTCCAGGGCGTCGCCTGCTTGAGTGCCGCCAGCACCTCGGTGACGGGGGTCTTCCAGAACAACCAGCCCAGCGCTCCCGCGGTTACAGCCCACGCCGCGATTCGTCCCCATCTGGCTCGCATGCGCACGGGTATTTACACGGCGCGACCGGTCTGTGAAAGACTGCGGGGCGGCCGCTTGACCGTGTTTCTTGGGTGCTTCCTGTCAGGGCCAAGGAGGTACCGAAAAATGTTCGAGCTGCTGAAGACGTTTTCGAATGGTCAGGATCTGTACACCCCCCGCACGCGCGCCGATCTGAGCCGCGATCTGGCTGCGTCCTTTGCCGGCTGGACGCCGACGGTGGCGCCGGTCTCGGACGTCGTCGAATCGGCGGACGCCATCAAGGTGATGGTGGACATACCCGGCTTCGACGCGGATTCGCTGCGCATCCAGTTCGAGAACGACGTGCTGTCGATCGAAGGCGAGCGAAAGCCGACCGAGCAGAAAGGGGAGACCTACCTGCTGGCGGAGCGTCGGGTGGGCAAGTTCGCGCGAGCGTTTTCCGTCAACGTTCCCGTCGACGCCGATCGCATCGAGGCGGCCTATGACCGCGGGGTTCTGACGGTCACGTTGCAGAAGCGGGCCGAGGCAAAACCACGCAAGATCGACGTCAAGGTGAAGTAACACCGGGCGTCGGCGAGGAATCGGGCGACAGCGGTCCAGCCGATTCCTCTCCGCCCGCCAGGCCCTTCAGGATGCTGGCGGCATCCTGAAGTTCTTGATTCGCGGCCTCCGCGGCGCTCTGGTCGTGACGATGCAGGGCCTCGGCGGTCTTGGTCCACGCGCGTTCCCGGGCCGCCAGGTAATCCGACAGCTGACGGGCCATGGGCTGTTGTTCGGGAGCCACGTGCTTCAGGGCGGCCAGGCGCTGTTGAAAGGCACGCCACGGCGGCAAGACGTCGCGCTCGACAACGGAAGCGACGTCGTCGTCGGAGAGCTGACCCGCCGCCGACTTGCGGATGGCGTCGTTGTAAGCAAGCAGGACCCGCTCTTCCACCTGCTGAAACGCTGCGAGCTCTGCGGCGAGGTCGGCGCGCTTGGGAAGCAGGAGCGTCAGCAGGACCACCACCGCCAGGGCGGCCGCGCCGACGCGCGCCGCCTGCTGTTTCAGGCGTCCGGGGTCATCCGCCAGCGGGCGGCTGATGAACAGGCCGACCACCAGGCCGCCGAGCAAGCCGCCCCCGTGCGCGGCCATGTCGATGCCTTTTGCACGCAAGCCGACGACGACGTTCAAGATCACGAAGGTCACCGCGGCCCGTTGCAGCGACTGCAACATGACCGTGGGAATCGACCCACGCTGTCGTAAGAGATACGCGATCAGCGCGCCGTAGATGCCGAAGATGGCCCCGGACGCCCCGGCCGACACCGTCATCGGGTGCCAGGCCACGGACAGCAGCGATCCGGCCAGCCCGGCCAGCAGATAAGTGATCGCGTAGCCCAGGTTGCCCAGCAGGCGCTCCACCAGCAGGCCGATCTGCCACAGTCCGATCATGTTCATCGCCAGATGGATGACGCCGACGTGGATGAAGGTGTTCGTCAGCAGCCGCCACGGCTGCCCATGGGTGGTGTAGGGACCGTAGTCGGCCCCCCAGCGAAGGAGGCTTTCCGAGGTCGGCGTCATGAGGCTGACCCCGCTGGCGATCATGACGACGAAGACCAGGACATTCAGCCCCAGCAGCGTTGGTGTCACGAACGCGTGGGGCGTGCGCCTGAACAGCGCCAATCGGAAATCGTCAATCGGTTCGGGCGACGCCGCGGGCAAGTCGCCGCGGGGAACTTCCTGGTCGTTCATGGGAAGCAGAAGACTACGCTGCCCGGGACGCGCGCGGCGACAAACCGACCGCGTCTCCGATTGACACGCGCCGCACCCCGCAAGGATGCTGTGGTCATGATGAGCGGGCGACCGCAGGGAAGCGTGGCCGTGGCGATCCTCCTGGCGACGTCGACGTTCGTATGGCCCGCCCGTCACGCGCTGGCGTGGGATGACTTCGGACACATGGAGGTGGCGGCCGTAGCGTTCGCCGCCCTGAAGCCGCCAGCGCGCACGCGCGTCGCGGCGCTGCTGAAGCTGAACCCGCGCTACGACGTGTGGGTCGCGCAAGCAAAGAAGGGCGATCAGGCGCGCGTCGCGTTCCTACGGGCGGCGACCTGGGCCGACGCCATCAAGAGCGATCGCGCCTACAAGGACGACGATCCCGACCCGTCGGCGGCCGGGCCAATGGCCGGCTACGAAGACCGGTCGCGCCACAGGACCTGGCACTACGTGGATCATCCGTTCTCCCCCGACGGGACGCCCACGGTGGCGCCGAGCGCGCCCAACGCGGCGACGCAGATTGCTCTGTTTCGGGCGGGCCTTTGCTCCGCGCAGACGCCGGATCGGCTGCGATCTTACCAATTGGTCTGGTTGCTTCATCTGGTGGGCGACGTGCATCAGCCTTTGCACAGCGTCTCGCGTTTCGACCGCGGCTTGCCCGAGGGCGATCGCGGCGGAAATTTGATCAAGATTTCGGGCAACCAGGCGCCCGCTGTCTGCGACGATCCCCGTTACTGTCCCTATGGTCCGCCCAATGAACTGCACGCGTTCTTCGACGACGTCGTGGGCGCGGGTTACGCGATTGGCGCGGTCGAGCGCGCCGCCGCGGTCTTGCCCAAGGCGAGTGTGAAAAAGGCGGCCGTCTCCGACGAGACGGTCTGGCTCCAGGAGAGCTTCGAGCTGGCGGTCAGCGCCGTCTACGTGCCGCCGATCGGAGTGGGACCAGGTCCGTTTACCGTCGACGAGGCCTACCAAAAGGCCGCCTTGGCGCTGGCCAAGAAGCAGATCGGCCTGGCGGGCGCCCGGTTGGCGAATCTTCTCAACGCCTGCCTGGGGCCGTGAACGCGCCCCAGTGACCGCCGCTGCGATCGACGCACCGTGGAGAAACGTCGAGGCCGCCAGGATCCCGATTCATCCCAGCCCCTCAGTCGTCAGCGATGTCGGCTTGCGGTGCCGCGTCGAGCGTCTCACGCACCTTCTTGGCGAGCTCGAACGGCGTGAAAGGCTTTTGCAGCAGGCGCTCGCCCGCGGCCGCGATGACATCCAGAACCTCGGCGTGCTCCACAAAGCCCGACATGAACAGGATGGGAAGCGACGGTCGAAGCGCGCGAATGCGGTCGGCCAAGGTTGTCCCGCCCATATCGGGCATCACCACATCGGTGATGACAATCTGGATGTCCGGACGGGCTGCAAGCACGGTCAGGGCTTCCACGCCACTGGCGGCCTCGGTCACCTGGTAGCCCTGCGCCCGCAGCGCAATCGTCGCAAATTTTCGCACGTGCTGCGCGTCTTCCACCAGCAGCACGACTTCATTGCCGGGCGAAAACTGCGGCCGTCGGGGGGGCTTCGGCGGACGCGCGGTACCTTCGGGAAGGGCGATCTCGGGAAAGTAGATGCGAAAGACAGTTCCCATTCTCGGCTCGCTGTAGACGGAGATGCTTCCGCCGCTCTGCTTCACGATGCCGTAAACGACAGACAATCCCAGGCCGGTGCCCTTGCCGGGCGGTTTGGTCGTGAAGAAGGGTTCGAATAGCTTGGCCTTCACCTCGGCGCTCATGCCGGAGCCGTTGTCACTCACCGCCAGCATCACGTGCGGTCCAGACGCCGCTTCCATGTGCTCTTCCGGATACGCTTGGTCGAGGTGGACGTGCCCGGTGCTGACCACGATACGGCCGTTGCGAGACACGGCGTCCCGCGCGTTGACCACCAGATTCAGAAGGATTTGCTCGACCTGGCCCCTGTCGAGTCTGGCCTGACCGAGCTCCGGATCGAGCTTCGTTTCCAGGCGCGTGTCCTCGCCGATCAAGCGCGTGAGCATCGGAATCATGTCTTCGACAATGAGGTTGAGGTTCCAGGGTCGTGTCTGTTGGACCTGCAGCCGGCTATGGGCCAACAGCTGTCGGGTCAGCACCGCCGCCCGTTCCCCCGCTTCCAGAATTTCGCGCAGCGTTTCGTGGTGAGGATGGGCGGCGTCCATGTCGGCCAGGGCCATGCTGCTAAAGCCGTTGATCACCGTCAGCAGGTTGTTGAAGTCGTGCGCTACACCGCCGGCCAGGCGACCGATGGCTTCCATCTTCTGCGACTGCCGAAGCTGAACCTCCATCTGCTTGCGCGCGGTGATGTCGACATGGGTCAGGAGGGCACAAGGCTCACCGCCCAGGTCGATCTGCTCCAGAGAGCCCAGCAACCACAGCCGGGCGCCCTGTTTGTTCCGGATCGACATCTCCTCCTCCCGCAGCCCCCCCTGGGCGACCAGCAGCGTGCCCAGCCGCTCCGCCTCCTCGGGGTCGAGCAGACCCAGCCCACGCAGGGATCGCCCGAGCAGCTCGTCGCGTGAGTAGCCGTAGGTTTCCAGGAAGCGTGCGTTGGCGTCCAGCAGGATCTCGTCCTTCATGCGAACGATGGCCATCGGGCTCGGGCTGTCCCAAAACGCTTTGGAGAACCGCTCCTCGGCGCGCTCGAGCTTCCGATACAAGCGGGCATTCTCCAAAGAAATGGCTGCCTGGGAGGCCAAGAGCTGCATCACCGCCACCTGCCCAGGCGTGAAGGCGCCCGTCGCGAGCCGGTTTTCCAGGTAAAGCAAGGCGACGATCGAAGACTGCTTCGACAGCGGCAGCACCAGCACGGAGCGCGGACGTCGAGAAAGCACGTAAGCGTCCTCGGCGTACGCGCCGTCGGCGGTGGCGTCGTCCAGCAGCACGCGCTCGCCAGTCCGGGCCGCAAACCTAAGCATGGATTCTGGAAAGCGCTCCGGAGAAAGCGTCTCCTCGAGCATTCGCACCTCGACGCCTTCGCGGCGGGCAACCGCTTCTGCCTCCACCACGAAGCCGACCTCTTGGGGCCGGACCAGCGCGCCCCGCTCGGCGCCCGCGCTCTCGAGCATGATCGTCAGCAACCTCTCGACGAAGCGTTCGAGAACGATCTCCCCGGAAACGGTCTGGGAGGCCTTGACCACCGCCAGCAGATCCAGATCCTTCAAGTGCGCGCCGCCGCTGCTGTCGACGCCCGGACGTTGTTCCTCGAGACCTCGATACACTTGATCCAGCTGCGCCACCTTGGCCGTCGCTCCCCAGCGGAGATACGCGGCCCGGGCGGCGCGCAGATAGGCAAAGGCGATGGTGTCGAAGCCGCGCTGCAGATAGAAACGCGCCGCGGCTTCGTTGGCCAGGCCTTCGCGATGGACCAGGCCGTTCTCGCGGGCCGAAAGGATGGCCTTGTCATAAAGCCGCATGGCATCCAGGTCGCGTCCGTCGATGCGCGCCGCCTCTGCTTGCACGAGAAACAAGCGATCGCCGTAATTCTCTGGCCCGTACTCCGCCATTTTTCCCAGGGGCTCGAGCGCGCTCGTGACCAGCGCCGACAGCTCTTTGCGCCGCGGCGGGGACGCCGACTCATACAGCGCAGCCGCCGCCAGCGCCCGAAACAGGGGCCAGTTACGTTCTTGAAGCGTGAACAGCACGTTGATCACAAAGGGCTCTGCGGCCCGCGCGTGATCCAGCGCCTCTTCGTACCGGCCGAAGGCGAAGGCCGACATCTCCTGGAGGATATGGTGGATGCCGATTCCGGCCGTGAAACCGCTTTTTTCGTAGGTTGCCAGGCACCGCGCGTCTTCCGCACGTTCGAGCTCGGCTTGTTGTGGCGAGGCCGAGCCCGCTCGAAAACAATTCACGAACTGCAAGAAGAACCTGATGGTTGGATAGACGGCTTCGTTTCGGCTGCTGCGCGCGAATCCCAAATATCTCTCGGCGGCGTGAGCCATCTGGGAGAGGGGTTGACCCGCCTCGAAACGCGTCCAGAGCGCGGTCATGGCAGCGTCGCCGGCGCTGCTGACGTTTCCGACGCGCACGTCGGCACGGAAGGCCTCTTCGAGGATGCCGGCGCAAATTGCGAACGGACGCCTCCAGACCGCGATGGTTCCGTACGACACCAGCAGGGCCCCGCGCGCGGCTTCGTTGCCAATTCGCTCTTGCAGGAGCAAGGCCACCTCCGTCAGTTGCTGCGCCGTCTCGACGTCGCCCATGGCCGACAACAAGTAAGCGCAGACGTTGTACAGAATGGGTGACGTGGCGGCCGGGCCGTGCTCGAGCGTAGCGGCGGTTCCGGCGGCGGCGGCCAGGGCCAGGTAAGGAGACTTGCTGTAGTAGGCCGGACCCAGGACCTCTGCGGCCAGCGCCATCAAGACGCGCGCCTCTGCGTTCTCGGTCGGCGGCACGAGCGCCAGCTCTGCGATCCGCCGTCCGTGCAGGCTGGCCGCCAGGTGGACCATGGCCGCTCCGATGACACCTCCGATACCGTCGTCGTCGGGGGGAGGGAGGTTCACGCCCAACAGGCGCAGCCCGTCGGCGCAGAGCTCGACCGCTTCGAAGTAGCGACCCGAAACGCGCTGGAGCTTGGCGCGTCGGCGATAGACTTCGGCGCGTTCGGCCAAAGAACGAGCGTGAGCCAGCACCTCGCTGAACAGCGACTCGGCTCGCTGTGGCTGCCCAGCCATGAAATCCGATTCGGCGCCGTCCAAGACGAGCGGCAACGTCTCGTCATAGTCGGAGTCCCACGCTGTACGGGGCAACAACTCCCGTGCGCGTCCCAGGTACACGCTCGCCGACCCGAAGGCCGCCGACGCTAGGGCCCTTCTGCCGGCCAACGTGTTCAGCCGGCGCACGACGCGTGTTTCGTCGGCTCGGGTGATCGCCTCGAGTCCCCGATTGAATTGATCGACCAGCATGAAGCTGTTGTCCTCGAGCGAGGCCGCGGGCAGACCGGCGAGCAAGAGACGACCGAGCGCCAGGTGCAATTCCGGGCGCTCCCGTACCGGAATCAGCGAATAGGCCGCTTCCTGGACGCGATCATGCAGGAAGCGGTATGAACCCGCGTGCCTTGTCACCATGCCGGCAAGCGCGGCGGGCCAGAGCCGATCATGCAACTGACTCTCGCTTTGACCCAGGATCCGCGTCAGGGTTGACGTCTCCACCACGCTGCCCAAACAGGCCATGCGTGAAAGCGCTTCCAATGCATCCACCGGAAGGCGTTCCAGCTTCCCGACGACCAGCTCCGCGACGTTGTCGGAGATGCCCTGGGCCCGGATCCGATTGATATCCCACCGCCAGCTCCCACCGGCTGGTTCGAACTCGAGCAGGCGCATATCTTCGAGAAAATGCAGAAACTGAAGCGCGAAGAAGGGATTGCCACCGGTCTTCTCGTGCAGGCACTGTGCGAGAGGATCCGCTTCGTCGCGATCGCAATGCAACGCATCTGACACGAGCCGGCGCGTGTCTTCTTGGCTGAGGGCTGCAAGGCGGAGCTCGGTCGAGCGCACCTGCGCTCGTCGGATGACACCGAGCGTGTGCACCAAAGGATGCGACGGGCCGACCTCGTTGTCACGATAGGCGGCCACCAACAGCAAATACTGCTCGTCGGGACAGGTAGCGAGATGCTCGAACAGAGCCAGACTGCCGCTGTCCAGCCACTGCAGGTCGTCGAGAAAGAGCACCAACGGATGTTCAGCGCGCGCGAAGGCGCCCACGAACTTCGCGAAGACGCCGTGAAGGCGATTCTTGGCCTCCACCAGCGACAGCTGGAGGACTTCGGGCTGGGGACCGATCACCAGCTCGAGCTCCGGGATGAGGTCGGTGAGCACGCGGCCGTCGGCGCCCACCGCGTTCTGGATCGCCGTCCGCCAGGCAGCGAGCTCTTCCGCGCTGGCTGCCAAGATGCGTTCGAGGAGCGACTGAAATGCTTGAGCGAAGATGAAATAGGGCTCGTCGCTGCGCTGCAAACCGAACTTGCCGCTGGCAAACAGCCCCCGGGGACGCACGATCGCCCGTTGCAGTTCGTTGACGAGCGACGACTTGCCGATACCCGAATAGCCCGACACGAGCACCAGTTCCGGGAGACCGCGCTTCTCCACGCGGCCAAATGCTTCCAGCAGTTGGCGGCTCTCTTGCTCCCGACCGTAGAGCTTCTCCGGGATCAGCAGCCGTCCCGGCACATCGCGCACGCCCAAGAGGAAGGGCGCGATCGCGCCGCGACTTGCCCAGCTCTCCAGGCAGAGTTGGAGATCGGCTTCCACTCCCGCAGCGGTCTGGTATCGTTCCTCCGCGGTCTTCGAAAGCAGCTTCATCACGACGGCCGACAGCTGAACCGGGACCTGCTCGGTCCGTTCGTGCGGAGGGACCGCTTGTCGCGCGATATGGCAATGGACCCACTCCATCGGGCCGTCGGCATGGAAGGGCAAGACGCCCGTGAACAATTGGTAGAGGGTCACTCCCAACGAATAGAGATCGCTGCGCGAGTCGATCGACCGATTCATGCGCCCGGTCTGCTCTGGCGACATGTACGCCAAGGTCCCGGCGATGACCTCGGGGGGACCGGGCTCGTGGCGCTCGCGCGGCAAGCGCGAGGCCAGCCCAAATCCTCTCAGGAGCACCCTGCCCGAGGCGTCCACCAGCACGTTGTCTGGCCGGATGTCCTTGTGCACGATGCCGCGGGCATGCAGCTTGCCCAGCGCCGATGCCAGTCCCACGGCGAGCCGCAACGACTCCGCCAGGGTGCGCGGCTTGGTCAGGAGCCTCGACAAGGTATCGCCGCCGGGATCCTCGAAGATCAAGCAGAGGCGCCCCTGGATGCGGTCCTCCCGAATCGGGCCAAGCGCCCAAGACGGATCGAACTCGCCGCGCAGCGAAAACTCCCTCTCGATCTTCTCGATCACCCGGGATTCAGGGTCCGCGCGAACCGACGATTCCACCAGGATGGCTGTCTGGTCGGATTCACGCCGCCCTCGGCAAAGCAGCAACTCCTTGTCATGCCAGAGGAGCTCGTCAAAGGAGTAGCCCCGGATGGTCGGAATGCGGAGGGGCGGCACCGTCTCCATCAGAGTCGATTTAGAGACCCATGGCGGTCGCCTTACAAGCAAATTCGGCCAATAAACGCCGCCTGGTCGAATTCACCGTGCAATTTCTGCGTCCGGGAACGTTTCCATAGCGCCAACCCGCAAGGTTGCGTCGCGACCATTTCGAGAAAAATCGCCGTCTACCGCGGACTCGGTCCGTCGCCCGCGGGGATCGTGAAGAAGAAGGTGCTGCCTTTGCCGAGTTCGGTATCGACCGCGATCGCGCCGCCGTGAGCGTGGACGATGGATCTCGAAATGTAGAGACCCAGCCCGACGCCGCGACGATCGTTCTTCCCGACCTGCCAGAACCGCTCGAATACGGATTCGCGCATGCCTTCTGGAATACCGATTCCGGGATCGCGGACAGAGAACCTGACCTGGTCTCCAGCGCGCGCGCAGGACAAGGTGATTGTGCCGGCGTTCGTGAACTTGATCGCATTCGTGATCAAATTTGCCAGCACCTGCAGGAGGCGATCGCGATCGCCCTCGGCTTCCAGGGGCTGGTCCGGAAGGACCACCTCGAGCGCCAGACCCTTCGCCTCGGCGACTGTGCGGAAGCTATCGGCCGCTTCTGCAACGACTTCTCGCATGTCACCACGTTCCTTGTGCAACGAGAGGGTGCCTGCGTCGATGCTGGCGACGTCGAGGAGATCGCCGATCAGGCGGTTCATGCGCGCGGCGTACCGGAGGATCCGCTTTCCCCCCACCGCGGCCTGGGACGCAGCGTGGCCGTCGTCCGAGGCGACGGAGAGCATGTCCGCGCTCAGGACGATTGCGCCGAGGAGGTTCCGTAGGTCGTGGCTCACGATTCCGAGGAAGTCGTCGCGCTGGGCCACCGCGTCGTCCGCCCGCGCGCGCTCGGTAAGCAGATGACGGTCGGTCTTCTCGCGCTCCAGGGGGAACAGACGCGCCAGCGTGCGGACACTCTCGGAACGCTCTCGCTCCAGCGCACGATCGGCAAGCGCCCGCTCTTCTCGGAGTACCTCATCCTCGGTCGCACGCGTCTCGGCTAGGGCCGTCGCGGCCGCCTCCGTTCGAGGCAACCGTTCGTCGGCGTCCTCGCGGGCGCTCTCGAGGACGGCGTCCGCGCTTTCCCGCGCGCGCTCGAGAATGGCGTCGGCCTCGCCCAGCTGCGCCGTGCGCTTTTCGGCGACGGCTCGATCCACTCTCTCTCGCTCGGCGCGGAGACTGTCGTCCGTCCGATCTCGGCCGCGCGACGCTGACTTGGGGTCCGAGGCCATCAGGCCTGACGCTACCACGGGGGCCGCTGCTGGCGGTCGCGCGCACGTGTTCGGGCCGGCTATCCGGAGGCCCCGGTCACGCCAGGGCGGGGGCCAGCACCTGGCCGAGCTGGATCTTGGCGTCGATGACGGCACTGTCGACGCCGGCGCCCGCCAGCAGGGTCTTGCCGAACGTGGCCAGCGTGTTCACCGCGGCGATGTCGCCGCCCACCTTTCCGGCCCCGCTCTTCGAATCGAGAGGCAACGCGCCGTAGTCGCCTTGCACCGGCGTCACCCCGCCGATCACGCCGCCGCGGTAAGGCTTGCCGATGGTGATCGAGACCTGATGGTTCGGGTTGTGCTGACGACCGTCGGTGTTGCCCGGGCCGATGGTGCGACCGAAGACGTTCAGCGACACGAACGTCACCTTGTCCGTCAGCCCTGCCGCCGCGAGCTGCTGCATCAGGGAGGCGATGGTGGCAACGCCGGCCACCGTCTGCGCTGACTCGGTCGCCAGGCCCACGTCGCGGTGGTTGTCCCCGCCGAAGGGGATGTGGACGCTGATGACCGGCGTGACGTTCATCTGGATCAGCGTCACGGCGGCCAGGACCTGCGACGCGGCCGAGTTGTCTTTGATCGACGTCAGGGCGTTGAGCAAAGTCTGGTTGATGTGGCGCACCTGATCCTGGGACGTCACCAGGGCGTCGATATAGCGGCGCTGGGCGGACGTGGCCGTACTGCGGTACAGCTCATTCAGCTGGCCCAGCGTCTGATCGCGCAGCGACTGGAGATCCGTGATGGGGCTGGCCGGACTGGTCAACGTGGCCTTCAAGGCCAGCGCTGGAATGATGGGCAGGGCGGCGCCGCTGAAGCTCAATCCTTCGGACGGCGAGGTGGCACCCACGGCGATGGGTTGGGCCTGGATCGTCCCCAGGCAAGGGGCCATCTGCTTGGCCAGCAGCGACGGCAACATCTCGCCACCGGTGGTGGCGCCCATCAGCTTCAGGACGTCGGGCTCCTTGGGGTGGACCGGCGTGTTGGTCATGGTGTGCCAGAAGCAAGCGCGATCCAGGACGTCCTGCGGCAGCGATGCCCACGGCGCGGCGGCGGTGTACGGTTGCCCCAGGATCGACAGCGGCGTGGGCGCCATCGTGGGATCGGCGCTGTGAACGATGTTCGGGTCGTCGTAGGTGCCGGGAACGCTGGCATTGATGGGATCGCCAGCGCCCGAGGTATTGAAGATGAAGTACTGCGCCCGCGTCGCGGCGAGCGCGCCGGTGCACGCGGCGGCGTCCGCCGCCGCCAGGGCGCGGCGCGGGTTGAGCAGGAAGGACACCGGCAGGCCCGACGCGAGTGCGCGCAGGCCCAGCAGGCCGGAGCCGAACAGAGCAGAGAGCAGGGTTTCGCGGCGATTGATCATGGCAGTCTCACATGCCAATGGCCGTGGCCGAGGGCGCCAGGCACGCGGTGATGAAGGTTGACTTCAGCGCATTGGTGCGCGAGGCGCCGTGCTGAATGGCCGCGTCGTAATGGGACTGCAGCAACGCCCCCGCCGGCACCGCGCGCAGGTCCAAGCTGGTCAGGCCCATCACCGTGCCGACGAAGTCCGCGATGGCGGTGGTGGGAGCGGTGCTGGACCAGACCTTCACGCCCGGGACCTGCTTCGCCGCCGCCACGTCGATGACCTGATCGGCGACCGCGCTGCAGATGTTCTCGGTCGCGGCCCGATAGAACAGGGTGGGTTGGTTGGGCAGCACCGGGAAGTTCGCGCCGCGCCCGTAGCCATCGGAGGGCAGGCCGCTGGCCATCTGCGCCACGGCGGCTTGCATCTGCTTCTTGGTGATGGCGTTCAGGCCACACACGTCGGCGAACCCAAGCCGGTTGTCCAGCGCCGCGCACAGGTGATCACGGCGCGCCACCGCGATCACCTCGCCGGTCACGCCGGCAGTCGCCGTCGGGGCGGCATGGGTCACCAGGGGCGACGCGAACAACTCGGTCACCAGCGTGCTCCACGAGAGTCCACCGGCCTGGAATGCCGCCACCACGCGCTGGAACTCGGGGTCGTCCGTCTGACAGGGCACGGAGTTCGCGTACGCGCACAGCTTCTGGGCCCACGCCTGGGCAAACAGCGGATGCGTCGCCAGGGCGGCGCCGAAGTCATCCATGGTCGCAACTGGCGTGACCATGCCGCGAAACGCGAACAGCCCTTTCTGCGCCGTCCAGCTGGCGTCGAGCTGGTTGTGGTAATTCCACGAATAGGTGGCCGAGAAGATCGACCGCAGCGGATCCAGCGTCTTGTGACAGGTGCTGCAGGCCGCGTTGGCCGCGTGCACGGTGTCTAGGCCTGGCGCGCTGGTCACCATCGTGGTATCGGAGCCGTCCACCGACGCGCCCAGGGCCACGATCAAAGACTGATTCACGGTCACGCGCATCTGGTTGCTGGTGTTGGTCTGCCAGTTCGCGAAGAACGCTGGCGTGCTGAAGAAACCCTGCCGGGGCGTCGTCAGCACAAGTTCGGCCGCCACGCGCAACGCCGGCAGGTCGTAGAACGTCGTCGTGCCCTCGCCGGTCGCGGGCGGCCGGATCGTCACCAGCGTCCAGTCCGTGAAGTCGCTGGCCGAAAACTGCGGTGCGGCGGCCGTGCCGGCCAGGGGCGGACAATTGACGCCGCCGCTGCTCTTGTGTCCGTCGAGGGAGCCGTAGAGAAGGTAGTGCAACGTCTGGGCGCTGGACGGCATGGTGATGGGGTCCTCGGCGCAGCCAGCGACCGCCGGGGCGTCCATCGTGACGTCGGGGTTGTACCAGTGCATGTAGTTCGGGCTGGCGGGGTCCAGGGTCTCGGCGAGCGGGATCGGACCCGCGGCCGCTTCGGCGACGATCGGCAGCTTGGGGTTCACCTTCCTGAAGGCATCGGTGACCTTGCCGGCATTGTCGACCTCCCACACATCCAGGAAGGCGTACAGCTCCTTCAAGGCGGTCGTCATCATCAATTGGTGGGTGGTCATGCCCACCGATAGCGGTTGGCCGGCCGCCAAGAGCGTCATCATGGTGCGGGCGAAGCTTTCCTGGGCGTTCTGCACCAGCAGTGGAATCGTCGTCGCGTTGAGGCCGATCTGCTTGGGGTACGTCTGATCCGAGAAGTCCGTCGCCGAAACCTGCGTCTGCTGGAACGCCAGCTCGAAGAACCGTTGCATCTTGCCGGTGTACTGGGGCTGCTGCATCCAGCCGGCGATCAGCGCCTTCATCTGCGCGGGATCCTCCGCCACCGCGGTCACCTCGGCGTCGGTGGCTGGCAGACCCAGGAGAAGGTTCTTCACCTTGGGGACATAGACGTAGGGAGACACGGGCTGAAAGTCTGCGGCGCTGTGACCGCCCGCACCTCCCATGCCGGTGTCGCCCCCCTCCGTGCCGGCCACGCCTGCTGAGGCGCCCCCCACCGCGCCGCCGCCGCTGTCAGGCGGGGACGTGGCGCTGTTTTTTCCACACGCGCCCAAGGCGGCGAGAGCGATCAGCGTCATTCCACCCAGCCAGGGCAGTCGTCGACGAGGGGACAGCGCGACCATGTGTCTCAAGGTGATCTCGCGAGAGCGGTGACTCAAGCGCTATCGACACTTCAGCGGTGTTTTTCAGAAACGCCCGCGGCTCATGGCCGCCCTGATCGTCTGAAAGCGGTCCCTACCGGCTGCGGATCACTTGGGGGGCATCGCCCACAGGCCGGGAATCGGCGCGGCCAGCGGCGAAACGTCCGCAGGGCAGCCGAGCGCCTGGGCGATGGTTCCCCAGAAGCTGTTGACGGTGAATTTGCCGGACTGGTACTGACCGACCTGCATACCCAGCTTCTTGCCGCCGAAGATCATGGCCGGAATATTGTTGCGGGAGTCGGCGTAGTGGTCCGTCTCGGTCACGAACGGGATGATCGTGGAGTCGAGCAAAGGATTGCCGAAGCCGTCGACGGCATCCTTCCATCGCTTGAGATTCTCCGCGTGGCGGGCGAAGTACCAGACCTCGACGTTGAAGAGGAACCGCACCTGGGGCGAGCTGATCTCGTCGGGGGTCTTCCCCTGATCGGGACTGCCGTTCCCGACGGCACCCGAAACGGAGTGGTGCTGATAGATGCCGGCCGGGTCCCCTGGGTAGAGCCCCTTGAAACCGATGTGACTGGTCCCCGGCGCCCACTGGAACGTGCCGCAGCGGATCAGGTCGCAAACGAAGGCGGCCCTGAGGACATCCAGATGCAGCTGACCCACCAGCTGGTGGGTCGCGATGTCGTCGGTAGACCCGTTCCGGGGACTTCCGAAGTTGCCGTGGCCGCCCGACGTCCAGTCGAGCATGCCTTGCACGTCGGGCGGCGGCGCGGGGATCATCCGGCAGGTGCGGGTTCCGCCCCCGCCCCCCGCGCCGCCACTGCCGACCGCTCCCCCCACCCCCGAGGCCCGGCCCCCCGCGCCGCCCATCGCGCCATTGCTGCCCGCAACGCCGCCGCCGTTTCCACCTGTGCCGGTCACCGCCGGATGCTGGCTATTGATGACGCTGGCCAGACCGGATTCCATCTGCTGGACGGCGTCGAAGTGAATCTGAAGCTTGTGCCGGGCTTCGCTGGGCACGAGGCTCTTCATTCTGTTGATCTCCGCCAGCCCGAAGTCGAGGACGCTGCGCCTCATCGCGAGTTGCTTCAGCATCTGGTTCGCCGGAGGTCCTGCTGCGACGGTTCCACCGGGCGCCAGGCTTGAGAACAGCGCCATGTACTGGGCGAGGGGGCTCAACGTGGCCATCAAGGGCTTGTTTTCTTCGCCGGTTTCGCCGCTCCACAGAGTGACCGGTTGCCTTTCGTGCGCGTACGACATGCATTTCGCCGACACCTCGCCCATATCCGTCCGGAGGTCGCCGATCGAATTGGCATAGCCCGCGCCACCGGCGGCCATCCCCAGTGCCGGCGTATTTTTGAGAAAAACCTGGTCGATCGACGGTCCATCCGCGAAGGCGTCATCCGGCTCACCCCGGTTGGCCCGCGTTCCGCCGGCATCCACCCCGGTGAAAAAGACGACGTTCCCACCCTCCCGGGAACCGCCGCCATTCAACCGGAGCCCCTGAGTGGTGATGCCGCGGAGGGTGATCATGTCGTCGGCCAGCCCGTTGTCGACGAACGGCTGCAGCGCGTATCCGCCGGCCGCACCCTTGGTGGGTGTCCAGAGGGACGCGTTGAGACCGGGCACGATCGCCAAAGGCCAGTACGTGCCGAGGAACCGCGGCGGCGACTGCGCCGTCTGGGCAGAGAGTTCCGCGTTGCGGAGCATGACCTTCAGGCCCAGACCCCCGCCCACCGCACCCAGAAACGCGCGCCGTCTGAACCGGTAGGAGATCATGCTCCCAGGCCTACCTTTTTCATCTTCGACAGCGCGCTCACACCGGTGAAGGTTGCAACGGTCGCCTCCGATGGCTCGGAATTCTGCGGTGACAGCCCAAGATGCGGCGGACGCGAGAAACGTGAGCCGTCTTTCCCCGGCTTCGTCACGTCCTCAACGTGAATGACAGGCGCAGAGGATGCTGGGCCAGGCGGTGGGTGGCGCCGGCCATCCTCCTGCTGGCGGCCTGTGGTGGGCGTGGGGCCATCCCCAACGGCAGCGGCGGCTCGGTGGGGGGGGCAGGCGTGGGTGCGGGTGGCCGCGGTGCCGGCGGTGCGGAGGCGGCTTGCACGGGATCGGCCGATCCGCGGTTGGTCGTCGCCCCGCAGAGAATCCTGCTCCTGACGATGCCCCAGGTCGTGAGCACGGTCGGGTATTTGTTGGGCCCTGCCGCGGCGGAACAGGTTCGATCCAGCCCCGGGGTGGCGCTGGTCCCCGAGAGCGACCGTCGGTTCCCGCCCGGCGACGACGGCTCGATCTCCGACGTCGCCGTGACGTATCGCGATCGGGTAGGACAGATTGTCGGTGAGTACGTCCTCGAGAACTTCGCCGAGGTCACCAAGTGCGCGCCGGCCACCGATGTCTGTGCGCTCGATTTTCTGAATGCGATCGCTGCCCGAGCCTATCGGCGCGAGCCAACGACGGACGAGCGGACCGCGCTGCGGGACCTCTATTCGACGCTGCGAGAGCAGCAGGTCAACGGGTATCAGGTCACGGCCACCGTCGAGGAGGCCACCCAGTACGCCCTGTATGCCCTGATGACCTCGCCCCAGTTGCTTTGGCGTTACGAGGTGGGCGACCAGGCTGCTGCGCTGGCGTCGTCACCGTCAGGGGTATCTCTCACTGACGACGAGCTGGCCAGCGCCGTTTCGTTCTTCCTCACCGATCGGCCGCCCGACGACGAGCTGCGGGCGGCCGCCCGAGCCGGGACGCTGCGCACGACACTGGCCTCGCACGTCGCGCGCATCCTGGACACGGAAGCGGCCCGCACCTGGCTCCGTTCGGTCATGGAGATCTACTTCGGGCAGAACCGACTTCCGCAGGTGGAGGCGGGGAACTTCCCGGGCCTCACCACCGCGCTCCTCGCCGACATGCAGAACGAGTGGCGGTTGTTCCTCGCCGAAGCCCTGTGGCGCGGGGACCTGAGCGGGCTGCTGGTCTCGCGCACCGCATTTCTGAATTCTCGGCTCGCCACATCGATTTACGACGTTCCGGTTCCCTCCGGCGCGACGGACGCGGCCTTCGTGAAGACGACCCTGCCGAGCGACCGCCGCGCCGGGCTGCTGACCAACGCCGGGTTTCTGACCGTGAACGCAAGTTCCGACGGCGGGACCCGGGTCGCCGCGCGCGGCCGGCAAGCGGCGGCAGCCCTGCTTTGCGCCGTCGCATCGCCGGTACCCTTTCCCGGACCGGTGTCGGAAGAAGAGGCGACGCAGAGCCAGCAGCTGGATGCAACGACCGCCCAGCAGCAGGTCACCGCCCGAAGGAAGCCCGCCTGCCTCGAGTGCCATGCCACGATGGATGCGGTGGGCGTGGTCCTCGACGCGTACGACGGCATCGGACGCTACCGCACCGTGGATGATCGGGGCCAGCCCGTCGACACGCATGCGTTCCTTCCCCCTGTCCTGGGGAACGGCACCGTGGATGGGGCGGCCGCGATGGCCGAGGCGATTGCCCGCAGCCCGGCGTTCGTCGCTTGCATGGCCCGGGTTGTATTGCAGCACGCGATGACCGACACCAGTGCATGGGTCGAGGCTCCCCTGACGTCGCAGCGGCCCGGGTGCGCGACGGCGGACGTCGCGGCTCGGTTCAGCGCTGGCAGCGACAAGACCTTCGGAGCGCTGGTGCGCGCCGCCGCCGCATCGCCGGCCTTCGTACTGCGCAGCCCCGCCCCGTAGGTCCGCGGTTGCAGTCGCCGCCAAAGCGAAGCAGGCTCGCTGGTCATGGCGGCGCGCGCGTTCATCGAAGGGCCGGTTGCGGCGACGAGACGCGCGCTCGGCGAAGTGGCCGAGGCGCTGGGGCCCCTTCAGGCATCGCTGGTTCTGGAGGTCGCGGAGCGCAGCTTGCCCTCCTGCTTCGATGTGACGGCTTTGGCGACGGCCAGCGTCGCGGCGGCGGCCGGTGCCATCGCGGACTGGTTGGCCTGGCACGAAGGGCGATCGCGCGCGGTGCGCATCGACGGTCGCCACGTGGCGGCGGCCTTCGCGTCCGAGCGCCTCTTGTCCCCGCAGGGATGGCAGCTGCCGCCGCCGTGGGATCCTTACGCCGGCGACTATCCGACGACGGACGGCTTCGTTCGCTTGCACACGAACTACGCCTACCACCGGGACGCGGCCCTGACGGCCCTTGGCGTGGCTTCCTCTCGCGAGGACCTTGCCGCTGCGGTGGCATCGCGAACGAGTGAAGACGTGGAGGCTGCGGTGGTGGCGGCAGGCGGGTGCGCGGCGGCCATGCGAACCAGCCACGCGTGGAGCCTTCATCCGTCGGCCGCGCGGTCCGCGCCGAACCGCTGGTGTACCGGCGCCTGAGCGGCGCCGCGTCGCGCGCGCGGACCTCGAGACCGGCGACGGCAACGGCGCCACTGGCCGGGGTCAAGGTCCTGGACCTCACCCGGGTGATCGCCGGCCCGGTGGCCACGCGTTTTCTCGCGGCTTACGGTGCCGACGTGCTGCGGGTCGATCCCCCCGGCTTCGTGGAGGTGCCGGCCTTGCTTCCGGAGACGACGGCGGGCAAACGCTGCACGGCACTCGATCTTCGTCGTCCCGAAGATCGGAGCCGCTTCGAAGCGCTGCTGGCCGACGCGGACGTGCTGGTGCACGGGTTGAGGCGCGGTGCTCTGCGCACGCTCGGGTACGATCCGGAACAGCTCTCGCAGCGCTATCCCGCCCTGGTGGTCGCCGGGGTCAATGCCTACGGCGTCTCGGGCCCCTGGGCGTCGAGGCGCGGCTTCGATTCTTTGGTCCAGATGAGCGCCGGCATCGCCGCGCACGGCATGACGGTCGCCGGCGCGCAGAAGCCCGTGCCGTTGCCCGTGCAGGCGCTCGACCACGCCACCGGCTATCTCTTGGCCGCGGCGATCGTGCGGGCCCTCCTTCGTCGCGCGGAGCACGGTGAAGGGGAGCAGCTTCACGTCTCCCTCGCGCGAACGGCGGCCTGGTTGGTGGATCTCGGCGTGGCCGACTCGGTCATCGGCGGGGCCCTCGCGAAGGGCGAAGAGGCGCCGTTTCTCGAAGAGGCGATCACGGCGTGGGGCCCCGTTCGTCGCGTCCGTTGCCCCGGCGAAATCGAAGGCGTGCGGGCAAGCTGGATGCTCGCTCCTGGGCCGCTGGGACGGGACGACGCCCGCTGGGCAACGCCTGACGAGAACCTTCTGCGTTACTAGCCCAAGGCAACATGCCAGTACTGCGCGCGGCAACGAGAAGGCGTTCTCTTGGGCGCGAAAGCTGATAGGGTCACCAGACGAACCAGCATGGCGCTCACGCGTTCAGCCCGGAAGGTCGCCGCGATTCGGCGCAAGTTGCCGGCCGAGCTCGAGCTACCCGCCGAGTTTGCGTCCTTCGTCGAGTGGGTGACCCACCCGAAGGAGCGCGTTCGCGACCGGATGAACGTGACGTGGAGCGATCCGCGCCCGCTGTTGAACGCCGACAAGTCGGCCGTCGGCGCGTTCGTTCCGTTCTTGCTGTTTGCCGACGGAGGCGTGGCGGCGTTGTGGGTGGATGGGGCCGATCTGCGGGTTGCCACCTGCGACAGCGAGGGCCAGTTCCGGGTGCTGGCCAAGGACTTCGGCGACTTCGTAGCTAGGCTGGCAAAACCGGACGCGAAGCTGCTCGAGCAGCTCGAGCTGGACGGGCCACTCGATGCACGCGCGATCGCGTCCGGGCGCCGGGCGCGTCCCGTGCCCCCGTCGATGCAGAAGGCATTTTCGCGGTGGGTTGCCAGCCATGCCCGCGACGCCAAGACCACCCAGACCGAATCGACCGAGGTGCTCAGAAAGACTTTGCACGCCATCGCTCGCCGCATGCTGGCGGATGGACTGAGCAAGGTCCACACGCCGAACTCCCCCCACTGGTCGGCGTCGTTCCAGCTGGCCGAGCGCGGTGGCCGGTGGAAGGTCACGTACCTCGACTTCGGAAGATGGCGTGCTGTTCCCGGCAAGTATGCCTTTGCGGCTGTGCTGCCGGGATTGCTCAGCGCTATGAAGACGCGCCGGAAGAGCTACGAGCTTTCGGTGTGGAGGGACGGCCGCGTCTTCGCGGACGGTGGCAACCAGCTCGTACTCGAACCCTGACGGGTTAGCCGCCGGAGGCTGTTCCGCCGGTCAGGGCGTGCGGCAGTAGCGCGTGAGGGTCCCGCGCGACACGTCCACCGAACCGCCGCCGCGGCGTCCCCAGGCGAGCTTCCGCTCGGACCGCATCCGCCGCAGGCGATCACCAGAGACGTGACGGCCGCCGCCAGCAGGACACGCGGGTTCATCACGGCTTGGAGGTGACAACTCCCGAGCGGTTCGGCTCAAGTGCGACCGGCGCGCGCGCTGCTGCGGGCGCGATCGCGGACGTGGCGCGCAGGTCCCGTCCGCTGTGGAAGTTCCCTCTTTCGTAACCTTTGGAGTTGCCCGCTTCCTGCGACCAGGCGGGATCTTGGCAGGAAATACCCAGCAGGGGCGCCGCTTCCTGGGGGATTTTCCGCCCCCGCCGCGCACCGCGGTACGAATGCTGCAGAGGATCCTCCCGTGGCAGGGTTCGCACGTCGAAAACGGCGAGCGGCCGCAGCCACACCCAGAGGAGCTTCCAATGACTTCGGTCCGCGCGAATCGCTTAATTCTACCCACGACATTTTTCTCCCTTTGCTCGATGGCCGTCCTGTGTGCCGCGGCCGCGGCCGCGCCAGAAGCCGCCGCGGGGCCGCCTAGCAGCACCTCGACGTCCACCGAGACCATCGTTCGTGAGACGACCGGAGGTTCCAAGGAGTACCAGTACGAGTTCGGGGTGACGGGGGGCGCGCACTTCTTCGATTCGGAAAGCGGATTGGGCCGCCTGACCAACAGCCCGCACGATCTGTCGCCAAAGACGTCGTTCGCCATGGGATTCCGCATGGCCTTGAACTTCAATCGGTGGGTCTCGGTCGAAGGCGAGTCGGTGTGGATTCCCACGCACACCAAGCTGGATCCCGGGGGCACGACCCTGAACGTTTTCGGTTACCGCGGCAGCGTGGTGGTCCACCTGATCCCGTCGGGGCCGGTCCGTCCCTTCGTCCTGGCCGGGTATGGGGCATTGACCTCGATCAGCAACGACGAATCCATCATTGCCGGCGACACGGACGGCTACCTTCACGCGGGGGCCGGCGTGAAGATTGCGCTGGGCAGGCACAGCGGCATCCGACTGGACGGTCGGGTGCTGGCGCCGCCCGCCTTCCTGGGAAAGTCCCTCAAGGTAGGCAATGAAACCGGATTTCACGGTCCCGACTGGGAAGCTCTGGCTGGCGTGTTCGTCAACTTTGGCGAGGTGAAGAAAGACGTCACGACCATCACCAGTGACAGCAAGCAGGTCATCGTGGCCGCCCCGGCGCCCGATCCCGATCCGGACGGCGATGGCATCGCGGGCGCGACGGACAAGTGCCCGAACGTGGCAGAGGACAAAGACGGCTTCGAGGACGAAGACGGCTGTCCCGAGCCCGACAACGACAAGGACGGGATTCCGGACGCGCAGGACAAGTGCCCCAACCAACCCGAGACCATGAACGGCATCGACGACGAGGATGGTTGTCCCGAAGTCGACACCGATGGTGACGGGATCCTGGGTTCTCGCGACAAGTGCCCCGACGAGCCCGAGACGAAGAATGGCTACCTGGACACGGACGGCTGCCCCGACGAGCTTCCGAAGGCGATCAGCAAGTTCAACGGGGTCATTCAGGGAATCAACTTCAAGACCAATCAGGCCATCATCTTGCCGGGGTCGTACGGCATTCTGGATCAGGCGGTGGCGGTGCTGAAGGAGTACCCCGACATTCGCATCGAGATCTCCGGTCACACGGACTCGGTCGGCAAGGCGGACTACAACCGCGACCTCTCCCAACGCCGCGCCGATGCGGTCAAGGTCTATCTGATCGGCAAGGGAATCGACAGCAGCCGGCTGGTCTCGATCGGCTACGGTCTGGATCGCCCGATCGGGGACAACGGCACCGAGAACGGACGATCGAAGAACCGGCGCACCGAATTCCGCGTCTTGATCGGTGATGACGGCAAGCCTGTCGAGCAGGCGCCTGCCTCCGGGAATGCGGCCCCTGCTCCAGGGGCGCCGGCCTTCGATTCAGGCCCACCGCCTTCGACGCCCTGATCAGCGGTACAGTCCCCTCCCGATGAGCACGGTCGAACCGCCAGCTGCTGCGCCTTCACCCCGGCAGCCGCGGCCCGTGCTGATCGGCCTGGCGACGGTGACGCTGCTGGTGGCGATCTTCGCGCGCGCCCAGGCGGTGCTGGTCCCGCTGGCGCTTTCCGTGGTGGTTGCATTCGCGCTCAGCCCGGCGGTCAAGCGCCTGGAGCGATCTTTGGGCCGGTCGGTCGCGGTGGCCCTGGTGGTGCTGGTCAGCCTGGCCGCCGTGAGCGGCTTCGGTTACCTGCTGGAGCGGCAACTGGTCGATCTTTCGACGTCGATGACCAAGTACGCGGAGTCGATGCAGCGCAAGGTGGTCGCCTTGCGTGGCCAGGGGGGCGGCGGTCTGGCGGGGCTCTCGAAGAGCGTCGATAGACTGGTGCGCACGCTGGACGAACAGGTCGTCGAGGACCGGGGCGCCCGCCCGGTGCGGGTGGTGCCGGCCGAAGCGACGACGCTGGAGCGCATCGAGGGGACGTTGGCGCCGGTCCTGGAGCCGCTGGCGCGCGGGCTGATCGTCCTGGTGCTGGTGATCTTCCTGCTGCTCAAGCACGAGGACGTGCGCGATCGGTTCATCCGGCTGCTGGGCCGGGGGAACGTCACGCTGACCACGCGCACCCTCGATGAAGCGGGCCAGCGCATCGGCCGATTTCTCACCAACCAGCTGGCCATCAACGGCAGCTTCGGGCTGGTGGTGGCGCTGGCGCTGCTGGGGATCGGCATCCCTTATGCGCCGTTGTGGGGGTTCGTCGCGGCGGTCCTACGGTTCATCCCCTTCGTCGGTACCGTTTTCGCCATGGTGCTGCCCGCGGCGCTGGCCTTCGCGCAGTTCGAAGGTTGGTGGCAAACCTTGGCGACGCTGGGCCTGTTTCTGGGGTTGGATCTGCTGACCGCCTACGTCGTCGAACCGGTGGTGATCGGGGCCAAGACCGGTGTGTCGACCATGGCCATGCTGATCTCCGCGATCTTCTGGGCGTGGCTCTGGGGTCCGGTGGGGTTGGTGCTGTCGACGCCGTTGACGGTGTGCCTGGTGGTGCTGGGGAAACACGTTCCGCGCCTTCAATTCCTGGGCGTCCTGCTGGGCGACGAGCCCGCTCTCGAACCGGAGTTGGTCCTCTATCAACGCCTGCTGGCGGGCGACGAGGAAGAGGCGCAGGAGATCCTGGAGAAGGGGTTCGACTCGATGCCGCGCGGACAGGTATTCGACGACATCGTCGTCCCGGCGTTGCTGCTGGCCGGCCACGACCGCACCCGCAACGAGATCGGCGACGCCGATCACCAGTTTGTGGTGCGCACGACGCGCGCGCTGATCGACACCTTCCCCAACCCGAACCGCGCGGCCAGCAGCGCGCCGGACACGGCCTCCGCGGGCGGCGCGCGGGCGCCGACCCCGCGCCGGGTCCTCGGCGTGTCGGCGCGCTCGGTGACCGACGAGATCATCTGGGAGATGCTGGCCCAGCTCTTCGATCCAAAGCGGGTGGCGGTCCAGTCGGTCGGCTCGGCGTACCTGGCGTCGGAGGTCACCACCACCGCCGCGACCGAGGCCCCGGATCTGATCTGCGTCGTCTCGATCCCGCCCGGCGGGCTGGCCCAGGCGCGCTACATCTGCCGGCGCCTGCGCGCCAAGTTGCCGGACACGCCGATCGTGGTGATTCGCCCTGGCGTCCAGGGGAAGAACCGTGAAAGCGCAGAGCAGCTCACCAGCGACGGCGCCAGCAGCGTGGTCTTCACGCTGCAGGATGCGCAGCTGAAGGTGGACCAGCACCTGTTGCTGACCGCCGCCGACGGCGACCAACGTCACGCGTCCGCGGTTTCACCCTGAGGGCAGGGGGGCAAAAAAGGCGCGCGGCTGAGTTGATTCATGGAATGATCAGAGCGCGACTGTTTTGAAGCGACGTACAATGGCCGAAGCATGGATCTGGACTCTTTCCGGTGCTTCGATGCTGCGGCGACGACCCTCAGCTTCCGCGCGGCGGCGGCGCGGGTGCATCTGTCACCGGCGGCCTTCTCCGACCGCATCCGCCGGCTCGAGGAGGATCTGGGCGTGTCGCTTCTGCGGCGCACCACCCGGCAGGTCGCCGTCACCGAGGACGGCCAGCGGCTGTTGCCGCTCGTGCGTGAGGCGCTGGCGGCGGCCGATCGCGTTCGGGCCGCCGCGCAGCAGAAGGGCCACCCACCGCCCTTCGAGCTGGTGCTGGGCACGCGCTACGAGCTCGGCATTTCGTGGCTGTGCCCCGCGCTGGAGCCGCTGTCGCGCCGACGGCCCGAGCGCACCATCCACCTCTTCAACGCCGACAGCGCGGACCTGCTGCGCCGGCTCGAGCGCGGCGAGCTGGACGCGGTCGTTGCCAGCGTACGCCTCACATCCCCGCGCCTCGCGTACGCGGCCCTGCACCCGGAAGCCTACGCGCTGGTGTCGACGACCCGGTGCTTGCGCGGTCGCGCCGACGCGGGCTCGGTGACGCTGGTCGATGTCACGCCCGACCTGCCGCTCTTCCGCTATTTTCTGGACGCGCTGCCAGACGCCGAGCCGTGGCCGTTCGCGCGCGTCGAATACATGGGAGGCATCGGCAACATCCGCAGCCGCGTCCTGGTGGGCGGCGGGCGGATCGCGGTCCTGCCGCGATACTTCATCGCGCGCGACGTGGCCGCGGGCCGCCTGGTGATCCTCATGCCCCGTGTGCGGCCCCGCTCGGACACCTTTCGTCTCGTCTGGCGGGCCGGCCACCCGCGCGAGGCCGAGCTGGTCGCGCTGGCCGCCGACCTTCGCACCCACCCGCTCCGCTAAAGTCACGAGAAGAGGATCCCCTGTCCGACCACGGTTCTCCCGAGTCTGAACGGCGCAAGGGTGCGCTGGGGGTGTTCGCCTCGTATCTCCTGTGGGGGATCTTTCCGCTCTACATTCGCGCGCTGGCGCGGCTGCGGCCGATCGAGATCCTGGTTCACCGCATGTTGTGGTCCGCCGCGCTGCTGGTCGTGCTGCTCGCGTTGAGCGGGCGCTGGGGGTGGCTTCGGAAGGTGCGCCAGCGGCGGGTGTGGCTGACGTTCTCCGCCAGCGCGTTCTTGCTGTCATGCAACTGGTTCCTGTTCATGTGGGCCGTCGATCGCGGGCGGGTGGTGGACGCCAGCCTGGGGTACTTCATCAATCCCTTCGTCAGCGTGTTGCTGGGCGTGGTGCTGCTGCGCGAACGGCTGCGGCGCTGGCAGATCGTGGCGCTTGCGCCGGCGGCGCTCGGGGTCCTGTGGCTGGCCGTGCAAACCGGTCACGTGCCCTGGATCGGTCTGGGCCTGGCGCTCTCGTTCGGGCTCTACGGATTCCTGCGCAAGACCGCCCCGCTCGGCGCGCTGGAAGGACTGACGCTGGAGACGCTGCTGCTGTCGCCCCTGGCGCTGGCGTTGTTCATCTTCTGGTGGGCGACGGGACAGAATGGTTTCGCGGCCGCCGGTGGGGGCTTTCGTCTGCTGGTGATGGCCGCGGGACCGGTGACGGCGGTGCCGCTGTTGCTGTTCGCGGCGGGCGCGCGCCGTATTCCGCTTTCACTGGCGGGGATCCTCCAGTACGTCGGGCCCAGTTTGCAGCTGCTGGTGGGCGTCCTGGTGTTTGGCGAGCCGTTCGGGCGGGTTCGGATGGTGGGCTTCGGCCTGGTATGGATGGCGCTGGCGCTCTTCTCCCTGGAAGCGGTGTGGTTCGCGCGGCGTCACGATAGTCGGAGCCGCTCGCCGTCGACGTGATCCAGGTAACTGGACAAACGACCCACCAACCTCCGTGACGCCAGCCGGTTGGCGCACCCGGCCGCCTGCTCGAGGGCGGCTCCGATATCAGTGATGGCCTGGAAGCCAAAGCTGCACCCGGAGCCCCTCATGGAGTGCCCCAGACGCTTCACGGTCTCGAACTCATCCCGATCCAGGGCGTCCAGCATCGAAATGACATTCTCCCTGCGGTTCTGCAGGAACTGGGGGATCAAGTGCGCGAATTTCGGATTCATAGGCACGACGCTTGCGTCGTCCCAACGACCTTCTGCTTGCGGCGAGAGAGCCGTGATTGCGGAATGGTCCTTGATCGCTTGCAGAAGCACGTCCTGTTTGATCGGTTTCGTCAAGAATGCCGTGCACCCCGCGGCCAGACATTGTTCCCGATCCCCTTTCAATGCCGAAGCCGTCAGGGCGATGATCGGTGTGGGCGGCCGATCGTTTGCCTGTTCCCAGGCTCGAATCACCCGCGTCGCTGTCAGGCCATCCATGATCGGCATTTGCCGGTCCATCAGGACAAGGTCGTAGTGTCCCGCCGCAAACATCTTACAGGCGACGGCCCCCGTCTCGGCGATCTCGACTCGGTACGGGGTTTCCTCCAGGTAGGCCACCGTGATTGTGCAGTTATCGGGAGAGTCCTCTGCCAGGAGAATGCAAAGCGCCGGCAGGGCCGGCTCCGGACCCATGTCGCCCGGTACAGCCACGCGCACCGGAGCATCGGCCCAGATCTCGAACGGCACGGCGAAGGAGAATACGCTGCCCTTCCCGAGGGTGCTTTCGACCCAGATGCTTCCGCCCATCAACTCCACCAGCCGCTTCGAAATCGTGAGCCCCAGGCCAGTGCCACCGAACCTGCGGGTCGTGGATGAGTCGGCTTGCGTGAATCGCTCAAACACCCGGCTCAACTTCGCGCTCTCGATGCCGACGCCGGTGTCCGAGATCGTGAACTGCAATGCAGCCGGTACGGCAAGATTCCCGCCCCGCGTGACCCGTAGGCACACCTCCCCGGATTCCGTGAACTTGATCGCGTTGCCAACCAAGTTGAGGAGCACCTGCCGCAGCCGTGTCGGGTCGCCCACCAGATTGCTGGGCACGTCGGGCGCGATCTCGCACATCAGGGCCAGCCCCTTTTCATGGGCCCGCACCTCCACCATCTCGGTCACTTTTTCCAGCAGGTCGTTCAGCGAGAACCCGGTCCGTTCCAGCTCGAGCTGCGAGGCCTCGACCTTGGAGAGATCGAGGATGTCATTGATGAGATTCAGGAGGTTGTCGCCGGCGCGACGAAAGATCTGTACGTATTTGTCTTGTTCGGGTGAGAGAACTGTCTTCGCGAGCAGGTCCGCGATGCCCATGATCGCGTTCATTGGCGTTCGGATTTCATGGCTCATGCTTGCCAGGAAATCCGACTTGCTAAGACTCGCGCTCTCGGCTGCGGCCTTGGCCTGCTGCAACTCCACCTCCACCCGCTTACGCTCCGTGACATCTCGCGCGGCAGCGAAGACGCCCTGTAGCACGCGGTCCCGATTGTAGAAGGTGGTCGCGTTGTAGGACACCACCGTTCGTCTTCCATTGCTGGCGACCGCTGTCAGCTCGTAGTCGGTGACCTTCTTCTTACTCAGGACGAGGTTGATCCCTGCTTCGGCCCTTTCTGGATCGGTGAAGAAGCTCTTGAATGGCGCACCGATCAGCTCATCGCGCGTGCGGCCAGTCAGCGCCTCCATCTGCTTGTTGACGTCCGTGATGATGCCGCAGGGGTCGGTGGTCATGATCGCGTCGATGTTGGATTCAATCAGGGAGCGCGTGTAAAACTGCTGGTCCCGCAGGCGCTGATCGAGCTTTCTCTTCTCGGCTTCCACCTGCTGGCGCGCGGTGTTGTCTGTGCCGATCAGGAGATAGCCGATGATGGAGTCGTGCGCGTCGCGCAGCGCCGTGACGGATACCACCGCCGGAAACCGGCTTCCATCCTTGCGGATGTAGGTGAGCTCGTAGATGTCTTCGATTCCGCGTGAAGCCTTGAACACCAGCGCTTCGAATCCCGGTGCAATCGTGGTCCCAAGTTCGACGCTGAGTGCCGCGGCGCGCGCGATCACCTCCTGCGGATCGGATATGTCGGCCGGCGTGATCTTGTTTATCACCTCGGCCGCCGCGTAGCCCAGCATGTGCTCGGCACCGACATTGAAGATTTGAATGACGCCTTTGGCGTCGGTGGCGATACTCGAAAAGTTGGCGCTGTTGAAGATGGCCTTCTGCAGGGCGCCCGCTTTCAGGAGCGCCTCTTCTGCCCGCTTGTGCAAGCTCACGTCGCTCCTTCTTTCGCGACGGGCGAGACGCGTCCTTGCCGTGTCGGGTCCCTGAAGCGATCGTCAAAGCCGGCGCGATGTGCGCGCGCCGAGAAGACGTAAACGCTCGGGTTCAAGGCGCGAAGTCCGCTGGCGGGCTGTCTTCAAGACAAATCGACAGTAGGTCATTGTCGGTAGAATCCGCCACGATGGCAGTCGAATCTGTTCCTGCGGCGAAACGTCGATCGGTGGCCAGGCCGACCATGGCGAGCAGGCTCGCAATCTCCATGGGCTTGCGGAGCGCGAACGTTCCGACGGTCGTGAGGGACTGCGGAGCGGTGGCGCTGATGATGATGACCGGGATCTTCGCCAGCCTCGGATCGGCAGCGCGCCGGTCCAGGAACTCCTGACCGCTCATACCTAACATGGCGAGATCAAGGAGAACCGCGTCCGTCGGCGTCGAGTGCAAGACCTCAAGGGCCTCCGCGCCATCGCCCGCACGATCGACCGTATAGCCCCCCTCGATCAGAATCTCGGCCAGCAAATCGCGCATGTCCGGATCATCGTCGACGATGAGGATGCGGCTCGGCTTCGTTGCGGAGACTGGGTTGGTGAGGCTCACGGGGGCGAAAGCGACGCAAGAATCGCGCCGCCGCCGGCGGTTAGGTGTCGTTTTCCCGGAGGAAAGCATCGCCGCCAGACGCGTCGATGGCTGGGGAGAGTGGCGTGGTTACCTTCGTGGTCCGTTCCTCCGCGGCGGTTGCAGGGGCGAAACGATAGCCGTCGCTTCCGCGCCCGGTAGCCTCGGTTGTGGCTGGCACGGCGTGTGAACTTCAACGACGAGAAACCGGGCCAAGACAGGCCGCGTTTTTCCATCATCCATCGAAGTGAGGGAGGGTCATCATGAAGGACAAGGCTCACAAGAAGTCGGCCAAAGCCAAGGAAACGCAGTCGGCCGCGCCGGCCGGTGCAGACGAGGTCGGCGAAGGAAACCACGCCGCCGATCAGCGATACCGGGAAGCCACGGAGCGTTTCATCGCCGAGGGCAAAGTGGCGCCCGCCGCTGCGGAAGCCGTTCGAGCTCTCGACGACAAGAAGGAGCGACGTGCCCTGGAAGAGGCCGAAGCGCGTGGGCGGGCGCCGGCCGCCAGCCGACCGGAATCAAGGTAGAGCCCGCAGGCAGAGTTGCCGACGGTTGTGAGCACGGTGCCCAGGCGGGTGGACTCCCGGCCCGATCCTCCTAGAATGCGTCCCTCGCCTTCCCACGTGTCGCGCAGCGGCACCGTGTCGCGTCCTTTGTCCGTCAGCAATCGTCAAAGACCATGAGGTTCGTCCATGAATAGATTCGCGCGGGTCGTGGTGGTGCTGTGTTTCGGCGTGTCGTGCTCCAGCAGCACGCCCAGCAACGCCGGCAGCGGCGGACGCAGCGGTAGCGGTGGAAGCTCGGCCGCGAGCGGCGGAAGTGGTGCGGGAACGGGAGGAGCTTCATCCGCCAGCGGCGGATCGAGCGCTGGCAGCGGCGGCGCGACTGGCAGTGGCGGCGGCAACGGCAGCGGCGGTGCGCAATCGTCCGGCTCGGGGGGATCCTCCGCGTCGGGGGGATCCTCGTCCAGCGGGGGGGCGTCGGCCGGAACTGGTGGCGCTACCGGGAGCGGCGGCGCCACCGGCGGCGCCAGCGCTAGCGGAAGCGGTGGGACCGGCGGTTCCGCGGGTGGTGCCAGCGGCGTCGGCGGCGGGATGGGCGGAATGGCGGTGGCCTGCCAGGCGCCATCGACCGCGACGGGCACAGCCGCGACGGTGACGGTCGACCTGGCGGCAACGCCGCTGGCCACGGTGGGCCCGGACTTCATGGGCATTCACACGTCGGTGTATGACGGCGCTATGCAAAATGCCGGTACGCCCGACCTTCTGAAGGCAGCCGGCGTCACCTCCTTGCGGTACCCCGGCGGCTCCTACGGCGACCTCTACCATTGGGCGACCAACACGGCGACGGCCCCCAGAGGCGACACGCCCTTCATTGCCGAAGGAACCGACTTCGGGCATTTCGTGTCGCTGCTGCAGAAGGTCGGCGCCAACGCCATGATCACCGTGAACTACGGCTCGAACACCGCGGGGATGGGGCCCGGGGTGCCACAAGAGGCCGCCGCTTGGGTGGCCTACGCGAACGGGATGCCCAGCAGCACCACGATGATTGGGATGGACAGCACCGGGCAGGACTGGAAGACCGTCGGCTACTGGGCCACCTTGCGCGCGTCCGATCCGCTGGCGGTGGATGACGGGCAAAACTTCCTGCGCATCTCTCATCCTCAGCCGGTCGGCATCAAGTACTGGGAGATCGGGAACGAGCTTTATGGCAACGGCTACTACTACGGTGGCTGCGGCTGGGAACCCGACTTCCACGTTGCGTATGCGGTGCCTCCGGCGGACTGCGCCGGGAGATCAAAGAACGCAGCGCTGTCTCCAGCGACCTACGGAATGGGCGTGAAGGCGTTTGCGACCGCCATCCACGCCGTCGATCCCACCGCCAAGGTTGGCGCGATCGTCCACTGGCCCTACGACGAGTACGCTGACTGGAACGGCGCCGCGCTGCCTCAGGCATGCTCGTCCATCGACTTCGTGGTCAACCACTGGTACGCGGGATCGTCCCTGAACAATCTGCTGGTAACGGCACATACGTCGATTCCGAAGATGTACAGCGACCTTCGAATTCAATTGACCATGGCGTCCAACAACTGCGGCGCCAAGGGCATGACCATGCCCATCGCCGTCACCGAGTGGGGTCCGAACACGTTGATTGCAGACATCGGTGCGGCTCTGGCGCCACCGGCGCCGGGCGTCCCGACGCACACCCAGTTTCCCGGCATCTTCGCAGCAGAGTCCTACGCCAACTTCATGGAGCAGGGGGCCCTGACCGTGGACTGGCTGGAATTGCACAACAGCAGCTATCTGACCCCGGATGACACCACGGCTTGGGGCTATCACGCCGCCTACATGGCCAGCGCTCTCGCGCGCACCGGCGACGCCCTGCTGCCCGCCACGGTTTCGAATGCGGGGACCTTGATGACGGCGCTGTTGCCGCACGCTTCGTTGCGGGCCGACGGCAGCGTGCGGGTGATGCTGACCAACACGTCCCCCACCGTCAGCGCCGCCGTGACGGTGAACGTGACCGGCGGGAGCTCGCTGGCGTGCGTGGGGACCAAGTACCTCTACGCGCCCGTCAGCATGTTCGAAGACGGCCCGGTGGTGAGCGAACCAGTCTTCGCGTCGGCCACCGGCGGTTCCGTCGCCGTGACGGTCCCGCCCTATTCGATCGTGGTGGTCGCCTTTCCCAAGCGCTGAACGCTGAATCTGGCGTCTGACTTTGGTCTCCCGAACGGATCGCCTTCCGCGCCAAATATACGATTGAGTTCGTCTTCCGCTCGACGTAGCGCATGATGAGCGGACCATGGGTGACAAAAATCCGAAGTCGATGCGCAAGCAAGCCGATCAGAAGCAGAGCAAGAGCAACGAAGACAGTCGGAAGAAGGCGGCTGCGGAGGAGGCCAAGAAGGTCCCTGCGAAGAAGAAGTAATCTCACGAACGCGCGGGGCGTGGGCGGCGGTCTCGACGAAGCCGCTCACGATCAAGCGTCGTAGCTGAGCGCCACCACTTCCAGCGCTTCGCCGCCACCCGGGGCCCGCAGCATCACCTGGTCGCCGATGCGACGGCCCAGCAACGCACGCGCCAGCGGCGCCACGAAGGCCACCAGACCACTGGCCGGGTCAGCCTCGTCGACGCCCACGATCTGCACCTCCCGCACGTGGCCGTCGGCAGTTCGGAGCGTCACGTGGGCTCCGAAGCGGATCTCGTCATGGTCGGCCAGCGGTGGCGCGACAATCGCCGAGGCGATGTGCTGCTCCAGCTCGGTGTGCCGAGGGCCCGGCTGGGTCGTCGCCAGCACGGCGCGAAGGGCGTCCAGCCCGCGAGGGGTGACGTAGTTGGGCACACCCTCGGGCAACGACGGGCGATGGTGGACCACCACCGGTTCGTCGGGCTGATCGTCTTTGGTGAAGGCCTTGCTCATCGGGTGTCAGAGACAGGTTGATACGAACACCGGCATCTGTCGAAGGGTTTGGTCAACAACGTCGGTCCGAGGCTCCCCCCGATGACGGGCGGCCGCTGAACCAGCCGGCGATGCTGTGGCGGGCCCTGGTCGCCGACAGGACCTCGTGCGGAAATTCCTCGCTGAGGAACAGGACCAGCAAGCCCGGCTGGGGGAGAATGCGAGCGATGACGTGGGGATCGTCGGCGCGGTAGAGCAGCAGCTCGCCGCCGTCGGCCAGGTTCCACCCGCTGTTCAGGTAGACCACGGTGGACAGGAGGCGGTTGCGCCGGCCCGCGAGGCTGTCGCGGTGCTTGTCATAGTGCGTGCCCGCCTCGTAGATCGCGTAGTGGCCTTGATAGTCGGACAGGCCCAGATACAGCCGTTCGTTCAAGGCGCGGCGCAGGCCCTCCATCAGCGCCAGATAAGCGCGGTCGAGTTCCTTGGCGGCGTCCAGCCACAGGATCACGTCACCTCGAATCACGGCGTTCGGCTGTCTGACCCCCAGCCTGCCGGTGCCCGACGGAACGAAGGGAAATTCGAGGCTGTCATGGCAGGCACCGTCGAGACTGGCCAGCAACGGCAGCGGGAGCGCATGCTCGATGGCGACGAAGCCGCGCGTTCGGAGCTCAAGCGCGATCGCGTCGTTGTCCATGCCGACCACTATCGCACGGCGGGCGAAGGGGGCTATTGCAAACGAGGCAACCGGATACCGAACACGGTGGGCAATTTCTCCGTCTCCTCGACCCAGATCCTGCCCTTGTGAGCCTCGACTGCCAGCCGGGCGAAGTGCAGGCCCAGTCCCAGATTCCGGCGGCCGATATCGACGCCTGCCTGTCCGTGTTTGTCGAAGATGGCACTTCGCGCTGCGATGGGAATTGCCGGGCCCGAGTTTCCGATTCGAATCTCTACCTCCATGCCGAGTTCTCGAAGCTCGAGCTCGATCGTGCCTCCGGTTGGCGCGTACCGAAGCGCGTTGTCCAGAATGTTCTCGACCGTTCGGGTCACGAGGTCGGCGTCAGCCGTCATTCTGATGTCCGGCGAGCCGCTGAGAGCCACGTCAACCTGCTTCTGGCGGGCGAGCACTCTTCTCTGGTCGACCAGGGGCTGCAGGAGCTGCCGAAGATTGATTTGCGAGAGCCGCACCTCGAGGGTTCCATCCTCGAGGCGCGCAATATCGACCAAGTTCGCCAGGAGCCGAAGCATCCGCCGCCCCGCGAGCTGCGAATCCTGCAAGGCCTCCCGGCAATCGGCGGGGCCCTCAAATCCGTCCAGGACGTAGTCGTAGTTCGAAAGCACGACGGCGAGGGGATTCTTCAGATCGTGAACGACCATCGCCGTGGCCTCGTCCTTGAATCGGCCCAGCTTGACCAACGTGTCGTTCTTGACGGTCGAATCCCGGAGCAACAGCTCCCGACTCTCCGCCAGCCCCTTCAGCCGTTCAATGGACTGGCGCAGCCCCTGCTCCATCGCCACGCTCTTGGTGACGTCTCGGGCGGCCCCATAGACCAGCCCTTCCACAGGGGACGGCGTCGCGCTCCACGCCAGCCACCGATACGATCCATCCTTGCAGCGATAGCGATTCTTGAAGTGAAACACCGTCTGCCCACCCCGGATCTCAAAGGCCTCGTCGGTGGCCTTCTCTCGGTCGTCGGGATGAACCAGTTCCAGGAAGGGTTTCGCACAGAGCTCGTCGATGGAATACCCGAGCGTCTTCTCCCAGGCTGGGTTCAGCATCTTGAAGTAGCCGTCGAAGCCCGCGATTGACATCAGGCCGGGGGAAATGGCGAAAAAATGATCGACGCCGTATGCCTTCAGGCCGTCGGTCCCCAGGTGATGATTGATCGCGCCGCTCCCCTTCGGCCCCGCCGCGATCTTGTCCAGCAGCGCCGTGGCCTGGATGGGCCTGGTGATGAACCCGCGGGCGCCTTCCTTCAGCCCGTCGACCACGGCCGTCATCGATGCGTTGCCGGACACCAGAATGACCGCCAGCGTCGGCGCCTGGGCCTTCCACAGTCGAAGCAACTTCAGCGCGGCGCCGTCCGGAAGATACAGGTCGAGCACGACCAGATCAGGCGGAGCCGCCGCGACCCGGACGATGGCTTCGTCGGGCGTGCCCACGCTCTCGACCTCGAACATAGGGGCCTTGAGGTCCTGCTGCAACGCCGGGCCGAGCGACGGATCGCCGTCGACCACCAGCACCCGACGCCGAAGGCCCACCATGGCCGTTTCGACGGCCACCTCCACCGCCTCCGACGGGTTGCGCCTGCCGCGCGGCAGGCGTTGCCTTCGAGCTGTCGCCCGGGGAGATCGCGGCCGGAGCGGAGATGCCGGGCCCCGTTCATCCAGAGGCGCGGCCGTCCCAGCGCCGAGGAGCTTGGCGAACTGTGCCGCAGGCACCGGTCGGCTGAAATGGTACCCCTGCGCTTCGTCACACCCGCGGGCGCGAAGGAACGCCAGTTGCTCCAGTGTCTCGACGCCCTCGGCGACGACCCGGAGGTTGAGGCTGTGGGCCATGCTGATCACCGCCGTCACGATACTGGCATCGTCTCCGGTTGCCGTGATCCGACCGACAAAGGATTGGTCGATCTTGAGGGCATCCACCGGGAACTTCTGCAGGTAGCTCAGACTGGAATAGCCAGTCCCGAAGTCATCGATCGCCACCTGGACCCCCTTTCCCCTCAAGACGCGCAGGATCAGGGCCGCGGAATCGGAGTGCTTCATGAGCACGCTCTCGGTCAGCTCCAGCTCCAGGCAACTCGGATCCAGACCGGTCTCGTCGAGGATGGCGAACAACCCTTCCAGAAAGCCATCGTCCCGGAATTGCTTGGCAGAGACGTTGACCGCCATGGTGGCCCTGGGCAAACCCGCGTCCGCCCAGGCACGCGCCTGCTGGCAAGCCTGGCGAAGCACCCAGCTGCCGATGGGCAAGATCAGGCCGCAATCCTCCGCCACCGGAATGAACTCGGCCGGGCACACGGGGCCGCGCGTGGGATGGGTCCAGCGGATCAACGCCTCGGTGCCCGAAATTGCGCCGGTCCGGCAATTGACCTTGGGCTGATAGTGAAGCGCGAATTCGTTCCGCTCCAGCGCGCGCCGTAGACCCTGCTCGATCGACTGCCGCTCCACCGCCCGGGTGTTCATCGACGGTTCGAAAAACTGATAGTTCTGCCGGCCATTCTCCTTGGCCTGGTACATCGCCGTGTCCGCGTTCTTGATCAGCGTCTCCGCGTCCAGACCGTCGTCGGGGTAGACGCTGACGCCAATGCTGGTCGTGATGTGAAGCTCGTGCTGGTCGATGAAGTGTGCCTCGGAAACTGCCCGCAGGATCCGGCGCGCCGCGATGGCCGCGTCCTCCGGCTTTTCCATCTCCGAAAGCAGGACCACGAATTCGTCGCCTCCCTGCCGGCTGACCGTGTCCGAGGCGCGCGCACAGTCCACCAGGCGTGCGGCGATGGATTGCAGCAGGCGGTCCCCGATCGAGTGCCCCAGCGAATCGTTGATGTGCTTGAAGCCGTCCAGGTCCATGAACAGCACCGCGGACTGTTTCGTATGCCGCCGCGCCAGGACGATCGCCTGGTCGATGCGGTCGCTCAAGAGCATCCGATTGGGTAAGCCGGTCAGAAAGTCGTGCTGGGCCGAGTGGGTCATCCTCGACGACGCTTCGATAGCCGCGCTGACGTCGCGGAAGACCACGACGGCACCGGTCGCGCGCCCTTGCCTGTCATGGATCGGCGCGACGGAATCCTCGATGGGAAATTCGGCCCCATCCCGTCGGACCAGGATCCCGTTCGACCGCTTCTGCACGGTTCGGTCGTGGCCGAGGGCAGTTCCTGTCGGAACCGGGACGAACTGGCGGCTTGTCGCATCCAGCGTCCGGAACACATCCGACATGGGGCGGCCTTCGGCCTCCTGTCTCAACCAGCCCGTCATGCCTTCGGCGACGCGGTTCAGGAACGTGACCCGTCCCGAGACGTTGGTGGAGATGACGGCGTCGCCGATGCAGTTGAGGGTGACCTGGGCGCGCTCCTTTTCGACGAACAGAGCCTCCTCCATCCCCTTGCGCTCCATGGCATAGCGGAGCGCGCGCAACAGCCCGGGCGTCTCGATCTGGCCTTTGACCAGGTAGTCCTGCGCGCCTTCCTGCAAGGCTTGCAGGGCCACCGTCTCGTCGTCCAGCCCGGTGAGCACCACCAAGGGAATTCGCGGCGCGGCGGCGTGGGCGCGCTGGACCGCTTCCAGTCCTTCCGTGTCGGGCAATCCGAGGTCGAGAAGAATGACATCGACGGCACGCTTCGCCAGAATCTCCTCGGCTTCCTGCATGCAACCGACCTGCGTCAGCTTCATGTTGTGCGAGCGGTCTTCGGCGAACATCTCGCGGAGCAGGCGCGCATCCCCCAGGTTGTCTTCGATCAGGAGGAGCACGTTGGCTTGCATCAGTTTTGACTCTGGTGCGGCAGCTTCGCCTTGGTCAGCCAGAAGTCGTTGATGCTCTTCACGAGGCTCTCGAACGCGTCCAGTTGCACGGGCTTGCTGAGGTAACAATTCGCGCGAAGCTGATAGCTCTTGACGATGTCCGCCTCCGCCTCGGAGGTGGTCAGGATGATGGTGGGAATGGTCTTCAGGTCACCGTCGCCCTTGACCTTCTCCAATACCTCGCGGCCGTCCATCTTGGGCAGGTTCAGGTCCAGCAGGATCAGATCGGGACGGGGGGAATTCGCATAACTCCCTTCGCGCCTGAGGAACGCCATGGCGTCCACGCCATCGTTCGCCACGTGCAAATGCACGGAGGTGTTCGCCTCACACAGCGCCTCGCGCGTGAGCCGGACGTCCCCGGGACTGTCCTCTACCAACAGAACTTCGATGGGCATACCGTTTCCTCCGATCAACTTCATGGTGTCACCTGACTCTCCTTCAGAGCGAAGCGAAACGTGGAGCCTTGTCCAAGTTGCGACTCGATCGAAATATGGCCGCCGTGGCGTTCGACGATCTTCTTGCAGATGGCGAGGCCAATGCCCGTTCCCGCGAACTCTTCACGTCTGTGCAAACGCTGGAACATGCCGAAGATCTTTTCGAAGTACTTCGCCTCGATGCCCAGGCCGTTGTCTTTCACCGAAAAGGTCCATTTTCCGTCGCCAGACCTGGCCGACGAAACGTGGATCTCGGGGATCCCGGGCCCCTGGTACTTGATGGCGTTGCCGACCAGGTTCTGAAACAGCTGAATCAACTGTCCCTCGTCCGCCAGAACCGCGGGCAACCGGTCGTGCGTCACCCGGGCGCCGCTGTCCTCGACGGCGCCGCGCAGGTTGGCCATGGCGCATTCGAACGAGCCTTCGCTGGACACTTCCACGAATTCCCTCCCCTTCGTCCCCACCCGCGAGTACGTCAGGAGATCCTGGATCAGCCGCTGCATTCGGTTGGCCCCGTCCACCGCGAACGCGATGAACTCGTCGGCGTCCGCGTCCAGCCTTCCCTTGTATCGTTTCGACAGCAGCTGCGTGTAGCTGGCCACCATGCGAAGGGGCTCTTGCAGATCGTGGGAGGCGAGGGACGCAAATTGCCCGAGCTCCTCGTTCGAGCGGTTGAGTTCCTCGACGGTATGGAGGAGGAGCGCTTCCGCCTGCTTGCGTCTGGTGATATCCCGGATCGCCACCGCCAGCAGCGGGCCCTCGTCGGTCTCCAGCGGGCTGAGCGTGACCGCGATCGGGAAGCTGGTGCCATCCTTATGATGTCCGTCGACGTCGATTCCCGCGCTGCTCTTCTCGACCAGGGTGCCGTCCGGAGAGCGGCGTGCCTGGGAGATCATCAGTTCCAGCGAGTCTTCCGAGATGAGCTTGCTGGCGCTCAGCCCGACCAGCTCATCGCGGCGGTAGCCGAAGACCTTCTCCGCCTGGAGATTCACCAGGACGATGTTCCCGGCTTGGTTCACCAAGACCATGGGATCAGGCGCGGCCTCCAGCAACCCGCGGTACCGGCCCTCCATCAAGGCCAGGTGCTTCTCCGCGGCCTTGCGCACGCTGATGTCCCGGATCGCGGCCGTCACCAGGATGCCTTCGGTGCTGGCCACAGGGCTCAGCATGATTTCGATGGGAAATGCGCTGCCGTTCTTGCGCCGCCCGGCGAGCTCGATCCCCGCGCCCATCTGCTGCGCCAGCGCCTCGGCCGCGGGGCGCGTGCCGTCGGCGATCAGGCGCTCGGCGAAGCCGGCCGGGATGATGTTGGTCACCGGTTGCCCGACCAGCTCGTCGCGCTGATAGCCGAACTGGTTCTCTGCCTGAAGATTCAAAAGGACGATCTTTCCGTCCGGGTGCAGCACCACCATCGCGTCGGGCGCCGCCTCCAGGAGGGCCCGGTACTTGGCCTCCGACTCCTTGCTCTCGGTGAGATCGTGACTGAATTCCGAGAATCCCCGCAGGATTCCGGCAGCGTCGCGCAAGGCGGTGAGCGTCATGCTCGCCAGGAATTGCGAGCCGTCCTTTCGGACGCGCATGCCCTGTTCCTCGTGCCGTCCGCGGAGGGTGGCCATGCGGATGACCTGCTCGGGTCGCCCCCGCTCGATCTCGTCCGAGGGAAAGAAGAGGGAGAAGTTTTGACCGACGATCTCGTCGGCACGGTAGCCCTTGGTTCGTTCGGCGCCCGCGTTCCAGCTGACGATCTGACCGCGCGGATCCATCATGAAGATGGCGTAGTTCTGGACGCCATCGATCAGCATCCGGTAGCGCTCCTCGCTCTCTCGCAGCGCGTCCTCTGCCAGCCGACGCCGGTCTTCCATCTGGGCCAGGTGCTTTTCGGCGTCCCTGCGGACGCTGATGTCCCGGATGGCCGCCGTGACCAGGATACCCTCGGCGCTCTCCAGCGGACTCAGCATGATCTCGATCGGAAACTCGCCGCCGTCCTTGCGGCGGGCGACGAGCTCAATCCCCGTGCCCATCTGCTGCGCCAGCGCCTCGGCCGCGGTTCGGGTGCCGTCGGCGATCAGGCGTTCGGCGAAACCCGCGGGGATGATGGTCGTCACCTGCTGGCCCAGCAGCTCGTCTCGGACGTATCCGAACTGCTTCTTGGCTTGCAGGTTCACCAGGATGATTTCGCCGTCCTGATTGACCACCACCATCGCATCCGGGGCCGCCTCCAACAGGCCCCGGTACCGCCCCTCCATCTGGGCGACGCGCTTCTCCACTTCCTGGCGCACGCTGATGTCCTGTATCGCCGCCGTCTCAGGCGCGATTCGTCCGCGCAACCCGCGGGCATGCGGGAGGTCAAACGATGACATGCCTGCTCCGTGTAGCGAGACGTTTCATTTCCCGGACGCGAACATCCAATGCGCGCGCACGCAAAAGCCCGATCATGCTCTCTTCATTTTCGATCTCGTGACTCCTTCCCAACGGTCCGGAGCGAACTCGATCGTGCCTGAAGACTGACGGGGGACCAGAACGGAGGTCCAGGCGGTTGTCACATCGGCGCCTCCACTGCCTTGCTTGAGGCGAATGTAGACAGTCACCGCTGATTGGTCCTTGACTGTGACCCTGTTAACCCACAGTCTGGCGACAGAGGTCGGCTCGCGCTCTTCGTACGCCCCCCGTACTGAGGCCGTCGAGGGGAGGGTGGACGATGTTAGCGAACGTTGAAACAACGGTAGAGAATTCAAGGGGCGTGCCTCGGGCTCCTACGCCCAGCCGCAAAACTGGCAGGAATCGCGTCCTGGTCGTGGAGGACGACGCCACCCTTCGCGACGTTCTGGCCCCCCTGCTCGAGGGCGAGGGCTATCAGGTCTCAGTGGCTCCCAATGGACGGGACGCCCTGGAACGGCTCCACAAAGAGTCTCCGCCGGACGTCATCATCCTCGATCTGAAAATGCCCGTCATGGATGGCTGGGAGTTCAGGTCGATTCAGAAGGACGATCCGAAGCTGGGTCTCATCCCGGTGGTGGCGCTCTCGGCCGACCACACTCCACCGGCGGTGGCCATCTCTGCCCAGGCCTACCTGCACAAACCCGTCGACTTGAATGACCTGCTGACAACCATCGAACGCGTCCTGCGCGAGAACGAACCCGTGATTGTGGCGCGCGAAGACGAGACCCAGCGCCTGGCCGCGCTCGGGCGGCTGGCGGCCGGCGTCGGGCACGAAATCAACAATCCGCTGTCCTATGTCATGTTGAACCTGACCCAGTCACTGGAGATGTTGCGACCCTCGATTGAGGGTGTCGGGACCTCGCTGCCCGAGGCCCGCCCCGAGCAGATCAAGGCGATCTTGCTGGATATCGCCGACATGCTGGAGGATTGCCGCACGGGCGGCGAACGGATCCGCGAGACCATCACCAACCTTCAGCGGTTGTCTAGGCGGGACGAGGCCTTCGTGGGGCAGCTGGACGTGAACCAGATCCTCGAGCAGTCCCTGTCGATGACCTGGAATCAGATCCGACACCGGGCGCAACTGGTGAAGCGTTTCAGTGACCTCCCCTTGATCCGGGGGAACGGCGTGGCCCTGGGACAGGTGTTCCTGAATCTCCTGATCAACGCGGCCCAAGCCATCCCGGAGGGGGACGCCGAGCAACAGGAGATCCGCATCGCAACCAAGCTATGCGGCGGCGAGAAGGACGGCGAGGTCATGGTGGAGATCAGCGACACCGGCAGCGGTATGGCGCCCGAGGTCATGACCCATATCTTCGAACCCTTTTTCACGACCAAGGCCGCCGGTGTGGGCACCGGCCTGGGCCTTTCCATCAGTCACCAGACCGTCGTGAATCACGGCGGCCGGCTGACAGTCGAGAGCCAACCCGGTCACGGCACCACGTTTCGGGTCTTCCTGCCGGTGGGTGTCCCCCTGGTGGCCCCCGCGCATGTGACAGCGCTGGCGGGCCCAGGGCCGCTTCCGCGGGGCCGCATTCTGGTCATCGATGATGAGGAAATGGTGGGGCGCGCCGTCGCAAGGTCCTTGAAGAAGGAGCACGACGCGACCGTGGTTCAGCGAGCGTCGGACGCGATAGCCCTGTTCGAGCGGGGTGAAACCTTCGACGTCGTGTTCTGTGACGTGGTGATGCCTGACATCAGCGGTCCGGAGCTGTATGCCACGGTGTCACGGCGCTGGCCGCAGCTGGCGGCACGCATGGTGTTCATGACGGGGGGGGCCTTCACCCCCGAAACAATCGATTTCGTGGAGCATTCTTCCGCAGCCATTCTCGCCAAACCTTGCAGCGCCACCGACCTGAGTGCGCTGGTCCGCGGCCGCCTGGACGACAAGCCGTAGACGCTTGCGCCGCGACCCCTGGAGTCGCGCGCTCAGCTGGCCGGGAGCAGGGGGGCGCGGGGCAAATCGATCGTGAAGGTGCAGCCGGTTCCCGGCCGGTCGCGAACGCGGAGGTCACCGCCCATCGAGCGGACGCCCCGCAAGCTGATCCCAAGCCCAAGACCGAGCCCGCGCTTCTCGGCAGGGATCGCGTCGACCGGGCGGCGCAACTGATTGTCGAGGCCGCCTGGCGGCAGCCCCCCGCACTCGTCCGCGACGTCGATCAGCGCCCGATCGCCCGCCGCATAGGCCTTGACCCGGACATGCCCGCCCGGGCGGCTGAATTTCAGGGCGTTCTGAACCAGGTTGGCGACCGCGGACGCAAGAATCTGGGCGTCGGCTAGTACGCTCATATCAGGCGCAACCGGATCCACCGACAGGCTGACCTTGTGTTCATCCGCCTCGATGGTTCCGATGATCTCCAGCTCTTCCATCAACGGGCCGATGGGGACGCGCTCTGATTTCTGGGCGCCGGCCTCGAGGCGGACGTCGGTCAGCGTGCGATCGGTCAAGGCACGCATGCGGCGCAGGCTTCGGCCCAGCAAGGCCCCCGTGCTGCCATGAATTCCGACGCTGCCTCGCGCCAGCGCGTCGAAGGTCAGAATCGATGACATCAAAATGTTGCGCACCTCGTGCACGTAATAGGCGAGCTTGGTTTGACCTGGACCGTTGTCGAATTCTCGGTCGCGCTGGACCTCGTACTCGGTCACGGCGTGGGCGATGGCCTGGTCCAGGCAGCCGTTGAACACCTGGAATTCCTCGGCCGTGATGGAAACGTCGCTGGCGTCGGCCAATTCCGTGACGCTTTGGCAGATGCTTCCGTAGCCTTGGACGACCTGCGCCACCGTCATTCCCGTCCGCTGAAGATCCCCTCCGTGGCGCGTGGCGCTGGCGGAGACCTCGTGATGTCCATCCTCGCGGTCGTGCTTGGTGGCGCGCAGAACGTCGATCACTTGATCAAGGAAGAGCGGCAGCCCCTGAGCCGGTTCGGTAGCCGTTTGCGTGGCAACGCGGTGAGCGCCGATTCGTCGAGCGACGCGCTCGAGGATCTCCTTTCGATTGGCGACCAGGAATTCGTGAAGCATCGGATCAATCGCTCACCTTCCGAAGGACATCGAGGACGTCGAGCCATCTCGCATGCCTTACGCAACTTTCGATCCAAGCGGGCAAACCTCTACAGATCATTGTCCCAAGACGGCCGCACGTTACCGGTCGGATACTCGCCAGATTGAACGGGTAGCCAAAGGAACGTCGGTGTCCGCTCTCACGGACGGCAACTTTGGCCAAGAACGGTGCGACCCGATCGCGATGCCAGTGTCGCAGGCTCAATCGCAGGCCAACCAACCGGAGAATACCTGCGGAACGTAACTGGTCTGCACCACATCGGGCGGCGGCGGTTGCGTGCTGCCTTCGCCCCAGAATTGCGAGCACGGCCGGGTGCCGCAGGAGATGATCTTCAGGGCGCCGTCGGTGCGCCTATCCCCCCAGGCCAGCGCGAACCCACCTGCCCCGGCCGCGAAGGAAAGCCCAAAACCCATCTGGTTGGTATCGACAGGCACGATGCCGCTACCGACCCCGGCCCCCATGTCATCGACGCGCGTGAAGCGCAGCGTGCGCGATCCGGTCGTGTCGTCCCACGACCACGACAACACCCCGACCCCGGTGGCTGTCGCGGCTGCCCCGGCCAGCAGGCCAGCCCAGCCGAGGGTTTGCCCGATGACCCCGCCTGCGGCGTCGAGGCGCGCGAAGCGGGTGGTCGCGCCCTCGCTCCAGACGAGCTCGAGGCGTTCGTTCGCGTTCCGCGACAGCAAGCGCGGGTTGTCTGCCGTCCCGTCGAACGGTGCGCTGCCGACGATCACCGGTGCCGCCATCAAGTTCCCGGCGCTGTCCAGGCGGGCGAAATGCATCTGACCATCGCCCTTCGCCGCCCACGCGGCGGCGAAGCCGTCGTCGATGGCGGTCAGGCTGGCCGTTGTCGCGTCCGACGCCAGCACGGCCCCCGGGATCACGCCGCCGCTTGCGTCGATGCGAGCGAACTGGGCCGCGCCCAGCGCGGAAGACAACAAGACCGCCACGCCGTCCGTCGCAGCGGCGAGCGCGATGATGCCGCCCGGAAGCGCGTCCACGGTCACCGTCGCGCCCGCGGTCAGCCCCGCCGGATCAAGAGGGAGCAGGTGGACCCTCTGGTCGAACCAGAGCAGCGTGAAGCCGGTGGCGCTGGGGAGCACCTCGACCCGGTAAGGAAGCATGAGATCCGCGGCGACCGCCGTCGCGCTCTCCTCGAGGAATCCCGCGCTCGCGTTGGAGGTGCCCGCGAGCAGGATCTGCTGTTCCTGCGTGCGCACCCACGCGACGGCCGCCCCCGAATCGTGCACGGCCAGCGACGGCGGCACACCCGGCAACATCCAGTCGCCGCGGTTCGAGACACGCCCAGCGTCGAGGCGACACGTCAGCGCCGCCGCGGCCGGGGAGACGTCGCTGCGGTGAAGGCCGGCGTCGCAAGACCAGGACAGCGACGCGGCCACCATGACGAGGCTGGCCAGTCCCGCCGGCCAGAGTCGGCCGACACGATCACGTTGCCAACGATCGAGTCCCCGAAGCGAGGCCATGTTCCCTTCCCCCTCTTCTACGAGGGCCTGAGTATGGCACGGTTCGAAATGAGGCAAAACACGAAACGCCTCACGATGGTTCAGACGGTTGCGCCATCCCCATTCCTCGAGGGAACCACGGAGGGGTGACGATCAGGGCCGCGTATACGTGAGCGTGTAGGGACCGACGGCGCTACCGGTGGCGCCGTCGACAGTCAGCACGTGGATTCCGGCTCCGTCGGGCAGGAAGGTGTTGATCGCGGACTGCACACCGCAGCCAGCGGAGTCGTCGGCGCAGTACAATGCGTCCGTGCGGGGGATCTGCAGCGACATCACCGTGTCGAAGCCGGTCCCCGTGCAGGTCGATGCCGAGAAGGCGGCGCTGGTGAAGGATGGGCAGGTCGCCCACCAGTAGCTGTCCTCGCCCGCAGACGCCTGGCAAAGGCTTATCGCTCCCACGCCGCCCGTGGTGCCGGCCTGACTTCCGGAGCCAGGTGACATCACCCGAAGGGTGCCGGTGCCGACTTGTGCATGCTGGAAATGTACGGTGACCGTGCCGCCCGCGCCGTTGGTTCCGCTGACGACAAGGTAGTGGACGCCGTAGCCGACCACCGCAGTGACCTGCGACTGTGTGGTCGCGCAGGCGTCATCATTGCAACTCACCGTCCCTGGCAGCGGGGCGGGAGGCGAGGACGGATCGCATGATTCCCCGAAGTAGAGCGCGGTGTTCCAGCCGGCGCCGAAGGTGTCCGCGTACACGACTTCAGGTTGGGTAACGATGAAGGACAACACCACGTCGGTGCTGGTCGTGGCACACGGGAAGTCGAAGTCGTGCACGCGGCCCGTGACCGTGTCCAGCGTGATGTCCGTGTGCGGGACGTTGGTGGGGATCACGTAAGGATCGGCGCACGTGCCGGAACCCAGGAAAGTGGGGCCCGCGTCCACGTCCGTCGAGCCGTCCAGGGCATCGCTGCCGCCCGCGGCGCCGTCCGCGGAGCCTGCGTCCGGCGCGCCAGCATCGCCGCCGATGATGACCATCCCGCCGTCGCCCGCGTCGCCCGCATCGGCGCCGCTCGCGTCACCGGCGTCGCCCGCATCGGCGCCGCTCGCGTCACCGGCGACGCCCGCATCGGCGCCGCTCGCGTCACCGGCGTCGACTCCGACGTCGATCGGTGGAGAACCGTCGACGGTGGCGTCGGCGCCTGCGTCGGCGACAGGAGCGTCGACCGCCCCATCGGAGGGCGGAGCGTCAGGGGCGAGGTCGAGCCCGCCGTCGAAGGGCGGAGCGTCAGGGGCGAGGTCGAGCCCGCCGTCGGAGGGCGGAGCGTCGGGCGCGAGGTCGAGTCCGCCGTCGGAGGGCGGAGCGTCGGGCGCGAGGTCGAGCCCGCCGTCGGAGGGGGGAGCGTCGGGCGCGAGGTCGAGCCCGCCGTCGGAGCCGCCCGATGAGGAGAGCCCACCCGAGCCGACCGCACCGCCCGAGGCGGCGGCGCCACCGGCGGCCGCTGCGCCACCCGTGGAGGTGGCACCGCCGGAGCCGACCGCTCCGCCTGTGGATGTGGCACCGCCGGTCGGCGGCGGCGCATCCAGGCCAGCGTCGACCGCGCCGCCGGAGCCGACCGCGCCGCCGGTGGGGGTGACGCCACCGGTGGAGGTCACGCCACCTGTGGCAGGAGGGAGATCGAGGCCGGCATCGACGACGCCACCGGTTCCGACCGCACCGCCCGAGGAGGTAACGCCCCCCGAGGCGGTGACGCCGCCCGAGGCGGTAACGCCACCCGAGGAGGTGACGCCGCCTGAGGAAGTGACGCCGCCTGAGGAAGTGACGCCGCCTGAGGAAGTGACGCCGCCTGAGGAAGTGACGCCGCCTGAGGAAGTGACGCCG
>Ga0207670_10000030_pt1 | contig 116237 bp, 103 predicted proteins | sample KBSS23HmetaG_FD_184339 | JGI IMG/M metagenome (GOLD analysis project Ga0207670, IMG submission 184339) | Switchgrass rhizosphere microbial communities from Kellogg Biological Station, Michigan, USA - KBS S2-3H metaG (SPAdes) (version 2) | ecosystem: Host-associated > Plants > Roots >...
GAGCGCGAATAGTCGATTGGGACAGCTCCCACCCGTCTTCCCCCGCGGCCGAAATCTCTTGTCAAACATCGCTCACGAGAGCGGGACGGACGGATCTGCCCTTGACGAAGGCGTCACCTCATAGTCCCTGGTGCGGGGCCGGTGGTAGAAGGAGCCTAGATGCGACCTCGCTTACTAATGACAGCCTCACTTACCGCAGCCGCTCTCGCCTCGCCTCTGGGGGTGGAAGCCGGATATTTCACCTTTCCGGGGCCACCGGCGCCGGAGCGCGCGTTTGCGGTCGTCGCCAACGGCGAGAACGTCGTGACCACTTGTCCGAGCGCATCCATTCGCACTCCGCGGATCTGTCCTCCGGACGGGACGTACTACAACGAGTACGGCGATGGGGGGCGGAGCCTGCAGATCGTCGAGGACGAGTTCGTCAGCCGGCACCGCGATCCGGCACAGATCGTCACCGCCGGAGGGGCGGGGACCGCGCACGGCAACCGCATGCTGATCTTCGACGGCTACGAGTCCGCCCGCATTCCCAACGGCGCGGGAGGCACGGACCGAGCCGAGTTGCTCATCGGCGACAGCGAACAAGCGGAGGAGCGGGTGCTTCAGTTCGGCGAGACCCGCTATCTCCGCTTCTTCGTGAAGATCCATCCGGGCTTTGCGCTGAAGACCGACGTGAGCCCGCCGGTGCTGGGCGGGGCCGGCCGCGACGTGTTGATTTCGCAGACCTGGCAGTCCTCTTCGAGCGGCAACGCGATCCGTCCCTCATTCGGCCCGGCGTTCTCGATCAACGCAGGGACTGCGGACGACAAGGATCTGACGTGGAATCAGACCTACGTGAGGCTCAGCTTCAAGTATCGCAACGATTGCGATACCTCGACCCTCGTGTGCCCGAGCTTCATCAAGGCGGGCCGGACCTTCCTCACGCGCGACATCCTGCGAGACACCTGGGTCGGTTTCATCGTGATGTTGAAGCCGGCCTACGTTCCGCGGTGGAGCAACGATGCCTCTGCGCGAGGCGCCATCATGGTGTGGAATATCCCAGTATCAACGGGACTCAGCGTCTCTCAGCTCGTCGACGCGGACGCGCTCAACGTCAAGAACAAGCCCGAGGACGACTACCACTTCTATTGGGGCTATCGCCCGGAGGAGGCCTACGATGCTTTGCACCAGGAAGGCCTGAGCGACCGTTTCGCCATTCGCGTCGGCTTCTATCGGAACGAGATCGATCCCGCCGACCATCCCGGGGCCGCAAACGAGCCCGCGCTGCTCAACAACACCATTTTTATGGACAGCGTGAAGCTGACCAACTCCATGGGTTGCATGGCGGGCAAAAGCAACATCTGTCCCTGAGCGCGCGGCCGTGGTTCGACCCGAACCGTAAAGCTAGCCATAGATGTCCCTTTCCTCTCTCTGAGACCGAGGGGTCGCTCAACGAGGCATCGCCGCCGCGCGCATCTCTTCGCTCGGGTCCTCGTTCTGGGTGACGACGTCGGGGCACCGCGCGCAGGCAGCGCGCCCCTCCTGCGCGTACCAGCGGCACTCGCCTCGCACGTTGCACTTCGGGAGAACGAGGCTCCGAGCCGGCAACAAGTCGACGATCCGGGAGGCGAGCTTGCAGGCGGCGCCGTTCCAGTGACTGCAGAGGTCGGGCCTGCAAGGCGCCGCGAACCGGAACACCTCGGTCGGGCGCAGCGGCGCCGCCATCGCGAGCAGCTCATCCGTCGCCGGCAGGGGACGCTCGAGGTAGGCGACCTCGGGATCGTCGCCGGCATGATCGACGAGCCCGATGGCCCGCGCGCCCTCCATGAACGGTTGCGCGCTCGGGCAGAGGAGCGGCGACGAGGATTCCGTTGCCGCGTCTGCGGAATCGCGCGGGGCGGCTGGTGTGTTCACGTGTCCGCCGCCATCCACCTCGGTGCCCCTCGGCACCCGCTACTCCTTCATGATCTTGGGCTGGATGTAGCCGACCGTGACCCCGCCTCTTGTGAGCTGCGTGGCGGCCTTGACCTTGATGCCCGTGTCGACCGAGACGCGGCTCGCGAGCTGTCGGGCCAGCGCCGTCGGGGAAGACGAGAGCTGTGCGATCTGTTCCTCTGAGATCCAGATTCCCGTGAGCACCCCGGGACGCTTGATGAACTGTTTCCCCAGGACGGCCTTGATCGAGGCGGCCGTCGCCGTCTGCAGGTCCGAGAGCTTCACGGTCTTCTTCGCCATAGCGGGGTCCTCCGGCATTAACAACGTGGACGGCGCGCGTTCTTCCCGCAGCTGCGCGATCTTTCTTGCCGCCGCATCCAAAACACCAGGCGCAGACCGAGCCCCGGGCTCTGCAGGGCGCGGCTACCGGCGGGCCACGGCGCGCGTCGACGAACCCCGCGACAGATTCCCGGCGCTGGCGCACTTGAACACGAACAGGCCGGCGCCCACGCCCAGCGTCTCGCCGTCGCTCAGCACGTGGCGACGCTCGACCTTCTTGCCCTCGACGCTGATCGCACCTTCGCGCGGCATCACCGTGAACACGCCGGCGTCGACGGAGAACTCGGCGTGTTCGGGCGCGACGCTGGGATCGCCCATCAGGCGAACCGCACACGCCGAGCCCTGACCGATCAAGGCCGACTCGCCGCCGATGAGCAAGGTTTCCCCTCGGTTGCCCGGCCCGCCCGCGCGGACCAGCCAGCCCACCGCGATCCCGCGGGTGCCCCCGCGCGACTTCAACGCATCCTGAATGGCCACCGCGGCGCCCCGCGCGCGCGGCGTTCCCAACACCGGATATGGCCCGGCCGAGTCGTCCAGGGCCTCGGAGAGCTGCTCCAGATCCAGACTCGCGAAGGCGGTCCATTCCTCATCGGGCACGCGCCCCACCAGCGCGTCGGCGGTCTTGTTGGGGGCCTCGCGCGAGGTGATGGCGGCGGCCAGGATCGCCGCCAGGCTGCTGGACATCGCCGGACGATCCCCGGCCCTCTTCTTCAGGATCTCGGAGATCTCCTGCATGCGGAGCCGCCCCAGCCGCGTGCGAAAGTAAGGAAAGCGGCCGTCGGTGAATACCGCGGGCGCAATGTTCACCAGCGCGCCCACCGAGTCGGGGTGGCTCTGCAGCAATTCCTCGACGGCCCGCTTGGGCGACAGGCCCCGCCGGATCAGATCGTGGGCGGCGGTCAACAGCTCGTCATCATCGTCGGCTTCCTCGCCGACGAAGGCGGTGGGCTCGCGGCGCCGCAGCTTGAAGACCACCACGGCGCCGACGCCGATCAGCACCGCCACGCCCAACGCGATCAGAATCCACCACGGGCGACCCGCCTCGACGGTCAACGTCCCCAGGTCCGCGGTCAGCTGCTGGCCGTCGCCCATCGACAGACGCGCCGAGAGGCGATGCGTGCCGGTCGACGTCCGCCAGTTCCACGGCGTCGTGAAGTGCGCCCGCTGCAGATCCGCCACCGCCTGCCCCAGCGACTCGAGCACGTTCTCCAGATCCTGGACCTGATCGATGGTGCGCAAGAAGCCGCCAGCGGCTTCCTTCAGATCGCGCAAGTTGGCGCTGGCCTGGACCACGTCGGCCTCCGGCGCGGGAAAGGCGATGATGAGCGGCGTGACCCCGGCTTTCCGGATCTGTCGTCCCAGGGCGCCGAAATCACCCGGACCGTCGCCCTTGGGATCGGCGAAATCGCGGCCGTCGGTGACGATCAGCAGCAGCTTCAACGGCACGGTGTCGGCGGCCAGATCCTGCAGATCCAGGCGCACGGCATCGATCAAGTTGGGTCGGTAGCCCTCCAGATAGGGGACCTCCTCGGCCAGGCGGCTCACCTCGGCGGCGGTCAACCGGGCGCGGTCCTGGCGCATGCGACCGTAGATCGTCGGATAGAGCGGCGTGCGCGAGGGCACGCGCCGAAAGAAGGCCTGGATCCCGTCGAGCACCCCGGCGGGAACCCCTTCGACCCACAGGTAAACCAGGCCCACGGTCAGCGGCGGACGCCAGGTTGGACTGGCCTCGGCCGCGACAGTGGCCCAATCCGCCAGCGCCTGCGTCGCAAGTGGGGTCTCCGTGCGCTGACCGTCGATGACCAGTTCCAGGCTGGAGGGCTTCAACGAACGGCCGGTGGGACCGATCACGCCCACGAAGAAGGACATCTCGGGAGATTCCGCTTCCGCCACCGGGCGCGTGCCGATCACGGTCGGCCCGGCCCAGGCCACCGACGGCGCCAGCGGAAGCAGCGCCAGCGCAACAACCGCGGCCAGGCTTCGAAGGCTTCGGTGAGAGGGAGCCATCGCGATCATCGCCCGCGGGCCGCCACCGGGGGAAGCCACAGTGACTTGAACAGCAGCTCCGTCGAGCCGACCTTGACCACGTCCCCGTCCGCCAGTCGCACCGTCTCGTTGGGCGCCAGCTTCTGGCCGTTGACGAAGGTGCCGTTGGCCGAAGGTCCGGGGTTGTCGCGGTCGCGGATGGTGAAGGCGTCGTTGCGATCGCCGCTGGCGGGGCGTCCGATCAGGGCGTGGGCGCTGGACATGAAGCTGTCGTCGAACTGCACCACCCGGATCGAGCCCGACGGGGCCGCTCCGGCACGCGACAGGACGATGCGGTCGCGGTCGAGCTCGATCAAGGTGGCCACCTTGCTCTCCTCGGGCGACCGGATCACCGCCAGCCACCCCAGCGTCATGCTGCCGGCCGCCTGACTGGGCAGCGCCACCTGATCGGCGGACAGGAACATGGTCTTGGCGGCCACCAGATTGGGCCGGCACTTGCCACAGGTCGTTCCCCAGCCGGGCAGCATCGGCTCGCCGCAGTTCGGGCAGGGCTGTTCGACCTGGGCGATCTCCGGACGGGCGGCCGAGGTGCCGCCAGACAGGCCCACGGGCCCCGGGCCCCGTGATCGACCCAGATCCTTGCCGGTCAGGTCCTTGCCGGGGGCGCCGCTCAGCGGCCGCGCGCGCGCAGGCCGCCGCGGACCGCTTTGGCCCGTGCGGATGCGGCCGGACTGCGAGGCGTCCGAACCGTCGACCCCGCCTGGTGGCTTTCTGAATTTATCGAACACGGCGGCGTGAGTTCATCCTAGGGTCGGCTTCGCTGAGGGTCAAACCTTCGCCAGTCGTCGCGTCGCCCGCTAACATGCTGCCCGCACGATGGTCCCACCCCTCCCTCGCCCGCCTGTGTTCGGTCCTGCGCCGCGGCGGAACCGCGCAAGCAGCGCCTGGCTCGGCCTTCTGGTGGCGACGGTGGCGGTGGCGGTGCCGCTCGGCGCGCGGGCCGGCGAGCCGAACGCGTCGCCGGGAAGCTCGATCATCGTGGCCGGACAGCCCTTCGACGTCGGTCATCCCGTGGTGCTGTGGAGCGATCCGCAGGGCTTCGATGCCTATCAGACCACCTGCATCGACCAGCAGGGGGGCTGCTGTGACTTCGACAACAAGCGCTACGGCGTCCGCAACCACGTGTCGAAGCGTTCGCTCCCCGAGTTGCAGGAGGTGGTGTCGCAGTTCGTGCTGCACTTCGACGGGTGCGTGAACTCGCGCTCCTGCTTCAAGTCGATGCACAACCGCCCGCGCCCGCGCGGCTCGACCGGGTGCGGGCTGTCGGCGCACTTCATGATCGATTCCGACGGCACCATCTACCAGACCCTGGATCTGGTCGAGCGGGCCTTTCACGCGGAGGAAGCCAATTCCACCTCGGTGGGCGTCGAGATCTGCAACCGCGGGCGCGTGGACCGCAGCGAATGGCCCAAGCTGCCGGCGGAATATCGCACGCGCCCCACCCGCCACGTGGTCATCAACGGCGAGGATCACGAGGCCTACGAATTCCGCCCCGAGCAGTACGACGCCATCGTCGCGCTGACGCGGACGCTGTTGCGGGTGTTCCCCAAGCTCAAGCCCGAGATCCCCGAGAAGGACGGGCAGGTCATCATGAACACGCTCGAGGACCCGCTGTCCTTCGCGGGCATCCTGGGCCACCTGCACGTCGATCTGCAGAGGCAGAAATGGGATCCGGGCGCGCTGGACTGGCGGCGCATCCTGCGCGCGCTGAATGGCTTCGAATTTCCGGTCCAGGTGCGCGGCTTCACCGAGGTCCCGCGCACGCAGGCCGATCTGCTGTCGGCGCGGCGGGCGGCGTTCTTCAACGCGGAGGAGCGCGCGACCGGGTTCTTTCCCATCGCCGCGGGGCGGTTCTGGCATTCGGGCGTTCACTTGCGCGCCACCCGCGACGCCGTCGTTCGCGCGCCCACCCGGGGTCACATCATCGCCGCGCGCAGCGCCAGCGCCGGGACGTCGTCGCGCTCGTTCGTGCTGATCAAGCACGAGCTGGATCTGGATGGGGCGACCTTGACCTTCTATTCCTTCATCGCGCACCTGGCGCTGCCGCCGCCCAGCTCCCCCGAAGCCAACGCCATCCCCTGGCTGCAGGCCGTCGCACACGGCCCCGCCGACGTCCGCGGGCGTCTGGAGACCGGCGAGGTGGTCATGCTGAACGAGCGTGTCGAGGCCGGCGACACCGTCGGGCGCGTGGGCACCGTCAGCCGCGGCCCCGAGCAGGGCCCCGAGGTTCACTTCGAGATCTTCACGACCGACAAGCTCCCGGGCGAATTCGGGCGCGCGTTTCGCTACCTGAACGCCACCTCCGACGGGGCCATCGTCCGACGCGCCGATCTCGTGAACCCGGCCGACGGCAACGGGGACCAGCAGCTGGACGGCGCCGAGGTGGCCCGCTTCTTCCGCGCGGGCGACCTGGACCGGCGGCAATCGTTGCGGCGGCTGGCGATTCGCCATCAGCACGAATGGGGCGACCGCAACTCGATCACGGATTTCATGGCCCTGCGTGAGCTGGCGGGGCTGGACGAGGCGGCCCGACGGCGGCTGTACGACATCGTGATCGCGCCGTATCTGTTCTGGACCGACGAGCTTTCGGCGGCCACGGGCCTGCCCAACAACCAGACCATCTATTCCTACAACGCCCTGACATTTCTGCTGGAGCTGGCGGCGCGCGCCTCGAAGATCGAGCTGCCGCGCACGCGCAGCCGCGAGGTGCGCGACGAACGGTTGGAGGCCCGCCGCCTGGCCCGCGTGCCCCTGACCGACTGGACCTCGCCCAAGCGTCCGGCCGTCGAGCCGCCCCTGTTCGGGCCACCCATCGGCGTGCGGCTGGGACCCCGGCGCCGCGAGGACATCCCGCTCATCGAGCTGGAACCGACCGACAGCCGGTGACCGGCGGCGGTCGCCGGCCCGGTGAAAATCGCCTGCCGTGGCGCAAAGTTGGCCGATTCCGGGCGTTCCTGAGACGACCGGACCGGTTATTTGTCACCCACATACGTTTACATTTGACGAAGGTCGGGCGCCCAGGAATCCTTAGCGAGCTTGTCAGCCGCCGATCCGACCTCCGCCGATTTACTGCCCATAGGAACAACGCTTGGCCGTTACGAGATCAAGCGCGTGCTCGGGCGCGGCGGGATGGGCGCGGTGTATGAGGCGGTCCACCGCGATCTGAAAAAGCGCGTCGCCATCAAGACGCTGCTGCCGTCCCTGGCGGCGACGCCCGAGGCGCGCATTCGCTTCCTGCGCGAGGGCGAGGCGGCTTCGCGCATTCGCCATCCCAACGTGGTCGACGTGACCGACGTCGCCCAGGAGGGCGAAACCACCTACCTGGTGATGGAGTACCTGGACGGCGAGGACCTGTCCGTGATGATCGGGCGGCAGGGGACGCTGACGCCCACCCAGACCGCCGACATCATGTTGCCGGTTGCCGCCGCCATCGCGACCGCCCACGACCAGGGTGTCATCCACCGCGATCTCAAGCCCGCCAATATCTACCTGGCCAAGTCGGCGATGGGCAGCTTGCAGCCCAAGGTGCTGGATTTCGGCATCTCGAAGGTGATGGGCGATCGCGGGACGATGGTGCTGACGGGGACCGGCGCCACGTTCGGAACCACCTTCTATCTGCCGCCTGAACAGCTGCAAGCCGCGCGGCAGGCCGACGCCAAGAGCGACCAGTACGCCCTGGGGACGATCATCTATGAATGCGTCACGGGCGTGCGCGCGTTCGAGCACGACAACCTGTACACGATTCTGAAGAACATCGCCGAGGGCCGGTATCCGAAGCCGCGTTCACACCGGCCGGATCTGCCGATCGGGATGGAGACGCTGATCACCCGCGCGATGAACCTGGAACCGTCCACACGGTTCCCGTCGGTGAAGGAGCTGGGCGCGGCGCTGCTCGAGTTCGCCAGCCCGCACGCGCGGGCGGTGTGGGCGTCGTTCTTCGGCGATCCGCCCGCTCCCGACGTCCAGAAGGCGCTTGCGTACGGTATGGCCGGCGGCACCCTGGTGTTGCCGCCCTCCTCGGGCGAGGCTGCGCGGCGTCTGATCACGCCGTCGCCGCCGCCGCAGTCGAAGCGCGCCGCGGTCAACCTGGCCGCAAACTCGACCTTCGGTCACGCCACCGGGGAATTCGGCGGCAGCACGCGGTCGGTGCCGCGCCTGCGTCCGTCGCGCGCGCCGCTGTTCATCGGGATCGGTGTCATCGCGATCGGCGGGGTCGCGGTGGCGATCATGCAGCTCGGTGGTGGCGGCGGAACCGGGACCTCCTCCAGCACCCGCGTGGCCCACAAGTCCAGCGAAGATCGGCGCGACGACCGTCGCGAAGAACGGCGCGAGGACCGTCGGGTCGAACAGCCGCCCCAGCCGCTGACCTTCCGGGTGGAGCTCGAGACCGATCCGCGCACCGCCAAGATTGAACTGGACGGTCGACCGGTGGGCTCGGGATCTCTGGATCAGCGTCTTCCCGCCGACGGAACCGAGCACGTCATCGTCGCCCGAGCGCCCGGCTACAAGGAAAGCACGGTTCACTTCACGGACACCCCGCCGGCTCACCTGTTGGCGCTGGACCCGGTTCCCGTCGCGCAGCCCACTCCGCCGCTCACGAAGACAGACTCGTCGCCGCACATCTCCGGGCCCACGTACAACGATCGCGCAGGCAACGAACGCCCCAGCAAGAACAGCCGTCGCAACAACCGACGCGCGTCGGTGGATCGCGATCCGCCCCGCGACAGCGGCAAGAAGAGGAACGTCGTCGACACCGGCGGCGGAGACGAAGGTGCCAGCGGCGGCGGCAAGAAGCGCGGCGACTCGACCACCGCCAACGGCGCTCCGATCATCGACTGAGCGCGCGAGCACGAAGTGCCGCGTCGCCGGTGCCCAAACGCTTCGTTCGTGACGTGAAGGTGGACGCCAACGGCCCTTGCGCAGCGTGACCCTTTGCTGGCAATCTCCACCGGCCGAACATGCGAGTAAAGCGCTTGGGATACGCGGGATTGGCTGGGGCGCTTCTGGTGGGGACCCTGGTCGTCCCCGGTTCGGCCGGCTGCAAGCACAATCCACCGCCGCCGGCCGCAACCCCGGCCACGGCGCCTGCCGCGGCGGCCGCCCCGTCGCCCTGCGCGACGCCCGAGCCGCTGCGCATCGTCCTGTCCGCGTCGCCGCGCCTGAACCTGGGTGAAAAGGGCGAGGCGCTGGCCACCGTGGTCCGGCTCTATCAGCTGAAGGGCGTCAGCAAGCTGATCGGAGTCGGGTTCGACGATCTGATGGATCACGACAAGGACGCCCTGGGTGAAGACTTCCTGGGCGTACAGGAAGTGACCATCAACCCCGGGGAACGTCAGGAGCCGCCGATCGTGCGCAAGCCCGACGCCGGCTTCCTGCTGGCCGTCGCGCTGTTTCGCCGACCGGCCGGGACCACCTGGAAAGCCATCAAGCGGTTGAATCCCCCCGACCCGCAGTTTTGCCAACCTCCCGCCAAAGGGACCCGGGTGGTCGACGGGACCGTGCGGCTTGCCCTGGACGAAAACCGCATCGAGTTGCGATGACGAGGACGCTATGAAGCCGCCACAGAGAGTCGTCTGGTCCGAAGGTATGTTGGTCTCGCCGCAGCACATGCAGCAGCAGGACCTGTATCACGAGCGTCTGCTGGATGAACGGGTGGCGGCGCTGGCGCCCTATCGCTGGGGCGTGGTGACCACCGAGATCGATGCTGGCGGGCTGGGAACCGATCAGCTGCGGCTGACCAAGTTCGTGGGGATTCTGCCCGATGGCACCTACGTGGCGTTCGAAAGCGGCGATCCGGAGTGCCCGCCGATGCGGCCGGTGGGGGCACACTTCCCGCCGACTCGCCCCTTCTGCGAGGTCTTCCTGGCGTTGCCCAAGGAACGCGAAGGCGTCCCCAGCATCGTCCCCGAAGAAGGCACCAAGTCGACCATCAGCACCAAGGCGGCGCGCGCCCGCTACCGCTCGGAGAGCCGGCAGATCTCGGATCTGACGGGAACCGCGGCCGATCTGCAGCTTTCGTTCGCCCACCGCAACACCGTGGTGTTGTTTGGAGACGAGTCCCGCGAGGACTTCGACGCCGTCAAGGTGGCCGAGATCGTGCGCGACGGCCGCGGCGCGATGATCGTCAACGAGACCTATATCCCGCCCACGATGCGCATCGACAGCGCGCCCTTCCTGATGGGCGGCGTCCGCCGCTTGCTGGCGTTGATGGTCACCAAGCAGCGTCAGCTGGCGGGCGACCGCCGTCAGCGCGACGGCGCCAGCATCGAGTTCAATGCAGGCGACATCACGCGCTTCCTGCAGCTGGGGACCATCAACTCGGCGATTCCCATGCTGACCTACGCCACCACCAACGGCGAGATCACGCCCAACCAGCTCTACCTGCTGCTGGTGCAGGTTGCCGGACAGCTTTGCACGTTCTCGTCCGACGTCGATCCGTCCAAGCTGCCGACCTACCAGTACACCGATCTGCGCGCCACCTTCGAGGAGCTGTTCGCACGGGTCACGTTCCTGCTACAGGACTCGGTGCGCGTCGCCTACCTGGTGGTTCCCATGGAGATCGTCGACAGCGTCCATCTGGGCAAGCTGGACGACGATCGGTTGCTCTCGGCGCCGCAGTATGTGCTGGCGGTCCGCAGCGAGGCCAAGGACGGCGAGCTGGAGAAGCGCCTGCCGGGCCTGGCCAAGATCTCGTCGCGCGCGCAGCTGCCGCTGGTGATTCGGTCGGCCGCCACGCCGGGCGTTCCGATCACGCTGACCCACCGTCCGCCGGCCGAGATTCCCATCCGCTCGGGCGTCACCTACTTCAATCTGAACCTGCAAAACGACTACTGGCGCGCCATCCAGCAAGATCGCTTGATCTCGATCTATCTGCCGCCGCCCTTCGACCCGGAGCGCGTGAAGCTGGAACTGCTGGCGATCCCGCGGGCGGGTTAGCGCGCCATGGATGTCGTCAATCAGGTCACGTCCGAATGCTTCAACGCCGTCACGCGCCTGCGCGAGGTGGACGGTCCCGTCTCGTCGCCGGAGCTGATTCACGAGCGGATGCGCGCCTTCATCGACAGCATGCGCGAGCGCGCGCGCGAGCTGGGCATGACCCAGCGGGATGCCGACGACATCGCCTACGCGGTGGTGGCCCTGATCGACGAGATCGCGATCGGCAAGCCCGAACCGATGCGGGGCTTCTGGATCTCCCGGCCGCTGCAGCTGCACTACTTCCACGAGAATCTGGCCGGAGAAGGCTTCTTCCAACGCCTGGAGGAGATCCGGCGCGACACCCGGCGCGGCGACGTGCTGCGCGTCTACTACATCTGCCTGCTGCTGGGGTTTCAGGGACGGTTCGGCATGCGCGGCGGCGAGATCGAGCTCCTGCGGCTGATCGATACGATGAAGCCCGAAGTGGAGCGCACCGTCGAGCCGCCTGATCAGCTGTCCCCCGCCGGCGAGGCGCCCGACGAACCTTTGATTCGCGCCAGCAAGCGCAACCCGTTCATGTGGATCGCGCTGGGCGTGTTCGCGGTCGCTATCACGGTGTTCATCGGACTGCGTGTCTCCCTGGATCACCAGGTCAACGAGATCCGCGACCGGGTCGATTCGCTGAAGCCATAAGGTGGAAGACGTGGTGAAGACGTGTTGAAGTACATTTTCGCGGGAATCTTCGTCGCCCTGTCCTGGGCGGCGGTGCTGGTATTCAAGGACGTCCTCCCGATGTGGCCAGCCATCCTGGTCACCGCGCTGATCGTCCTGGGGCTGGGGGCGTACCTGCTGTTCAAGGCGCTGGCCTCGCGCAAGGCCGCCATGGCCATCGAGAACGGCCTGCGTGACGAGGCCTCGCGCCAGAACGCGGGCATGCGCCCCGACCTGCAGGTCGAGATCGAGGCGATGCAGGCCGAGTTCAACAAGGCCGTCTCGTCGCTGAAGTCCTCCAAGCTGGGCGCCAGCGGACGCGACGCGCTGGGGCTGCTGCCCTGGTACGTGATGATCGGACCGTCGGCGTCCGGCAAGACCACCGCCATCCGCAGCTCCGGTCTGAAGCTGCCCTACGCCGCCAAGGGGGGCAAGGTCCGCGGCGTCGGCGGCACGCGCAACTGCGACTGGTGGATGACCAACGAAGCCATCCTGCTGGACACCGCCGGTCGCTGGAGCACCGAAGAGGACGACCGGGAGGAATGGTTCGCGTTCCTCGATCTGTTGAAGAAGACCCGCCCCAAGAAGCCCATCAACGGCATCATGCTGGCGGTTCCGGTCACCGATCTGCAGAAGTCCGAGGAAGAGATCGGCGATCTGGCCCGCATGCTGCGCGAGCGCATCGACGAGGTCATCGGCCGCCTGGAGACCATCGTCCCGGTCTACGTCATCATCACCAAGTGCGACCTGATCTCCGGGTTCGTCGAGACGTTCGGTGATCTGAAGGACCGCGAGCGCGGCCAGATCTGGGGCTTCAGCCTTCCCATCATCAACGAGCACGCCGACCATGTGGACGCCTTCGCCACGCACTTCGACGAGCTGGGCGAGGTGCTGGAGCGCAACGCGGTCCTGCGCATGGGCGAGGAGCGGCGCCTGGAAGCCCGCGACAAGATCTACGCCTTTCCGCAGCAGTTCGATTCCCTGCGCCAGGGCCTGATCGATCTGGTCGCCAACCTGTTCGACAAGAGCGTGTACCAGGACGCCCCCATCATGCGCGGCGTGTTCTTCAGCAGCGGCACGCAAGAGGGCCGCCCCGTCGATCGCATCATGGACAAGATGGCCAGCGCGTTCGGCATCCGCCCGCGCAACGCCGTCGCACCCGCGACCAAGCCCAAGAGCTACTTCGTGCGCGACGTGTTCATGAAGGTGATCTTCCCCGACAAGGACGTCGCCGTGCGCAGCAAGCGACTGCTGCGCCGGGACCAGACCATCCGCTGGGCCATCGCCGGTGGCGCGCTGGTGATCTCGGCGACCCTGCTGATCCTGCCGGTCTCGTCGTACTTGGCCAACCGCGACTTCCTGACCGACGCCGCGACCTACGTGGGGCAGCTGGCCCAGGCGCGCGAGGCGCACTCGACGGGAGGTCCGCTGTCGGCCCGGCTGCTGGAGCCGACCGAGGCCATGGGCACCCGTCTCAGCAAGTTCGCGCTCAACGGGCCGGACGTCTCGTTGCAGTTCGTGGGGCTGTATCCGGGCGAACGCCTGATGGAGCCGCTGCACACCGCGGTCGAGCGCCTGGTGGTGCGGCCGGTGCTGGACTTCGACGTCGACCGCATGTTGGCCTTCACGCACGGCAAGGGCGACGTGGACGCCTCGGGCGCCACCGGCAGCTTGATGCTGCACCTGCTGCTGACGCAGGCCAAGGCGGCCGACGAGCCGGCGCCCGAGAACGACGACTGGCGCGACAAATGGATCGATATTGCCGTCGACAAAGCCGGGGACCGATGGAGCGCGATGGCCGGCGAAGCCGCGAACAACCACGCGCGCCATGCGCTGGAGGAGGCCTTCCGGTTCTACCTGCTGGACATCGAATCGACGCAAGATCTCATCGAGCGCAAGACGCCGGCCGTGTCGCGGGTGCGCACGGCCCTGCTGGGCGCGAACGAGGGCGATCCGCTGGCGGACCTCCTCCGCGATCCCAACATGCCGCGCGACGTGCGGCTGGTGGACATCGTGGGCGGCGCCGTCACCGTGTTCTCGAACGTCACCGATCGCCGGAACAGTCCATCGGTCCTGGGCGCGTTCACGCCGGCCGGTTGGAAGGTCGCGAAGGGTCGGATCGCGCGGCTGAGCAAGGCCAACGAGCCCGATGAGAACAGCTGGGTTTTGGGAGCCGCGCGGAGCCGGAACAACGTCGATGTCGCCGCCTTGCAGGCCGGGTACTTCCGGCGTTACGTCGACGCCTGGAAGAACTTCCTGCTGACGCTGTCGGTGCGAGAGCCGGCCGGTATCGACGACGCCCGCCGGCTGTTGAAGACGCTGATCACTGAAAAACCGCTGGAGGCCATCTGGCGCAATGCCAGCAAGCATCTGGTGTTCAAGGATGAATCGCTGCTGGACGCCGCGATGGAGCTGGGTGGCAAGAACGCCAAGCTCAAGAAGCTGGCTGACGCCAAGAAGAAGATCCCCGGCCAGCAAGATGACGACGGCGAGGATCGCAGTCGACGCAACCAAGAACCGACCTCGCCCGAAGACGTTGGTCGAGAATTCTCCCGGTTCCTCAGCTTCGCCGGGCCGAACAAGCCGACGGGCCTCGAGACCTACGGGAGGATTCTTTCCGAGGTCGCGGGGGTGGTGGGCGATTCCGGGACGCCCGATCCGGTTGCCTTCGCCAACACGCTGCGCACCCAACGGGTGATCCTTTCGCAAACGATCGGTGAGTACAACGAGAACGGCTGGGAACCGCAGTTTCTGGAGAAGATCCTGATGCCGCCGCTGCGCGGCTCGGAGACCGCCGTCACCGGAACCACCAACGACTCGGCCAGCCGCAAGTGGTGCGACAGCCTGGTGGTGGTCTACGACCAGTTGCTGGCGGGCAAGTTTCCGTTCAGCAACTCGAAGCGCGACGCGCGGGTCTCCGACATCGACAAGTTCTTCCAGCCCAAGACCGGCACGCTGTGGCAGTACTACGCCGAGACGCTGCAGAACGACTTCGATCACCCGGCCGGGACGTCCGTCTTCAATCAGAAGGAAACCGCACGGGTCAAGTACAAGCCGGCCCTGCAGCAGTTCCTGAAGCGCGCGCAGGAGCTGACCGATCTCCTGTACAGCAAAGAGCCCGGCAAGCTGGGCGTGAACGTCTCGATCCGAATTCGCGCGTCGGCGCCGTTCACCAAGATCGTGTTCGAGATGGGCGGCAAGAAGGCGACCTATTTCAACTCGAAGGAACGCTGGGAAGAGCTGCAGTGGCCCGCGCGCGGCGCCCTGTTTCACTTCTATCAAAAGGCCGGTGAAGGCGAAGTGGGCTACACCGACGGTGAATGGGCGCTGTTCCATTTCCTGGAGAACGGCAAGTTCACCACCGCGTCCGACGGCGAGGACTATGTCGCGGGAACCTGGACGCCACCGCTGAACGAAGGCGTGATTCGCGCCGACGTGAAACCTGCCGCCTTGCTGCGGGCCTTCCGCGGTCTGGAGATCCCGCGCAGCATCGTGGTGGGCGCCGGGGGATGTGGAAGATAGGCAAATAGATAGGAAAGTAGATAGGAACGAAGGACGCGGGTCATGACATCAACGCAAGAAGGTTCGTCGCCCATCGGCTTGTACGGGAAGGTCGGAAGCCAGCCCGACTTCTTTCGGGCGAATGCCGGGGAATTCTCTCAAGCCGGCCTGGATCGTTTCTTTCAGGACGCGATGGAGGCGTTGCGCGGAGAAGGCACCGCCATCCCCGAAGCGCCGACCGCGTTCGTGTTGGGACCGGGCGGCGGCCCGGTGTCCTTCCTGGGTAGCTTCGCCCGCAGCACGGATTCGGCGGGGCGAGCGTTCCCGCTGGTGGTGTTCGCGCGCGTGCCCACCAGCGCCCTGATCGACGATCTGCCAGGGGTCCTGACCGCGCAGGATTCATTCATTCGGGCGGCGGGCGGACTGTCGACTGCCGAGGCCAATGGCCTGACAGGACCGGATGTGCTGGACCAGCTGCGGGGCCTGTCCCTGGGCGTACAGAAGGCCGGCGCCAGCGAGCCAAGCTGGGACGGGGAGACGACCGAGCCGTTGCGGGCCGCTCTGAACGGTTCGGCGCCCGCGCTGGCGTATGCCTTGCGCACGGCGATCGCCGCTTGCGATCAGGCGGTGAAGACGGGCCCCGCGGGCCCTGGTACCCCCATCACCGTCGACGCGCCCGCCCCGACCGCGAAGCTGCGTGAGTGGTGGATCGAGCTGATGTGCCGCCGCCTGCGCTGGCGCGACGCCTACCCGGCCCTGATGTGGACGGAAAGTCGTCTGCTGATCACGCTGGGCCACCCAGCCCCGGCGGCCATCAGCTATCTGTGCAACCCGCGTCACCGCAGCACCCGCTTCTGGCCCCTGCGCACCAGCGTGACCACCGCCATCGACAGCGCGATGAATGGACTGACCCCCGAGCAGCGCCACTGCGTCGAGACCTCCGGCAGCTCGCTGGCCGAACTGATGGCGCTCTTCTCCTGACGGAAGCGCCGCCCCGAGGTTCAATGCCATGCCCCGGTCCTCGCGCCTCTTCTTTCTCGCCTTCGGCGTCTGGCTGGGAATCCTGGTGCTGGCCCAGGTCCTGAAGCATTCGTCGTTGGGACGCGCGGGCTTCGCCGGCCCGATGGTGTGGCCGGTGTACGTGGACGTTCAGGCGGCCTTGACAGGGATCGCCTTCATACTCGGCGGATGGAGTCTGGTGCGCGGGCCGAACGGGGCAAGACGGGTGGTGGCGGTGCCGATGATTGTGCTGGCGATCTCCGGTGCGGTGTTGATCGCCGGGAAATGAAGGTCAGCTACTTGGCCTTGTCGTTCAACCACTTCTCGCCGTTTCCCATGAGAATTTCGTCGTTGAGGCGAATATCGGGGCTGGTATCGCCCATGTACCAGCGCTTCACCTGAAGGAACCGCTCGTAGCCGTAGAAGATCGACGGATCCTTGGGGGCCCAGTGAAGCATCTTCTTGTCCTTGCACTGGTCGACGATCCAGCCGGTCGTCATCAGCATCGGGAAGGCGGCGTTGTACTTCTTGTAGCCGTCCCGGCCACGGTCCTTGTTGGTGAGGTACGTGTATTGCCGCGCCATCCAGAAGTCGCGCTTCTTCAAAAGCGGGGCCAGCTGGTTTCGGCGCGAAGCCAGCCCGCCGGCGTAACCCATCTGCATCAGAACCACCTGAACGTCCGCCGGGAAGGTGTCGTAGTCGGGCCCGAAGTACCCACGCGCTTCGCCTTCCTTGGCGGCCAGGGCCCGCGTCACCGCTGCATAGATGTCCGCGTCGGTCGCGCGCAGGTTGGTGATGTCCCGGAATGAATAGGCGTTGAGATGATCTTTATCCGGCCGGCCGCCACCGGGGACGGTTTTGCTCTTGACCATGTCGAACTCTGCCTTCACCTCGGCGTCGCTGGCGGCGCTGCCGTCCTTGTGAACAAACCGCACGCTGCGGCCGAAGCTCGCATAGGGGTCGAGGAGATTGCCCTTCCCCGTCGTCACCAGCCCCCGCTCGTCGAGGTACATCCAGTTGATGGCCCCTTCGAAGAACGCGAGATACTTTCCGATCTGATCCTTGATTGATTGATACACGACCGCCCCCCACGAAAGTTTGTTCGACGACGATAGCATCCGAGAACGGGCGTGAGAATGGCGGGCGTGTCTGCGCGTCGGGTGCGAGGAAGAGGACTTGAACCTCCACTCCTTTCGTACGTGCGCTTGGGCTTCGTCACGCCATGCGCCCTCCGAAGGGTTCGAGCGCGCGCTCGACATCCCGAAGCTCAGCCTTATCCGCGTGATGCAGGCCCCCCCGAGACCGACGCGGCCCTTGACTGACCGACTGGGTCAGTCATAAATACATCCCATGGCCCGCGCGATCCCTGAAGACCGACTCCAGCGCCTCGTCGAAGCCGCAACTGCGGTCTTCATCGAGCAGGGGTTTCGGCACACCCGGATGGAGGATGTCGCCGAGGTTCTCGGCATCGCCAAGGGGACCTTGTACCTCTACGTCGAGAGCAAGGAGGCGCTGTTCGATCTCGCCTGTCGCGCCGCGGATCGGCCGTTCGAACCGCCGAAGGAACTTCCGGTGAGGTCTCCCGCGCCGGGAGCCACGCTTCGCTACATCGGTGAGCGACTGGCGGCCGGGCAGGTGATGCCGGCCCTTGGCGCGGCCCTCGCCGGTCCCTCGTTGCCCACCATCGACGAGCTAGCCGCTATCGCTGGCGACATTTACGACGCCCTCGCGCGCAGCAAGGTGGGGATCAAATTGGTCGACCGCTCCGCCCGAGACATCCCGGAACTCGGCAAGCTGTGGTTTGGCGGGGCGCGGACTTTCTTGGTCGACGCGCTGGCGCACTACCTCGCCGATCGGATCAAGCGCGGCTATCTGAGGTCGGCCTTGGATGTCCCCATCGCAGCGCGCTTCATGGTGGAGACGTGCTCGTTCTGGGCAGTGCACCGTCACTGGGATTCAGCCAAGCAAGACTTGTCCGAGGAACGAGCGCGCGCCGCCGCGATCGACTTGGTAGGCGCCGCTCTGATCGACCCAACCCAGAGCCGGAAGGCTCGACGCGGAAAGGAAACGAAAAAATGAAGTCGTTGGTGTCCCGATTTCTGTTCGCCTTGCGTGGCCCCTCTGCCTGCCCCGTGCCGACCGCCGACTGTGCCAGTCGCCAGCGCCGTCGGCGGCTGGTGCGGCTGTCGTTACCCCTGGTGTTCTTCGCCGTGCCCACCGTCGTGATCGCCTATGGAGTCGTCATCCCGCGAAGCTGCATCGCTGGCGTCAACGCCCTCTCCGTCGGATTCGCGACGACCGTTCTGGGAGCTTGCCTGACCTACGTGGCAGGAATCCGCGCGGCCCTGAAAGCCGATTCTCCGTGAGACGGCCGGTCTTCATAGCCCGACAGGCGGAACGCCCGAGTGGGCCGCTGGGGCGGATCATCGGCGCCGTGATGGCCTTGGAAACGAGATCGGTAAACGACGAGGTCTTGCGCCATCTGGGGATCGCTCAAGGTGAGCGCATTCTCGAAATCGGGTTCGGCCACGGTCGCACGTTGGAGAGAGCCGCGCGCGGGGCTCCCCTCGCCACCTTTGCGGGGATCGACCACGCTCCCGACATGGAGGCCGCCTTGCGTAGGCGCGGCGCCGATCTGATTGAAAGTGGTCGTCTGGAGCTTCGGGTGGCGGACAGCACGCGGTTGCCCTGGTCCAACGGGAGCTTCGACGCTGCCTTCGCTGTCCACACCATCTATTTTTGGCCCGACCTTCGCCGCCAGTTCGGTGAAGTCGCGCGCGTGCTGCGAAGGGGCGGCCGCCTCGCGGTCGGCTTTCGGGAACGGAGCCCCGAAAGCGAGGCGGCTGTGCCCGCGGCGATCTACCGGTTGCGATCAAAAGAGGAGGTGCTCGCAGCCTTGGCTGAGAGCGGCTTCGAGGCGCGGACGACGGCTGGTCCGGGCCAAGGTATCTGGGTGGTGGACGGGACGACGAAATAGACCACCGCGTTCAGCGCCGCCGAAGGTGGGCATAGACGAAGGACTGCGGGGAACCCCACGGGGTGGAGTGGACCTCGACAGCCTGTCCGACGAATTCGAAGGAGTCCCCGAGCTCAGCTGCCAGTCCCTCGGGCGAGTAGCGACAGACGTCGAGGCCGCTGCACTTGGTCGGGCCGTCGGGGCCAAACGTACCCAGAACAACGTGCCCGCCCTGTTTCACGGCTCGTTCAACGGTGGACGCGTACCTTTGGCGAGCTGAAGCCTCGACCAGGAAGTGGAAGACGGCGCGATCGTGCCAGAAGTCGTAACGAGCCTGCGGAAGCTCGAGGGCGGTCGCGTCGCCAACCAGCCAGGTAATTTCGTCTTGGCGCGACCCAAGACGGGCTCGCGTCACGTCCAGCGCGCGCGACGAGATGTCGAGGAGCGTGATGTCTCGAAAGCCTCTCGCGAGAAGATCGTCGGCGAACGTTGAGGCACCCGCGCCGACGTCGATGATCGCAGCCGTCGCGGGATCCAACTGGGCCGCATCCAAGAAAGCCAGCGAGCGATCGAGGTGGGGGCGATACCAGCTGACTTCGCTGGACGTTTTGCGACCGTAGACGTCATCCCAGTGCTGAGCATCCGGAGCTGTGGCCATGGACCGAGTATCGCGTCGGGATGGAGGGGCGCAAGTGCGCGGGCTCCCCGCCCTCATCGGGCCCGAGAGAAGGCGATCAGGTCCGATTTCAATATGGTGCGAGGAAGAGGACTTGAACCTCCACTCCTTTCGGAACCAGATCCTAAGTCTGGCGCGTCTACCAGTTCCGCCATCCTCGCGAGGTACGGCCCTGGGTACTTATTACTTCGCGGCGCGCTCGTCCACCTCTTCCCTAGAACGCGGGCACGCCGCTGGGAACCCTGGCTCAGGGTCAACCCTGGCGCGGCGGAACGCGAAATTTAGGACCCGTCTTACGGTGCTCGTCGATCTCCTCGACGAGGCGACCCGTTCGCCCGATCAACGCTTGGGTCCTTGCGATCTGGTAAGCGAGCGCAACCAGCAGCTCCGCAACCTCGTCGTGCTCGTCATCCGAGGGTGGGCCAGTGCGTTTACCGTCCGTGTCACCATCCTCTATGTAGCGAGTGGCCATGGAACTCCGGGGGTTGTGGTGACAGATGTGGACAACATTGTCCTGCCAGCAAACGATGGGCCGGCTCCCCTCTCCACCAAGACCGCGGCTTTTCGACCCGATCAGCGAAATTGCGCAAGTGAGCCGCACGCTGGCGTAACCGCGACTTGACCCGCCCGTTACATCGCGCGGACCCCGGCCCGCGTCATCTGGACATTGTCCACCTTTTCGATTGGCCTTGTGGCGACAACCGCGGCACACCAGGATGCGGCGTGCGCATCGCCGTGACCACCGCCTTGGATCCCGATCCGTCCGAGAGCGACGCGGCCGAACGGGTGGCGGTCCGCTACGGGTGGCCTGCCACGGCGCGGGATGGGCGTTCATTCGCGAAGGTCGCGGCCAGTTGCGACGTCGATTGGTTGTTGATCTTGAGCGCGCGGCGCGTGTCCTTGTGGGCCGACGGCGTGGAACGGGTGTGGACGCCCGGCATGGGCGAGCTGCGGCTCAAGCGGTTGCTGAGCGGCGAGCGGACGACCCACGACGGCCTCCTGGATGCCGCCGACCTGCGCCCGGGCGACGCGGTTCTCGACGCCACGCTAGGGCTGGGCATGGATGCGCTGGTCGTGGCCGGCGCGGTGGGCCCGACGGGAAGCGTGGTCGGCCTCGAAGCCTCCACCTTGCTGGCGGCGATGGCCGCCGAAGGATTCCTCCGCCTTCCCGCCGAAGCTGCGGGCCGCATCGTCGTCGCCGCCATCGACGCGGACACGTACCTGGCGCAGGCGTCTCCGCGCAGCTTCGACGTGGTCCTGTTCGATCCGATGTTTCGTCAAGGTCGCGCCCAGGGGGGCAGCTTCGACCTGGTTCGCGAGTTCGGCGACGCCGCCCCGCTGACCGTGGAGCGGTTGGCGCGCGCTCGACACGTCGCACGCCGATGGGTGGTGGTGAAGGACGGCGCTCCGGGGCTGGACCTGCAGCGCCTGGGGCTCACGCCGCTGCCATACGCCCGCGGAGCCGGTCGCCTCTACGCGCGCGTCGCGCCGCTCTGATGTCGTCTGATAACCTGACCGACGTGACGACACCTTTGCCGCCCCCCGCCGCCCTGCGAACGCTGGCAGCGGTGCGCTACGGAACGCCCCTGCGCGAGGGCGGCTCGCTGCCCGCGATCGTGGAAGGCGACGACGGCGCGACCTACGTGGCCAAGTTTCGCGGCGCCGGGCAAGGTACCCAGGCGCTGGTCCCCGAGATCATCGTCGGTACGCTGGCGCGCGCGCTGGGGCTGCGGATGCCCGAGCTGGTGCTGCTGGACCTGGACGCCAGCTTCGGCCGCACCGAGCCCGATTCCGAGATTCGCGAGTTGCTGGCGCGTAGCACCGGGCTGAACCTGGGCGTCGCCTATCTGCCCGGCGCGCTGGGCTTCGACCCGGCGGCGCTGGCCGGGATCTCGGGCGAGCTGGCCTCGCGCATCGTCATGCTGGACGCGTTCGTCATGAACGTCGACCGCACGGCGCGCAACCCGAACCTGCTGTGGTGGCAAGGGGAGCTGTGGCTGATCGATCACGGCGCGGCCATGTACTTTCACCACGACTGGCAGGGCGGCACCGAGGGCGCCGATCGCGCCTTCGCGATGGTGCGGGATCACGTGTTGCTGACCAGCGCCGCTGCGCTGGCCGCCGCCGGCGAGGATCTGGTGCGCGCACTGACCGATGAAACGTTGCGCGCGGCGGTCGCGCTGGTGCCGGACGCCTGGCTGACCGCGCCCAGCAACGTGACCACGCCGGCGGCCCGGCGGTCGGAATACTTCGAGTACCTGCGGGCGCGCCGGGACGCACCATCCACCTTCATCGGAGAGGCGATTCGTGCCCGAACGCTGCGGGTTTGACTACGCCGTGGTCCGGCTGGTCCCGCGCGTGGATCGCGAGGAGTTCATCAACATCGGCGTGATCGTTCACGCGCCCGCGCGGGCGTTCGTGGCCTGTGCGGTGGCGCTGGATCGCGACCGCCTGGCCAGCTTCGCCCCGGGACTGACCGCAGCCACCCTGGCCGAGCTGGAGCAACACGTTCAGGCCTGGCGCGCCGTCTGCCACGGCGATCCGTCGGGCGGCACCATCGCCCGGCTTTCGCCCTCCGAACGGTTCCACTGGCTGACCGCGCCCCGCAGCACCTCCATCCAGACCTCCGCCGTCCACACCGGCCTCACCGACGATCCGGCGGCGGCGGTGCAGCGGCTGTTTCAGACCATGGTCGATCCCGCCCCGCCGCGCTGAACGCCGGCCGGACTCTTGGCCAACGCCCGCTATGCTGGGGGCGTGCTGACCTCGATCTCGGCTTTTGTCTTCTCGACGCTGACGACCTTGCTGCTGGTGGTCGACGCGCCCGCAGCCGTGCCCCTGTTTCTCTCGATGACGGGGGCGGACTCCGAAGAGCACCGGCGGCGCACCGCCTTTCGTGCCGCGGTGGCGGCCGGCATCGTGCTGGCGGCGTTCGGAGCCCTGGGAGGGCTGATCTTCCGCGTGCTCGGCATCTCGCTGGGGGCGTTTCGGATCGCGGGTGGCGCGCTGTTGTTTCTGCTGGCGATCGACATGTTGCGTGCCGAGCGTTCACGGCAGCGGACCTCTCCCGAGGAGGAGGCGGAGGGCGTGGATCGCCCCGACGTGTCCATCTTCCCGCTGGCGATCCCGATGCTGGCGGGTCCCGGCGCGACCTCGACGGTGATGGTGCTGGTGACGCGCGCGGATCAGGTCTGGCAGTACGCCGTCGTCTTCGGTTCCATCGTGCTGACGGCGTGGGCGGCGTACTGGATGTTGCGGGGCGCGCTGACGGTGCAGCGACGGCTGGGGCGCACGGGCATGAACGTGCTTCAGCGGGTCATGGGCCTGATCCTGGCCGCCACCGCCGTTCAGTTCGTGGTCGAGGGCGTCTCCAACGTGCTGCCGACGGTGCTCAGCCACCTTCACGAATAGGGGGGCCGCCCCGGTGCCAGCGTCGTGCGCTTCCTCGACGACGCGCTACCATGAGCCGATGTTCGAGTCAGCCGAGGTTGGCCACGCCGTCGACAAGAAGACCTTTCAGAAGGAAGAGGAGAAGCTGCGCGGCAGATTGCTGGACGCGCAGCGCGCGTTGCGAACCCAGGCCCGATTCCCCGTGTTGTTGCTGATCTCGGGGGTGGACGGCGCCGGGAAGAGCGAGACGCTGGCCCAGCTTTACGAGTGGATGGATGCGCGCTACCTGACCACCCTGGCCTTCAACGCGCCCACCGACGAGGAGCGGGAGCGGCCGTTCATGTGGCGCTACTGGCGCGCGCTGCCGCCGCGCGGGCGCATGGGTGCCTTCGCCGGGTCGTGGTACTCGACGCCGATCGCGCGCCGCATCGAGGGCAAGATGGACCGCAGCCGGCTGGACAAGCGGCTCGACGAGATCAACCGGTTCGAGGCCATGCTGGTGAACGAGGGCGCGCTGCTGCTGAAGTTCTGGTTGCACCTGACCCGCTCGGGGCAACGGCGCCGTCTGCGCCAGCTGGAGTCGGATCCGCGGACGGCCTGGCGCGTGACCAAGGAATCCTGGGCCCGCACGAAGACCTACGATGCGCTTCAGGACGTGGCCGGGCACGTGTTGCGCCTGACCAACACCGCCTGGGCGCCCTGGAGCATCGTCGACGGAACCGACGATCGCTACCGGCACCTGCGGGTCGGCCATGAACTGCTGGCGGCGCTGGAGAAGCGCCTGAAAGAGAAGGTCCCCCGCAAGCGCGTCGCCCCGTCGCCCAGCCTGCCGCCGGTGGAGGATCGCAACGTGCTGTCGGCGCTGGAGCTGAACCAGAAACTGCCCGAGCGCAAGTACGAGCTGCAGCTGGCGAAATGGCAAGGGAAGCTGTCCGAGCTGGCGCGGCACAAGTCGTTCGCCGATCACCAGGTGGTGCTGGCGTTCGAAGGCATGGACGCGGCCGGCAAGGGCGGGGCCATCCGCCGCCTGACCGCGGCGCTGGATCCACGCCAATTCCAGGTGGTGCCGGTGGCCGCACCGACGGAGGAAGAGCGCGCTCATCCCTACCTGTGGCGGTTCTGGCGCCAGCTTCCCCGCAAGGGTCACCTCACCATTTTCGACCGTTCGTGGTACGGCCGCGTGCTGGTCGAGCGTATCGAAGGTTTTTGCACCGAGGACGATTGGTCGCGCGCCTACGCCGAGATCAACGACTTCGAGCACGAGCTGGTCGGCGCGGGCACCATCGTGCTGAAGTTCTGGCTGCAGATCGACCAGGACGAGCAGCTCCGGCGCTTCAAGGGCCGCGAACGGGTCAAGCACAAGCAGTTCAAGATCACCGCAGAAGATTGGCGGAACCGCGGCAAGTGGCGCGACTACCAGAACGCCGCGGTCGACATGATCGATCGCACCAGCACCGGCCGCGCCCCGTGGATCGTCGTACCGGCCAACGACAAGAACTTCGCGCGCGTCATGGTGGCCCGCACTGTGGTCAAGCACCTGGAGAAGGCGCTGACGAAGTGACGATTTGACACGGCGTCTGGGCGCTGGAGGTCAGAGCGTCAACCGCCGTCGCCGAAGTGCCGGGAAACACCCCGATGCGCGGCCAGAAGGCGCCCGGCCCGCCCTTTGCTGGACCCACCCGATCATGGATCGCCAACTTGCCGGTTCGATCGTTCTTGGCGTGGCCTTGGTGCCGTACCTGATCGAAGTCTTCGTGCAGCTCCGATTGCAGGCCCGCTTCCTGGCCGCGCTGCCGGCGCCGGTTCGGGCCGCCTTGCCGCGACATCCCCGGAACCCGTGGCTGGCGTGCGTCGGCTCGACGCGCTTCTTCTTCGCGCTGTGGCGTTGCTTCCGCGCCGACGCCGACGACGATCCAGGTGCGGTCCGGACGCTGAAGCGCCGCATGCGCGCCAGCCTGAAACGGGAGATCGTCTGGGCGGTGGGCGGCGCGAGCGCGCTGCTGGGTCTGGTCTCCCAGGGCTGGCGGCCGCCTTGGCCCTGACGGGACGGCTTGTCAGCTGAACCGAAGGCGGTGAAGATGGCGCGTGGCCCTGTCACCGCATTTGCAAGCGTTGTTCGCCGCCATCCAGACCGCGCACCCGGACGGGCTGACGCTGGATGAGCTGAGCGAGGAGCTGTCCACCAAGTCGGTCACGTACGCCGACGTCGACGAGCTGATCGGAGCGCTGGAGGACGCGGGCGTCGATCTGGAGGGACCGGCTGTGGCTGGTCGCGCCGAGGATCTGACCCGGGTGCTGGACGCCGTACGCGCGCTGATCTCCGAGACGGGCGCACGCCCTTCGGCCGAAGCGATCGCCGCGCGGACCGGGCTGACGCCCACGGTGGTGCGGCGCGCGCTGCGCCTGGGACGCTCGGCGACGACCTGACCGCTTCAGGGACTGCGCCGCGACGGCACCAGCAACGCCATGCCCTTGCGCACCAGCTCCAACCCGTTCTGCGTCAGGATGCTCTCGGGGTGGAACTGAAACCCGACCAGCGGCAGCGCCGGATCGTGTATCGCGAAGATCTCGCCCGAGTCCGGATCCACCGACAGCAGCCGCGGGTCCGCAGCGCCCTTCACCGGATCGGCGTGGCCGTAGAACGTGTTGTAGAAACCGCAGCGCTCGGGACGGCCGAAGATTGACACCAGCCGCTGAACTCCCTGGGTTGCCTGCGGGCGCGGACGAACGGCGTAGCCCAGGTGCCGGCAGGCGATCTGGTGCCCCAGACACACCGCGAAGATCGGTCGGCGCACCGCCAGCAGCGCGGTCAACGCGCGCGTCGCCGCCTGCATCTTGGGATCGTCGGTGAGATTCGGGTTGCCCGGCCCGGGGCCCAGCACGGTCACGTCGGACCGGTCCTGCGCCGGGTCGTACGCCCGCCAGCCGTGGTGGGTCACCGTCGCGCCCAGGAAGCGCAGCATGTGCCCGAACATGTGCAGAAAGTTGTCCTCGTGATCGATCAGAGTGACCCGCAGGCCGTCGAACGAGCGCTCGGCCAGCTCCGGTTCCTGGCGATTCAGCCAGAAGTTCGACAGGCGCTGGTTGCGCGCGTGCAGCGTGTCCAGCAAAGCCGGATCGCGCCCGAACATCTCGGTGATCTTCGGCGTCAGCGGCTTTGGTCCCGTGAACGATCCCAGCACCGCGGCGCCCTTGGCGCGGGTCTCCTGAACCTCGCCTTCCGGCACCGAGTCATGCACGATGGTCGCGCCCAGGCGCAAGGTGAACGCCCCATCCGGCTCGATCTCGGCGGTGCGGATCAAGATCGGTGAATCGAGGAAGGGCTCGGTGTCCTCGTCGAGCCCCACCACCGCCATTGCGGCGCCGTAGAAGCGACGCGCTTCGGGCTCGTACTTCTGGATGATGCGGAACGCGTTCTCCAGCGGGCTGCCCACGGTGGTGGCCGCGAACATCGATTCGCGCAGACAATCGATCAGCCCCCGGGTGCTCTGGCCGATCAGGTGATACTCGGTGTGAATCAGCCGCGACATCTCCTTCAGGAAGGGCCCCGCGATGATGCCGCCCTTGTCGCAGATGCGGGCCATCATCTTCAGTTCTTCGTCGACCACCATGAACAGCTCGTTCACTTCCTTGGGGTCCTGCAGGAAGCTCAGCAGCGCGCGCTTGGATTCGACCGGCGTCGCATCGGGCTTGTCCTTGCGGAACGTGCCCGAGATGGGGTTCATCACCACCCGCCCCTTGTCGACGGACAGGTGCTTCTCGGGCGTGGAGCCGACAAACGTCGAGCCGCCCGCGCCCGTGAACACGATGAACTTCCAGTAGGTGCCGTAGTCGCTGGCCAGCAGGCTGCGAAAGATGGCCAGCGCCTTGGGCAACGCGTAGTCGGCGATGCGGCCCCGGACCGCTCGCGCCAGGTTGAAGTTGGCGCCTTCGCCATTGCCAATCTCGTCCTTGACCACCGCCGCGACGATGCGCGCGTACTCCTCCTCGCTGGGCACCATCCGCGGCTCGTCCACCATGGCGATGGGCTGGTCGGGCAGCACCGCCCGCAGCGCCTCCAGCGGCACCTCCAGTTGCACCACCGGCGTCAGGCACAGGAGGCCTTCGCCGGATTCGCGCGCCACGAACCCCTTCTCCTTGGCCTGCGAATAGGGAATCAACGACAGCGAGGCGATGGCCCCCGGTTCCTGGCGCGCGGGCCGCAGGGGAATCTCGTCCAGCGACGACAGGCGCTTGATGGGTCCCGCCAGCACGGTGACCGTCGGACGCTCCTCGCGATGGATCACGCAGAACGGTTGGTCGCCTCTCAGGATCTCGGCAAGCGTCGGTGGCGTGGGCATCGGAAGGGGGAGCCTCTGTGAAAGATCGGGGAAGGGGTCGAATTTTTCACGTCCCCCGCCCCAGCGCAACCCCTTCCGCGACGCCTCCAGGCCGCTATGCTAGGAAATGCGGCGTTCGCTTGAAGGACGGCACGCCTGCCCCACCTTCGCCGGAATTCAGTCAGCCCAGGGATCGACCCAGGGCTTGCTGACCGGCTTCTCATGGTTGTCGCCGTGCTTGGTCAGGTCCAAGGATTCTTTCTCAGCGGACTTGCGGCTCGGCAGCCGCTCGTCGGCAGCAGCCTCGGATTCCAGTCTGGCCGTCGCGAGCGAGCGCGCGTGGACCGACCCGGCGGCGAACCTCCGGCGTTCGCTCCTGCTCCCGGCATTCTTGGGGGCCTGCGTCCACTGGACGCGTTCGCTGTTCGCTGAGACCGAGGCCTTGGCCCCACGACCCACGGGCGCTTTGGCCCGGGGCGTGACCGCCACTGCGGTCGGGACGATCAGCGGCGCGATTCGCGCGGCTTCGACAGCTTGGGGCGCCGGGGAGGGTTCGATGGGCGCGGCGATTTCGTGCGAAGCGACCGCCTGCGGAGCCGCAGCGTGGCGAGGCGCAGGCGCGTCCCCCAGCGGCGAGACCAGCAGCCCGGCCGAGAAGGCGACGACCGTGACAATCATCAGCGCCGTGAACGTGGATGGCAACGACCCGCGGGTCCTTCGCCCCACGTGCGGGAACGAGACCTCGCCGGCGGGCAGGGTTCCGTTCAGATCGTCGCGGTGGCCCGGCACCTCGACGGGTGCTTGCTGGAGAATGATCGGCCCGGACAAGTTGATGCCCAGGATGACGCTGGCGCCGGCCGTCGCGGGCGCGGCTTGGACCGGGACGGCTTTGCCGGCCGCCGGAGCGCCGGCCTCGGCCTCACGCGCAACCGGCCATGGCGATTCGGGCATCTCCTGGAACAGCTGGTTGCTGTGTTCGGTCCAGAACGATGCACGTCCGACGTAGACCACCTCGGTGTCAGGTCGCCTTGTCGACTGACCTTGCTCCTGCCCACCCTCCCTCACGCGATTCCGGTTCATCGTTTCACGGGCTCCTCACGGGTTCATCCAGACGAGCGAAGGCGCTCGTAGTCATCAACAACTGCGCCTTCGTCGGAGGAATCTCCGCAAAACTTGAACCCAATCGGCCCCGTCCCCACCGGGCAAAAAAAACCCCGCGGGGCCAGCGGCGCCGCGGGGCTGAGTAAACCCCCAGATCCACCTGAACGGCGGACGGGTGAATGCTCGGAAGTCGACTACTTCTTGTCGGCCTTCTTCTCGCCCTCTTCCTTCTTGGCGGCCTTCTTCTCCTTCTTGTCGGCGCCCTCAGCGGCGGGGGCCGGCTCGGCGGCCTTGGCCACGGTCCAGGACGTCGGGAGCAAAACCGCCAATGCGATGAAAGTGATGCGAACGAGCTTCATGAGATTCCTCCGTGTGAGTGGGAACTACCGAACAGGGCGAGGAGAATAGACGCGTCGTTTGAAAAGGAAAACAATATTTTTCATCCAAATCGACTTTGCCAGGATCATTTTGTTTTGGGGTACCGGGGGCAAAAAGGTCCGGCTCGTCGACTGACGGCGAGGGCTTTCGGCCTCACATTGCTTTAAGCTTCGGGCGCCGTGACCTTTCCCCAGCTGACCGTCGCGATCGTGGGGCTCACAGTCCTGACATCCGGATCGGCCCCCGCCACCGAGGCAACCCCAACCGTCAGTCGAATCAAGTTTCATGGCTGGGATGCGCTGGTGCTGCGCAACCCCAGTGCCTCGGTCACCGTCGTCCCGGAGATTGGGCGTGTGATGCGCTTCGATTTGCTGACGCCCGAGGCGACGGGCCCCCAAGGTCCGTTCTGGGCGCCCCCGACCTTCGATCGATGGATGCGCCCGGATCCCGAGGGCTGGATCAACTTCGGAGGCGACAAGGCCTGGCCCGCTCCGCAGTCCGACTGGACCAAGCTGGGGGGCCGCGCCTGGCCGCCTCCCGCGACATTCGATGCGCGACCCTACGTGGCGACGGCCATGGGGCCCAAGCTCTGGATGCAGTCGGCCACCGATCCGGGCTACGGCCTGGCGATCGAGCGCGTGCTGGCTTTGGATCCGGTGAAGCCGGTGTTGACCATCGTGACCACCTACCGAAAGATCGCTGGCGATCCCGTCCGGGTGGGGGTCTGGAGCGTCACGCAGCTGGCACCGCCCGAGCGGTTGTTCGTTCAGCTCGCGCCGCCGGCAGGTCCGTCCGACAAGCGCTACGACAACCTGCTGACGACAGCGGCGCGCGATCTGACGATCGACGACAACCTTCTGTCGATGACCGCCGACCCCTCGCAGAAGACGATGATCGCCGCTGACGGTAACGCGATGCTGTGGGTGGGCGCCGGGCCAGCTTTGTTGATGGAAGCGGCGCCCGAGCGGGCCGGTCAGAAGATCCGCGTGCAGATCTACACCACCCCCGGCCCGAACCAGGCCTACGTCGAGCTCCAGTTCGTGACGCCCGTGATCGAGCTACGCCCCGGCGATCACACCAGCCTGACCGCCCAGTACACGCTGATCCCACGCGTCGAAGCCGACACACAGCGCGAAGCCAAGCGGATCCTCGAGCGCACCCCGGCGCCACCCCCTCGTCGATCGCCGCCTGCCCGTCAGCGCCCGCCCGCCGCGGTCGAGTGATCGGGCAGCGCCCGCTTGATGGCGGCGGCGGCCAGCGGGGCCATCACGGCATAGCCGGCTCGGTTCGGGTGAAGCCCGTCCTCGGCCAGCTCCTTCTTCAACAGCCCCGCGCCATCCACCATCGCGCTGAAGAAGTCCAGGTAGACCAGCCCGTGTTCGCGACAGGTGGTCTTGAGCCAGCTATTCAGCGCGGCGATCTGAGCCGGCGGTCGCAACGGAAACGCCAGATCGCTGGCCACCGTGTAGTTGTGGACGGGAAGCACGGAGGCCAACACGACCGCGATGCCATGGGCGCGGGCCAGCTCCGTCAGCGAGGCGAAGTTCCTTTGAATGTCCTGCATTGCGATCGGGCCGGTGTTCCCCGCGATGTCGTTGGTCCCCAGCAGGATCACCACCGCCGCGGGACGCAGTTCGATGACGTCCTGGCGAAAGCGCACCAAGACCTGCGACGTCGTTTGACCGCTGATGCCGCGGCCGATGTAGTCCTTGCCCGGAAACGGCTCCGGCAGGTACCACCCCTCGAAGATCGAATCGCCCAGGAAGATCACCCGCGGGTTGCCCACCACCGGCGGGCCCAGCTCGGCGTTGGCCTTGCGATAGTGGGCCGTTTCGCCGAAGTCGTTGGCCAGCAAGGTCTGACGTGATCGCCGCCAGGCGTCCCGGTGCGCGATGGCCTGGGCCAACCCATCGGCGGCCACCGGTCGCGTCGGTGTCCGCATCGCGGCCGGCGCGCGGGAATCAGCGACCGCTGGGCTGGTCGGACGTGACATCAGAAGTCCCAGGGCACTCACCCAAAGTCGCCGCTTGATCAAACCATCCCTCCTTCAGCAGGCCTACCAGGTCAACCCGTGGCCATATTCATAAAGCGGACTGTATGTCGCATCGCCGATGTTGATCGGGATCTGCGCCATGTCGCGCGGCCACGAACACGATAGCTTGCCCGTGGGCTTGACCAACCCGAACAGCACGTCGGCCACGCCCGCCCCCTCGGTGCCGGGCAACCAGGCCGCCACCAGCCCCTGGGCGGCGTCGACCACCTCGCCCAGCACCAGCGGGCGCCCGGTCAACAACACGATCACCACGGGCTTGCCGCTGCGCTTGGCGGCGTCCACCACCTGGCGATCCTCGGCGGTCAGGGAAAGCTCGGCGCGATCGCCCGAGCCCTCGGCGTAGGGATCTTCACCGACGACGACCACCACCACGTCGGCGCTGGCGGCCCCCACCCCGTCCTTCGAAAAGGTGACCCGCCCGCCGCCCACCAGGTCGGTGATGGCCTGGCGAATGGTGGCGCCCACGGGGGTGATGGGGCCGCGTCGTCCGCGCCAGCCCACCGACCAGCCGCCGCACTGCACGCCCATGTCGTCGGCGCGGAAGCCGCAAACATGCACCCGCGCGTCCTTGCGCAGCGGCAGCACGCCGCCTTGGTTCTTCAGCACGACCAAGCTCTTGCGAACGGCGTCGCGCGCGACGGCGCGGTGCTCGGCGGAGCCGATCTTGGCGGTCAACGCGCGATCGGTGAACGGGCGCTGCCACAGCTGGAAGCGGGCCTTCTGCTTCAAGATACGGCGGACGGCGTCGTCGATGCGCGCCGAGGAAACGCGGCCCTCGGCCACCAGCTCTTTCAGGTTGGCGATGAACTCGCGGTAGCGGTTGGGCACCATGACCATGTCGATGCCGGCGTTGATCGCGACCTCTATGTCCTTCTTGTAGTCCGGCGACATCAGATCGATGGCCGCCCAATCGGTCACGGTGAAGCCTGTAAATTCCAGCTCGCCCTTCAACACCGTCGTGAGCAGGTGCCGATGGCCGTGCATGGGGCGCCCGTTCCAGCTGCTGAAGGACACCATGACCGACCCGACGCCTTCCTTGATCGCGGCGATGTAGCCGGGCAGGTGGATGCGACGCAGTTCGTCCTCCGAGATGGCGGCGTCGCCCCGATCTTTGCCACCGGTCGTGCCCCCATCGGCCAGGTAGTGCTTGGCGGTGGCCAAGATCGAGGAGCCGCCCGCGGCGCCGCCGGGCGCTCCTTGGTAGCCACGAACGGCCGCTGCGCCCAGACTTTCGGCCAGCTCGGGCGTCTCGCCGAAGCCTTCGTAGGTGCGGCCCCAGCGCTCGTCGCGCGGCACGGCGATGCACGGCGCGAAGGTCCAGTCGATGCCCACGCCGGCCACCTCCTCGGCCGTCACGCGACACACCGCCTCGACCAGCGCGGGGCTGCGCGTGCAACCCAGGCCGATCTCGTGGGGGAAGATGACCGAGCCTTTCACCCCTCCGTTGCCGTGGACCGCGTCGATGCCGTACAGCAGCGGGATGGCCAGTCGAGTCGACAGCGCCTGGTTCTGGAACCGCTCGACCACGTCGATCCACGCGTCCGGCGTGTTCGGCTTCACCAGCGAATCGGCGCCGCTCAACACCGACCCGATGAAGAATTCGCGGATGGCGCTGCCGTCCCTGTCCTTGAGGGCGGCGAAGTCGATCTGGGTCATCTGCCCGATCTTCTCGTCCAGGGTCATCTGGGCCAGCAGCGCCTCGACGTCGGGAGCGGGCGTTCCCGCACGACGCGCGGCCGGGATGTCGGGGCCGGAGGGGGATGGCGGCGCCGGCGGAGGGGCGACGGTCTGGTGCGCCAGGCAGGCGGCCGGAACCAGCGCGGTCGCGCTCAGGAAGGCGCGGCGGGTGAGCGCTGGCGCGGCGGCTGAGGTGACGTCTGAACGATTGTCTGGGTTGGACACACGGACTCCCGTATCACAGGCGGAGAACGGTCGCGCGAATCAGTCCGAGCCGCCTGCGCCACCCGCGCCACCCGGGACCTCTTCGCCGGCGCCGCCCGCGCCCCCGCCGGGCTCGCCCGGGTGTTCGACCAGCGACATCGTGACGCTCACGTGCATTTCCTTGGACCCGAGGACGGTGGTCTCCTTGGTGCCCGACGCCACCACCACGTCCGTCGCGCGATCCAACCCTTCGGCCGTCAACAAGACGTCCCCCACATACTCCGCGTTCAAGGTGATCGGAACGACGACGGGAAACGCAAACGGCGCCGGCGCGCCCCCGGCGTCGCTCAACAAGGATTCGCGCTGGACGGAGGGCTCCAGCCCAGGATGTGACAGGCTGACCACCGTGGTGCGCAGCTCCGACAGCATCGGCACGTTGTCATCGACCGACACGTGCGCCCACAAGATGCTGGGCGTCTTGGAACATGCGCCGGCCATCACCAGCATCGACAGCACCAACCAACGCCGCGCATATCTGGCCCTTGGGTGCCGATGGTGAGGATGATCGGGACTCATCTTCAAGTGGCTTACCACGATCGCCGCCCCTCCGGTCAACCCCGGGGCCGCGCCCGGGGCCGCGCACCGTTCGCGGTGGAACCGGTCTAGTGGGGCAACATGCGCGCCGCGCAGGCGGGATCGCTGAGCGGCAGATTATCGCGGCAGCCGACGGCGAAGGCTCCCGTGTAGACGACCGAGGCCGCGACGACCGGCGCCGCGGCGTCGATCATCACGCCGCCATCGAAACCTCCCATCCCGAACTGGGGCGTCGCCTGCATGGTGAACACGCCCTCGATGTCGCCCGGCACGGACTTGGACAGCGTCACCGTTCCGGCAATGCTGGGATCGCCGTCGAGCGGTGATGCGCCAAAGAAGGTCGCGCAGCGGGCGATGAACGTGCCGTCCACCTGCGGCGAATTCGCGTTCGCAATGGGATAGGTGCCGGCCGGAGGCGGAACGGTGAGGAACTGTCCCGTCAGGTGGCAAGGCACCAACAAGAACTGATAATCGGCCGCGATGGTGATGACGAACGCCTTGCCCGAGATGGCCAGGTTTTCATCGTAGTAACCGGTCGACGAGTAGGCCTGTCCCTGGCTGGTCCATGAGAACGAACCCGAGATCCCGCCCGACCCGAAACTTCCGCCCGACGACCCGAAGTTTCCGCCCGACCCGAAGATGCCGCCCGTGCCGAAAATCCCGCCCGTGCCGAAAATGCCGCCCGACCCAAAGTTTCCGCCCGACCCGAAAATTCCGCCGGTTCCCACGATCCCGCCCGTGCTGACGAACCCGCCCGAGCCAACCACGGCGCCCGTGCCGGCCTTTCCACCGGAGCCGATGAACCCGCCGCTGCCGATGATCCCACCGGTGCCGATGAACCCGCCGCTGCCGAAGATCCCGCCCGACCCGATCTTCCCACCGCTGCCCACGATCGCGCCCGTCCCCCCGGAGCCGACGGCACCGGCGCCGCCCTGGCCCCGCTTCACCCCACAGGTGAGGACCGCCCAGTCACAGGTGCCGTCCAGGACCCTGATGCAGGCGGGGCCGGCGACGACCTGATCCGGGCACACGTGCGTCTCCGCCAAGGGAGGGGGGCCGACGCACTCGTCCGCCTTGCACAACATGACGGTGTCGGTGGTCAGGCTGGATCCGCCGCAGGACACACCACCAACCACGAAAGCCGCGTAGGTTGCCACCGCAAAGAAACGGCCGATGGGCATGAAAGCGTGGCGGGTGTCCTTGCTGATCATGGCGGCGGCTCCTTGGGGGGAAGAGAGGTGAGTCTATGCCAGGCGTTGGCGCGGAGGCATCGCGCAGGACAAAAAATCAAGCGGCCAGACGGCCCCGCGTTCCGAAGGGACCGATCCTATCAGGCCAGGCCGTCACAACGATGTGCCTCGGGTCACCCGGAGATCAGTCATTTTTCTTCGTTCTGCTTGGTTTTTTTTGGGTTCGTTTGTCGCTCTTGGTCGGCTTACACTCGAAAACCCATGGGTCCCCGCGCCGTGTCGCCCCCACCCCCGGTCTCGACTGGGGTGACGAGCGTCGACGCTGGCCCCCTTCATCGCCGGGATGTCTTGCGGGGAACGGCCGCGCTGGCGGGGGGGCTGTTGGTCGAGTCGTGCCAAAACCTACCCCCGGCTTCGTCACAGGCCGCGGCCGCCCGTCCTGCGCGCGTCGTCGTGCCGGGCGGCCTGGAGATCCGCGGGCGCCGGTTCTATCGCGACGGCAAGCCCTTCTTCGCCAGCGGCTTCAACTACTGGTCCGCGCTGCCCAATGCGCGACTGGGCAACGACGCCGGCTGGGACCAGGTTCGTCGCGACCTGGACACCCTGCAGTCCCTCGGGGTCAACCTGCTGCGCATCATCGGCGCCACCGAGGGCCCGGACACCGAACCCATGCGCATCGTCCCCTCCCTGCAACCCGCCCCCGGACAGTACGACCCGGCTGGCGTCGGGGGCCTGCTGCGTCTGGTGAAGGAACTGGAGCAGCGCAAGCTGCCGGCCATCTTGATCATGAACAACTTCTGGCACTGGTCGGGCGGCATGGGGCAATACCTGGCGTGGGCCGGCCAGGGCGCCATTCCCTACCCTCCCCCCCACCCGGGCGGAACCTGGGGTGGGTACCAGAATTCGGTGGCCCGGTTCTACAGCGACCGCCAGGCGCGCGCGATCTACGACGATCTGCTGCGCTTCATCGTGCCGCAGCTGAAGGACAGCCCGTCGGTGATCTGGGAGCTGGCCAACGAGCCCCGCGGCCTGCGCAACGTCCCCGCCTTTCACCAGTGGATCGACGAGACCGCGGGGCTGATCCGGCGGCTGGCGCCGCGCCAGCTGATCACCGTCGGAAGCGAGGGCCAGACCAGCGATCCGCGCTCCGCCGGGGTCGACGTGGCCGGCGACCATGCCAGCGACAACATCGACTTCGTGACGTTTCACATGTGGGCGCAGAACTGGGGCTGGGTGAAGTGCCAGAGCCTGGAGCAAAGCTTTCCCCGGGCGCTGGACCGGGCCCGCAAGTACATCGACGATCACGTCGCACGCGTCGCGAAGCTGGACAAGCCGCTGTTGCTGGAGGAGTTCGGCTTCCCACGCGACGCCTGCAGCTTCGATCCGAAATCGACGACCACGCTGCGTGATCGCTACTTCGACCTGGTCTACGGGCTGGTGCAATCCATGCTGCCGACCACCGCGCTGGCGGGCATCCTGCCGTGGGCCTGGGCGGGCGGTACGAAGCCCACCCACCCGGGCGCGCTCTGGAAGCCAGGAGATCCCTTCATCGGCGATCCGCCGCACGAGGAACAGGGCTGGTACAGCGTGTACGCGTCGGATTCGACCACGCAGCTGATCAAGGACTGGTCCGCCCGCATTGCGGCCACGGCCATTGCGGGCGGCACCCCGATCGCCTGATGTCGAACACCGAGGAAGAGATCCGCACGCGGGTGTTGCCCCGCTTCCCCGTGTCCGGCGACGCGCGCGTCGTGCCGTTCGGCAGCGGGCTCATCAACCAGACGTTCCAGGTGACCGACGCGCTCGGCGCGCGCTTCGTGCTGCAGAAGGTGAACCCGCTGTTTCCCGCGGCGATCCACGCCAACATCCGTGCGGTGACCACCGCGCTGGAACGCGCGGGGCTGCGAACGCCGGTCCTGGTCGCAACCATCGACGCCACCGACTGCCTCGAGTTGCCGGCGTCGGCTGCCGGCGAGCGGCCCTCGGTGTGGCGGATGCAGACCTTCGTCGACGGGATCTCGTTCGACGTTGTGGTCAGCCAGAAGCAGGCCACCGCCGCCGGCGCCTTGATCGCGCGCTTTCATGCGGCGCTGGACGGGCTGAACCACGCCTTCGTGGGGCTGCGCACGGGCGTCCATGATACGCCGCTGCATCTGCAGACCTTGCGACGCGCGCTGGTGGATCAGGTCGGCCACCCTCTGCATGAGGAGGTCGCGGCGCTCGGCCAGCGAATTCTCGCCGCGGCGGCGCAGTTGCCCGCGCTGCCCGCGGTGCCCGCGCGCGTGGGCCACGGCGATCTGAAATTCAACAACGTCCTGTTCGCGGGCCCCGACGCGCCAGCCCGCGAATCGGCGGTGTGCCTGGTCGACCTCGACACCGTCGGCCCGCAAGCGCTGGCGTTCGAGCTGGGCGACGCCTGGCGATCATGGTGCAACCGCAGCGGGGAAGACGACGTCACCGCCCAGCTGGACCTGGGCATCTTCGAAGCCTCGTTCGACGGCTACGCCACGTCGTTGGGCCGCGCGCTCACCGCCGACGAACGCCGCGCGCTGCTGCTGGGGCCCGAATGGATCAGCCTCGAGCTGGCCGCGCGCTTCGCCGCCGACGCGCTTCGCGAGAGCTACTTCGGCTGGGATCCGACCCGCTTCGCCAGCCGCGGTGCGCACAACCTGGTGCGCGCGCTCGGACAGTGGTCCTTGCACGAAGCGTTCGTGGCGACCCACCTGCAACGCGCACGCATCCTCGGCGCGTAGTTACGGTCAGGCCGACAAGCCTTCGGTCCACTCGTCGGTAAGCGGGCGCGCTTCGCGGAGGGCCGAAGGCGCGGCCACGCACCGATTGCGTCCGCCGTTCTTGGCCGCGTACAGACCGGCGTCGGCATCCTGGATCATCGCCTCGACCGTTGACTCCTTCGGCCCCATGATCGTGGCGATGCCAGAGCTGACAGTGAGCGTGATCCGGACCTCCGTCCCGTTCTTGTGGCCGACGGAGAATTCCTGGGCGGCGACGCGAGAGCGAATGCGCTCGGCGACCACGATCGCGTCGCTGCCGAGCGTCTCGGGAAGAATGACGGCGAACTCCTCCCCTCCGTACCGGGCCACCCGGTCGAATGAACGCACGCAATCCTCGATGATCCGCGCGATCTGTCGCAGCGAAGCATCCCCCGCCTGATGGCCATGGGTGTCGTTCACCACCTTGAAGTGGTCGACGTCCAGCATGATCAGCGACAGGGGTCGGCCGTGGCGATCGGCGCGCGAGGCCTCCTCGTTCAGCAGACGAAACATCTCGCGCCGGTTCCAGACGCCGGTCAAGTCGTCTCGCACCGCCAGCGCGCGAAGACTCTCCTCGCTGGCCTTGCGCGAGGTGATGTCCTGAATCTGCGCGACCAGCGATACCGCCTGCCGCTCGGAGTTCTGTAGCGCGGAAAGGGTCAACAAGGCCCACATGGGGGAACCATTCTTGTGGACGTAGCGTTTCTCGAGCTCGTAGCGCGTGACCTCACCGGCCAGGATCCGCCGGAGCGGCTCGCGATCGAGCTCCCGATCGTCGACGTGGGTGATCGACGCATGGTTCTGGGCCAGCAGCTCTTGCCGTGAATACCCCAGGGTTCGACAGAGGGCGGGGTTGACCTTCAGCCAGCGTCCGTCGAGGGACATCATCGCCATCCCGATCCCCGCGTGGTCGAAGGCGCTCCGAAAGCGAGCTTCGCTCTCGCGAAGCGTGGCCACGGCGATCTCGCTCTCGGTCAGCAGCAGCCGCTGCGCACGGAGTTGCCCGTCCAGCTCGGAACGGCGGGTAAGGGCGCGGGCCAGAATCGCCAGCAGTTCCTGATCCTCGTCGCCGAAGGCTCCCGGGAGTCGAGACGTCACGACCAGGACGCGGTTGCTCTGGCCAGCGCCTTCGAAAGGCGCCACCCCCAGCGAGCGAACGTCATGACGGTCGCAGCGCACCGGGTCGAGCCGCGGCTCACGGCGGGCGTCGGCGCACACCAGGCACTCCCCGGACGCCAGCGCCACGGCGGACAAGCTGCGCGCCAGCGGTTCCCGCCGACCCTGCAGTGAAAGCGCGGTGCCCAGGGCGGCGTTGATGACGATGTCGGCGCCATCGCGCGTCCCGATGAAGGCACCCTCCGCTCCCGTCAGCATCAGGGCGCCGGTCATGGCCAGGGTCGGGACATCCGGGCTGTCCGGCGGACAGTCCCACAGCTGTTCGAGCAGCTTCAACGCGGCTTTGGTGCGCGCCTGACGACTGGTCGTGGCCCTGCTGGAACCGTGCGGAGTCCTGACCATACCCATGATTCGTTCGCCCCTACCCCTGGGGACTGTGCTTCGACAGAACCGGAGTTTTCTTTACCTCATGTTTGTCACAAGGCTGCCGATGCCAAGGGCAGAGGGTTACCCGTGCCAGACGTCTTGATCATCGAAGACAACGAGCATGTACGACGGACGCTCGAAATGGCGTTCGTGAGAGAGGGTTACACCGTCTCCACCGCCAACGACGGCCAGCAGGCCCTGCACGATCTGGCCGCCAGCGAGTCGCCGCCCAAAATCATCATCATGGACCTCATCATGCCCGTGATGGATGGATGGAAGCTGCGGAAGTGTTTGCTGGAGAAGCCGCTCTGGGCGTCGGTTCCGGTGATCGCCTTTTCGGGGGCCGGCGTCGAGGATGCCGAGACGACGCTGCCTGGCGTCCTCTGCATCCTGAAGCCGGTCAGCATGCGGACGCTGTTCGAAAACGTGGCCCGCCTGATCGCGCAGGCGAGCGTCAAGGCCAACTGAGCCGAGGCGTCGCGTAGCGGGGACGGTCGGCGCGGTTGCGAACGTCTGCTAGCGTCCGGGCATGTTCTTGATCGAGCTCAGCTACAAGGTCGACCTGGCGAAAATCGACGCGCACATGTCCGCGCACGTGCGATACCTGAAGAAGCACTACGCCAACGGCACGTTCGTCGTCTCGGGTCGCAAGATCCCGCGCGACGGTGGCGTGATCATGGCCGTCGGCGACAGCCGCGAAACCATCGAGAGGATCGTCAGCGAGGACCCGTTTTTCAGTCACGGCCTGGCCGACTTCAGGATCATCGAATTTCGCGTCAGTCAGCGCGCCGCCGACTTGAACGCGCTGTTCGTTCAGTCGCGAACGTGAACAGGGCGGGGCGCGGCGGGCTTGGCCCCGGGGATAGTCGCGCGACGAAGGGTCGGCGGCGCCCTATACTGACGGCGTGGAGGGATACGACTTCGACGAGATCGACTTCTTCCGGCGTGTGGCCCTCTCCGGTGCTCGCGCCCTGCTCATCGGCCGTCGAGCGCTGGTGCTGCTCGGATTGCCGCTCCTGACGGCCGACTACGACTTCTGGGTACACATCGACGACGCGGCGGTCTTCAACGCCGCCCTCTACCCGATGGGTTTTGTGGCGACCCGCACCCCCGAAGAAGCGAGAACCAAAGGCCGCTACGCCCTCGAGAACGACGAGCACGTCGATGTACTGGTCGCGCGCGGGGTCCCAACCGTCGATGGCGTTCGCGTGGCGTTCGACGACCTGTGGGCACGCCGGCGAACGCTCGCGGTGACGCCCGGCGTGGAAGTTTCGATTCCTTGCATCAGCGACCTGATAGCGACGAAACGCTTCGCGGCACGTCCCAAGGATCTGGAAGACATTCGTCTCCTGGAGACCCTGAAGAGCGAGGACGAGGCCTCTTGAGCCGCGCAATTCAGCCGGCTACGGACGCCACGAGGGCCCGCCTGAAAGCCCTCGCGGATAAGCCTCTGCCCCTCGAGGAATGGCGGCGGCGCGCGGCGATTCCCCTGACGGACGACGAACGCGAGCGCACGCTCGAGTTGGTGCGCTGGTTTCGTCGCCGCTACCCAACGGCAGCGGAGCGGCTAGCGTACGCGCGGCGGGCGTACAAGCGCTGGGCGCGGCCGGCGGCGTAGACGGAGGCACAGCGGGTCGCCGCTTGGCGCCGGAGGGCGTCCGTCCGCAAGTGCCGCGCGTCGGCCTGCGCCGGTGGCGCGGCAAGACGAGCACGCCAACTTCACCGTGCACACGTTCGCGGGCTCGATTCGGTGAGCCACGGTAGAATCGCACCATGGCCCACCGGCTATCGGTAGCTGCGATCGTCGCGTTGCCGGCTTCGCTGCTGTCGTGGTGCGGGTCACCTCCTGCTTCCGCGGCTACGAGCGTTGCCACCGCGGTCATCGATTTCGCCTACGTCGGCGATCATCACGTGCTGGTCGCGAAGGCCGACGACTGGCGCGATCCCGAGCCGCCCACGGAGCGCGCGCGCGTGGGCAGCCCGACCGACAGCGCGCCACCGACTCCGCCGTCTTCCCTCCTCCACCGCCGCGCCAATGCCGTCGGCGTCGCCAGCTTCACGTGGGATCAGCCCCTGCGCGCCCACGTCCGCGTTCGCGGGCTGCCGGCCCGTGGCGACGATGCAGTGCCGGAGTTGCTGGGCGAGTCCACCGAGGGCTGGCTGGCGATGCGCCCGGTCGGGCCCGGGCGGCGGGAGGACGACGGCTGGATTGCCTTCGACATGGTCGGCAGCCACGCACTGCCCCGGATGATCGCCGAGCGTGCCGGCGAGGTTCGTTGGGTCCTCGGGAAGGCGCGCGAAGGCGCGCGAGGGCCCGCTGCCCGACCCGTCGAGCTTGGCCGGACGCGCCACCAGATCTTCGTGCTGGCAGGAGCCCCGCGGCGGGCGGCCTCGTGGCCGGTGACGGGGGCCGGGATGGAACCACCCAGCGCCGATCACAATGCCTTCACGGTCTTCCGCGTCCGTGAGGCGATCCGCATCGCGCGCGGAGTCTCGAGCGCGACGGTGGCCGCCGAACGTGCGTGGCGCTTTGCGATGCATCACTACGATCTGGCGGCGGACGCAGACCTGAACCCGTGGGCGCTGCTGCAGGACGGTGTCCACGGACAATGCATGACGACGGGGGCGTTCATCGAAGCGGTGTTCAACGTTCTGGGCTTCGAGAATGGCCGGATCGCCTACGTTTACCCGAGCCTGACGCGCCCTTCGAACCCGCGGGTGGTCGCCATCTCTCATCCGTTGATTCCGGGCGCCTTCACGGTCGAGGCGGCCGAATACGATGTGCGCGGCCAGTTCCGTACCGTCGCTGCGGCGGCGGGTTCGCGCGGGCACACGACGATGCAGGCAGCGCTCCACCGCGGAAAGCACGGCATCGAGCGCCTGAAGATGCGCGACTGGCAGGGCGAGCTGCACAACTACGCCACAGCGTTCATTGTCGAAGAGAACGGTGCCCGCGCCTACTTTGGAGGGGGCTACAGCGCGGGCCCCTACCCGTCCGCGGACGTCTTCCTTGCGGCCGCGTGCACCGCCGTGGTCTGGGCCCACGAGGAAGACGGCGCCTGGGAAACCATTTGCGACAGCGCCGACGCCGGCTACTGGTGGAACACGGGCGAGCGGTTCAAACCGTGAACGAACGAGGAATCGTTCGGAGTCGCCGCCTGCCGAGGCGAGCCCTGCGGGTCGCGCTGGTGAGCGCGTCGTTCCTCGGGGTCGCAAGCGCAGCGCGTGCCGGTGATTCGCCGTCGGAGTGCACGGCTGAGCGGGCCGCCTGGTTGGACCGCGCCGCGCGCGCCGACTTCGACGAAGCCGCCGTTCATGCCAGCATGGGGGACGGCATCGCCAACAGCTTGTTGTTCGGGATCGCCGCTTTGGTACCGGCGGTCGGATTGGAGATCGAGCGCGGCCATGCGCTGCCGGCGGCGTCGCTCGCGTGGTCGGTGTCGCGGCCGTTCGGTCCCGTCACTGCTTGCAGCACGGCCCGGTATTCGGGTGATCTCTACGAACTGAGATCGCTGCGCGCGACGATCGAGGGCGGCGTGGTGATCCGGTCACGACCCTGGGAGTACCTGCGCCCGGGCCTGCGCGCGATCTGGCACCGGACGGCCTGGCCGCTCGGCGTGGGGGCGGGGCTCGGCACGACGTTGGCGTTGATGCCGGAGCAACAGGGTGCCGCTTCAGTTAGTCCCGAGCTGCTGCTCCACTACGGGCGTTGCTGCGGGTTTGGCTACGGGCTGCTCACGCTGCGGGCCGACGTCTTCTTCCCGAGCCGCTATCCGACGACCGCAACGGCGAGCCTGGGCTTCGCCGTGTGGTGATGGGTTGCAATTCGCGCAAGTCGCGGCCAACCACGACGCCTCAGCACTTCTCCAGCACCGCGGCGCAAGCGGGCACACTCGCGACCTGGGACAGCGTCGGGCACACGGGCAGCGCGTTCACGCAGGCTTCCATCTGGGCCACCGACGCCGTGCAGTCGGTGTCGGTCGGATCGACGGAGTCCTCGATGCAGGCTGCCTGATCGGCGTAGACGAAGACGTAGACGGCCGTCGGCTGATCGCACCGACTCGGGTTCCCGTAGCTGCCGATCTTACTGACCGCCCAGTCGCACAACTGGCCCGTCTCCGTCTTGCTCAGATCAACAAGCCGCTTCGTCCCCTTGAGGCCCGACGCGCCGCTGCTGCTGCCCGTGTCGTTGCCGCCGCAGCCCGATGCCACCAACGCCAGCGTCACCACCACTCCCATGATCATTGTTCGCATGGCGGCATGATATCCCGGACCCAGAACCAACCGCGTCCGCAAAGAAACCTTTACAGGAAACCGGGGCCGCCTGGTCTGTCTCGATGTGCGACGGCGTTCGGCGGGGTTCGCCGAACGACGTCTCGCGAGAAACCAAGATCCAGGAGGCTCTCATGACCCGATTTCGATTCTCGAAGGTGGTTCGTTTCGCGCGCGGTTCGCGTTCGCGCTGGTTCACGGCGGCCGCGCTGCTGGTGGCGGTGCCCGTCACCGCCAGGACGGCGGCGGCGTTCATCGTCAACGTGGCGCCGGCCGTGGTGAAGATCCCCGCGCCAGCGTCGGTGTTGCCGGGCGCGCTGGTCGACGCCGACATTCACGCGTTCGACGAACGCCAGGACGTCCTGTTGACGGCCCCCCTGTTCGTCGACCATCAGGGGCCCACCCCCGTGAATCAGCCCAGCGATCTCAAGCCCGGATGGATCCCCGCGGGCACCTGCATTCGCAGCCACTACGTTCACCTCGATCCCAACGGCGTGGCGACCGCGACCGGCGGCATGCAGCTCGAGGGGAACATCGTGGGCGTGATCGTTCGCCCGCCGACGCTCGACGCCTCGAACTACCTGGGCGCCTTCAACACGACGTATCCGCCCAATGCGGCCGCTGGCACCTGCGTCAACGGGACCAGTCAGTGCGGCCTGGAGATCAGCCCAACGCAAGACAGCTTCGTCATCAGCAACCCGGACGTCCTGCGCATGACTCTGCAAGCAGGAAATCCGGGCGACCGCATGCGGGTGATCACCAAGAGCTGCGGCTGCGCCCCGCCCCAGGGGTAGGCGCTGATCGCCGCGATGACCTTCGCCGACGAATTGCGGGTCGCCCCGCGGTGCCCGTCGGTCGTCGGCGAAGGGTTCGTTCCGATCACACGCGGATCAGGCTGCAACTCCACGCCGGCCGAAATCGCCCAGCGTGGGGAGTGGCGCGCGGGTCGGAATAATCGCGCGGCGTGGCGTTGTGCTGGTGATGAAGTCATTGTCGCCACGCTTACTCGCCGTCTGGTCGGTCCTGACCACAGGGTTGGGATGCGGCAGTCAGTGGGCACCCGGGACCCAGCTGGATGGCGTCGACTGTGGCTCAGGTCGCTGCTTCGATGCGGTCGCGGCCGACCACTTCGTGAGCTTCAGCCCTCTCGTCGATTTGTGCGGACGGGAAATGTTGCCCCGTCACGCGACCCAGGTGGGGGCGGGCGATCACATCGTGCTGTGGGGGCGCCTGCGTGGGATGGCGCACGAGGCAACGACAAGCGAGGCGACGACAAACGAGGTGACAACGACGCCGGGGGACGAATGCATCGACGCAATCGCGGAAACGTTTGTCGCGCAGCTGGACCTGTCGGCGGACGTCGGTGTCGCCAGGGTGAAGCGGGATCCGATCGCAGAGGAACTGGGCGTCGCAGGAAGCGCCGGCCGGGTGACAGCGGAGGGGAGCTACGTGGTGTTCGCAGGTGATTCCAACCGGACCGAGATGGTCGTGCAGCTGCAGGACGGCGGCTGGCAGACCACCGTCGTCGAGGGAGCGGACGCCGCCGACGCGGCCTTCGAAGCACCCGCGGTCACCGCGCAAGCCCTTCCGCTGTCGGATGGACGAACGCTGGTGGTTCGTCCCCCCTCAGCTCAGGGCCGCAGGTTGCGGCTGGAGAGTCTGGACGGAGCCGGGCCGCGCGCGACGACGCTGTGGCCCCCTGCGCCGGATGCCGAGCACGTGGAGGTCGAGGCCGATCTACTCGGCGACGTGGCCCACCTGCGGGTCTTCCAAGGTAACGCGGCCGAGCGCATCTTGATGTTCGGCGGCGCCGGAAATCCGATCTGGTTCTCCACGACGAAAGGCGGGTTCGCCGGAGGAGCGTCCATGTCGGTTGCCCGATGGGGTGTCGCCTGGCAGGCGTCGTCGATTGTTCCGTTGCCACGGTTTCAGGGGGCACACGGCTATCCCGCCGGGACGCTGCTGGTGATCGGGGGCCTGACGAATGACGCCACGCTGGCGGACCTGACGGAGTCACAGCTCCAGCTCTTCGATCCCAAGGGAAATCGCTGGTTGTCGCCGTCGGTTCCGTTGCCCTGGCCGATGCTGCACGCGTCTCCTGTCTTGCTTCCCGATGGCAACATTGCACTCATCGGTGGGCGGTTCGCTCCCGGCGGCGGGCGGGATATCGCCGAGACCCGGGTGATCTACCTTCACCCCGACGCTGTTCCCGCCGCGGGACCCGGGGTCGACGCGCCGGCTGCCGAATCTGTCGTGCAATTCTCGATGACCGTGGGCCGCGCCCCAATGTCGCGCGCACGCGGGGTGGGGATGGCGGCCCTGCTGTTGCCGAGCGGAGGCGTCTTCATCGGTGGTGGCCAGATCTTCGACGGAGATGCGTCGACGGAGAACGCCAACTTCGAGATACTGGAGCCGCCCTATCTGACCGAGGGACGACCACGGCCGCTGATTCAACGCGCCCCTGATACTTTGACGTTCGGAAGCCGGTTCGTGGTCGAAGTCGAGCCGACCTCCACATCCAGCGAGCCCGCGACGGTCGTGCTGATGGCCTACGGCAGCGTGACGTTTGGGCGCAATGTGCCGCAGCGTCACCTCGAGCTGGTGGTGGAAAGCGTGTCGCCCGACGGTCGCCAGATGGTCGTGCAGGGGCCTGACACACCATTGGCGGCGCCGCCCGGGCGCTACCTGCTGTTTGTGGTGGATGGGGCGCGCGTGCCTTCGCGGGGCGTTCCGGTTGCGCTCGGGGGAACTGGGGGGGACGCGCCATGAGCCAGGGGCTCTCGGACGTCGAGGTCGGCGAGATCTACCGCGCCTACGGCCATCTGTTGCTGCGACGGTGTCGTCTGCGAACCCGCGATGCCGCCGCGGCCGAAGACGCGCTTCAGGAGGCGTTCGTGAAGATCATGAAGCACGGTGGGGCCTACCTGACCGCGGAGAGCCGGTTGAAGTGGCTCTATCGCGTGGTCGACAACTGTTGCTACGACGGCTTCGCGCGGCGACGCGAGGCGCCCGTGGCGCCCGACGCGCTCGAGGAGCGGGCCGCGCTGGATGCGGACTGGTCCGCGCGTATGGACGTCCAGCGTGCGTTCGGGCGCTTGCGTACTTCCGAGCGCGCGGTGGCCGTGCTGGCGTTCGTCGGCGGGCTGGACCAGGGGCAGATCGCCCACGAACTGGGTTCGTCGCGGCAAACGGTCAACAAGAAACTGGGCGCCATCCGGGAACGCTTGACGAGGTGGTTGCATGCACGGTGAACGGCATCCGACGATGTTCGAGCTGGAGGCGCACCACGTGGGCGAAGGACGGGCGTCCACCGCCCGCCACGTGTTGGTCTGCCGACCCTGTGCCGCCTACGTGCGCTCGCTCGAGGAAGAGGCCGCGACCTTTCGCGAGCGCGCCCGCCCCGGGCAGTTCGTGGCCACCATTCGCAGGCGCGCGGGGACCGCCAGAGCGCGCCACTGGTCGTTCTCCTTCCTGCTCCCCGTGGTGGGCGCGCTGGGCGTCGCGGCCGTCTGCTTCGCGTCCCTTGGTCCTGCGCTCGGTCCAACGCCAGCACCTACCGTTCCGTCCGGGCAAGCGGATGAACTGCGAGCACGGGGGGGACCCACGGACACCTCCGTCACGGTGATCCTGTCGGACGCACGTGACGGCCACCAGACTCGCCACGTCACCGACGTCGACGCTCGGCCCGGCGATCGGTTTCGCGTCGAGGTCACGGTCGCCCGGGCGACGCAGCTGGATACCGTCCTGGTCGAAGACAGCGGCGCGCGCACGTCGCTCGGGCCACGGCAAAGGTTCGTCGCGGGAACGCACCTTCTGGAGCCGACGTTCATCTTCGATGACCGGCCGTTTTCCGCGCGGGTCGTCGTCGGCCCTCCCGAAGGGATCGCGCGCGTGCTGGCCGGACAACCAGATGCTCGCGTGGGCAGCCTGCGGATCCGCGTCGCTGGTCGCGGGCCGCCTCCACCGGACCGGGAGAGCGCCGGCCCGTGACACGCGCGGCGACCATCGTCATGTGGTTCTCGATCGCGCTGCTGGTGGGAGCCGCCGGGCGCGCGCAGGCAGCCAGGCGCGTCGTCCTGGCGATCGGCAGCAACGTGGGGCTCCGGCACGAGCCGCCTCTGCACCACGCGACCGATGACGCTCGCCGCGTGGCTGCCTTGCTCACCGATATCGGGGGCGTCGCACCGGCGGCGATTCAGGTGCTGGCCGATCCAAGCGCCGCCGCGGCTCTGGCGGCTATCGCGCGCACGACGACCGGCTCGGGCGGGGACGACACCGTGTTCGTCTACTTCAGCGGGCACGGCGACGCGCAGTCGTTGCACACGGGAGGCGAATCATTGACGCTGGCCCACCTGCAAGCCGCGGTCGCGGCGCTTCCGGCACGGCTGAAGATCCTGATCGTCGACGCCTGCCGAACCGACGGTGACCATGCCAAGGGGATCGCGCGCGCCGATGCTTTCGCCGTCGAAGCGCCGACGTCGGCTCAATATCAGGGTCTGGTGACGTTGTATGGCGCCGGGCCCGGAGAGCCCGCGCAGGAATCGTCGCGGTTGGCGGGGGGCGTGTTCACGCACTACCTGTTGAGCGGCTTGCGGGGGGCAGCCGATCGCGACGGCGACGGTCGCGTGACGCTGACCGAGGTGTACGACTTCGTTTATGGGCGGACGCTGGCCCACTCGGTGGCGGGCGCGGGTCAGGCTCAGCGCCCGGAAATCGCGCTGGACCTGAAGGGACAGGGTCCGTTGGTCGTCACGCAGCTCGCATCGGCGCGCGCGCGCCTGGTGCTGCCGGCCGGGGCCGACACGCACTATCTGGTTTACGAGAGGGGCTCGGCAACGGTGATGACGGAGGCCTGGGCGCAGACCACGCGGGACCTCACGCTGGCATTGCCGGCCGGGCGGTTCGTGGTCCAACGTCATGGTGGCGACCAGCCTGGCGCCATCGAGGTGACGCTTGCCCCTGATCGCGAGGTGCATCTGCCGGATGGCGGGTTCGTCGCGCTGGGGGTCGACACCGAGCGCCTGTTTGCCCGGGGCGGTCAGGTCGACTTGCGTCGGCACGCGTTCGCGCTGACCACCGGCATGACCACCGACGGTGGGATCGTCCTGGGACCATCGCTGGGGGCTTCCCTGGCGTGGTGGCGGGACGACGTGGCCTGGACCGTGAGCGTCGGCGCGGCACGCCTTCAGGGGCGCACCCCCGCCAACGACATCGAGGACACGCAGCTCGACGCCAGCCTGGGTCGAGGGCGCCGTTGGGTGGGCCGGCACGTGACGCTGGCGGTGGCGGGCGAGCTGGCGATGCGCCTGTCACGGCAGCGTCTGGTGGATCGCCGGGTGATGGTCAGCCTGCCGGAGTGGCGTCCGTCGCCCGTAGCAGATCAGACGCTGTTCCCCGGAGCCGGCGCGAGACTGTCGCTGGGGCGCCGCATCGGAGACCGGCTGTCCCTGCTCGCCGAGGCGTCAGCGCGCGTCTTCGCGCTGCGCGAGCGCGATGGCGGCGACGACGTCGCCGTGCAAACGCGCTGGCGCGCCCGTCCCGACCTGAGTTTGCGCGTCGGTCTCGCGATGGGGTTCTGAGCACCGCTTCCCTAGGGCCTCGCGCCGGAGGGTGCGCGTTGACCACTCTGCTTGCTCAGCGACCGAGCGCGTGCTCACACGCCCCGGGCGCGCGCCGGCGGCGGTGATTTCTTCGGCCCGGTGCGGTCCCCGGTCGAGGCGCCGCCGGCCGGGCGCGCCGGCACGAACTTCGCCGGTCGGGTGTCGAGCGCCGCCTGCACCTCGGCCCGCGAAGGCCGTGGCTCATCGCCCGGTGACGCCGCCGGCGGGGTGGGAGGCAGCCGGTCCAGCAACACCTGCGCATAGGGAACGGGCCCCCCGTCCGCGGCCTGTTGGAACAGCCCCAACCGCGCCGCGCGCAGCGCCGCCTCCCGCCAGGCCAGCTGTCCGGCTACACCACTCGCGGCGCCCGCAACGACGCCCTTCTCGAAGGCGATGAGCTCCGTCTCCCATCCCTTCCACCGCTCCGCTTCCTGGAACTCGAAGACATCGCGCGTGGCGCCCAGCGCGCCGGCGTAGCGAGCGGCCCATTCGATGCGCGGCGGCTCCAGCTCCTGGCGCCGTCTGGGATCGGTCACGGCCGCCAGCGCCGGAGGCCAGTCGTTGCCGCTCTCGGCCTGCTTGTCCAGATAGAAGCGGGCCCGGCTATAGGTCGCGTCGTTCAGTTGAAAGATCGAGAGCATCACCGGCGTGCCCGTCAAACCCTGGATGTCGGAGATCTCGCGGCTGAACCGATTCCACGCCTCGACCACCGCCGCCGCGGCGCCGTTCCGCCGCTTCCGCGCCGCGACCAGCTCCGCCGCCGCGACGGTCGCCCGCCGCGCCACCGCCGTCACCGCCACCTGCGCTTCCACCATCTGCAGGTACTGCTCGCCGGTGGTCGTCCGCACGCGGCGAACGGCGTCCGCCAGCGCGATGGCGTGGGCCAGCGGAAAATCAGGACGATCGGGCTCGATGCGGGTGAGGACGCCGCGCAGGAACGACAGCGTCTCGCTGTCGCGGCCCAGCGGGGTGTTGGCGCGGAAGTAGGGCGTGGTCAGAAAGTCCTGAATCAGGCTGCGACCCAGCGGTGCCAGGGCAAAGCCCTCCGGGCTGACCCGAAAGGCCCGCGCGCACAGCGACGCCGCCTCGTGTTCGTCGCGGCGAAAGCTGCCGACCTGCCACAACACGAACGCCTTCACCACCAGCAGGTCGGCGTCCGGCTGGTCGCCCTTCAGGCGTTCGACGTTTTGCACGCGCTCCACGATCGAGGCCACCCCCGACTCGGACGACAGCAGCGCCGCCCGCGAGAACACGTCGCGAATCAACTCGGCCTTGGCGGCCTCGGCGCGGTAGACCCGCGCGTCGTCGGGCAGCAGGAGTTCCAGCTGCGACGCGTGGAACTTGACCCGCGAGAACTCGAACAGGGCCATGCTCTCGCGCAGCTCCTTCTTGTGGCGCTCGACGAGCTCGGTGGCCTTCCCGGCCGCGCCCAGGGGCAACTGCTGATACAGCAAAAACAGCACCCCCACCGCCAGGCCCGCCCCCAGCAACGGCGGCAGCAGTGTGCCCACCACGGACGCCACCAGCCGCCAGCGATGCCCGGGGGTCTCCGGGGCGCCCGCCTTCGCCACCAGGTCCCCCCACCGGCGCCACAGCATCACCAGCACGAAGACCACGAACACCACCAGACCCACCAGCACCGCGACGCGGATCAGCGTCTGCTCCATCGCCAGGCGCTGTTTGGTCGCGATCACGTCGACGTTGCCCAGTCGGCGCCCGACCGTCTCGTCCAGCTGCTCGATCCGCTGGGCCAAGATCTCGTCCGCCTGCGACAGCGCTCCCCGCAGCGTCAGCCCGATGTCGCGGGTGCGATCGCGCAGGATCGCGTCGACCTTGTCCAGATCCTCTTTCAAACGGCGGTCGATGTCCGTCACCACGCCGTGTTCACCGGCCACCACCTGCGCGATACGCTTCTCGAGGACGTTGTCCACCTGCCCGATGCGGCTCGCCAGCGCGTCATCGGTGCGCGCAACCACCTGCATCGCAACGCCACCAACCTGAGCGATCCGCTTGCCCGCCCGGTCGTCGACGTCCGCCACCCGGGTTCCCAGGCGCTGGTCCACATCTGCGACCAGCTTGTGGCCGGCGGCGAACGTGTCGTCGATGGTCGCGGCCAGGGCCGGCTGGATCGCTTCGATGGCGCCCGCGCCCAGGTTGCGGCCGGCGGACTTCAAGGGGTTCCAGGCGTGGCAAACGCCAGGGTCCATCGCCACCGCCACGCTCCACGCCGCCGCCGCGCTGGCTGCCATCAGCATCAGGCGCGCCGGTCGCGGCCGTCCCATCAGTTGCACGACCGCGCCTCCAGCTGCGCCACGTAGTCTTTGGCCGGCGGCAACGTCGCGTCGTCGAACCCGCACCGAATCGCGTCCGCCATCGTCATGCCCGCCGCCTTGTGCGCCTGGACCGCCGCCGCTGCCCAGGACAGGCAGGCGAGCTCCGCTTCCCAGCCCGCGCGCGCGGCGTCCTGCCGCTTGCCGGCGTCCTCGGCGCCGGCAAGCGGCTCCCACCGCTTGTGCGGATCGGGATCGCCCGCCTGCATCGCTTGCAGAAAGAACTGGTGATACGCCAGATCGCTTTCCAGCCGAACCGCCTCGGGCGGCGGCGTGCAGCGCTTGCCGCGGCACAGGCAAGAGAACAACCGGTGCGCGCGCACCACCTGCCCCTTCTTGATCTCGTCCGCCGTAGCCGGCCCGCGGTAGTTCACCGTCGCCTTCAGGCGGTCGACCAGGGGCAGGTTTCGCTCCAGCACCTGACAATCGGGGCGCGGCCCGACGCGCGTCTCGGAGGGAAGCCCCGGACCGTTGTCCGCTTCGAACAGGGGACGGCACTCCGGAGCCTCGGCCAGCGTCCCCATCACCTGCTGGCACTGCAGCGCGGGCAACGCCGGCTCGTCACCGCAGGTGCGACCCTCGCGGGCCACGGCGGGGAGCGTGCGCAACCGCAACGACGCGACGTCGTGATCGTCGGCGCCAATCGTCACCAGCGACGCCTCCTGGGGCGGATCGATGGTCGAGCCGACGACGATCTCGCGCAGGAACCGTCCCCCCATGCAGTGATACTTCGCCTGGGCCAGGTGGGTGTGGGCCGTGATCAGCGCCAGCACGCGCGGGGCCGGCAACCCCTGCAGGGCCGCCAGATCATCGGCCGCCGCTTGCTTTTCGTCGACGACGCCGTTGGTTTGCCGATCCAGGTTGCGCACGAACGCACTCAATCGCTTCTGCGTGTCCGGCGTCGTCTCGTCGAACGGATGATGGGCGAACAGCACGTAGACAGGATCCTGGTAATCGGGCTTGGTCCGGAGGTTCCCGATCATCACCGCCACCGTCTTCAACTGCGCGTCAGACACGGTGCCGAACAGCCCGGCGATTCCGAAGTCGAACGACCGTTCGTCCGAGGTATCCAGGAACACGCCGACCACGCCGCGCGGCTTCCCGCGGTGGTGGATCGTCCCGAGGGGGCTGACGGTGACAAGCGCGCTTCCCTTGGCCGAGACGGCGCCGGACAGCACGCCCGTGATGGGCACCGGCCTCATCACCGCGTCCTTGATCAGCCGCGGTCCCACGGCAGCGCTCAGCATCCCGTCGGAGTCCCCCTTCTCCAACCGCCGCTTGCAGGCAGAGTCCCAGAATGGACTCCAGAAGAAGTTTCCCGTGAAGCTCCTGTCGTGGTTGCCCGGCGCTACCCCCGCCAGCTGGCCGTCGCCAAAGCGTCCCAGCATGTCCGTCGCCCGCGTCATCTCCCCTTCGCAGGAAAGATCGGCGAAGTCACCGAGGTGCAACCACTTCAGACCAGGGACAATGGCGCCGAGCTGTCGGTAGACGTTTCCGAACCGCTGCCAGGTCGCCACCGACAGCAGGTCCAGCTCGACGGGGCGGATCGCCACCGGCACGAACACGTCCGCCAGCTCGATCTGACCGGGAAACCGATTCCCCTGCAGCTCGTGAAGCTGCGTGTCCGACACGATGAACAACGACACCTCGGGCCGGGCGGGGCCACCCATTTCGCGCAGGCAGGCTCGCCCATCACCGCCGCTGGCGGGGTTGATCTGCCGATCGGCGACCTCGTCGTAGGCGCGACGTTGATGCCAGGCCAGGCCCATGGTCACTGCCGCCAGCACCAGGATCAGAATCGGCCCCAGCGAGACGTCCAGCCGCGCCCACTTCACCTGCACCTCGCGGAACTCCGCGCGCTGATCCAGCGTGCCGCGCTGCTGGGTGCGCTCCTCGTGGGCGACCTTGCGGCCGCGCCACCACGACCGGAGCAAACGCGGCGCCAGGCCGCCGATGACGATGGCGGCGACCACGGGAAGGAGCTTGGCAGCCTGGTGGGGGGCCCGCAGCACCAGCAGCACCAGGCCGACAAACGTCGCCGCGTAAATGAACGGGCGCCGGCGCCAGTGCAGGCTGCCGCGCGTTTTGTCCGAGTCGCCCGCCCACCCCCAGCGTCCGAGCCCATTGATGATCGGCGGGCCCAGCAGACACACGGCGACCGCAAAGGGAAGCTGGAGCGCCAGCCGGGGCCACACCACCATCGACAACGCCAGCCACACCATCAGCGCCTCGAGGTGGCCGAGCTGACGGTTGAGGAAGGTCACCCAGTGCAACACCTTCCACAGGATCGGGTACCGCTCGCGCGAGCGAAAGGGAAGGAACCATGCCACTGCGAACACCAGGTTGATGATGAAGATGAGCCGCCAGTACGACGCCGCCAGCGACACCCCGATCAGCGCCGCGTAGTCCAACCCCCAGGCCAGCTGCTCGCCGATGCCGGCGCTGCTCCAGAATCCGCCGACGACGGCGGCGGCGATCACCAGCAACCAGCGCACCCACCACGGCAACAACCAGGCGACCACACTGGGGGAGCGGTCATTGCGATCGGACGGATCCGGCCCGAGCACCAGCGCGCGGGCGATCCAGTCGGCCAACGCGACGACAGCTGACCGCTGCCGTTCAGGTGGAAGCGGAGTTCCCACCGGCGGCGTTTGTCGATCGGGAGGCGTAGGCGGCGTGGGTTCCGACATCGACGGTCTCGCGCGCGTCCGATATTATCGGCGGGCCGCTGGCCTGAAAAGACAATTGCAACTGGTCACAAGCGGCCAGGCTGGCGCGGAGGGGGATGGCGCTACCATGGACCATCACGGGGAGGACAATCGATGACCACAACATCGGATAGGGCCATGCTCGCGTCGTGGCTGGGGAAGAAGCCGGCCCTGGCGTACACCGATCCCGACGGCTACCAATACGACGAGACGGACGAGTGGTGGAAGGTGGCATGTGAGCCGCTTCCCTGTTTCGAGGCGCTCGCCTGGCCGGGATACGGCACCGCCATCATCGAGGACGTCATCGACGGAAAGCCGGTCGTCATTCAACTCTGGAAGGGCTGGTGCCAGCGCTTCTTCGGCTCGGGACATTTTCCCGGTGGCATCGGTGCCGAGGTGGGTGTCTACGAGCGCATCGCCGGCCGCACCCTGCCCTCGTCGCTGTCGTTCCTCGAGCCCGCCGCTGCGACGTTCTTCACCACGGCCGTGACAGCGCTCGACGAATCCAAACTATGGTGGCCGGCAACCAAGGTCGTCACCGACATCGAGTGGGAACTGATCAATCCCATCACCAAGAAGGTGTTCTTCAAAGCGCCTTTGCAGAGAACCTACTGGCGCAACAAATGGATGAACCCCCACCACTACCTCAGCTACCAACGCAAATACGAGAAGCGCTGGAACTGGCTGCCGCGGTGGTTCCCCTTCAACTCGCGCACGCCAGCGCTCCCGATCGACTACCAACTCCGCTACACGATCAACGGCAAGACCTACCCGGTCTGGTGAAGGGCAGACGTCGTCGACCACACGAGCGCTGTCCCTTTTCCCCGCGCCACTCGAGGCCGATCAGGCTTATCTCGTCGGGGATTCATCGAGCCGAGCGCCGGGACAACGATCACTGCGTCGCGCACGGCAAGGCGCCACCGCAATACAACCATTGGCTGCCGTCCGGATAGTACAACCCGACCTGGGGGCCGAATCTCTGCGCCCGGGCGACGTTGACGCCGTTCTCGGTGATCGTGCCGTCGGAGGCCAGCAGCTTGTGCCCGGGCAGACCCGAGAGATAACAACCGCCGTCTTCAGAAACCAAGGTGACGTAGGTGTAAGGGGTGCCGGAGGCTCCGCCGCAGGCCCAGTTGATCCCGCAGGGACCGCACGAAAACATCGCGTCCACCGAGCCACCGTCGGTCACCGCCCCGTCGCGACCGGCTGCCCCACCGCTCACGTTGCCGCCGCCGGCTGTCCCTCCTGGTCCGCCCTTGCCGCCCGCGCCGATTCCACCTGCGGCCGGTGAATCACCGACGCTGGCGTCGGCAGGAACATCCGGCCCGGGCGCGTCGTCGACATGACCATCGGCTCCCCCCCTTGCCGCGGCATCCGCCGGCGTCCCACCACTCGCGCCGCCGGTCGCTCCCGCTTCGGCCGGCGCCATGGCGGTTCCGCGGTCGCACGCGAGCGGGACCGCCAATCCGAAGAAGGAGATTCCGCCCAGCAGGATGAAGAAGCCGGGGCCACGGAGACGAACGTTTCCAGTGGTCATTTGGAATTGATGGTATGCCTTCGCGTCACAACTTGCAGCAGCGAGGCGTTTTCAATTTCCGCTGGCTCCTTCCTACCGCCGTCGTCGGTCGGCTCGAAAAGGCTTGGCGCGCGTGCCAAGGTATCGCGCATGGCGCAGCAGAAAGTGATCGTGGGCATCAGCGGAACGAATCGGCCGGACAACTTCACGTCGCGCGCACTCGAAGTCACCCTCGACGAGATCCGGAAGACAGACCCCGATGCGCGCGTCGAGGTGGTCGACGGACGTCAGCTGCAGCTCGCCTTCCCCGGCTCTCCTCCGACGGCAGATGCGCGCAAGCTACAGACGCTCCTGCGCGAGGCCGCCGGCGTCGTGCTGGCCACTCCGGAGTACCACGGCACGTTCGCGGCGTTCACCAAGCTGATCATCGAGAACCTGGGCCACCCATCGGCGCTGCGGGAGAAGCCGGTCGCCCTGCTGGGCGTCGCAGCCGGGCGGATCGGCGCCATCAAATCGGTCGAGCAGCTTCGCGGCGTCCTGGCACACATCGGCGCGCTGGTCGTTCCCGGCAGCGTCTCCGTCGCCGGCATCCAGGCCGCATTCGATCGAAACACGGGCGCGGTCACCGATGCGAGCACCGAAGAAGCGCTGCGCGGCCTGGCCCGCACGCTCGTCACCTTCATGAAGGACTACGTCTGTCCCCGTTACATCCTCGAGTCACAGGTCCGCGACGAAGCGCCCACCAGACCGCTGGTCATGCCGGTCTGAGCGGGGTCGTACCTCGCTAGAACCCCATCGTCATGATCTGTGTCGTCACGGTTCCCACTTCGGCCGTGGTACCGAGGGTGAACGCAACCCCGGCACCCGAGCGGAATTTGCGGTTCGCAGCGTCACCCCCTGTCGCCGAATGGAGGTCAGGGCGTGAGAGCGAAGCAGTAGATCCCGCCGTAGCCGCCGCCCGAGCCGACCGTCGGATCGCTCGCGTTGGGACCGCCGCTCTCGACGAGGTTGATGCCGGGGGCGCAGCCGGCTTCGTTCAGGACCGACATCCAGCTCTGAGTACCGCGCGGCCAGGAGTGCCCGCAGCGCGGGGTTCCATCGCCGGGCACCGCGCTGGCCCAGTCGTGGCAGGTGTACTTCCAGTCACTACTGAATAGCGTCCCCGTCGTGCCAGTGCCGGTCAGGATGTCGTGGTTGTCCACCTGGCCGGTGCCGTCGGGATTGTGGTTCGGGATGCCCAACTCGTTGGGGAAGTCGTTGACGATGGCGGCATCGGCGCCCTGTGGTCGGGTCATCGCCAGGCCCGCCTTGGTCATCGAGAAGAGGCGTCCCATGCGGTCATACCAAGGGCCCTCGCCGATCCGGTCGATGGCGTTCACGGGGCCGTCGTTGGTGCCGCCCTTGGTCGTACTGAGAAAGGCGCGCCAGGTCTTCTGCCCCGCGCCGGCCATGGCGCTCTCGGCGATCTCCTTGCAGATCTTGTCGGCGCCGGCCAGACCGGTGGCCTCGCCGTAGCGGAGATCGCCGCCGAACCCTTGCGCGTTTTTCGACAGGCGCTTCATCGCGTCGACGCTCGTCACGAAGAAGCTGAAGCGACCCGTCGAGCCACCGGCGCCGCCCGAGCCGGTGGCACCGCCCGTGGCCGTCGTCCCCCCGCGTCCCCCGGTGGCGGCGCCACCCGCGCCTCTGCCACCGGTACCGTTGGTGCCGCGTCCGCCTGCGGCCGAGCCACCGGTGCCGGCGCCGCCCGTCCCGACCGCCCCGCCCGTTTCCACGGCGCCGCCCGTCCCGACGGCCCCGCCCGTTCCCGCGACGCCGCCCGACGAGCCGCCGGAAGAACCGATGGTCCCTCCGGTTGACCCGACAGCGCCACCCGACGAGCCGACCGCACCACCCGAGGAACCAACGGAGCCACCGGACGCGCCAATTGCGCCGCCGGTGCCGCCGGTTTCGCCCTCTCCGGACGTGCATCCGGCCACCCCACCCGCTGCACACAGGGCGACGAACGCAAGACAGAACCGCGACACGATGCTCGATGAGGGACGTACGGCTGGCATGAAGACTCCGGGGGGAAGTAGTTTGACTGCGACCATTGGTGACCGCCCCCGGCGCGCCTCTTCAAAAAAGTCACCTGCGCGACAAGAAACTGCATCCGACCTGTTGCTCGAGGCGGCAACGTGGGGCCTGGCCCGCACGCTCGTCACCTTCATGAAGGGCTACGTCTGTCCCCGTGGTCTGAGTGGCGTTCGCCATTGGGATCGTGGAGGCGCCGCGGAGGAAGAGTCGCCGTTCGGCAAGACAGGGAACGGTTCGCGTGCGACAGTCGCCGCGTCATGACCGCTGCCATCAACGCCGGGTGGCACAAGCGCCACCCGATGCCGAAGCGCCCGACCATGGGGGAACGTATCGCCTGGCACGTCGAGCACCAGAAGCGGTGCGCCTGCCGGCCGATCCCGCTGGCGCTGCAGGAGCAGACGCCGACGGGCGCGACCGGGAAGAGCTCGCTGCGGAGGTTGCTATCGGGGGGGGACCGTCGATCCATCGCTCATTCAAGGCGCGCCCGTGCGCTGGTGGAGGCCTATCCGAGCTACGTCGGTGAGCTCGCCAACCTCGCCGAGGACGGCGACAGGCTCGTATCGATGCGTGCGATGGATCTCCTCGAGAAGCTCGCCCACGCGCATGCCGCGTGGGTCCAACCCCACAAGCGCCTCTTCATCGGTCCGCTGGCGGATAGCGACAGCTGGGAGATCCGGCTGCAGGTCGTGCGCGCGCTGCCGCTCCTCTCGTGGACGGCGCGTGAACGAAACCGCGTCGTGCGGATCCTGTGTCGCGACATCGAGCATCCGCAGAAGTTCGTGCGAGCCTGGGCGCTCGATAGCCTTGCAACCTTCGCGCTCGAAGATCGAACGTTGATGCCGATCGTCGCGCGAGCCATCGATCACTTCGAGTGTTCGGGGAGCAAGGCGCTGCAGACGCGCGCGCGCCACGTCCGGGAACGCATTGGCAATGCCGGATGAGTCGATCCCCTGGTCGCTCACGGACGAGGCAGGAGCGTATCCCACCCCCTGTCGATCGTCCCCGGCGGTAGCCCATGCGCGAGCCACCGAGCGATTCGAATCGGTGGACGAGCAGCCGATCGTGGCCTATCTCCCAGGCATGACGGCACTGGCATCGGAGCTTTCGGCATTGGTCGCGGGTCCTGTCTTCGAGCCTGGGCAACCGGGGTTTGATCAGGAGGTGGCCGGGTTCAACGCCGCGGTCGTGCACCGGCCGCAGGTGGTGGTGGGCGCTTCCTCGACGGCGGACGTGGTGGAGGCGGTGCGCTTCGCGCGAGCGCGGGGATGGCGCGTGGCGGTTCACAGCACGGGGCACGGCGCGCCCGTGCCTGTCGAGGCCGGACTGCTGGTGACAACGCGGCGGCTGGATCAGGTGCGGGTCGACCCGGGGGCGCAGGAGGCGACGGCCGGCGCGGGCGTGCGCGGAGGTGCGGTTGTGGCAGCGGCGGCGCCCCACGGGCTGGCGCCGATCACCGGGTCGTCGCCCTCCGTGGGAGTCGTCGGCTTCCTGCTCGGCGGGGGCATCGGACCGCTCGCGCGGAGCCACGGCTTTGCCTCGGACTACCTGACCGGCGCCACCCTGGTGACGGGCACGGGCGACGTGGTGGTGGCCAGCGCCGATCAACAGACTGAGCTCCTGTGGGCGCTGCGCGGAGGCAAGCCCCGCTTTGGCGTCGTGACCGAGGTGCGGCTGCGGTTGGTCCCACTGCCCGCCCTCTATGCCGGTTCGCTGTTCTTCGACGAGGCGCACATCGAACCGGCCCTGCGCGGCTGGATTGACTGGGCCGCGCAGGCGTCCCCGCAGGTCACGACCAGCGTCGCCATCGTGCGTTTCCCGGCTTTCGAAAGCGTGCCGGCCCCCTTGCGGGGTCGCCGGTTGCTCACGCTGAGATTTGCTTATCCGGGCGACGCGACCGAAGGCGCGCTCCGGGCGGCGCCGCTGCGCGCGCTGGCGCCGGTCCATCTCGACGCGCTGAGCGCGCTGCCGATTGCCGACGTGGCGCGGATCTTCAACGACCCGCCCGGCCCGGTGCCGGCCTGGGCCAGCGGCGGGACGCTCGCGCAGGTGGACCAGGATTTCGCGTCGACGGTGCTGCGCCACGTGGGTGCCGGCACGGACGCCCCTTTTCTGGCCTTCGAGGTCCGGCATCTCGGCGAAGCCACGACGCGCGATGTTCCGGGCGGCTCGGCGGTAGGGGGCCGGGGCGCGCGCTTTCTCTTCGGCGTCGTCGGCACCAACCCGGCATTCTTCGCCACCGTCCTGCCCGACGCCGAGGCCCGCCTGGTGGGTGAGCTGGCGCGCTGGTTGTCGCCCGAAGCCAACGGCAACTTCGCGCCCCACCCCAATGTGCGGCGTGCGGTCACCGCCGGCGTGCCTCCCTCGGTCGACGCCAGGCTGGGTGAGCTCCTTCGCCGGCACGACCCCGACGGACTGTTCGTTTAAGGGCGACGAACCGCCGTGCAGGCGTTCACCGACCGCCCTGCCCGGTACCGGCCATGGCGGTGTTTTGTAAACGCCGCGGCTAGGCCTCGGACGGCATCTGGTCCAGAATGGCCGCGCATCATGGGGAGAGTTCGGTTCAACACCACCAACGTCGTCGGCGCGCTCTGGATCGGGATCATCGCGTTCGGTGGTGGTTCGGCGTTCGCGAACGACGCCGCAGACGAAGCGGAGAAGCTGGTCCGTCACGGAATCGAGCTACGCCGGCACCGCGACGACGAGGCCGCCGCCCGTGATTTTCAGCAAGCGTACAAGCTCTATGCGTCGCCCCGCACGGCCGCCCAGCTGGGCCTCGCGAAGCAGGCCCTCGGTTTGTGGGAAGAGGCCGAGCATTACGTGGCCGAAGCCCTGCGCACGGGAGCGTCGGATTCCTGGGTGTCCAAGCACCGGGGTGTTCTCGACGAGGCGCTGGGAACCATCCAGAAGCACCTGGGGCGTATCGAGGTGATCGGGGATCCGGAGGGCGCCGAGGTGGCGATGAACGGACGCCGCGTGGGCAAGCTGCCGCTGGCCGAGCCCGTGCGGGTGAGCGAGGGCAGCGTCGACATCGACGTCCGCGCGGCCGGCTACGCATCCGCGCAGCGAACGATCACCCTCGTGGGCGGTCAATATCAGCGCGTGGTGTTCCACCTCACGAAGGTCGGGACCGCCACGGCGGAGGTGGCCAAGGTCGCGCCCAGAAGAACGGAGCCGACCACAGACAGTGTTGCTTCGGACCGGGCCGTCGACGCCCCGGGGCAACCGAGGCCGGCGGCGATCGCGGCCGAACGCGCGGGCCGCGGGACCGATGGCGGGCCTTCCACGCAGCGGATCTTCCTCAAATGGACGGCCGCTGGGCTGGCGCTGGGTGGTCTGGTCACTGGGGTGGTCGGCACCGCCCTGCACAGCAGCAACGTCGACAAGTTCAACGGACGTTGCTGGAACGATGGCGGACGCGGCGTGCTGAGCGACGGAACCCCTGATACGGAGTGCCAGGCTTTGTTGCAGACCTTTCGGGGCGATCGAACCGTGGCGATCGTCGGCTTTGCGGTTGCGGGAGCGCTGACCGGCGCCTGGTTGGCGCTCGTGTTGACCGAACCGTCCGGCTCGACAGGCACCCGCGAGCAGGCGGCCCACCGACCCTTCTGCGGTCCCAATGTCACCGGACTGGGCCTGTCGTGCGCCGCGCGTTTTTGATCGGAGTGGGAGCATGACGCTGTCGCGATTGAACTACGCCCTCTTGTTCGCAATCGTGCTGGCCTGGGCGTGCTCTGACGGCCGACCTTTCATTCGCCCCGACGGCGGTCAGGGCGGCACCCCCGGCGCGGCGGGCCAGTCCGCGACCGGCGGCGCAACGCCCCCTGGCGGGACGGGCGGCATACTCGCGGGAACGGGCGGCAGTGGCTCGGGCGGCAGCGGCTCGGGCGGCGCGACCGCGGGAAGCGGGGGCAGCGCGGGCAGCGGAGGCCTCCCCGCCACGGGCGGCGCGACAGCGGGCTCGGGAGGCAGTGCCGGCGCCGGCGGCCGCGTCACCGCGAGCGGGGGCACCGTCGGCAGCGGCGGGCGCGCCGGCGCCGGAGGCGTCCCGGTGGGAACCGGCGGCGGCTCCGGTGGAATGCCCGCGTCGGGCGGAGTCACCGCGGCCAGCGGCGGCCGTCCGGCTTCCGGCGGCTCCTCGGGCGCGGGCGGGGGGCCACCGGGCAGCGGCGGGGCGCCACCGGGCAGCGGCGGGGCAACGGTCATGCGCCCCAATGGCCCGTGCGATCTCTACGCGACGGCTGGCACGCCGTGCGCCGCCGCGTACAGCACGATCCGGGGCCTCAAGAAGGGGTACGTGGGCCCCCTCTATCAGGTCAGGAACATGAGCTCTGCCATGAACACGGGCGCGGGCGGCGGCACCATGGACATCTTCATGGCGGCCGATGGCTTCGCCAACACGGCCCCCCAGGACACCTTCTGTGCCGGAACGACTTGCACCGTCTCGATACTTTACGACCACTCTGGGAACATGAACCACCTCAAGGTGGCGCCCAAAGGATCCACGAACGGTGGGATGTACTCGGGCATGGATGACTTCGAGTCGAGTGCGACGAAGGGCATGCTGACGGTCGGCGGTCACAGGGTCTACGCGCTGTACATGGCCGCGCGCGAGGGGTACCGGTTGACCGCGAAAGGCGTGGGGATGCCGCTCGGCAATACCTCGCAGGGCATCTACATGCTCGCGGACGGAACCCACGCGGGCATGGCGTGTTGCTGGGATTTTGGCAATGTCTCGACGGATCCGCTGGTGTACGGGATCTCGACCGCGTTGGTCCTGGGAAAGGGCTATTGGGGAACGGGCGTGGCCCCTGCGCCCTGGTTCTTGGCCGACTTCGAGGCTGGCCTATGGGCCGGGGGCACGACCGCCATGGGGGTCGAACAGAACATGAACAACATCTCGATGGCGGTTCCCTTCGCGCTCGGCATGCTCAAGACCAGCCCGGGTCAGTACGCGCTCCGGATGGCTGACGTGAAGACCGCCACGGCGCTGACGACCGCCTACGACGGTGCTTCACCCAAGACCTGGAACAACGCGGGAGGGATCGTCCTCGGCGTGACGAGCGACAACTCCAACAATTCGTGGGGAACCTTCTACGAAGGCGCCATCATCAATGGCCTGCCATCCAACGCGACCGACATGGCCGTCATGAGCAACATTCAGGCGGTCGGGTACTGACCTCGACCGGTCGGACGCCGGCCCGTGATGCCAGCCTCGGCCGCGCGGCGCGCCTCGTGATCGTCCTGCTCACTTCGGCCGCGGATGCAGGGAGACCAGTTACAAGATCACCCGGATGCACCCACGGCTGCAGAAGCTCCCCGGGGTGTCGATCAGGGAGCCGGTGTCGCATTGCTCCCCGAAGGCTTGATCGACCTTCCCGTCACCGCAGAACGGTGCAAGGCGGCACGCGCGCGTGCAGCCGGGTCCGTAAATCGTCCCGTTGCCGGACCCCAGATCGCATTCTTCGAACGGCATGTCGATCTGGCCATCGCCACAATGGGCGCCAATGAGACAGGCGTTCGTACAGCCGTCGTATCCGCTGTCAAGCCCAGCGCCACCTGGGTCGCACTCCTCCGCTCCGCTGACCAGGCCGTCGCCACAAAAGGCGGTTCCCGATTCGACGAGGCAGGTGCTGGAACAGCCGTCGCCGGCCAGGACGTTGCCGTCGTCGCAGGTCTCTCCGCCTTCGATCACCAGGTCGCCGCAGATCGGCACGCAACGCCGTCCGGGCACGCGACAGCGCCAACCTGGTTCCACGGTCGAACAGTCGGCGGCGCACCCATCGCCGCCCACGGCGTTGCCGTCGTCGCAGGTCTCGGCCATGACTTGCACGCCGTCGCCACACGCGGCGGGCCGGGCGTCGCAGAAGTTGCTGGAGGTGGGCGTAGGACACCGGACTTGCTCCAGCATGCAATCGGCCGAACAGCCGTCATTCGACACCACGTTGCCGTCGTCGCATTCTTCGGCGCCGTATCTCAACACGCCGTCGCCACAGACGGCCGGTCGAGCCTCGATGAGTTCAAAGTCGATCCTGAGGACATCGACCACGCTTGCATCGGATACGTCTCCGTCGGGCACCGCTCCGTCACCGGAGGTGCACGGCCCCGAGCACTCCGTGGGGGTCTTGGCGCAGGCCCCAAGTCCAGCAGCCATGATCGCCAGGACCACCCAGGCTGCCCATGTCGTCAAGCGCTGGATGTTCAAAGTGTCGTTCACCTGCCCCGCGCACGCAACCTCTGAATTGTCGTACCGCGAGAAGAACCAAGAGTTCGTGACTACGGGAACGACTGAAACAGATCTGACAGATTCGTCGCGTTGACGGCATCGCCCAGGAAGGGCCCGACGCCCAGGAGCTCCTGAATCGTTCTCAGTGTCGAGCTGTGGGTGAAGGGGAGCGGACTCACGTATCCGCCCTTGACCCGCTTCGCGAGGACGATCATGCCGATGGGACCGTCGGAGTTCGCCTCGCCTTCGTCCCAGGTGATGAACAACGTCGCGCCATCCTGGAAAGCTTTCGAGGCCAGGATGGGAGGCACCGCCTGGGCCAGCCAGTCATCCCCCTGCCGGACCGGGTCCTGCTGGGGATCACAAGCATCGTGCGTGTCGTCGCACAAATTGGGCGTGATGAACGCGTAGGAGGGGACGGTGTCGTTCATCAGATCGACCGCCAATTCCTGGTACGGGCGATTGTGGGCAATGCAGTAAGGGTCGTTCACGTCGCCGTTGCCCGTCACGTCGTCGAAGAAAACCATCGGGTTGTGCTTGGGATCGTATTTGTCGTGGGCAGTCAAAGGGCAGGTCGACCCATCGATGTCTTCCTGATACGACTTCCACGACAGCTTGGCAGCGCGCAGCTGTGTCACCAGATGCTGGGTGCTGGCTTGGTGATTGACGGCGGGTGGGTTGTCGTCGACCACGCTGAAGTTGGTCCCCGCCTCGAGCCACAAGTAGTTCGGCTCGCTGGGATGCAGGCCCGGAGGGGTCAAATACTGCGCCGTTGACGCCGCCAGAGGCAGCAGGCCATTGGTGAAGGGCGCCCGCGGGCTGTCCTTGATGTCGAACCAGTTGTGATTCTCCATCAGGATGATGAACACGCGAGACGTTGACGTCATTGTGGAAGAACCCGCGCCTTCCGGGAAATCGGCGGCCGGCTTTTCGCGCCCGCATCCGACGAGGGTCAGTCCAAACGCCCAGACCAACAGTTGCGTCTTCATACCCACGGTCAGTATCGCGGCCCGAGGAAGTGGGTCACGCCTCGCTGACCTTCACGGAGCCGGTGACCCGTTCTGGCGCCCGGCACAACGGGTAGATCTGCGACGACGCTGCGGGGCGCTCCGCTCCTGCGTCGGACCAGGAGGGGTTTCCGATGAACTTGCCCGAATCGCTGAAAACCACTGCGTGGCCATCGACGCTCGTGACCTTGCTCGCGCTGTCCGGCGCGACTGGGTGCGCTGGGCCCGAGGACGACCAAGAAGCCGAAGGGGTTCCGGTCACCCCCGGCGGAGCAACCCGGGGTCTTCCCGAGGCCATCGGCGCCCTGGGGGTGATCGCCGACGTCAACGGACGAGGCGACTCGTTCACGCCCCAGTGCACCGGAGTGCTGATAGGACCGCAGACGATTCTGACCAGCGTCAGGAACGCGTTCTGCTTGCCCACCTTGGAACATCCGGCTGGGTTCGCCATCGGGGGGAATGGCAGAGCTCCCCTGCGCGTCCTTCCGGTCGTCGATGGCGACCTGGCGCCGATCCGCGCCACGCCGCGGATTGCGGACGACGACCAGATGCCCTCCTTGGCCGTCGTGTACCTCAAGGATCCGGTCCCCGATATCGCCCCGCTCGCGCTGGGGACGTTGACCGTCGCTCAGGTCGACGCTCGCTTTCGCAGCGCGGGGTACGCGTACGAGCGGCACCAGAATACTGACCTGCTGGACGTGATCCGGGAAAGTCGCGTCGTGACGTTGCGGAGCCTTTCAGGTCCGTATTTTCCACTGATCTTCGCCGGGCACTTCCGCTCGTTTCGAAAATGGTGGTGGGGTTCGATCGAACCTGTCGAGTACCCCGGGCTCGAACCCGCGATCCGTGCCTACTACAGGGGAGTGGGTCCCGACCCGTTCGGTGCTGGCGGACCCGCGATACTCGACGACGGCTACGAGGCGCTCGTCGAAAAGTCGCAGGAGGACACTTCGTTTGGGCCCTTGGCTTCGAATCTGTTGATCAGGAGAAACCCGTCGGGGGTGTTCGTCGTCTACGGGGTGGCCTCCGCACCCCTCGACTCACCCGACCATCACCACGACATCTACGAAACGTTCGGACCAGACACGCGGACCTTTCTGGCGGGCGCGCTCAGCTGGAAAGATCCCTGCGCGACACGGCGCCAAGCTGGCGGCTACTGCGACGGCGCGACCGCCCGGGTGTGCGGAGCCGACCACAAGACCCAGCGCTCCCACAACTGTGCGGCGTTCGGTGTGTCCTGCGCGATCACGGCTGAGCAGCCGGTTTGCAGATAAACGCCCCGGGGCTTCGGCGACGCCATCATAGGGCAAACCCTACGGGGCGCCGCCCGAGCCACGGCCACCCGAGCCACTGCCACCGGAGCCGCCGCCGCCAGAGACGCTGCCACCCGAGCCATTGCCACCGGAGCCGCCGCCACCCGAGCCGCTGCCACCAGAGCCACTGCCTCCCGAGGCGCTGCCTCCCAAGCCGCCGCCGCCAGAGCCACTACCTCCCGAGCCGCTGCCTCCCGAGCCGCTGCCACCGGAGCCGCTGCCGACTCCGCCCTTGCCGTCAGCGCCGCCAGCGTCAGCGCCACTCCCGTCAGCGCCCCCGTCCAGGTCGGCAACAGTCCCCAAGATGTGCCCCGAATCAAAACAGGCTCCGAACGTCAGCCACCCCATCAGGGACACTGCGATCTTGCTGTTGCGGGCGATGCCCCGACGGATCGCCGACCTGCGCCGCGTGGCGCTCACAGCCGCACCTCGAGGCCCGCGACCAAGCCGGGTTGCACCGTGTACGGGACGACGATGGGCCTGGTGTTTCCCTGAACGTCGCGCACGTCGTAGTGAACCTTGAACAGCGCGACGTCGGCCACGGCGCCGGCGAAGGCCCACCAGCGGCCCCAAGGTCCGAGCACCGCCATGGCGCCCAGTCTCGCCAGGGGCAGAAGGAAGGTTCCCTGATTCGCCAGCGAAAGCGTCACGGCACCATTGCGCGGCTGGTAGCGCACGTGATTGATTCCCAGCCCTCCGGTGACCCTCAGCGCCATCGAACGCGCGAGTTGCAGCTCGAAGACGCCGGCGGCGAAGGCACCTTCCGCCTGCAACTCCACGCCCACGGGAACGCCATCGTAGTGCCTGGGCCACGTGTAGCCGAGCGCGAGCGAGAGGCCCCAGCTGGGTGAAAAAGCAGGGTGCGTCGATCCACGCGGGCGGAACATCAGTGCGACGGTGGCCTCCAGCCGGGCAATGACCGGTAGCTGGGGCGCGAACGCCGCCCCGGCGGCTCCCCCGCCCAGCTCGACGGACGCCGACCGACCCGCGTCAGTCGCGGTGGCCGTTGCGGATTCCGGCGCGGCTTCGGTGCGTGCTCGAGCGTCGGGAGGCGACGCCGCCAGCACGGCCACCGCCTCCGATCGCGAGAGCGTTTCGGTGCGCTGTTCGAGCAGCGCCACCACCGAGGACTCCACGATCTGCCCCACGGCCTCGACGCCCACCTCGTCGGGGGCCCCCGCCAGCGGCAACCTCCGGATGATGAAGCGTTCGCCCGCGCCGTCGCGAAAATAAAGCGAGACCTCGGAGGGCAAGCGCAGATCGAGCCACACGCCCAGGCCAGGCTGCTGGGGGTCGAGGACCAGGATCTCGTCGGTGTGAAGCGCGGCGACCCTCGACCAGGTGACGTCGATCGCTTCGCGCGAGAGGAGCTCGTTCACCACGCGCTCGATGTCAGCTGCTCGGGGAGGGGAACCGACCAACCTGATCCGCGCGTCCCGTCGGGCGCGCGGGGGTTCGACCTTGATCGCGGGGGGCGCTGGCTTCTTTTCGAGCGACCTCCGTCGCGCCAGGGCGCGGCCGGGCTGGTCCGCCAGGGCCGAGCATGGGAACGGGAGCCCGCCCAGCAGCACACCCATCGCCACCGTTCGCGCCATCGCGCACCCTCTTGGGTGCCGCGAGAGTCCTTCGCGCGTCACCGGGGCAGTTCCGCCAGGCGCTGCTTCGCTAGCGCCTCGTAAGCAGAGCCGGGGAAGCGAGCCAACAGGTCCAGCCAGGTTTCCCGCTCGGCCGCGGCACGTCCCAGCAGCCGGAGGGCTCGCCCCTTGCCGACCAGAGCTTCCTCCATCAACGGAGCCGGCGCGACCTGACCCGTGTAGCGATCGAACGCCGCCAGAGCAGGCTCGTGATCGCCCAGCGCGAGCAAGACCTTCCCCAGCGATATCGACGACACGATGGCTTCAGGCGAAGCAGGAAACCGGAGCTGGAGCGCGCGGTAGAGCTCCGCCGCCTCGGCGAGCTGTCGGTTGCCCCGCGCTGCGTTCGCGCGACGGAACAGGTCCGCCGCGGTCACCGCATCGGGTGGCGCGATGCCCGGGACCTCTGTCGCCGACGGCACGGTGCGCGCAGGCCGGTTGCGCGCCAGCTTGACCGCTGCCCGCGGCGCTGTGGCGGGGTCGACCACCTCCGGCGCGGGTGGGCGGGGCGCCACCAGGTCCTCCGGCGGCGAGGGCGGCGTTCGAGTCCGAGCGCTTGAAGCCGGAACGGCGTCGGGAACGTGGAGCATGGGTTGCGTCGTCACCTTTGAACGTCGTGACCACAGCCCCATGGCCACGGCGCCCGCCGCCGTACAAAGCAGAAGGCTGGCGGCGGCCACGGCCAGCCAACGTCCGCGACGCGCAGCGAACGCGGCCCCGCCTGAAGCGGCCAACCGACCGGCCACCCGCGCCACCAACGCGTCATCGCCGGGTTCCGCGCCCGGTATCTGCTGAAACAGCGCGACGGCGGTGCACGCGGTGGCACAGTCGGCGCAGTTCGACACATGCAGGTCCAGCGCGCGCCGTTCCAGTTCCGACAGCGGACGGGCCACCGACGCCGCCAACAGATCGTCCGGGCAATCGGATCGGTGCGCGATCATGGCTGCTCTACCTCCAATGTCGCGGCCAGGTTCTGGTTCGCGCCGATGCGCGCGCGCAGGCTCTGCTTGGACAGACGCAACCGACTGCGCACCGTCTCGATGGGACAGCCAACGGATGCGGCCACCTCCTGGACGGAGAACCCAAGGCCGCAGTGCAGAACCAAGACCTCCGCCTGGCCCGGCGGCAAGTCGTCCAGCAGCGCGACCAGCGCGTCACGCTGCCGGGAGGTGGCAAGCGCCTCCGCTGGCGACGGCTGCGCGCCCGGGGCGTCCTCGGCCGCCGCGGGCGCGTCGACGGAAAACCGCGCCCGGAAGCTCCACTGACGCCGCCACGCCAACCCCGACAACACAGCGACCCGACAAGCGAAATGCAGGACGGTGCAGGCCCCGCGGAAGGTCGGGAGCGCTCGAATGAAGCCCTCGACCGCGTCCTGCAAGACGTCCTCGCTGTCACCCGCCGCAGGTCCCAGCACCTTGCGAAGCGCCCGCAACATGGCCGGGCCCACCGCGACCACCAGCGCGCGCGTCGCGCTCTGGTCGTGCGCACACGCCCGGCGTACCAGGTCGGCCAGCGGGTCGACCGCTGGCGCCTCCGGACTGCCGGCGCTCCGCCCCGCTCGAACCAGCTTCACACCTCACTCGTAGCACGGGAGGGGAAAATGGGTCACGCGCCAACGGGGTCGGCGCGGTACTGGGGTCGAGGCGCCACGCCTGCTCTCCGCCCCAGGCCGCGTCGCCCTGGGCGCGAGGCCGCATTGCCGAGGAGACGACGGCCCTGTGGCGGATCACCCGTTCAAGCAGCGACGAACGCAGTCCAGCAGAACGTGTGGCGCGGCGGGCTTCTGAAGGAAGGCGTGTCCCTTGCGCAGCGACAGGTCCTGACCGGCGATATCGGCGCTGTACCCGCTGGTCAGGATGACCCGCAGGCGGGGGTTGCGGACACACAGGCTCTCGGCCAGCTGGCGACCGCTGATACCTCCGGGCATCACGATGTCGGTCATCAACAACGCGATCGCGCCCGCGTGCTGCTCCCAGGTGCGCAGGGCCTCGAGGGCGTCCGACGCCTCCAGCACCTGATAGCCGGCCCGCTCCAGGGTGCGACGGGTCAACTGCCGCACGGTGGCCTCGTCCTCCACCACCAGGATGGTCTCTTTGCCGCCGGGACCGACCGGTCTGGCGGGCTCTTCGGAGGCGGTGCTCTCGCCATCCTCCGTCGAGCGCAGCAGCACATGAAAGCTGGCGCCCTGTCCCACGACGCTGTCGACAGTCAGCGCCCCCCCATGCTGCTTGACGATGCCGAATGCCGTCGCCAGTCCCAGACCGGTCCCCTTGCTGGGATCCTTGGTCGTATAAAAGGGCTCGAAGATGCGGGGGAGATGCCGCGGTTCGATTCCCGTTCCCGTGTCGGTGACACTCACGCAGATGTATCGTCCGCGCGATGCCCCGGGCGGTGTGCTGCCAGGGTCGGCCGTGTGCAGGCGCTCCGAAGTTTCGATGGTCAGCCGTCCGCCTTTCGGCATGGCGTCCCTGGCGTTCACCACCAGGTTCATCAGGACCTGATCCAGCATCCCGGCGTCGGCCCTGGTGAGGAGCGGGTGGGGATGCAGTTTCAGCTGCAGGTCGACATCCTCGCCCAGGATGCGTTCGAGCATCTTGGTCAGGCTGATCACGACATCGTTCAGGTTGACCACCCGCGTCTGCAGAACCTGGCGACGGCTGAACGCCAGCAGCTGCCGCGTCAGGTTGGAAGCCCTCTCGGTGGCCGTCTTGATGTCCATCAACAGGTCGTGCACCTCGCTTGACTGATCGACCAGTTCGATTGCCAGATGCGCCTGCATCATGATTGCAGCCAGGATGTTGTTGAAGTCGTGCGCGACGCCGCCCGCCAGCAGGCCGACGGCCTCGATCCGCTGGGACTGTCGCAGCTGCTCTTCCAGTTGTCTGGCCTCGGTGATGTCCTCGGCGGTCCCGACCAGGCGCAACACCTGGCCGCTGCCGTCGCGCACCGAATAGGCCCGATCGTGAATCCAGCGGATGGTGCCGTCGGGGCGCAGGATCCGGTAAGTCTCGTCGTGGTGCCCGCGCGCCGGCGTGGCTGCGATCGCCTCGGCGACGCGCGTGCGATCCTCGCGGTGGACTGCCGCCAGCCAATCGCCAGGCGTCTGATACAGGCTGTCGCAAGAACGTCCCCACAATTTCTCGTAGGCCGGGCTGATGTAGAGAAACTGGCCCCGGGACGGGTCGGTCATCCAGAAGACCTCCTGGATATTCTCCGCGAGTTGACGAAAGCGATCCTCGCTCTCGCGCAGCCGCAACTCCGCCAGCTTGCGCTCGGTGACATCCATGCGCACACCCAGCAGGCGCGTGGCCTGGCCGTTCTCGTCGAACGCCAGGACGCGTCCCACCACGTGAATCCAGCGGTACGAGCCGTTGGCGTGGCGCATGCGCGCTTCGTACTCGTACGATGCGCCGTGCGTGGAGATCGCGGTCTGGATCTTGGCGGCGACGGCGGGGCGATCATCGGGATGCAGACGCTCCAACCAGACGGTGCGGTCCGAGGGTCCTGTGTCGGGGGGATACCCGAGCATGGAGCAGTAGACCGGCGAGGCGTACCATTGGTCCGACGTCAAATCCCAGTCCCAGACTCCGATCGATGCGGCATCGGTCGCCAGCGTGAGACGATCTTCACTTTGCGCCCGCTGGCGGGTCTGCCGGCGCAGGTCCAGTTGCGCCATCACCTGCCGGCTCAGCACGCCCAGCGCCGTCACCTGCGCGGCGCTCAGCGCGCGGGGCCGTCGGTCGAAAACACAGAGGGTTCCGATGGCGTGACCATCGGGCGTGATCAACGGAGCGCCCGCGTAGAACCGGATGTGAGGCGGCGCCACCACCAGCGGTGCGTCCACGAACCGCGCGTCGAGAGTTGCGTCCGGAACGATGAAGACGTCCGGTTGCAAGATGGCGTGGCCACAGAAGGAGAGATCCCTTGGCGGTGCATCGCGGGGAAGGCCCTCTCCGCTCGCCGCTTCGAAACGCGTGTGTGGTTCGTCGACGAACGTGACGGCTGCCAGCGGCGTGACGCAAATTTGCGCCGCCAGGTCGGTGAGTTCGCGCAGGGCTGCTCGGGTCGAGGCGTCGAGCAGATCGTACGTCCGCAACGCTTGCGCGCGCTGCGACTCGCCTGGCGGACGCGGAAGGGGCTGTCTCATCGCCGTCCAACGGAGCACTTGCTACCAACGCGAGAGCAACGGACGCCTGCCCTGCAGCTCTCCCGGCCGATGGTACGAGCCAACACGGGGAGCCGTCCAGCGCTTCGCGCCGGGAGCGGTCGGTGGTTACGCGGGGGCTCATCGTTTTTTCCGGATTGTGAGAATCCGTCGTCCAGGCGTCGAACCGAACAGGTCTGGTCCTGTACCATCCCCGGCCGGCCGGGAGATGAATGAAGAATGAGATGAAGAGGGGACCTGCCCCCTGCCCGACCAGATCCTCTCGGTCGATTGCGCTCCTCGCGATCGCGCTCCTCGCGATTGTTCTCCGCGCCCGCTTGGCGCGTGCCGAGGAGCCCCCCGCGCCGCCCCTCCCTGGCTTGTCGCGACCAAGTCCGTCCGCAGCGTCGTCGGAGGATCCCGGGGGTCTTCAACAATCCCGCGAGCCACCGAAGCCACCCGAACCCTCCCGCTACTTCTATTTCGGATACGACTATGGGACGCAGTCCCTGTACAACCCCCTGTGGGTCTTCGTGAACCGCGGCTACGACGTGCTTCAGGATCGCGTGGGCAGCCGCAACGTGTTCGAACTGGAGTACCGACACAACGCGAAGAACGTCCTCGACAATCTCGCGCATCCCTTCTCCCGGATCCCTGAGTTCGGCTGGCGGGCGTTCGTCACGCAGGAGCTGCTCCCCTTGAGTTTCAACAAGGACAGAGTGCGCTGGGCCCCCAACTACGCGCTGCACCTGCTCGGCGGCGGAACCACCTACACCGCCATGACCGAATGGTTCGAGGCTCACGAAGTTCCGCTCCCGCGTCTGTTCTCGGCGATGACGCTCCTGGCGGCCGCCTTCCTCAACGAAACGATCGAGAACAAGGGCGTCGTCGGCACCAACACCGATGCCATTGCCGACATCTACTTCTTCGACCTGGGCGGCCTCCTCCTGTTCAGCTTCGACGCCCCGAACCGATTTTTCAGCCGCACCCTGACCATCTCGGATTGGTCGCTGCAACCCGCCTTCACCTTCTCCAAAGGAGAGCTGCACAATCAGGGAAATTACTTCGCCGCCAAGTGGCCGCTGCCGTTCTATCCCCGGCTGCGCCTCTTCACCTGGTTCGGTGAAGCAACCACGGGTGGCCTGTCGTTCGCCGTCAACGACGAGTACTCCGTGTCGGGGGTGGTCGGGGGGGCGGCGATCCACCTGGTCAACCAGAGCACGGGGCTGGTCCGAAATACCGTCGACTTCGCCCGCACGGCGGCGGTCTTCATCGACCGCCGCAACTCGCTGCTGGCCTCGCTACAAGTGACGGACGTCGATGATTACTTCATTCACCTCAACATCTATCCGCACGCGCTGACGCCCCGGGGCCCGGCCATCGGGCTGTGGTCGGTCGTGGACAAACACGCTCGCGTCGCCGTCGGCATTTCCTTTTCACGCCTGCTGGGCATGGGTACCGGCTACAGCGGCCTTTGACCGGCTAGGGAACACGGATCGGCTGCACCCAGGCCCGACGGCCGGTACCATCGATGATTACGGCGCGGACGTAACCTCCGTGCGCGGCGGCGAGCGGGAAGGTCGCGCGCCGGCCCGCCGCGGTCGTCAGGACCTTGCCGCCTGCGCCGATGAACTCGAACCGGTGGGGCCCGGGCGACCTGTCGTCGACCTCGATCTCGAGCCGCCCTTCCGTCCGGTCGATGTGACTGAGCAGCACGCCGGTCGACGCATAGAAGTCGCCGCGCTCGAGGGCGTCCCGGATGGCCCCGGGCTCCTTGCGCGCCCGCACCATGACGAAGCCCAGATCACCCGGAAATACAGCTTCTCCCCGGGAGCGAGCGGCAGCGGCGTCGAAGTAGTGGTGCGCGTCGTCGGTCGCGGTGCCATAGACGGTCGCGCCCGCGGTCAGGGCCGCGTCCCAGATCGCCTCCGTCGAGGGGCGCCCCTTCTCGGTGGGAACGTCGTTCGAGTCCCAAGAGCGATTGGCGACTTCGAGCAGGGTCAGCCCCTCGCGCGCCAGCGTGGCGACCAGCGGTGCGTCGGCACCGTAGTGGAAATTCGGGTGGTTCAGCTGGGCGATGCCGTTCATCCGCCGAACGGCCCCGAGCGCCCGGCCGTAGATTCCGGCGCGACTGGAGGGGGAGAACAGCCCCCAGGGGATGAGCCCCAGGAAAGGGGGCGTCACGAACAACGCGTTGACGTGGAGCAAGCAGCGATGCCCCGGCGGCGGCGAAGGCGTGCACCGTTGACTGTTCTGCGTGAGCTCCACGCCGGGGATGACCAGCAACGTCGGCGTCGACGGTTCCACCGTGATCCGATTGTGATCCGTGAAGACGATGAAGTCGTAGCCGTGACCGGCATACCAGCGCACCACCTCCGCGGGCGCCGTGTCGCTGTCGCCCGACCTGTTCGAGTGCAGGTGGAGCTGTCCCTTCAGAAACCTCGGCTGCGGGTCCGCCATCAGGAGCGCGAGCATTCCCAACCAGGCTGGCATCCCAGAGCAGGGTAGCACCGAGTCGCGGCCCCGCGGCGCCGACGACCCCGGGGGAAATCCTGCTGGTCGTCCCGTCAGCCGCCGCCGCGCTGGCTAGTCCGCCGCTCCCTGCGGCGGCTCGCTGCCGGCGAGGTTGCACTGGTGATAGATGCGCAAATCAGTCGGCCGGAGCGAGCCCACCACGGTGTGCCAGAGGCCGCGGTTGTGAAAGATCACCAGGTCGCCGCCTTGCCACGGATGCGCGTACACCCGCGCAGGCGCGATCGCTTCCCGCATCAACTCGTAGACAAGGCGGCGGCACTCGCCCAGATCGCCGACCGATTGGCCGTCCACGATCAGGTCCTCCACACAATAGGCGTGTAACTGCAGCGACAGCTGCCCCGTGAGCGGGTTCTTCCAGACCAGCGGCAGCGTCGTGATCTTCCCCTCCTCGAAAGCCGGCAGTTCGTCGCGCCGGAGCTCGCGTCCCTCCGTCACCAGGCCCAGCCCGTTCGAGCGGGCCCGCGCGTTGCGCATCCAGACGTAGGGGTGCGGTGCATAGCGGACCACGGTCGCGAGCGCCCACGCCTTCTGTGCAGGCGAGAGCAGGTCGAACGCCTTGCCTCCCGAAACAAACGCCGTGGTGCCGAGGGGAACATCCAGGGTGTCGCCGGTTCCGTCATCATAGGTCACGGTCTGTTGGCGCGGCTCGGGAACCGTCAGGGCAAGCAGGGTCGTGACCTTCGGCGGATGCAGGTCATACAGCGCCGCATCGATGTGCCACCTGTAGAAGCGGGTCAGCCCCCCCGCTTCCTGTGCGTCGGTGAGAGGCGTCTGGTGGAACGACCGGTGCGACGGGTGGCGCAGCGCAACCTCCGGGATTCCCTCGTGGTCGGTGACGCGACCGTTGCCAAGAAGCTTCACCTGCGGACACGCGGGGATCGACACCAGGTCCTGCATGAGCACGCTCTGCTTCATGATGTCGAGGCGGTTGCCGTGGCCGTACGTCTTCACCCGCGGATCGAAGCGACGCGTGAGCTCGAACTGCGCTCGCGGAGACAGCCGCCGCTGACCGCGCACCACTACGATCTGGTGGGTCAGCACGGCCCGCTCGAGCACCTGGAACTGCTGATCGGAAAGGCGCTCGAGGTCCACGAAGCCCGCGTCGACCCCGAAGTCGACCTCGGCGCCAGCGCCGACCGTCAGAGGGGTGAAGCTCAGCGCGTCGAGCGCAGTCGGGCCCGGTGCCGGCCCGGTGGCGACGCCGGCGACTGAGGGCGGCACTGGTGAAGCACCCATGACCTTGCGATCCTCAACGCGCCGAGCGCTTCAGGTCAAGCGCCGGGATGCGGTCAAAACGTGATTCCTGGGACAGGTTTTCGTTTCGCAAGTGTCGAGCTCCCGTTAAGGCGCGCGCAGACGTTCGCGGCGCGCCGCGAGGATCTTCGCGAACGAGCGCAGCGACAGCTCCTCGGGCGTCAGGCCCGTGGCCGTGGCGTCCTCCACGTCGATGGCGCCCGAGTTGAGTGCCCGCAGGAAGAAGTTGAGCAGGCCCTGCCCCGTCGCCGCGTCGTCGAACACGTCCCCGACCAGCGTGGCCTGCGCGGCCTTGGCCACGAAGTTGCGCAGGCGCTCGGCAGCTTGCGGCAAGCCCTCCATGAAGAATCCGTAACAGGTCGCGAAGCGAACCGGGAGCTGCGCGGGGTGCAGGTCCCAGCCCTGATAGAAGCCTGATTCCAGCGAGCGACGGATGTCCCGGTGCGCCAGCCGCCAGGCCGCGTGCACCACGGCGCGGTTCTCGTCGAGTTGCTGGGCGGACAGCGCGCCCCCGGGCGGTGCGCGGTGCGGACCGACCGGCATGATGTTGGTGGCCCCGTCGGACAGGAAGATGCCCGTGCCAGCGAACGCCAGCATCATCATGCCCTTGGCGAGGTCGCACAGCGGGTGCTCCATGGCCTGGTACGCAGCGGTGATGTTGCAGGAAGCGGTGAAGTCGTACGTACCGAAGTGGGCCGCCACACAGCGGCTCTCGCAGGCAGCCAGAAAACCCGGCAACGGCGAGCGCCCGTCGGCGCCGAGCAGGGACTGCGTCGTCTCGATCATGATCTCGAGGCGTAGTGTGCCGGGGTCCAGATGGTGGCGCCGCTCGAGAATCTCGAACAGCCGCACCAGCGTCCGCGGCTGCTCGGCGACCGTCACCTTGGGAAGCGTCACGACGAAATTGTCGGGCAGGCGTCCGCCGCTGGCGGCGAGCAGCTCGTCAATGAACAGGCCCAGGGTGCGGGCGCCGCGATCTTTCCATTCATCGCCAAAGGACTTGATGCGAATCCCGATGAACGGTGGCAGGTGGCCACCGGCGATTCCGCGCGCCACCTCGCCCGCGGCGGTGCGCGCGACGGCATCTTCTTCGTCGTCGGGGCGGGCGCCGAAGCCGTCCTCGAAGTCGAGGCGGAAGTCCTCGACCGGCTCGCGCGAAAGCTTGGCCTGCACGCGTGCGTAGAGCGCGCCGAGCGCCGCTTCACCCAGCGACGCGCCGGCATCCCGAAAGCCGAGGCCCCGCGCCAGCTCGCCAGCATCGCGGGCGTAGATGGCCATCGACTGCGCGGCCAGCTCGCCCAGACGCCGGGTGGTCTCGGCCCTGAACAGATGCGCGCCGCCGTAGACGGTGTGGACCGGTTGGCGAACGGGTCGCTCCCCCGGGTACTGGCGCACGAACGCCCGGTTCGCCTCGCCGAGCGCATCGAGGTGGGCGCGGCCCTCCTCTGACAAAAACAGTGATGACGAAGGTGGCATAGTCAGGATCCTCAACTTCCCCGATAGGTCGAGTAGCCGAACGGGCTCAGAAGCAGCGGGATGTGGTAGTGCTCCCCTGGAGCCGTGACGTCGACCTCGACCTGAACCCGGGGGTAAAAGGCCGGCCGCGCGGCCGCGCGGAAATACGCGCCGGTCTCGAAGGTCACGCGGTAGACGCGCGCCTCCAGCGCGTGGCCACCCAGCAGATCCCGCACCCGTCCGTCCTGGTCGGTCCTCTCCACCGCGAGGACGGTCCACGGCCCGGGAACATCCGTTCCGCGCGCGCCGACCTCCAGCGTGACGGTGACGTTCCGCGCGGGTATCCCGAGCGCGGTGTCGAGCACATGGCAGGTGAAGGCCCCGTGATCCGATGGCGTCGTCATGCGAGCAAGCTTCTCCAGGCGCAGGTGGGTGATGGCGGCCTGTTCGGTGGCGGCGACGGCCAGCTCCGCCCCGTCGTCATTTTCCAGCCGGACGCGCAGAAGCGCCAGGATTTCGTCGGCGGTCTTGCCGGTGGCGCACACGATGAAGGTGTAGCCGAAGCGCGCTGCATAGGCTTCGTTCAACGCGCGCAGCTCCGCGGTCGTCGTGTGGGCGGGGGCGGCGGAAACCACCGCGCGCGCTTGCTCCTCCGACGACCAGGCCGTCATGGGGGCTGCGTTGGGGGCAGCGTTGGGGGCTGCGTTGGGGGCTGCGTTGGGGGCTGCGTTGGCGCCGCCCGCGCCGATGGCCGGGTGATGCGAGAACGCCTCCAGAAAGTCCGCGCGCCCGAGACCCGCCCAGACTTCGTCGGCCGTCCGGTGCAGCATCGCCACCGACGCGAATGGTCGCGCCGCCAGCATCCCCGCGACCCAGCGGGAGGAGCCGCAGCAACGCGCCAGCGCGCGTCCGGCATCCTCGGAGGACATGCCGTTCAGGAGGACGTCCGGCGTCACCGAAGCGCCGCCTGTCATACGGGCCGTCCCCACACCCGCAGACGGCTGATGCCACCGTCGGGGAAGATGTTGAGGCGAACGTGCGTGGCCCGCCGGCCGCCCCCCGACACCGACGTTGGAAAAAAGTGCCGCTGGTGCGGGGTGAGCGTCGTCTGGGGAACGAGCTCCCACCACTTCGACTGAAGCGGCGGAGTCGACGATGGCGACGCGCCCACCAGATCGGTGATGCGCGCGCCGTCGGGCGCATCGATGGCCTCGACCGAGCAGCGGTCCGGGCAGTTGCCCTTGAAGTGGTTGGTGTCGATCTCGACGGTCTCGAACGCGCCGGGAACGGCGAGCTTGATCAAGATCCAGTCGGAACCCGGCGCGCGCCGGCGGCGCGTCTCCCAGCCACCCCCCATGTCGGCGGCGCGACCGGGCAGCAGCAGGTTGTTCATCGGCCCGAAGAACGCATCCGAGCACGCGAGCGCCATGGCGCCATTCTTGACGGCCGCCAGATCGACCAGCCCCGACGCCACGTGGGCGGCGGCCCCCTCGTCGGGCGCCAGGCCGGGGGCGTCCCAGCGGGTCGGCGGCGTCACCCGACCGAAGACGCGAAAGCGCGCCACCCCACCGTCGGGAAAGATGTTGAGTCGCACGTGACTGACGGCTCCGCGCGACACCGCCGCGAACAGGTTCTGCGCGCCCGGCCGCAGCGGCGCCTGCGGCAACAGCTCGCTCCACGCCGGCGCACCGGCGGTGTTTCCCAGCAGCATCTTCGGGCTGTCAGCGTCGGCGACTCCGGGCGCCCATACCCCCTCGACGGACGCGAACGGCGGGTGGTTGCCGAGGAAGTGGTTCGTGTCGATATCGAAGCCCACCACCTCGCCCGGCGCCCCGAGCGCCAGCACGCACCAGTCGTGGTCAGGGGTGGGCGCCCGCCGCCGGCGGCTCTCCCATCCGTCCATCCACTTGCCCTGCTCGGTGAACTTGCCGTCGATGAAGACGCCGCGTCCGGGCTGGACCAGGTTCGCCGCCGGGGCGAAGAATTCGTCGCTGGCGCCGAGCGCGCGGCCTCCGAGCGCCACGTCCGCCAGATCGACCAGGCCCACGAAGGTGGCGGCGCCCGCGGAACCCGTTGCCTGGCTCACGCGCGCACCCTCGCCCCGGCCGACGGCCCGCGGTCGCGGCCGAGCACGATTCGGCCCCCGGAGGGGGCGGTCGCCAAGTCGGTGCCGTCGAACACGATCTCTCCACGCAAGATGGTCATCCGCACCCGACCATAGAGCAACTGATCCAGGTAGGGCGAGATCGGGTGACGAAAGCGCAGCTCGGCCGCCCGGATGCGGCGCTGGTCGTCGGGATCCCACACCACCACGTCCGCGTCCAGCCCAACCGCCAGGCAACCCTTCCGCTCGCCCAGGCCCGCCAGGCGCGCCGGTCCCGCGCTCATCCAGGCGGCGATGGACGCCGGACCGAAGCCCCGGCGCCGCGCCTCGGACCACACGGCGGGCAGACCCAGCTGCAGCGACGAGATGCCACCCCAGGCAGCCTGGAAATCCCCCCGCTCCGGAAGCTTCAGGTGCGGCACGCACGGGCTATGGTCGGTGACGACCAGGTCGATCGTCCCAGCGCCGAGCGCCTCCCACAGCGCCTCGCGATTGGCGTGGTCGCGGATCGGAGGCGAGCACTTGAAGTGTGTGGCGCCGTCGGGGATCGACTCGGCCTCCAGGCACAGGTAGTGCGGGCACGTCTCGACGGTGAACGGCAGTCCCTCGGCCTTGGCGGCGCGGACGCTCGCCAACGAGGACGCCGACGAGAGGTGAACCACGTGTACCGCGCAGCCCGTCTCGCGGCACAGCTTGACCAACAGCCGAATGGCCTCGTCCTCCCAGGCGGGCGGGCGCGACTCCAGGTAGCCGCGGTAGCGACGCGGATCGGACTCGGTGCCGGCCGCGCCCAGGTCGAGTTCGGCGTGGGCCAGCAACGGCAAGCCCTGGGCGCGCAGCACCGGCATCGCCCGCCTCAGATCGTCCTCGGTCGCGTTCGGGAACTCGTCGATCCCGGAGTGCACCAGAAAGGCTTTGCAGCCGAGCGCACCCGCCTCGGCCAGGCCGGGCAACGCCCCCACGTTGTCAGGAACCACTCCGCCCCACAGCCCGACGTCGACTTGCAGCTGGCCGGCAGCAGCGACGCGCTTGGTCTCGAAGGCGGCGCCGCTGGTGGTCACCGGAATCGAATTGAGCGGCATGTCCACCAGCGTCGTGACGCCCCCGGCGGCGGCAGCCCGCGTGGCCGTGGCGAAGCCCTCCCAGTCGGTGCGGCCGGGCTCGTTGACGTGAACGTGTGAATCCACCAGACCGGGCGCGACCACCCACGCGCCCGCATCGATGACCCCGCTGTCGGCGGTCACGGGCGTCGCCGGACCGCTCTCGACCAGGGCCTCGATGCGCCCATTTCCGTCGAACAGGACCGTGGCCGGCGCGAGCCGGCCGTCGGGGAGGACCACCCGCGTGCTGCGCACCCCACGCGGGCGCATCAGAACTCCACCTCGGCGAAGCGGCGCAAGCTCTCGAGGTGCTCCTCGCGATCCTCCACGAACAGCGACCCGGTGACGCCCCCGACCAGCCGCTGCACGCCGTACTTCATCCCCGAGATGCTCGCCCCGCCGAAGCCCAGGCTCAAAAGCCCGCCGAACGTGAAGTTGTAGAGCGTCCGCAGGTGGGGTGCGCGGCCCGGTTCACGCTCGGTGAACTCGAAGCTGGGCCCCAGGTAGGGATGTCGCAACAGATCAGGGAACCGATCACCGTCGGGCGGCCGGTAACGGTCGGCCCAACGTGCGATGTCCGCCTCGACGGCCCCGAGTTCGGGCCGCCGCGCCAGATCGGTCACGAAGCCGGTCCCCACGATCACGTGGTCCACCTGGTGACGCTCGCCGCTGCCACTGGTGATCGTGACCGTGTCGCCATGCGCGTCGACCGCCTTCCACGCGCAGCCAGGGTGAAGCTTGAACCCGGGGTGGCGCTGGGCGCGGGCGTAGGTGTCCGCCGGCGGCAGCTGACCCATCTCCTGGATCTGCACGACGAAGCGCCACTTGTCGGCGTCCGGTAGCTCGCCGAAGTGCTTCAGGAAGCCGACGAACTCCGCCCAGCGGTACGCATTGACCTTGACCAGTTCCGGTCGTCGGAAGCACAGGCACACCTCGCGCGCGCCGTGGTCCAGCGCGGTCGACGCATTGTCGAACGCGGAGGCGCCCGCGCCGAGCACCGCCACCCGCTTGCCCGCCAGCGCCGCGAAGTCGATGTCGTCGCGCGTGTGCGACCACAACCGCCGCGGCAACCCGTCGCGGATCAGGGCCGGCACATCCCACTGTCCCGAGCCGTCGATGCCGGTCGACAGGATCACGCGGCGGGCGTACAGCGTCTCGGCCCCCGCGCAGGGCACCTCCCACGCGGCGTCTTCCACGCTGAAGCGCAAGGCGCCCACGCGCGTGTCGGGCCGAACCGGAATCCCCAGCGTCTGCCGGTACCAGGCCAGATACGCTGCCCAACCGTCCTTGGGAATGAGACCGAGCTTGGCCCAGCTTCCCTCGCCGTGCTGAGCCTCGTACCACGAGCGGGGCGTGAGACTCGGGAGTCCGAGGTCGGGGCCCGTCACATGTTTGGGCGTACGCAACGTCCGCATGCGCGCGAAGCTCAACCACGGGCCCGCTCGGTCGATTGGGTTCTCGTCGACGACCAACAGATTGGTCACCCGCTCGCGCATGAGTGCGAAGGCCGTGGCCAGGCCGCCCTGCCCCGCGCCGACGATCAGCACGTCGAGGACGGGCGCCCCGCGGCGCGTTTTCCGCGCGGCGAGCCACGGTCGCGCCGGGTACCCGAGGAACTCCAGATCCCGCCGGACCCGCTCGGCCAGCTGCTCGAGGCCCTCGACGCTCATGCGGCGCTGCCCAGCCTGAGCGCCTTCCTGCCCCCTTTCATGGCCGCCGTCATGGCCCCTTGGGCGGCTTTCCGGTCACGCCTTTCACGTAGAAGTTGATCCCGTGCAGGAACTTGTCGTCGGCGACCTGGCCCGGCTTCAGCAATTCCTTGCCGGCCTGATCCACGATCGGGCCTTTCCAGACCGCGAACGTACCGTCGCGCAGACCCTTCTTGATGGTCTCCACCTTTTGCTTCAGCGCCTCCGGCACCTTGCTGGAAATCGACACCAGATCGATGGCGCCCTCCTTCAGGCCCCACCAGGTCTGTCCCGTCTTCCACGTGCCTGCCAGCGCCTCCCCCACCGCCTTCTTGTAGTAGGGCGCCCAGTCGATGATGGCCGAGCCGAGGTGCGCGTTCGGCCCAAACTTCTTCATGTCGGAGTCCCATCCGAACCCGAACTTGCCTGCCTTCTCCGCTGCCTGCAAGACGGCCGACGAATCGGTGTTCTGCATCAACACGTCGGCTCCATCATTCAGCAACGCCTGCGCACCCTCCGATTCCTTCGGCGGATCGAACCACTTGTTCACCCACACCACCCGCGTCTGGATCTTCGGATTGACGCTCTGGGCACCGAGCGTGAACGAATCGATGTTGCGGATGACCTCCGGGATCGGGATCGAGCCCACGACGCCCAGGATGTTGCTCTTGGTCATCCCCCCGGCGATCACGCCCGCCAGATAAGCGCCCTCGTAGGTGCGCGCGTCGTACGTGCGCAGGTTCGCCGCGGTCTTGTAACCGGTCGCGTGCTCGAACTTCACGTCCTTCATGTCTTTGGCGACCTTCATCATCGGCGTCATGTAGCCGAACGTCGTCCCGAAGATCAGCGTGTTGCCCTGCGACACCATGTCGCGGATGACCCGCTCGGCGTCGGCCGCCTCGGGGACATTCTCGACGAAGCTGGTGACGACCTTGGCGCCGTACTCGGCCTCGACCGCCCTGCGGGCCTTGTCGTGCGCGTAGGTCCACCCCGCGTCGCCGACCGGGCCCACGTAGGCAAAAGCGATCTTGAGCGGCGCAGTCTTGCCAAACGCCGCGGCGCCGGAAGGTGGGGCGGCCGGTGGCTTGGGCTCGGCCGCGCGCGACGTTCGCGCCACCGCTCCCCCCAGCAGCGTCAGGGCGACGGTCCCTCCGACGACAGCGCGCGTAGCGACGGACAGGGCCTTCCACCGGGGTCGTGTCGTCGTCCTCGGCGGCGCCGTCGTCCTCGGCTGCGCCGGCTTGCTCGGCTGCGCCGGCTTCGGCAACATCATCTGTGGCATCCTCTGCATGTGGGCGCTCTCCTTTTTCGTTCTTCTTCGTTCAGTGATGGGGGTGAAACGGCTTGCCGAGCGAGACCGGCATATTGACGCGAATCCAGGCCTGGTTTCGCGAGATCAGCACCAGGACTGCGATGGTTGCCAGGTAGGGCGACATGCCGAGCAGGTGGCTCTCCACCTCCACGCCGCGGCCCTGCAAGTGAAACTGCAACATGGTGACCCCGCCGAACAGGTAGGAGCCCAGCAACACCCGCCCCGGACGCCAGGTCGCGAAGGTCGTCAGCGCCAGCGCAATCCAACCTTTCCCGGCGATCAGCCCCTCGACCCAAAGGTGCGCGTACACCACGGACACGTAGGCCCCGGCCAGGCCGCAGAGCGCGCCCCCCGCGACGACCGCGTAGAACCGAATGCGTCGCACCGGGTGACCGAGCGCGTGCGCCGACTCGGGCGACTCGCCGGCCGCGCGCACCACCAGGCCCGCCCGCGAGCGGAAGAAGAACCAACCCAGCCCCACCGTCAGCCCCGCGGCGAAGTAGACGACCGGGTGATACCGAAACAGCGCCGGCCCCAGCAATGGCAGCTCGCGCAGCAGCGGAATCCCGGGCCGCGCCAGCTCGGCGATCTGCCGGTCGGTGTACCCAGTCCCCGCGAAGGCAGTGAAGCCGCCGCCGAACAGGCTCAACGCCAGGCCCGTCGCGTACTGGTTCGTCCCGAGCCAGATGACGCCGACGCCGAAGATCGCCGCGGCAGCCGCCCCAGCCACCGCGCCGGCGAGAAGCGCCGTCGTCACCCCGTGCCCGTGCGCCGCGGTCGCGTACGCCGCCAGCGCGCCGATCAGCATCATCCCTTCGGCGCCGAGGTTGATGACGCCGGCGCGCTCGTTGATGAGCAGCCCGAGCGCAGCCAGCGCCAGGATGGTCCCCGCGTTGACCGACGACGACAGCATGAGCGCCAGCGACTCCATCAGCGGTTCGGCCCCCGCACCCTGGCCACCCACGCGTCGCTGCCGAGCAGTGCAAATAGCAGCAGCCCCTGGAACACGCCGGTCAGCGCGCTGGGCAGGCCCATCCGCGACTGGGCCAGCTCGCCCCCGATGTAGAACACGCTCATCAGCACCGACGACAGCAGGACGCCGAGCGGGTGCAGGCGCCCCACGAAGGCGACGATGATGGCGGCGAAACCGTAGCCCACTGGCAGGTGCGGCGTGAGCTGACCGAGGGGCCCCGCCACCTCCAGCGCGCCCGCCAGACCTGCCAGGCCCCCCGAGACCAGCAGCGCCGTCCAGAGCCCGCGCCGGGCCGAGAACCCCGCGAAACGCGCGGCCGAAGGGGCGGCGCCACAGACGACCAGCTGAAAACCCGCATACGTGCGGGACAGGAACAACCACCCCACCGGCGCCGCTGCCAAGGCGATCAACAGGCCGACGTTGGCGCGATGTCCGGCCGCCAGCTTCGGGATCTCGGTCGCCTCCGCGAACGTCGCCGTCTGCGGAAAGTTGAAGCCCTCCGGATCCTTCCATGGGCCGTAGGTCAGGTACCCCAGCAGCATTTCGGCGACGTACACCAGCATCAGGCTGACCAAGATCTCGCTGGCATTGAAACGATCACGCAGCCACGCCGTCAGCGCCCCCCAGGCCATGCCCCCGCCGAGCCCCGCCAGAACGATGGGCACCACGACAGCGTGTGACGTCTCGGGGCCCGCGCGCATCGCCACGGCCGTCGCGGCGATGGCGCCCGCGATGAACTGACCCTCGGCGCCGATGTTCCAGATGTTCGCGCGGAACGACACCGACAGGCCGAGCGCGATGAGCGCGAGCGGCGTGGCCTTCACGGCCAGCTCGCTCAGACCTCGAGCGCCGCGCAGGGGCTCGACGAAGAACATCGCCAGCCCGGTGCCCGCGGACTTGCCCATCGCCGTGAATAGAACCGCGCCCACGACGACGGTGATGGCCAGCGCCGCCAGCGGCGACGCGACGGCCAACACGGCCGAGCGAAGCGGCTGCAATCCCAGCCGCGGCTCGGGGACAGGGAGCAGCACCACACCGGGCATCGAAACGCTGGCCGGCCTGGGCGACGCGGGGTCCGCATCCTGAGACGACGTGGGAGAAACACCCCCGCTAGGCATGCGCGTTGGCTCCGGGTCCGCCAGGGACCAGCGCGACCGGGGGATCGTTCGATGCGGCGAGCGCCGCCTCGGCGGGCTCCGGAAACAGGCCGCTCATCCATTGACCGATCTGGGCGACCGTCGCGTCGCGCACGGCCACCCTTGGCGACAACCGCCCACGCGCCAGCACCACCAGCTCCGAGCACAGCTCGAACAGCTCGGCCAGATCTTCGCTCACCACCAGCACGGCCACCCCGCCGGAGGCCAGAGCCGACAGATGGTTGCGGATCTCGGCGGCTGCGCCCACGTCCAGGCCCCAGGTCGGTTGGGCGACCAGCAAGACCCTCGGTCCCGCATCCACTTCGCGACCGACGATGAACTTCTGCAGGTTGCCGCCCGACAGGCTGCCCGCCGCAGATTCGGGCCCGCGCGCGCGCACGCGAAAACGCTCGATCAGCCGGGCCGCCAGGGCCCGCGCCGTCGGCCAGCGCAGGAGACCGCTCGACGCCACGGCATCCCGACGGGTCAGCAACGTATTGGCGGCCAGCGACAGGGTCGGGACCGCGCCTCGACCGATGCGCTCTTCAGGCACGGTCCGGAGGCCCAGCGCCCGCCGGGCACCTGTGCTCGCGCGCGAGACATCCGCGCCCGCCATGGAGATGACTCCGGCTTGAACACGAGCGTCCTCGCCGGAGATCGCGTCGAGGATCTCCCCCTGGCCACTCCCCGAGATGCCGGCCACGCCCAGGATCTCTCCGGCGCGAAGAGACAAGCTGATGTGCTCGAGCGCCACGCCGAAACGGTTCCGCCGCGGCAGCGACAGGTTTCGCACCTCCAGCGCGGGCGGGCCGTCCGTCAAACTCTGCGCAGCGGACGGTGCCTCTGCGCGCGCCGGCGGCTGCGCACCGAGCATCAGTTGGGACAGCTGCGCGTTGGTGGCCGTGCGCGGATCGAGTTCGCCCGTCACGCGTCCGCCCCGCAGAACCGTGCACTGTGTACAGAGCGCCCGCACCTCGTCCAGCTTGTGGCTGATGTACAGGATCGAGCATCCGCCGGCGGCCAACCGACGCAAGGTCACGAACAGCGTCTCCACCGCCTGCGGCGTCAGGACGGCCGTCGGTTCGTCGAGAATCAGGAGCTGCGGGTCGGTGAACAACGCGCGCAGGATCTCGACCCGCTGCCGTTCGCCCACGGACAGCTCACTGACTCGACGCTGGGCCAAATCCGGGGCCAAATCCGGGGCCAAGTCCGCGGCCAAGTCCGCGGCCGTCCGTGCCGCCTCCGGTGCGGCGACGCCGAGATCGTGCGCGCGGGCCAGCTCCGCAATCCGGGCCAGGAGGTCGCGCCGCGAAACCCTGCGATCCAGCCCGAGCCAGACGTTCTCGGCCACGGTCAGCGAATCGAACAGCGCGAAGTGCTGGAACACCATCGAAATGCCCAGCGCCCGCGCCTCACGCGGGCTCTCCACGGCAACTTGGCGTCCGTTCCACACCAGGTCGCCGACATCGGGGCGCACCGCCCCGTAGATGATCTTCATCAACGTGGATTTGCCGGCACCGTTCTCGCCCAGGATGGCGTGGATCACGCCGGGCATGACCCGCAAATTCACATCGTCGTTGGCGACCACGCCCGGGTAGCGCTTCGTCACGCCGACCAGCTCGAGGCGAGGCACCGCGGCCGCGGTCATCGACGCCGCACCCCCGCAGGCGCTCCCAGAATCAGCGCTTGCCGACCGGCGCCCACGGACGAGGCAGGTATATTCGGACCGCCATGACGGAGCACGCACACGCCACCAGATTCGATCTGAGTCTTCCCGACTGGGCCGCCGCGGAGCTCGCCGCGCACGCCACTGCCCCCTTCACCACCGTCGAGGAGCGCGTGCGTCTCACCATCGCGCTTGCGCGCAAGAACTTCGAACTCGACACCGGGGGGCCCTTCGGCGCCGCCGTCTTCGACGACGACACGGGACGCCTGGTCTCGATCGGCGTGAACCGCGTGGTGCCGATGGGCTGCTCGGTCGCGCACGCCGAGGTGATGGCGCTGTCGCTGGCGCAGCGGGCGCTCGGCACGCACGACCTCGGTGGCCCGGGACAGCCCGCCCGGCAGCTGGTCGTGAACTGGTGTCCCTGCGCGATGTGTTGCGGCGCCGTCGTCTGGTCGGGCATCCGCTCGATCGTGATCGCCGGCAGCGGCCCCGAGCTGGAGCAGATCACCGGCTTCGACGAGGGGCCCATCCACCCTGACTGGGCCGGCGAACTCACCCGGCGCGGCGTGCGCGTCACCGACGGCGTGCTGCGCGAGGAAACACGTCAGATGTTCCTGGACTTCGCCAAGAGCGGCCGCCCGGTCTACAACGCCCGCCAGGGCTGACCGGATCACCGTCGGTTTCTGTAGCGCTCGCTCCATCTCTCTTCCGCGCAACGACCGGTCTAGATTAGCGACCGTCGAAGAACGGCGTGTTTCGAAGGCATTTCCGGACGGTGAAGACCACCGCGATTTCCAAGCCGCGTCGCAGAGCTGAGCCGGCGCGACTGACCGGCATTCAGCTCCGCGAACGGCTGTTTGCCCTACCCCCGCGTCCCCAGCGCCGCCACGATCGCCATCACCAGCCGCTTCATCACGAACGCCTTCTCGGGAACAATCGACGGCTCGACGCCGTGGCGACGCAGAGTCTCGGCGGCGATCGGTCCGATGGCGGCTACCCGCATCTGCGGCCACGCGCGTTCCAGCGCCGCGTCCACGCCCTGCTCGGCGCTGACCGCGAACAGACGCTCGATCTGTCCGGCGCTGGTGAAGGCAATCGCGTCCACCCGTCCGGCCGCCATCTCGCCGATGAGCTCGATCACCCGCGCCCCATCGCTGGCCGGCGCGTACACGTACGGCGCGACCCTGACCACCTCGGCGCCCGCGGCGCGAAGGAATTCGCACAACTCGATGCTGGGCTCTTCGCCGTAAAGCTGAAGGCCCACGCACCGCCCGTGCAGGTCCAGCCCGCGCAGGTCATCCATGATCCCGCGCGAGGTCGGCGTGGACGCCGCCAGATCGGTCGATAGCCCCAGCTCCTTCAACGCGCGTGCCGGCTTGGGGCCACGGGTGATCTTGCGCGCCGCGCGCAGCGCCTCGACGACCGCGGTCTCGATCTGCAACCTCTCGGCGCAGGCCATCAAGCGGCGCACGCCTTCCCCCGTCAGGAAAATAACGTCCTGAAACCTGCCGGCAACAAGCTCGCGCAGCCAGCGCTCGACCGGCGTCGCATCGGGAGCATCCAGTATGGTGACCAGAGGACAGCGCCAGGCGCGCGCGCCCTCGGCCTCCAGAAGCTCAGCCAGACGGTCCAGTTCGCGGGTTTCGGGTAACGCCACCACGCGCCCCGCCAGAGGTTTGGACGCTGATTCTGAAAGCGGATCGGTCATGGGTTACCCATCTTGGGAAAACCCGCGACGCCAAGCAAGCCTGGCGTGGATTCCCGGGCAAGTTACGACCATTTGACGTCAACTTGACCAGTCGGAAACAAAGTAGCCGCTAGGTTGAGCAGCATCATGCAAGACCGTCAGAGAGTCGTGGTCGTCGGAAATGGCATGGTTGGCCATCGCTTCCTGGAGACCCTGGCGGAGCGGGGCGGTGGGCAAGCCTTCGACGTCACCATCTTCGCCGAAGAACGCCGCGCCGCGTACGACCGCGTGTATCTGTCGACCTTCTTCGACGGCAAGACCGCCGAGGATCTCTCGCTGTGCGCGCCGGGCCAGTACGAGGCCGCCGGTTTTCGGCTGATCCTGGGCGACAAGGCGACCAAGATCGATCGCGCGAACAAGCTCGTCACCACCGCGTCGGGGAGCTCCGTTCCCTATGACACGCTGGTGCTGGCGACCGGGTCGTACCCGTTCGTGCCGCCAATTCCCGGCTCGGATGCGGGTGGATCGTTCGTGTACCGCACCATCGACGATCTGGAAGCCATCCGCGACTGGTCGTCCCACGCCAAGGTCGGCGTGGTGATCGGCGGCGGTTTGCTGGGCCTGGAGGCCGCCAACGCGCTGAAGAACCTGGGCATGACAGTGCACGTGGTCGAGTTCGCGCCGCGCCTGATGGCGCTGCAGCTCGACGACCTGGGCGGCGCAATCTTGCGGCGCCGCATCGAAGGTCTGGGCGTCACCGTGCACACCGCCAAGAGCACGTCGCAGATCGAGACCACCCTGGGCCCCGACGGCAAGCCGGTGGTCACCGGGCTGTCGTTCGCCGACGGCACCGATCTGCAGGCCGACATGGTGGTGTTCTCCGCCGGCATTCGCCCGCGCGACGAGCTGGCGCGCGCCGCCGCGCTGGACGTCGCCCCCCGCGGGGGCGTGGTGATCGACGAGCGCTGCCGCACCTCCGATCCCGCCATCCTGGCCATCGGCGAGTGCGCCAGCTACGAAGGCAAGACCTTCGGCCTGGTGGCGCCTGGCTACCACATGGCGAAGGTGGCGTGCGGCGTGCTGACGGGAGCCGATGACGTGTTCACCGGCTTCGACATGAGCACCAAGCTGAAGTTGATGGGCGTGGACGTGGCCAGCTTCGGCGACGCGTTTGGGACCGCGCCCGGCGCGCACGTCATCAACGCGTTCGACACCGCGTCGGCGGTCTACAAGAAGCTGGTCGTCAGCGCCGACAAGAAGCACCTGCTGGGCGGCATCCTGGTGGGCGACGCCGCGGTCTACGGGCAGCTGCTGTCGCTGGTCCAGAACCAGGTCACCCTGCCGCCCCAGCCCGAGGATCTGATCTTCCCGCGCGGCAGCGGCGAGGCGCCGGCCGGCATGGGCGTGGGTTCGCTGCCCGCCACCGCGGTCATCTGCTCGTGCAACAACGTCGACAAGGGCACCATCTGCCAGGCCATCGCGGACGGGGTGCACGCGGTGCCCGAGCTGAAGAAGTGCACCAAGGCCGGCACCAGCTGCGGGTCCTGCGTCGTGCTGGTGACCGACCTGCTGAAGATCGAGCTGAAGAAGGCCGGCGTCGCCGTCAACCCGAGCATCTGCGAGCACTTCCCGTACTCGCGCCAGGACCTGTATCAGCTGGTCCGCCTGCACAAGCTGAAGACGTTCGACGACCTGCTGGCGGCGCACGGCAAGGGCCGCGGCTGCGAGATCTGCAAGCCGGCGGTGGCGTCGATCCTTGCGTCGGCCTGGAACGAGCACGTGCTGAACAAGAAGCACCTGCCGCTTCAGGACAGCAACGACCGGTTCCTGGCGAACATCCAGCGCGACGGAACCTATTCAGTCGTGCCGCGGGTGCCGGCCGGCGAGATCACGCCCGAGCAGCTGATCGCGCTGGGGGGCGTCGCCAAACGGTACGCGCTGTACACCAAGATCACCGGCGCGCAGCGCATCGATCTGTTCGGCGCGCGGCTGGAACAATTGCCCGACATCTGGCGCGAGCTGATCGACGCCGGCTTCGAATCCGGACACGCCTACGGCAAGGCCTTGCGCACCGTGAAGTCCTGCGTGGGCGACACCTGGTGTCGGTACGGGGTGCAGGACTCGGTGGGGTTGGCCAGCCGGATCGAGAACCGCTACAAAGGCCTGCGCAGCCCGCACAAGCTGAAGTCCGCCGTGTCCGGTTGCGCGCGCGAATGCGCCGAGGCGCAGGGCAAGGACTTCGGCATCATCGCCACGGAGAAGGGCTGGAACCTGTACCTGGGCGGCAACGGCGGCTTGAAGCCCCAACACGCGCAACTGTTCGCCGTCGACCTCGACGAAGAAACGCTGGTCAAGTACATCGACCGCTTCCTGATGTTCTACATCCGCACCGCCGATCGCCTGCAGCGCACGGCGACCTGGATGAACAACCTGGAAGGCGGCCTCGGCTACCTGAAAGAGGTCATCATCGACGACAAGCTGGGCATCTGCGCCGAGCTGGAAGCCGAGATGAACCACGTGGTCGGCACGTACCAGTGCGAATGGAAGACCACCCTCGACGATCCCGAGAAGTTGAAGCAGTTCCGTCCGTTCGTGAACAGCAACAAGTCCGATCCCAGCGTGGTGTTCGTGGCCGATCGGGCCCAGCACCGCCCGGCCTACCTGCACGAGAAACGCGATCTCTTGAGGGTCCTGACCGCCAACCTGCGTCGCGAGACCGCTCCCGAGGCGACGAAATGAACGTGACGATGCAAAACGAAGCTCGGCGCGCGCCGATGACCGAACTCGAATTGGTGTGGACGGACGTGTGCCCGCTGGAAGACATCTGGCCCAACTCGGGCGTGGCGGCGCTGGTGGACGGGGTGCAGATCGCGTTGGTTCGCTTCGGCGACGCCGACCTGGTCTATGCGCTTTCGAACTTCGACCCGTTCAGCGAGGCGTTCGTCATCGCCCGCGGCATCGTCGGCGATCGCAACGGCCGTCCCAAGATCGCCTCGCCGATCTTCAAGCAGAACTTCGACCTGGAGACCGGCGTCTGCCTGGACGATCCATCGGTCTCGCTGATCATCTATCCGACGCGCGTGCGTGACGGTCGGGTCGAGGTCGCCGTCGCGCCCGCGCAAGACGCGCAACCATGAGCGTCGCCATCCGATCGCCTTTGCTGGCGCTGGCGCCGGGGCAATCCGCGCCTGTCGCGGGGGCGCCGTCCGAGGCGGTGGCGTTGTCCGCCCTGGAATGGGTGCTGGCCGATCAACAGACGCTGACCGCCGTCGATCGCTTTTCGAAGAAGCATGCCGACCTGCCGGCCAGCACCCGCTTTTACCGCGAGCTGATTCCGGCCGCGGCCCCTGGCCCCGGGCAGCAGTACGCGTTCGACGTCGATCTGGATCTGTGCACCGGATGCAAGGCTTGCGTGACCGGATGCCACAACCTGAACGGCCTGGACGACGGCGAGGTGTGGCGGACCGTGGGCCTCTTGCACGGGGGCACCAACAAGACGCCAGCGCAGCAGACGGTGACCACCGCGTGCCATCACTGTCTGGACCCCGCCTGCATGAACGGCTGCCCGGTGAAGGCGTACGAGAAGGATCCCGTCACCGGCATCGTGAAGCACCTGGACGACCAGTGCATCGGTTGCCAGTACTGCATCTTCATGTGTCCGTACGACGCCCCGAAGTACAACAAGGCGCGCGGCATCGTCCGCAAGTGCGACATGTGCAGCGATCGCCTGTCCCACGGCGAGGCCCCGGCCTGCGTGCAGTCTTGCCCGAACGAGGCCATCCGCATCACCGTCGTGGACCGCGAAGAGGCCATCCAGGCCACCGAGGCCAATGCCTTTCTGCCCGGCGCGCCCGCGCCCAGCGACACGCTGCCGACCACCGTCTATCACACCGAGCGCGTGCTGCCGCGCAACATGCTGCCGGCGGACTTCTACAGCGTCCATCCCGAACACGCGCACCTGCCCCTGGTGGCGATGCTGGGCCTCACGCAGCTGTCGGTGGGCGCCTTCATCTTGAACCTGCTGGTTCATGCCCTCATGGGCTCGCTGGGCGATCGCAAGCTGGACATCGCCAACGCGGTCTTCTCGCTGCTGCTGGGCAACGCGGCGCTGGGCGCGGCGACCTTGCACCTGGGCCGCCCCAAGTACGCGTTCCGGGCGTTCCTGGGATTGAAGACCTCCTGGATGAGCCGCGAGATCATCGTCTTCTCCCTGTTCGCCGGGCTGTCGACGGCCTATGCAGCGGCGTTCTTCGTACCCCAGATCAGCACCGGGCTGCGCACCATCATCGGCTACGCCACGGGTGTCTCGGGAATTCTGGGCGTGTACTGCTCGGTGATGATCTACGCCGTGACCAAGCGGCCGCACTGGCGCGGCTCGGTGACCGGGTTCAAGTTCTCGTTCACGTCGGTGGTGCTGGGCGCCGCCACGGTGCTGATGATCTCCGCGGGCACCACCATGTGGCTGCGTGATGCCGGAGCGGGCGCCGCCCCGCCAGCCTTCGTCAGCACGGGGGCCTTCACCATCCTGACAGTCGTGCTGCTGGTCTCGGCGCTGATCAAGCTGGTCTCGGACGCATCGGTGCTGGTTCACCTGCGCGACACCCACCATTCGGGCTTGAAGCGCGCCGCGCTGCTGATGGTGGGCGATCTGGCCCCCTTCACCAAGGCGCGGTTCCTCTGCGGCATCCTGGGCGGCCTGGCGCTGCCGGCCCTGGGCCTGGTGGCCGTGCGCTGGTCCGCGTCGTCGGAGCAGCCCTTCCCGTACATGTTGTTGACCGTCATCGCAGCCGGCTCGTTCGCGCTGTCGCTGGTCGGCGAGCTGATCGAGCGCATGCTGTTCTTCGCCGCGGCGCCGTCCTCGAAGATGCCCGGGAGCATCAACTGATGGGCGACCGCAGCCTCCGCGATCGGGCAGGCGACATCCTGCGCCAGCACGACGGTCCGCTGACGCGCGATCTCTTGCTGACGCCGGGCGAGTTTGGGCTGGGACGCGTGCCGGATCGGCTGTTGCCCGATCAGACCACCACCATGGTGTGTGGCTTCTGCTCGACGGGCTGCGGGCTGACGGTTCACCTGCAGAAGGGCCAGGCGGTCAACCTGAGCCCTGCCAAGGATTATCCAGTCAACCTGGGCATGGCCTGCCCGAAGGGGTGGGAGGCGCTGACGCCGCTTTACGCCACCGACCGCGCGACGACCCCGCTGCTGCGTGGCGCCAACGGCAAGCTGCAGCCCACCACCTGGCAAGAGGCGCTGTCGACGTTCGCGACGCGCTTCAAGGCCATCCAAGCCAAGCACGGCCCTGCGTCGGTGGCGTGGCTGGGCACCGGACAGATCGTCACCGAGGAACTGGCGCTGCTGGGTGCCGTGGCCAAGTTCGGCATGGGCGTGATCCACGGCGACGGCAACACCCGCCAGTGCATGGCCACGGCCGCGGTGGCCTACAAGCAGTCCTTCGGCTTCGACGCGCCCCCCTACAGCTACCAGGACTTCGAGCAGTCCGACGTGATCGTGCTGGTTGGTTCGAACCTGTGCATCGCGCACCCCATCATGTGGGAGCGCGTCTGCAAGAACCCGAATCAGCCCAAGATCGTCGTGGTGGATCCGCGCAAGACCGAGACCGCCATGGCGGCGACGCTGCACGTGGCGCCCCGACCCAAGTCCGATCTTTCGCTGTTCTACGGCGTCGCGCACATCCTGATTCGCGAAGGCTGGATCAATCGCGGCTTCATCGACGCGCACACCAGCGGGTATGACGCCCTGGCGGCTCATGTGGCCGCTTTCACGCCCGATCGCGTGTGCGCCGACACGGGCCTCGACGCGACCACGCTGCGCACGCTGGCCGAGACCATTCACGCGGGCAAGCGCGTGTCGTTCTGGTGGACGATGGGCGTGAACCAGAGCCACGAGGGCGTCCGCACCGCGCAGGCGCTGATCAACCTGGCGCTGCTCACCGGAAACATCGGGCGTCCGGGCACGGGGGCCAACTCGATCACCGGGCAGTGCAACGCGATGGGCTCGCGCATCTTCAGCAACACCACCAACCTGCTGGGCGGCCGCGACTTCACCTCCGAAGCCGACCGCAACAACGTCGCCCAGGTGCTGGGAATTCCCGAGGAAAGGATCCCGCGCGAGAACAGCCTGGCCTACGACCAGATCCTGGACGGCATCCTGCGCGACAAGATCAAGGGGCTGTGGATCATCGCCACCAACCCGGCCCACTCGTGGATCAACCAAGAAGATCTACACGACGTGCTGGGGCGGCTGGATTTCTTGGTGGTGCAGGACATGTACACCACCACCGAGACGGCAACGCGCGCGCACCTGCTGTTGCCGGCCGCCGGCTGGGGCGAAAAGGAAGGCACGTTCATCAACTCCGAACGCCGCCTGGGCCTGATCAAGAAGGTCGCCCGCGCGCCCGGGCAGGCGCTGGCGGACTTCCACATCTTCAAGCTGGTCGCCGAGGCCTGGGGCTGCGCCGATCTGTTCAAGGAATGGAAGACGCCCGAGGACACGTTCCAGATCCTGAAGCGGCTGTCGAAGGGCCGGCCCTGCGACTTCTCGGGCGTCGAGGACTACGCGATGCTGGATCGCGTGGGCGGCTTGCAGTGGCCGTTCCCCGAGGGCGCTACGCCGCCGGAAGAAGGCACCTACTCGGAGCGCCGCTTGTTCGAGGACGGGCGCTTCTACACCGCCGACGGCAAGGCCAAGCTGCTGGTCGATCCGGTGCGACCGCTGCCCGAGCCGACATCGAAGGCCTATCCGCTGACCTTGCTCACCGGGCGGGGCAACTCCAGCCAGTGGCACACCAACACCCGCACCGGAAAATCAGCGGTGCTGAAGCGCCTGGCTCCGCGCGGGGACTACGTCGAGCTCTCCCCCAGTGACGCCCGCGATCGCGACATCGCCACCAACGACATGGTCGACGTGGTGTCGGCGCGCGCGCGCGTGACGGTGCGCGCGTTCGTCACCCACGCCGTGCAACCCGGGAACATCTTCATCCCGATGCATGGCTCGAAGATCAACAAGCTGACCTTCGCCGCCTTCGACCCCTACTCGCGCCAGCCCGCCTACAAGGCCTGCGCGGTCAACGTCGAGCGCACCCAAGAGCTGGGCTGAAGCCGCGAGTGCACGACCATCGGCGACCACTCAGCTGGCGCTGGACGCCAGGCTGACGCGCACCGCGGCCTCGACTTCACCCAGCGAATCGATCTTGTAGCTGATGGCCGTGAACCAATCCTCCGGGTCCACGCCGAAGCCGCCGTCCTTGTGCTTGAGCGCGATGCGCTCCATGTCGGTGACGGTCTGTTCGATGGGCGACTTCAGCATCCGCTGCATCAGGTCGCGCGCCAGCTGCGGGGCAGCCACCGAGAACAGATGCAGGTACGAATGGCGCGCGGCGATCAGGCCCGACAGCAACGAATGCTGGCCTTCGCCGAACTGATCATGCGCGAACGCCGTCGCCAGTTGGGCGCGCTCGAGCCCGGTCTTCTCCTTGGCATGCAGCAACGCCATCCACGCCAGCACCGACGATCGGCTGCGCGCCAGCACCGGGCGCCCCGCCATCTCGTCGACGATCCCCAGCAGCTCGACGTTCACGTTCGTGTACTCGTCGATGATGATGGACGTGGCGCGCCGCAGGCGTTCGACCTCACCGCGCGCGTCGATCACGTTGGACAGCAGGTCCTCCGCGCGCTCCAGTCGAAACGCCAGCGCCCGCGGCAGGCCGGCGGGCCCGCTCTCTCGAAATGCAGTCAGATCCGCGCGGCGCTCGTCGGTGTGCTGCCACTGACGCTTGAGCTCGGCGCCGAACCGCTGTCCGTGCGACGACGCATACAACGAAGACACGCCGCGTTCGCGCTGGGTCTCGTGCACCAGCGCGCTGATCAGGGCCGTCAGCGTCGGAAACAACCGCCCCTCGGCCCGGGCCGACGTGGATTCGGCGTCCCGGGGCGGGTCCAGATCCAGCCCGGCCTGCGGGTCCGGCAGCGACCGCGCCAGGAAGGAGATCTGCTTTTCCAGGCAGCTCGGCTTCAGCTTGCCGGCATCGGCCGCCAGCCGCAGCGCCTCCTCGAAGGTGGCGCCATCGAAGCGGTCAGCCTCGGTATCGAGACCGCTGGTCTGAACGATCTTGACCACGCAGACGCCGTCATCATCACGGGTGGCCGTCCCCCACCCCGTACCCGCCATACAAAACCTGATGATCCTCGTCGCGTCTTCTCGTCCAAGCGGCATGTTTCGTCGTGCTCCCCACGAAGTATGGCCAGCCGCACATGTCCGGTTTGTTTCATCTGGGCCGGAAATACGTTAACGAACGCGCCATTGACGGATGTGGTCGCAGGTATGAGACATTTGTATCCCCAGGCACAATTTTCTGGCATGCCATAGTTATCCGCGCCAGCATCGCGGACCGTGAGAACGACCGTCGTCTCATTCGTCCTGGGATTGGCCTTGCTGCTGGTGGCCTCCGAGTCGCAGGCGCGCAACAGCGGCGGCCGCGGCAAGACCGCCGAGCGCGTCGCGATCCAGCCGCTGCAAGGAACCAGTGGGGCCGCGTTGCGCGCGCTGGTGTCACGAATCGTTCGGGGCCGTGGCTATCGCGCCGTCACCAGCCTGCCTCACTACGAAGGCACGGGGCAGTACCCGTCGCTGGCGCGCGACGGCCATCTGACCGCCTTCGTGACCGGCGACGTTGAAGAGCGCGGCAAGTGGGCCTCGGTGACCTTCCTGGTGTGGAACGGTCTGACCGGCTCGGTGCTCGGACGCTGGACCGCTTCGGCGCCGGTGGCCTCGCTGGGCAAGGCGGTCGGCCGGGGCTTCTGGCAGCACCTGGGTCCGGCGGTGAAGCGGGCCGAGGCGCCGCCGTTGCCGATCGATCAGCAGCAAGGACCGGCGATGCGCATCGACGCTTCGGACGAAGGGCAGACCGGCCGTCGCTCGGGCACCGTCGCCATCATCGACTGAACCCTCACGGCGCCTACCGGTTGCGGCGAACTCGCCTGCGCAAGGTACCGGGCGGCGCTACGAAACGAAGTCGGTGTTCGCGGGTGAACGACGTCCCGCCACGACGATCGAGCGGTACCCTTTCCTCTTTGGCGTCGTCATTCCTCCACGACCCGCCCCTTGAGCATGCGCTGGAATTCCTCGCTCTCCTCTCCAGACCCGAGTTGAATCAGATACCGAGGTTCCGGTTCCAGGGCACGCAAGGCAATCACGGCACCCGTCTGACCTGGGTGGAGCCGCGACAACACTTCGACGCTCTGGCCGAGGCCGAACTCCACGCCATCGGGCCGTTGGCCCGCCATCCAATCGTCCTCCACCTTCGAATCGAAGCGTCGTGGCTGCCACGTCTCGTGAGCGTGGATGTCCTCTGCGAAGTCAGCGGCGACCAGAAGATCGCGCCAGTCTTGGCGAAGGAGCGGAATCGCGGTGGCCTCCAGGCGGTCGAGGCGCCCGCCACTCACCCGGATCATCGCGAAGACCATCCGATCAGCTCCCTGCCTCATCACGTCGGCGATCAACCACGCGCTCTCGGTGCAATCGGTGAGCATCCGCTGAGCGGCAGCCACGTCCTCCTCCCGGAACAAGGCGCGAATGCGCTCCATCGCCGCTGGACTGAGGTCAATCATGGGGCCTTGGCCTCGAAGAGGCCAAAGGCCGCCCCTTGTGCGTCGTCGCACACGGCGCCCCGTTCACCGTTCGGAAGCTCGAAGGGCCCGATGGCAAATCCGCCGTTCGTCCGCACGCGTTCAAGCGAAGCATCGAGTGATGCGACGGCGAAGAAGAAGAGCCAGTGGGCGTGGACTTCCGGCCGGCCCTCGATGTCCGCGATCGCCCCGCCGCTCGATTCGCCAGGGCCAAAGGCAAAATGCTGATGCCTCCCCAGGTCACCGAGATCCGCCGTCTCGGTCAGCGACCAGCCGAAGAGGGACGAGTAGTTCGCAGCGGCCGCACTCGGCTTGCGGGTGTTCAGCTGGTGCCAGACGACATCGGCCGAGGATTTGGCCGCGCTGTCGGTCACAGCCACGATCGCGCCCCCGGGATCGCGAAGGATGACGACATCGCTCGCGACCGCGGGCGGGCTCAAACGCGTCGCTCCCAGCTCAACGAAACGGGCCGCCATGACCTCCGCGGCACCGCGCCCGTGCACTCCGATGTGACCGAGCCAGTGCGGACGTGCGCCGCGCGCGATCGCGGCTTCGGGAAGCAGCGCGATGCCGTCTCCACGTCGGCCGAGGACAGCGTCATAGAAGACAGCGGCGCCTTCGACGTCGGTTGTGCGGAGCAGGTAGCGCGAGAAATGCGAAGTGGCCACGTCCGCAGAATAGATACGGCGGTCACCGGAATCCATCTAGGACGTCGGACGGTCCTCGCCCACCCGCATGCCGTCTGGCCCATCAAGGAATCTGAGGGCCGTGGCGGTGAAAGGAACCGCAGCATCATAAACAGGAACGTGGCCGCCGCCTGGAATAATCCAAAGCGCCGCATTCGGAATGGAACGGTAGATGGCTACTGGAATCTCAACCGGGAAAAATTGGTCGCGATCTCCGTGCACAACCAACGTGCGCGCTGTAATGCCTGACAAGGTTTGTGCGGTGAAATCCATATCGTCGTAGTTCTTGTGCAGGGCATTGAACTGTCCAATGAGTTGGCGAATCTGTTCGTCGCCGCGCTTCGCGCACCCCCGATACATTGCTTGGACCTGCGGGGGCATGGTAGCAAACGACGCCCTCCGCATGATGACCCGTGCCTGATCAGGAAAATGGGAAGTCGCGCTGATCAACACCATTGAGTCGATCCGGGCGGGCTGGCTCGTGGCCATGTGCAGCAGGGTCATTCCTCCGGAACTCATTCCCATGGCCGAGAACCGAGAAATCCCCAACGCTTCGAGCAAGAGGAGCACGTCGCTGGCTGCTTCTCGATGTGTGAACCTGTTCTCTGGATTTGTGGAGTGCCCGTGGCCCCGCAAGTCCACCACGATCAGCCGGTGGCGTTCTGCGAGGGCGGCGGTGAAGGGGTGCCAGTTCTGCGAACAACCGCCAAACCCGTGCAGAAGCACCAGCGGCGTTCCGGTTCCGTATTCCTCGTAGTACATCTCGAGGCTATTGATTGACTTGAACGGCATGTCCGCGCGCGGCTGTCACTTGCTTGATGGACGGGTCAAGACTCGCACCGGCCAGGAGACCATTGAGAGCGGCCGCAGCCAGGGTGACTCCAGCGAGCATGTGGCAGGGTATAGTTGTCGGGTTGCGTGACGATACTGCCGTTCGGCGATGGGCGCGAGAGGACATGGAAGAGCGACAGTGAGAGATGAGGACATCGCCCGGCTCCGACTGCAGCGGCAACACCTGACGGGTCCTCCGCTGCCCACGCCGGAGGCGGTGGTGGGCTACCTGGGAGTGGTGCAGGCCCAGGAGTTCGGAGTTGCGAAGTGGTCCATCGCCCAGCGCAGCCGTGGGCGAGTCACCAGCGCCGACCTGGACCGCGCCCTGGCCGAGGGACGGATCCTGCGCACGCACGTGCTGCGTTCGACCTGGCACTTTGTGCTGCCGTCGGACCTGCGCTGGCTCCTGATGCTGGTCGGGCCGCGCATACGTGCCCGCATGGCACCGTATTACCGGCAAAGCGGGCTGACCGACGCCCTGTTCGCGAGGAGCCAGTCCGTTCTACGTGAGGCACTCGCCGGCGGTCGGCAGCTGGTCCGCAAGGAGCTCGCGGCGGCGTTGGCGCGCGGTCGAGTCGCTACCGACGGGCTGAAGTTGAGATTTCTGTTGTTGCAGGCAGAGCTCGACCTGGTCGTGTGCAGTGGAGCCTTGCGCGGCAAGCACCAGACCTTCGCGCTGGTGGACGATCTGGTTCCGTCGGCGCCGCCCGTTCCGGAGGAGGAGGCGCTGGCGGAGCTGACCCGCCGCTACTTTTCCAGTCACGGGCCCGCCACGCTGAAGGATTTTCTCTGGTGGTCAGGCCTGACGGCCGCCCAGGCCCGGCGCGGGATGGAACGACTCGGGGGAAAGGCGCTGCGCCGCCTGGAAGCGGGCGGCCGCACCCACTGGATGGGCGAGGCGCCCGCCCGCCGGGCGACGGCGGGCGTGGCGGTGCATCTGCTGCAACCGTTCGACGAATACATCATCGGCTATACCGAGAGCAGGAAGGTGCTCGCGGTGGCAGGGAAGCCCGATGCCCCCACGGGCGCGCCCATGTACGCGAACGTGTTGCTCCGGGACGGGCAGGCGATCGGGTACTGGCGGACGGTCCCCGACCCCGAGGAAGCGTTGGTGGATGTCCACCTGGCGCGGCCCCTCGACGCCGCCGCCCAGGGCGCCTTCGAAGACGAGCTCGAGCGGTACGGTCGCTTTCTGCAGCTGCCCGCGCGACTCGTGACGAGGCCACGGGCTGCGCGTAGCAGAGGTGCTCAGAGGCGACGATAGACGCAACGATCGCTTCATCAGCGACGTGAAAAGTTTGAGTACCAATTCCATTCCCACGTGCGGCCTTCATCAACCGAGAATGCCCGGCTGTAGATCGGGGCCTCCGGGTCACGCTTGTCCCAGTGGAATTTCACGATGACATCCCTGTCTGCGATAACCTCGCGACCGAAGAACTCGCCTTGGTCGCCATCGAACGACCCCACCTTTCCGTCGTCTAGCTTCATTGCGTTGCTGTCGGCCCAGTAGATTGTCCACAACCGCGTGCGCGGATCGAACAATCGCACCGTGAGACCTTCGAAGGGTTTCCCGTCCAGTTCGGTATGAAAAATATCCACGTTGCCCAGGCCCAGCAGCACCGACCTGAGCTCCTGGGTTGCCTCAAATTCCTTCCATTCGTCACTGCCCGCCAGTGGTTCCTTCAATGTACGATTCTTGATCTTCCAGCGACCAATCAGGTAGTCGAAGTCACTCTTGGACGAGGTCTCGTTCGCTGCTATTGCGAGCTTGCCATCGGATGAAATCGAAAACGCAGCCATGTGCCCTCCTCGGGACGAGTCCGGCCAGGAACCCGAGCTACGAAGCCCCGGTGCTCAAATGTGAGCACCCTGGACCGCCATCGCAAGGGGCTCGTCGGTGCGTCTGGATCCGCGGCACACTATCGGTCATGCGGCATCAACTCGATGGTACGGGAGCCGCCGCTTCGACGCGCACCACCACCGAACCGGCGATCAGGTCATGAATGGCCCGTCGCTTTTGGTTGAGGAGCATGGTTCCGAGTTCCAGGACAAACCACGCCGTGCCTCCCCAGATCACGATCAAGCCCAACGTCCCGGGGTCCTTGGCGTGAGCGTGAGCAGGATTGATGCCGGCCATCACCTTTGGCAGGTCTGCCGCCAGGCCCAAGATCCCGATGGCGAACCAGGGACTATCCCGGAGCAGGGCGCGCTTCAGACCGAGCCGCTCTCTCGACACCTGCAAGACTTTGATACCGGTGACTCGCTTCCCCACCGTCTGTCCCCAAACGGCAAGGCCAATCACCGAATAGGCGAGCGACAAGTTCATGTGCAGCACGTGCCAGAAGACGAGTACCGCCACCGATGAGACGTGTGCCCAGATCCACCAGTCAAGCAGAGCGATCGGCAAGAACACCACAGCGTCGATCAAGCCGGACCCTAGGCGGCGCCAGAAGGTTTGGTACTCGAGCGGCGTGCTTTCCATTGTCATCGAGAGCACCAACCCTACGCCCGTTCAGGAGCGCACGCGAGGGAGCAACGCGACGGTCGCTTTCGGCCGTCTGCACCGACGGGCGCCACCCCCTAGAACGTGACGTATAGGCCCCTCGAATCCGCGACGACAACCGTCAGGAACTCGACGAACGCGGCGAGCTCCGGAAAACCGAGCTTCCGGAGCGTCTCGAGAGAAGCGTGGACCCGCTCCGGGGACTGAAAATAGGATCCCATCCGGCCGGGATCGAAGAGGGTGCCCGCAGGCGCAACGAAGGGAGAACCGAGCAGCGCTGCGCGGCCGGTTGGGGCCATCCTCGATTCAACGTCGGCCCACGACCCGTTCAGGCCGTGATCCGCCGAAGGGTCGTAGTACTTGGTCAGAGCGAAATCGGCGATCTCTTGGAGGTCGCCGTTCTCGAGTGTTTCCTGCCACCCGGCGTCGAGGGGCTCGCCATCGTAGGGACTCGAGCACGCGTTCCGATGCGAATCCACGAATGCGGCGACCGCCGCCGCCTCGTTGGCGGAAAGGGCCCGAGCCAGGACAGGCGCCAGCTCGTGCTGAAACGAGAACCAGTCGAATGAGAACGCCTTGTGATCGAAGCTCACGTCTGTCTGACCAATCCTAATCACCTGATCTGGGTGTTCGGTCCGGGCATGTACATCAGAACGTTGTTTTGGGAGCTTGTGCCAAAATCCCAGGGTGGCGTTGCAAACGGATCGTCGCCGCACGGGACGAGAGTCTGGCTCGGCGGGCAGAAAATCCCGCCATTGGCCTTGGTCGGGGCCGTAGGCGCGGTCAATTCACTCCCCTTCGATCGTCGCTGGTCGATTGCGAAATAGTTCGTATTCGTATCCAGATCTGAGTTGAAGTACAGCAGCGAGGCCCGCACACCGCAGTTCGACGCGTCGGTCGCTTGGCCGACGGTGCCCGCCCAGGCGGCCGAACCGCCGAGGCTCGTGTCGGTTACGTTGCCGCGATAGATGCCTCTGTTGAGAATCCAGCCTTTGCTGTTGTCGCAGGCAGGCAGGCCGAACAGACCGCCAGCGCTACCGCGACCCGAGACGCTGCCGATCGCATACACGTCGGTCACCGAGACGCTAGAGCCAGTCCCCACGATGCCACCCGCCGGATGGATTCCGCTGGCGGTGATGCCTGCAACCAAGGTTGAAGTCTGGTTGACCGCCTGCGCGTAGGATTGCGTTATGGTGGCGTAATTCTCGTCGTCGCCATAGGCCAGACCGACCAGACCGCCTGCCCCCTGGTCGCCGCCCGTGACCGTGCCTTTGAAGTACGACCTTGTAACAGAGCCAAGGCTCATGCCTCCCACGATTCCACCGACATAGGCAGGAGCGTTGACCGTACCTTCGACCGCCACATTTTCGATGGTGCATAGGGCGCAGTCGCCGGCGAGCCCGCCGGCGGCCCACGACCCGGTGACGCGAAGATTGGTGAGCGACAAGTTCTTGATGGTGGCGTAGTCCATGCGCCCGACCATCCCCGAATGCCCAACCAGGAAATCCGACGCCGTGACATCCGACGTGGTGAGGTTGGAAATTATCTTGTTACCGCCATCCAGCGTGCCCGCGAAGTAGGGAACGCGCCACGCAAATCCAGCGGCATTGATGTTCCCTGTCAGCGTGATGCTGGCGGTCGGGCTATTGTTCATCGCGTCCGCGAGGGCTTGGATGGTGCCCACGCTCAGGGCACTTGTCGTCGAAATCGTTTGTTGGCCCTCCGTAGACGGGGCTCCACAGGCAGCAATGCCCGTGCTACCTGCCGACAGGGCCAAGACGAGTGCCACCTTCGCTCTGGCGGGCCTTCGCACGACGCTGGTCATTTCTTCTCTCCTCGTTTGATTGATGCGTGACTAACAACCCAAACGCCTGTCGATCTTCGAGACGTTGGGATCCTCGTGGAGCTTGCGCCCGCGGGACCTGCGCGGATTTTCCTATCATCCGCGCTGATACGGAGCAACTTCTAGACGGCTCGCGCATCTATGTGTTTGCAACCTGTGGTGAGATACTCGCAGCTGCAGCCCGGAGTTCAACACAAGGTTGCGCAGCTGAAACACCCAGCGCCCTGCAGGGCCTGCGCGATCGCACAGCGACCGATGCTGCCCGATCGGCTGCAACGGCGGGTCGGGCAGCCGAAACCCGAGCAAAGAGTCTCAGCGCCCGGCGAGCACCACAAGGTAGCCATCAGGGTCGCGCAACCAGATTTCGCGATGGCCTGCGTTCGGGTTGACATGAACATCCGTAACGACCGTCGCGCCAGCCTTCCGGATGCGCGCGATCGCAGCCTCCATCTCCTCGATCTCGAACCAGACCGCGACACCATTGCCGAGCGGCACGCCGGGCGTCGCGAGACCGCCGTGGTGATGCGCCTCCTCGAGCGCATGCAACTGCAACACCATTCGCCCGTCGATGACGATCTGCTCGTACTCATCGCCGCCGTGTCCGCTCTGTGCGCCCAAGACATTCTGATACCAGCGACTCGCTACCGGCACATCGCGGACGGCGAGAAGAGGCTGAGGGGTGACCCCTATCTTTCTTGGACGACGCATGGGAAAGGGACCCCGGCCAGTCCGCCCAACGATAATGCGTTCAGCGGCGGGCGCACGAGGGAGCGAAGCATTGGTGCACGGAGTGATAGTGCAGCCAGCAGGTTGCTCCCGGAGGACATCATCAACCTGACGTCGTACCGCCCATCAGACGGGTACGAATCTCGTCAGCCACATTTCTCGGAGTGACGGGCCCGAGGGAACCAAGAGAACGAAACTCCTTCTCGAACCAAACGTCACCTTTCCCTCGCCATACGCGGAGAACGAAGGCTGGCCAGACCAGATCCTCGATGGCCCAGGCGTATTCTTTGCCATCAACCGAGATTGTCCTGATCTTCTTGCGCATGGCGGCTGCCTGGTCTGTTTAACGATACTGCCGTTCAACGGCGGGCGCGAGAGGGAGCGCAGCGACCGACGCGCCCTTCCGTCTCCGACGGCCGGTCGGGCAGGTCACGGGTTCACCGGTTCTGCTGCCAGGAGTCCTTGGCCTAATCCGCGGGCCGGAGGCCCGCCAGGTCAACCTCCGGTTGGGAGGCATCCCGATCACACGGCAGGAGACATCCCAACCGACGATGATGTCAATGTCTGCGTTGGGCTATAGTCGTCACGTGACCAACGCCCAAGCGCGGATGGCCGTCGGCTTCGCAGTGTGGCTCGTGTTCGAGGCTTCCGCGCATGGCGAGCCGAAGTGCTTCATCTTCGAACGGACCGTACACGGCCTCAGCCCCGACGGACGGTATGCCTTGACCTCGTCGACCGATCACTTTGGCCTGGTTGACTTGGCTCTGGTCGACCTGGAGGAAGGCCGCAATCTCCTCAGCGGGTCGGTGTATGAAAGCGACTTCGAGACCTTGGACGTCTCAGAGCTCATGGACGTCGGTCGCCTCGAGTTGCGCCCGACGGCGGAGTGGGCTCCTTGGCAAGGCTCATGGAGCAAGCTTCGCGACAAGCTGAAGGCTCGTTGCGGCGCCGTCGCGTTCCCGGAGGAGGCGCAGGACAACGAGGTCGATCCGAAACAGCTCATCGAGGTCCGCGTTGGAACCAAGAACGCAGTTTTGACCTTCGACCTGGGCAAGGCCGATGGCTGCGACGGCACGACGGGCAAGGTCGTAGCGGCCGTCGCCTGCGGGAAGACGCGGTCCGACGAACGACAGGGACTCGCGACCCGCATTCTGGCGTCAGGACATCCAACCAAGGTACTCGCCGTGATCGCGGGCGAGGTCTATCGTCACCGGCACGACCCTCTTACCGCCTACGACCTCGTCATGCAGTTTTGGAAGCGCCTCGATGCCAAGGCGATCAATCCCGAGCTAGGCCTTGCCATCGAGAGCGACCGGACCTTGTATCTCTCACAGCTTGGCTGGCTCGGGCACGTGGAGTGCAGGGCTCTCGAAAGAGACCTGGCGAGTCGCTTCGGCGCCATTTGGCAATCGCCATCCTCGCCCGCCGTCGAACGCCTGAAGAAGTCGATTGCGTTCAACTTCTCGAAGTGCCGCGACCAGAATTCTGGGAGATGATGCGAGCGTCGTCCGCCCAACGTCATACGCCTTCATCCTCTGCAACGGCTGGTTGGGCAGAGCTTCACGATGGCCCCCCGCCGAGTCGCTCTCCGATGATGCGTCGATTGAGGTTGGCGATCGATGTGCCCCAACCCTTCTCGGCGAAGTCCGCGACGACCGCGTCAACAAGTCCGGCGTCGATGATCGCCTGCCGTGTCGGCGCTTCTACCCCGCCGGGAGCGAACTCGGAGACGAGAGCAACGGCGTTCAGCCCAGCTTCCAGGTTCGCCTCGGCTGGCGTCCGCCATGCACAGCCGCAGCCATCGCAGTAGCAGAAGATCCGCCTTGCTCCTCGAGCCGCGAGCAGCACGACGGGCATCCCGCACCCAACGGGACAACACTCGCTCACACAAAAGAGGTTCATCAAGCTGCCCAACGTTATGGCGTTAACCCGCGGCCGCGCAAGCGGCCATCGGGTTCAACGCCGTCTGAGTAATGCGGGCAGACCCACGAGGAGCGTCGCGTTCGGCAGGCAGACGTGGGCGGCCACTTACCCGGCCCCATCCTCTTCGCGAAGTCGCGCGAGAGCCGCCGAGAGATCCGAGGGAAGTGGCTCGCGAAGGTACGGCAGCATGCCCGGAGCGGTCACCACGCGGCCCTCGGGATTCCAGAAGAAGGATCGAAGCGCTTGAGCAGCGTGCGCCTCCTCGCCCATCCAAGTACTGGCGTCCCAGCCGACGTCGACGACTGCGACGAAGACGGAGCACCTGGCGAGTGCCCGCGGCAAACCGGACCCATACCAGTCGGACCAACGCCGGTCGTTGCGGTGGGCCGGGTGACTGGGTGAGTGTTCCACCGCGACACCGAGGGCGCGGAGCCCGGCGATCAAGGTTCTCGCGGGCTCGCTATCAATCGCCTGGGAGGAAACGAAGACCGCCATGAACTCCGTGTCGTCTGGCGAACGATACTGCCGTTCAGCGGCGGGCGCGAGAGGGAGCGCATCGACCGACCCGTCCGTCCGACCGCAACGCCGGGTTGGCGGGTCCGATCATCGGAGCGCCTTCACGAGATTGGCGAAGTCATCGCGCACCCGGAACCCGAGTTTCAGATAGAACGCCCGCCGGAACGATTCCGCGGCGATGCGGTTATTGAGCATGGCGCGGACGCATCCCCGCTGGCAGGCCTCGTCCTCTACGATTGCGACCAAACGTCGCCCTACCCCGCGACCGCGCTGGTTGCGACGCACGATCAGGTCCGAGATGTACGCCTCGGTCCCGCCGAGCATGGGGAACGGGATCCAGTGAACGACCACGAAGCCGGCGATTTCGGCGCCACTTTCCGCTACGAACACCGCAGCTTCGGAACTGTCGAGAGAGGCGCGAACGGCACCGGCTACCGGCTCCCGGTCTGCAGTCACACTCATCTCCTCGTGCCTGAGCTCCACGATCAGGTCGACGATCGCCTGGCAATCGCTTTCCCGCGCCCGCCGAACCTGGTCAGCCGCATCCGCTTTCACTGATTCGTCCAAAGATACTTCCCTTCAGCGGCGAACGGGAGAGGGAACGAGCCAAGGGCTAGCCAGCGCCCGGGACGAGCGCCGCTTCATCTCCCAGCGCATCGCGCACCCCGGCGGTGATGAGCATGACGAGTTCGGGTTCCATGAAGTCGTACTCGTCTGGGATATCGAGCACATAGATGCGACGGAGCCTCGCCTCTTCCCGGAACGCGCGAAGGAGTTGCTTCTTGTGTTCGGGCTCCATCACGAAGATGACCTCGGCCCACAAGACATCATCGCCGGTCAGGCGCCGAACCGCACTGGCACTCAGACCGCGCGAGCGTACGTCCAGGTGATGAGACTTCGAAAAGACCTTCTCGGCGGTCGGGCTCCGCAGCTGGTTGCGGCTGCAGAGGAACAGAACGCGCTTCTTACCTTGTTGCATGAGTCCCGGGAAGGATCGACGACCGCGAGATTGTTCGTCGGTCTGCAACGGCGGTTTCCGCGCGGGCATTTGCTAGCCGCGGCCCTTCACGCGCTTCCGTCCCAACGCCATCCACGGGAACAGGGTCTGCTCCGCATCCTCTATCGATAGCTGTTCTGCCTCGCGGAGGACGTCGCTCGGTACCCACGCCGGAAACGCGGTCCTGCGGGAGCGATGAGCACCGGTGCGAGTGTGCTCGTTCCAGACCTTGACCAACTGTGCCTTCCGAAAACGGGACGCCAGCTTTACGAGCGCGGGCCATAGGCGACGATGAACATAGGTGACCTTGCCCTCGACCAGCTTGCACACCAGCACTTCGTCGCTCTCGCTGACGGCATCTGCAACCCTAAAGATTTCGTGGCCCCTTGGATGGCCCCACCAGCTCCCTCGAATGGGGCCGCCAGCAACCTCCTCCGCAAGACTCGGAACAGGCCCTCGTGCAGCCTGCAATACAATGCCGTGCCGCTCTACGAAGGCCAATCCTTGTTTTGGGCTCACCACCCCTCCGCTCGCCGTTTTTCCGTCCAACGTCGTGGCGTTCAGCGACGGGCCGGCTGCCGGACCGCCCGCGACGCCCGGTTGGGCAGCGCATCGCCTCGGTGCTGCAACCTCTCATAGGCCTTGGTTCTGTGTTCTCTCAGGAAAGCCAGGCCTGCAGGTGTTGCCAGCACGACCAGGCGACCATCGGCAGATGCCGTCTCTACCAACCCGCGGTCAGTGGCGTCCTCCCATACGGGAAGCCTCGGACAGGATGTACGCCATGCATCCATCGTTTGCTGGTACGTCCGTTCACACCGCCCGACCCATTCAATCATGTCAAGAATGAGGTTTTCTACAGTATCAGTCATAGCGTCCAGGGCTGCCCAACGATACTGGCGTTCAGCGGCGGACGCGAGAGGGGTTTAGAGACCCACACGTCCGTCCGACTGCAACGGCGGGTTGGCGATCCGCGGGTCGTCCGTCTGGACCAGGACCACGAATCGGCTGCCCGTCAGCAGGAAGCGGCGAGAATTGTCCGCACAGGTGTCGAGCACCGCCTGCGCAAACGATGGATCCATGCGCACGAACGAATGGAACTGATGGAGAACGTCGTGGCGCATGAGCCACCCAACTTCGGCCCAGAGGCGCTAGCGACGTTTCCGCCGGAATGCGAGCAAGGTCAGCGCCAGAACGATGGTGATGGTTGACGTGCCCGTCCGCGAGGTCCCGAGCGCGCACCCGCATCCGGGCATATCCGAGTTCGCCGCATTGCCATTCGAAGATCCGCCCGTGCCGGACGCGCCTCCCGACCCTCCGGTCCCATTCCCCGAGGAACTGCCACCGCTTCCTCCCGCGCCGCCAGAGTTGCTGCCGGTGGTCCCGCCGGTATTCGACACCCCGCCGGTGCCGCCAGCGCTACCGCCGGAGCCGCCCGCGAGACCACCTGTGGCGCTGGTTCCCCCGCTCCCGCTTCCGCCGCTGCCGGTGCTGGTACCTTCGGCACCACCCGCGCTACCGCCGCGGCCACCGCTGCCGGCGCGGCCGCCGTTTCCCGCGCGGCCGCCGTTGCCGCCGTTGCCCCCGTTGCCGCCGTCCGTACCGGCGTCGGGCATGGGAACACCGCCGTCGCTTCCGCCTCCACATTGCGTTATCTCTGCATCAAGCGGGGCGTCGACCGCAGCTTGGCTGTCGAGTCCCAAGAAGGGCAAAACGAAGTTCCCCTGAAATAACGCATCTGACGGCCCATGATCGCCGCCCACGGACGTCAGGAGGTCGAGAAGGACATAGCCGCACGACCCCTTCCATTGTTGCCGTTTGGCCTGATGGCTTCCAAGTGTCAGGCCGCTGTCGACCTTCACGGTCGGGTCCATGCTCAGGCCGAGAACGTTCGTCCACTCCTTGACGGCTTCCGCTTCGTTTTTGTAGGTGATGGTTGCGTCCGCGTCGCCGTGGAACAGCTGGAGGCGCGGGCGATGACCGGTGTATCCCGGAAACATGGCGCGCACACGATCGCCCCATTGCTGAGCGGTTTGAGCGGGCAGGCCGCACAGACCCGAGCCGTCGAAGATGCTCGCGCATCCGGCTGGCACTCCGGCGAATGAAGAGCCCGCCTTGAAGATGTCAGGATAGACGGCCATCAGGAGCTCCGTCATCATGCCGCCGGACGAATCCCCGGTGGAGTAGACGCGATTGGCGTTCCCCTTGTACTGGGTCAGCGTGTATTTCACCATCTGGGCGATGGCGTGAGTGTCACCACCGCCATCGTGCGTCTGAGCCTTCTTGGAGGAGACGTCCCAGCATCCGCCATCGTGCGTTTGTGCGGGCAGGACGATGATGAATCCGTATTTGTCTGCTGCGGCGGTTATGTCTTTGGCTTGGCTGGCCACGGCCCCGGCGTTTCCGCCGCAATAGTGAATGACGGTGACCACAGGAGGATTCGCGGCCAGCTTGTCCGGAACGTAAATGGACATGGTGACGTCCGACGGGAGGCTCACCCCGCCGTTCCACCCACTGACCTGGGTCACCTTGGCCGCGTGGGCAGCGGCCGGGACCAGCAATCCCAGTGTGGCGAACAGGAGCAGGCGCACACTACGAGAATTTGCACTCATGTTTGAGAATCTCCACGTCGGGGTTCGGAAGCGGCGTTCTGGTGAAGAGCCTAGCCCTAGCGAGTAGCAGTCCCTCTCCCGCCCGGGTCACATTCTTGCGCAGGGGTCGCTCCCAACCGAGGGTTGGTTCTACCCCAGAATCCGCCGCGCCCCCTCGGAAAACGGTCACGATCTACCGGCCGACAGCGGAGATCCTATTGACTCGCCGTCCCACCCCGCCCCTTCGCGCGAGAGGGAGGCGCGCAGCGCCGACCGACGCGCCCGCCCGTCTGGAACGGCGGGTTGGGTGGCACCCTCACTCGCCGTCGAGTTCGGGTAGATCGGCGAAGAACTGACGGACGTCGAAGTTCGCGATCGTCCGCGCCAGTTTGAGAGGCGACACACCATGGCGATTCTTCAGCATGGGGTCCACACCGCGGGCACGAAGAAGCTTGATGATCTCACCGCGTCCCCGCGACTCGAATACGGCCTTCCCAAGCGGCGTGTTGCCGTGAGCGTCCTGGCAGTCGACGGGCGCTCCGGCATTGAGCAGTATGACGCAGGTCGAGGGAGACCAGGCTTGAACGGCGGCGTGCAAGGGAGTCCCGTCGCAGCGAGGGGCACGTCAGCTGCAACGCGGAGTTGGGCGGCGGCACGTGGATGCTTACCATGGCCGGCGGCGGCTTCGAAGATCCTCCGAAAGCGCGGTGCGCAGTCCGCTCGCAAGGCGCTGCAGGAACACGTAGTCTTTGAACCTCCGGTGCGGTGGCTGCTGGGGACCAAGTTCGCCACCGAATCTCCAGCTCTCGACGTCGTCCAGGCCGGTGAGATCCTGTCGGAAGGCGTCAATGCTTTCCAAACTCACCTCAGCGGCATCATCTGGAAAAGTGGGGACGTTCAAGTTGGCAGAAAGTGACGCTCGCGTAAGCGCTCGGGCAAGCCGGAAGTATGCGTCTCGGGCGGCAGCGCTCAACAGTAGACCTCCGCCACCGAAGTACCAAGTGGACATCTCCTGTCCCATCTTCGCGCAATCCTGTGGTGAAAGCTGCGGGCTCTGCGGGAAGTACACGGCTAGAGACGCCGCAGCCTGCACAAGGTGCGAATACGACCCCAATCTTTGTTCGTGAACCTTTTGATCCAGTTCTCCGATGCGAGCGCGCCGCGCGCCCAAGACGGACACAATCGTCGTCGCGGCACCACCCAGAAAACCTAGAGCGAGGGTCGCCCACGCGGGCAGGCCGTGAGCCCCGTTCTGCGCGGCCTTCAGCCCGGCGATTTCGAGGTCGAGCTTCTGTATCTCGCGAGCTGTCTTTGTATGCTCAAGCGATCCTTGCGCCGTTACGGCCGAAGCAACCGGTTCTTCCGCAAGAGCCACCCGCAATGGCGCCGCACTGAGCAGCGCCGCCGCGACGACGCCGAGTCTGCATACGGCCTCGTGGAACCGGGCTTGCGGTCGAAGCTGTAAGCAGTTGACAGCTCTTCGTCTTGCTCGTCGCATCGAACTCCTCGTCCGCCCGACGTTACAGGCGTTCAGCGGGGAACGCGAGAGGGAGCGGAGCGACCGACGCGTTCGGCCGACTGCAACGCCGGGTTATCCAGCAGCCAGACTACCCTCGCGGCGGTCATCACGACGTTACGAGGGGGCCCACGGGGACGGCGTGCCAGGTTCCGTCTGGGTTGGGCACCGCGCACAAGCGGCCCCAGGTGCCCCACATCCACACGACGTCCTTGGGCGGCTTGCCGCTCGGGCCGGCGGACCATTTCAACAGCAGCGCCGTCTTGGTGCCGAGGCGCACCATCGAGACCTCTTCGATGCCGACGTAGAACACCGGGCGATCGACGTGCTCGAGATCCTCGATGCGCCCAGTCGTGCGGACCTGGTAATGGGTGCGCGGGATGTCGACCGGCACCGGGAAAGTCAACAGCAGGTCGTTCACGGAGTACTTGTGCAAGAGGTCGCCGACCTCTGTGGCGTTCATATGCCCGTCGTCGTGCTTCTCCCAGTAGTGTTCGGGCTTTGGGTTTGGGGAGAAGAGCACATCATGGACGACGTGACGCTCCAGTGTGACGAGCGCCTCGCGGCCAGCGTCGTCAAGTGGCGCCGGTTGCTGCAGGCAGATATCCGGCAAGGGGATGCCGCGCCAAGCCTTTACCGCAACTCGCTCGGGCGCCTCGCTGGAGGGCGGCGCGGACGGCGGGGCGTGCGCGCAAGCGGCTGTCCCGAGAGTCAAAAAGAGGAGCGCCCCAACCTTCTTGCGAGAGAAGACCATGCCCGATCCGATCTGGATAACGATCTCGCGTTCAGCGGCGATCAACCGACCGAGCACAGCGAGGGAGGTGATCGTCCGCCTGCAACGCGTGGTTAGACGCCGTCCGGCGATTGCGCATACTCAGCACGGTTTCACCTCCCGTATCATCTCCAGTTTTCCGCCCTTACGGGAATAGACCTTTTGGCAAGTGTACCCATGGGTCCCCTCGTCATCGGCAAAGCAGAATTCTTCAACTATCAAAGCATCCTCCCGACCGTCGTCGTCGAGATCGATCGCTGCCACTGTACGCTTGCGTGGGCTTTCGTCGGTGAGGAACCATGAGTCCGCCCGAAGAAGGTGGGCGCGATTCACAGCGGGATACAAAACAACAGCGTCGAACGGGTATTCTTCACCACGATGCGCCACAGGGCGAGCCTCGAAATATCGCCTGTCTTTGATGGTCTCGAGTTCAACCCCGATATCGGGCTCGCCAGCGCACGTGTCTTCGCCTGGGATGATCTTCGAGCGGCGCACCCGAAGGGAGAACGGCGGAAGTCCATTCAAAGGCACGACCGTCACAGTCTCGCCGGCCCGAGGACGCCGGCGAAACCCGTCCAGATTTGTGACATCAACCTGGGTGAAAGGTGGAACGTAACTGCCATTCTTGTTCTTGATATCAGACCGGCGATAGAAGACACCCGAGACGATGTCTGTGTTGGGTGCTTCGACTGGTCCGCGGGCCGCAAGGGCCGGCGACACCGCAACGACGCAGATGCCGACGCCCAAACATCTCCACCGCGTATGTTTTGACAGCATTGGTTTCCCCCCGAGCGTCTAACGATCACGCGTTCAGCGGCGGCGCGCAAGCGCCGTCCGCTGCAACGCGCGGTTGGGCGGCGCACCGCCGTGGCGCTGGTTCACTTCGGCGGATCCTTCCGAGTTGTAGAAGGATCCTGTCGGGTGAGCCCTCGTGGACACACCCAAAATCGGCCGATATCACGGATACCAATGCCAACGCTTCCCCATTGGCCGTGCACGCACTGACCTGCCCTACGTTGCACAAAGAGTCCCACGCCACCACCATCGAGTCCTCCCCGGGTCGCCTTCCGGTTTGCCAAGGTTCCGATGAGCAAGACCGGCGCACCGCTGGCCTGACGAATCTGGAAGTGCTTAAACATAGCGTCGTAGCGAGGAGGGGCAACGAACACGAGGACACCCGGATTGTCTGGATCCTGCGAAGCAGGATTGTCCGAAGCGGCGACAGGAGTGCCCAACTCTTTGAAGTCGACATCGGTCCAACCATAGAGCGGATAGAGGCCCGTCGACCGCTGCTCCTCATCATCCCATTTTCGAAGAGAGAGCGAGCCCTTCCTTAGGGGTCTCGTGCTCAACTTCGACGCACCTTCGACAACGAGTTCGTACTCCCCCGGTGCTAGCGCGTACGGCGGACCGCTCGTCGTTGCAGCGACGAATGTACCAGGGATCACTAGGAGGCACGCCACCCCTGCTGCGGCCATCAAGGTCATTTGCGTCGTGGATGTATTCATGGCGAGGCCTAGTCCGCCCAACGACACTGGCGTTCAGCGGCGGACGCGAGAGGGAGCGTAGCGACCGACGCGCCCGTCCGACTGCAACGGCCGGTTAGCCCGCGTCCGCTCCCACTTCTAGCGACGGCATGCGATCCTCGGAACACCACGCAGCGGTCTCGTCAATGACCGTCTTCATCCACTCCCACACGTTATCGTAACGTTCGACCCCTGGCCATCCGCTCGATTCGGCAAGCCCCCTCCAGGTGAGGTGAACTTCAATTACTTTGCCCGTCACCGTGCCATGCTCGACGACGAATCCGGCCACGTCGTCCTGGTCTTGTCGGCGCGCGAACGGGAAGAAGTCCTGCTCGGGCTGCGAGCCACCACTGACCTCCCTCCGGTACTCAGAACGAAGACCTGTAGATTCTTCTGAGTCATTGATGAAGTGCCACGGCGTAAGGCCCCGGAGACCGTGAGCTCGCAACCATCGGAGTGCTAGCGGCACTTCTGCTGACAGCATCATTGAGTTTGGCTTCATCGATTTCCGTCCGGCTAACGATACTGCCGTTCAGCGGCGGGCGCACGAGGGAGCGAAGCGACCGACGCGCCCGTCCGACTGCAACGGCGGGTTCGGCAGCTTGCGCCACTGGCCGTCATCGCCTGGAAGCTGCTGGGCCACTTGGAACTCGCCGGATGATGAGTCCGTCCGATGAGCCTGAAGGCACGTCCATGTCATGCGGAACGTAAAGCCATAGAGGCGCATTCGGATGTCCTGAATCTCTTCGTTCCGCGGCCGCATCCTCGAGAACCGCCGACAGCAGTGAAGCATCATCGAGGACGCCAACTATTACCGGCACTCCTGCGAGGTCCCTGGCCACGCTGGTCGCATGGTGAAGGCGGCCGGAGTCCAGCGAATCCCAGTCCAATTCTGTGACCATCAGCGTGCAGGCCGCGCGCAAGAACGCCTCGCGACTCCACGATCCGTCTCGCTCATACTTCATTTGCCCGTCTGCCGAACGATACTGGCGTTCAGCGGCGGACGCGAGAGGGAGCGTAGCGACCGACGCGGCCGTCCGACTGCAACGGCGGGTTCGGCAGCTTGCGCCACTGGCCGTCATCGCCTGGAAGCTGCTGGGCCACTTGGAACTCGCCGGATGATGAGTCCGTCCGATGAGCCTGAAGGCACGTCCATGTCA
>Ga0207670_10000031_pt1 | contig 116181 bp, 233 predicted proteins | sample KBSS23HmetaG_FD_184339 | JGI IMG/M metagenome (GOLD analysis project Ga0207670, IMG submission 184339) | Switchgrass rhizosphere microbial communities from Kellogg Biological Station, Michigan, USA - KBS S2-3H metaG (SPAdes) (version 2) | ecosystem: Host-associated > Plants > Roots >...
GGACTTCACGCAGCTGCTGCAGGAGCGGTCGAACGTGCGGCTGTACCACCCCGTCGACAAGCGCTTCGTCAGCGCGCCGGAGTACGACTACGTCACCTGGAAGGCGATCTGCGGCGACGGCAGCGACAACGTCCCGGCGCTCCCCGGCGCGGACGTCGACGTCGTCCAGCAGCTCCTCCTCGACGAGGATCCGGAGCCCCTGCGCGCCTTCCTGCTCGAGCGGGCCCAGGGCTTCGCTCGGAACGTCGAGCTCGTCAGGTTCGCGGAGTGGTCGCGCGAGGAGGCCATGGCGATGCGCTCGTCGTCCCCCAGCCGCGATTGGGACGCCGTCAGGGCCTCGTTCGAGGCCTGGGAGTTCAGGTCGATGCTGCGCGAGCCGTACTGGTCCCGGTTCGTGGGGACGTTCGACACGCTGTGGGCGGCCTAGCCCAGGACGGTGGCCTACATATCGCGGGAGGTGTGCCGCGATGCAGGGTTTCCAGCGTGCCTTGGGCTACGTGTGGGCCGCGCCGCTAACGCTGGCGGGGCTGCTTTACGTCGCGGCGTTCACCGCGGTGGGCTGGTGCAGGTACACCGGCCGCTGGGGCGATGCCTGGGTGTGGAACACCGTCCACGGGCAGGCCCCTCGGATCCTGGAGAGCATCTGGCTGCACTGGAGCGGGCACACCATGGGGAACGTGGTGCTGCTCAAGCTCGACGCGCGGTCGGAGCGCGGCAGCATCGTCCTGCGGCATGAGCTCGAGCACGTGCGCCAGTGCATGGTGCTCGGGCCGCTGCAGCCCGTCCTCTACTGCCTGGCCTGGTTGTCGCTGTCGTTCTGCCGTCACGGGCACCCGCACTACGACAACCCGTTCGAGGTCGACGCTCGCCGGGCGGCCGGCCAGATCATCGACGTCGTCGGCTCGCTGAAGCGAGCGGTCGCCGACGGGAGGATCGCCCTACCTGGGAGCTGACGCAGCATACATACGTGTATGCTACGAACTTCACAGGCCGGGCTCGAGTTCATCGCTCGCCAGGAGGGCGAGGTCCTGCACGTCTACCATGACCAGGTGGGCGTGCCCACGATCGGCATCGGCCACGCGCTGAAGCCGGGCGAGTCGTTCCCCGGCGGCATCACGCACGAGCAGGCGCTCAGCCTCCTGGCCTCCGACGTGGCCGTCGCCGAGCGGGCCATCCACGAGCACGTCACCGTCGAGCTCAGCCAGGCCCAGTTCGACGCGTTGGTCTCGTTCACGTTCAACCTGGGCTCGGGCGCGCTGGCCAGCTCCACGCTGCTCGTCCTCCTCAACAGGGGGAGCTACGACGCGGCGGCCGACGAGTTCCTGCACTGGGATCGCGCCGGCGGCCACGTGCTCCCCGGGCTGCAGCGTCGGCGCGCCGAGGAACGTGAGCTGTTCCTGTCGACGCCGTCGCACGACCGGCCGACCGTGCCGGACCCGCAGCCTGCCGTCCAGGTGATCGTCCCGGACGTGAAGCGCGAGCTCCCGGAACCCGACCCCGGTCCCCCGCTGGCGTCGGGCGGCGCCATCTCGAGCCTCATCGACATGCTGAGGGGAGGTGGTCGTTGATGCCGCGCCTGACGTGGCGGCCCGAGCGCTCGCGCCTCCCGCCTCCCACCGAGCCGCGGCTGGTCGACGGCCTTCACGTCCTGGCCGCGGCCCCTGGTCGCGGCATCGTCGAGGTCGGGGGCGTGCTCGACCTGCGCCCGGTCTGCCCGCCCATCGACAACCAGTTCAGCATCTCCGATTGCGTCGCCGACAGCACCACCGCCGCGCTCGAGCTCCTCGAGGTCGCGGCGGGGCTGCCCTTCGCCAAGAAGTCGCGGTTGTTCCTCTACTACAACGCCCGCCTCCAGACGCAGGAGACGGACCGCGACGAGGGGACGTACATCCGCCTGGCGTTCGCCTCGTTGACGACCCTCGGCACGTGCACCGAGGCGACGTGGCCCTACGATGCCTCGCAGGTCTTCATCAGGCCCTCCTGGCGCGCGTACCGTGAGGCGTTCCCGAACAAGATCAGCAGCTTCTACAGGATCGACTCCGACGGCAGCGAGAGGGTCGACCAGGTCCAGCGGGCCCTGCGCGCCCAGCACCCCGTCGTGTTCGGGATGACAGTCGACCGCGACTACATGGGGACGGGCAGCGACGGCGTCGTCGCCATGCCCAGGAGCAACCGCCAGGACGCCGGCGGCCATGCGCAGGTCATCGTGGGTTACGACGACCACGACCGTTGGATCGTTAGGAACAGCTGGGGCGTTGGGTGGGGCGACGGGGGCTACGGGTACGTCCCGTACGGTTACCTCGACGCCTCGGGGGCCGACGACCTGTGGGTGCCCTACCGGGCGCCCACGGTGGTCGACAGCACGACCGTCACCGTGACGAGGGGCTGAGCACCGTGTCACCCGACGAGCTACTTCTGCGTGAGTGCGTCCGGGCTGCGCTGCACGAGCTGCGCCTCAACAAGTGGCTGCTCAACAGGCTGGGGATCCACGACGCCACCCGGGTCGGGGTTCCCATCGTTCCTGCGAACGTGAGGGCGCGTCGGATCGCGATCGGGTGGATCGACGACGCAGAGTACGAGCTCGGCCGGCCGCTGGGCCGCGAGGTCGAGGCGCAGGTCAAGCGCGTCGTCGCCGATAGGTGGGGGCCCGCGCTGCATCGCGCCCACGGTGACGAGGCGGCCGCCGAGCGCGAGGTCCGGCGTCTGCTCGACGATGAGTTCAACCACCTCTACCTGCAGCGCGCCTGACAAGCTGGCGGTCGGCCGTGTACAGCGCGGCGGGAGGGTGTTCGATGATGGTCGCACGGAGGTCACACGAATAATGAGGAACGTCACCAGGTTGGTACCAACCGCGCTAGCGTCGTTGCTTCTCTCGCTTCAACCTGGGTGCAGCGTCGACCAACGCGTGTCCCCCCACCCGCCCGTCGTCACCGACCAGGGCGCGTGCCCCGGGGCCTGTTCGCGCCTGCGGACGTTGAGCTGCGAGGAAGGCAATCCCATCGACATGGGCCACGCGTGCGCCGATGGCGGGTGCCCGACGGCCGGCGAGGACTGCACCGCGGGCAGGTGCACGGCCAGCTGCGAGCGCTTCTGCGTCGAGACGGAGGGGGCTGGCGTCTGGCTCGACCCGCCCTGCGTCAGCGGGATCGTCTCCTGCGACCAGGTCGAGCGCTGCCCGGCTCCGCAGCCACGCCGGCCCGTCGACACCTGCACGGGCCCCGCCTGCCCGTGAGCGAGAGGCTGCTGCGCGACTTCATCGTCGAGGTCCTGGATGGGTTCGGCGTGCCCTCGCAGGCCCGCGACGGCGTCGCTGGAAACGTCCGCTTCGACGCCCAGCGGGCCCCCCACGAGAGGGGCAGCCTGCTCGCGGACGAGGAGCGGGACCGCGAGGATGAGCAGCAGTCGCACCCGCAGGCTGCCTGCTGCCTGGTGCTGTCCGATGACGGGTACGTCCTCGCGGTGTCGAGGAAGGACGACCCGACGGCCTTCGGCATGCCCGGTGGGAAGGTCGACCCCGGGGAGACGCCGGAGCAGGCGGCAGCGCGTGAGCTGCAGGAGGAGACGGGGCTCGAGGCGACCTCCTTGAGGCTGGTCTTCGTGCACCGCGAGGACGACGGGTTCGTCACCTCGACGTTCGCTTGCCGCGTTGCTGGCGAGATCGCGACCCCCGAGGCCGGGCTGGTGCGCTGGGTCAGGCCCGAGGTGCTGTTCCAGGGGCCGTTCGGGCGCTACAACAGGGCACTGTGGGACCGCCTGGGCCTGCTACGATGAACTAGCGGCGGTCGCCACCGTAGGATGGGCCCATGGCCGAGCATGGGCGCGTCGATGCTTCAAACCTCCACGAGCTGCGCGAGGGCATGCTTCTCACGCTGGACAACCGTGCCCGCTTGTACAAGCTCGTGCAAGCCCTCACCCCGCGCATCTGGAGCGCGCTCATCGTGCTCGACCACACGGACACCTACGAGACCCTCGCTCCCACGGAACTCTTCGTGGTCGGAGCGCACGTCCAGGACGCTGAGCAGTTCATCGGCTCCATCCTCCAGCGGGTGGAAGGGCTGAGGAAGCACCTGGGAGGGCCACGATGATCAAGCCGGGCTGGATCCCGCCCGCGAGCCCGTTCAGCCTCGTGCAGGAGCACCTGTTCCCGAACGAGTGGGCGATCCTGGTGAGCTGCGTGATGCTGAACTGCACGCGGAGGAGCCAGGTCGAGGGGGTGCTGCCCGAGTTCCTACGACGCTGGCCCGATGCACCGGCCCTCCTGCAGGCACCCGAGGAGGAGATCATCGGCCTGTGCCGTCCGCTGGGCTTCGCCAACAGGCGCACTGTCATGCTGCGGCAGCTGGCTGCTGCGTACGTGGGCCCCTGGGAGCACGCTCGTGAGCTGCCCGGCATCGGCGAGTACGGCGCTAGGGCCTGGGAGATCTTCTGCCGCGGCGAGCTCGGCGACGAACCGCCCCGCGACCACGCGCTCGTCCTCTACTGGCTGTGGTGCACGGGGCGGCAGCTGGGAAACGACGGAGGGTGACATGCCCGAGGGACCCGAGATCCGACACAACGCTGACCTCCTCTGGGAGGCCCTGCAGGGGAGAAGGATCGTGAACGCGTACCCCGAACGAGGCGGACGCTACGCCACCGTGCCGCCTGTGGGCCACGATGGGCTCGCAGGGGCGTTGGAGGATGACGCGCTGTTCGTGAACCACGTCGGTTGCAAGGGGAAGTTCATGTGGTGGGAACTGGCGCCCCCTGTCCCCATCGGGCGCGCCTGGTACGTGTGGATCACCCACGGTATGTCGGGGCGATGGTCGCATGGCCCAGGCGTGCCGCACGCTGCGTACGGCTTCGACCACGCGGGCCTCGCAGGCCCGCCCCGCGAGCTCCACTTCTGCGACCCACGTCGCTTCGGGACCCTGCGCTTCACCGCCAGTGCGGACGAGCTGCGCGTGAAGCTCGACTCGCTGGGGCCCGACATGCTCGTGGACCCGCCGGACGTGGGCTTCTTCGCGGAACGGCTCATGGCGAAGCCCAAACGCACGCTGGCCGAGGCCCTGATGGACCAAGGCTGCGTCAGCGGCGTTGGGAACTACGTCAAGGCCGAGGCGCTCTACGCGTCGCGCCTGTCGCCCCACCGCACCGTGGGCTCGTTGGGGTCGGCCGACATGGAAGCGCTGCGCGACGCCGTGGTCAGCGTCATGAAGGGGGCCTACGCAGCGCGGGGCGCTACGCTGCGCAGCTACCGCGACCCGGCCGACCGAGCTGGTTCAGCGCAGTTTGCCTTCCAGGCGTACGGGCGACGCGCCGACCCGGCAGGAAACCCCGTCGTCAGGGAGCTCACCCTCGACGGGCGCACCACGCACTGGTGCCCTGCGGTGCAGTCATGAGCCTGGCGCTCGAAGCGCTGGCGTGCCTGCTGGTGATCGGGCTGTCCGTCGCCTACCTGAGGTGGTTCGTCCGGCTCTACGTGGAGTGGACGAACGATGGTTGACCGCGGGCCGGCGATCGTCGACTACGGCTACGACGTGGGGCCGGTAGGAAGGGCAGCGCCCGCGCTCCACGTGCCGGGAGCCATCGTCGTCCTCCTGCGTGGATGGAGGCTGGCGCTCAACGCCAGCAACGATGGCACGTTGTGTCCGCCAGGCGGCCAGGTCAGCCCGGGAGAGCCCTGCGTGGTGCTGGCCCAGCTGAAGGGCCGCGTGATGGTGCACGCCGCGCGTGGAGCGCTCGGGTGGGCAGCCTCCCACGAGTTCTGGACGTTCGAGAGCGCTGCGCACATGCAGCGGCTCATCGACGGTTGGAAGGGGAAACCGCCCGTGTTCGTGCACAGCTCAGCGCGGGCCGGGCTCTCTAAATTCCCGCCCATCCATGGCTAGCCCGTTCAACGGGCAGAGAAGGAGATCGCATGTCCGACGTCATCAAGAGCATCACCGTGTTGAAGAGCTCCGACCCCGCACCCCTCATCCCGCTGCAGCTCGTCAGCAAGCTGTGCGCTAAGTACGACGAGACGCTTCCGTACGAGTGCTTTCTTTTCCAGCTCAACGATGAAATTTCATCCCGCACCACCAGCACGTGCAACGATGCATCGTGCGGTCTGCAGAACGACCTCGACGCGCGGTACTGCAAGCACTGCGGGTCGAAGATCGTCTCCGGCAAGAAGCGCATGGTCAAGATCGAGTCGCTGGATTGGTGCGACGAGGGCTCGTGCGAGACGTTCGAGAGCATCTTCGTGAACGAGGTGGTTCCCCACATCAAGGGAAGGATCGAAGCGTTCGTCACCTACGAGACGTCCACGACCGCGACCGGCATCGGGCAGTACTGCTTCCGGGTCGAGCACGGGAAGATCGAGTACTGCGACTTCACCCTGACGGTCGGCGCCGCACCCACGTTTGACCTCTCCGACGCCGACGACCCCGATGCGGGGGACCTGGAGGATGAAGACGAGGAAGCAGAAGAGGAGGATGAAGACGGGGAGGACCGCGACGTGAGGCTCGACGACGCTAAGTGCACCCGCTAGCGCTCGTCACCGCATCGCATGTCCAGCGTTCGTGCGACGGTGTACCTTCTCTCGTAACCTAGCAGGGTAATGCCGGCGTGCGCCGGTGGAGGTCGTTCCCATGAGCAAGCCGACGAGCACCATCATCTCCGAGTTCACCGATGCGTTGAACCAGCATGGGCCCACCTCGCCCGAGGTGCTCGGGTACAAGGCGGTGTACGCAGGCAGCGGGAGGTTGCTGCGTACCTTCGAGAAGATCATCAACGTAAAGCTGGCGCTGCTGAGCGGGAGCCTCAAGGCGCCGGCGTGAGGAGTACGCAGCAGAGCGACGTCATCGTTGCCCCGGGACCGACGCTCGGGGGTCGCTCTGGCCGCAACTTCAGGCCGTTGGTGGCTGCTGGATCGTGGACGATCAGCGGGTTCCACCACGGCCACGCGAAGTGCGCTTGCTGTGGTAGGCCCATCAACCGCGTCCTGCACCTGAGGAACCAGTCGCACGACGCTACCAGCGGTTTTCCCGAGGAGGTATGCGTCGGCATCGTCTGCGGGCCGCGCGTCTTCATGGAGTCGTGCATCGGCTTCTACGAAGATCCGGCCCGCGAGTGGGACCGCCAGCGACGCGCCTGGCGCGACTACATCAACTACATCATCCTGTGCGTCCGCCACGAGCGCATGTGGTCGACCGTGCCGGCCGGGCTCAGGGAGCCGGTCGATGCCTTCCTCAAGGAGGGCTACCTGCAGCAAGGCCACTCGGGCGGGTGGTGGATGGTGAGGGACGCAAAGCGCGTGCTATTCCGGGCCCAACGTCACCCGGACGCCATGCCCCCAACTGGGGCGATCTTGGGGGCCAGCAGGGCGCTGGTCCATGCGGCCAGGCGACAGGGCCTGGTGACCCAGGATGCCGGGCTGCGGCAGGGGTGCGACGGTAAGCTGGAGTTCATCGGACGAGGAGCGTAGGAGGCGGCATGATCGACGGTCGGAGCGGTACCGAGCAGGAAGAGCTACCTGCTATGATCAACGAGCTTAGGAAGTACCTGAGCATCACGCAGGTGAAGAAGGCGTTCTCGCTCGGCAACGAGCTCATCGGCGCTGCCTCTCCGTTCCTGGAGAAGCCCACGTGGTGGAACGCGGGCAAGGCGCTCTTCGCGGTCGGGAAGGTGATGGTCGACGACGTGGAGGTCTGGGCCGAGGACTACTTCGCCACCGCGCGGTGGGTGGAGCCCTACGCGTCCGACTTCAGCCCCACGCTGGTCCGGATCATGCAGGGCTTCCCGCACGAGAAGATCAAGGCCATCGAGGACGAGGCGTTCGTGCGCGTCTGCACCCTGCCCGGCGGCATCAAGGCCGGCTGGACGCACCTCGGTAAGGATCACCGTGCCGACCACGTGTACGTGGAAAGGGACCAGCTGCACGAGGCGAAGGCGGTCATCAAGCGCCTGCTGTGGGAGCAGTACAGCGGCAAGTCGCTGGTGATGCGACGTAACACCAGCTTCACCTCGCACGACATGTCGAGGGTGACGTTCGAGGTCGACGATGCTTTCGAGACCAAGACCTCCAAGCGCGTCAGCGAGTTCGCGAACAACCTGAAGCGTGCGTTCGACCTGGGCATCACCCGGTCGGTCATGCTGTACGGTCCCCCCGGCACCGGCAAGAGCACGATGGCACGCACGATCGTCGAACAGCTGCAGCTCCGGTCGTTCAGGATCCGGATCGCCGACCTGAGCAACCTCGAGAGCACCACGCTGTTCGACGCCATCAACATCTTCGAGCCCGACGCCGTCATCCTGGACGACTTCGACCGCGCAAGGGGGCAGGACCAGCTGCTGGAAACGCTGGAGTTCTTCGAGCAGAAGGTGAAGCTGGTGATCGTCACCGTCAACAACCGGCGCATGCTGGACATGGCCCTGCTCCGGCCCGGCCGCATCGACGTGTTCGAGCGCGTGGAACGCATGGACCCCGAGGTCGTCAAGCACGTGCTGGGCGAGTACGTCGACGGCCACGAGCTGGTCAAGGACTGGCCCGTTGCCTTCATCATCGAGTACGTCAAGCGCCGGCGCTACATGGGGGTGGATGAGGCCATCGAGTCCGTCAAGGAGCTGACGATGCGTCTCCGGGAGCTGACGCAGGACAGCGATCCCAACGAGGACGACGCCGGCGTGGAGCAGATGCTGCGCCTCCTCAGGAAAGAGGCCGCCGGACGCAACGGGACCGCGCCGGGGGGCGACGACGGCCCTTTCGACCAGGGGCAGGAGAGCTGATGTCGGACCGGTTCTACCTGCAAATGAGGGCCCATCTCGAGAGGGCGGCACAAGCCGTCCCCGACTACGTCAGGAGGGCGATGAACGCGTCCCCCGTCCCCGTGGGAACCGGAAGCGAACCTGCCATCCCGGGATGGTTCGGCCGCGTGAGCCGCCAGCAGCGCCGGCAGAAGAACCACGATCGTCGTGAGATGCGCGCCTCAGAGCGCGTCGCCAAGGCCCTCAGAACATCGCATGGCACCGTAGCAAAAGGCTTCACCGGCCGCCGTTAGCAACGCCCGCATGCGCGCCGTGTGGTACCATGCAGCGCATGGATGCAGACCACGCTCAGCCCGCCAGCACCCAGCTCGTGCTCTCCAACGAGGCGCGCAAGCGCCTGCACGTGGGCCTGCAGCTAGCCGCCGAGGCGGTCGGCTGCACGCTCGGCCCACGTGGCAGGACGGTGCTCATCCAGCGCCCAGGGCAGCCTCCCCTCGTCACGAAGGACGGCGTGACGGTGAGCCGCTCGATCAACCTCCGCGAGCCGCTGCAGCGCATGGGCGCGGACCTCCTGAAGGAGGCCGCGGGGAACACCAACGAGGTCGCCGGCGACGGCACCACCACCGCGACGGTGCTGGCAGCTGCGCTGGTGCGCGAGGGGCTACGCTTGGTCGAGGCCGGCCTCAGCCCGCAGCTGCTGTGCCAGGGCATCGAGCGGGCCGCGGCCGACGTCGACGCCATGCTGGTGGCGGGAGCCCGCAGGGTGGAGTCGGCGTCGGAGATCGAGCAGGTCGGCACCATCAGCGCGAACGGCGACGCCGTCATCGGGAAGCTCATCGCGGAGGCGATGGGCCGGGTGGGCCGCGACGGCATCATCACGGTGGAGGATGCCAAGGGGACCACGACGTCTCTCGAGGTCGTCGAGGGGATGCAGCTCGACCGTGGCTACCTCTCGCCGTACTTCGTCACCGACCAGGAGCGCATGCGGGCGGTCCACGAGAACGCCTACGTCCTCGTCACCGACCGGAAGCTGTCCGGCCTCCGGGAGCTCGTCCCGCTGCTCGAGAGGGTGATGCAGGAACGCAGGGCGCTGCTCATCGTGGCCGACGACGTGGAGGGCGAGGCCCTGCAGGGCCTCGTCATCAACCGCGTCAAGGGCTCGTTGCCCATCGTGGCCATCCGTGCCCCAGGCTACGGGGATGCCCGGGCGGAGATGCTCAACGACCTCTGCGTGCTGACGGGGGCCACGCTGGCGTCCCCGTCGACGGGGCACCCCGTCGACAAGCTGACGACGAAGGAGCTCGGGAGCTGCCGACGGTGCATCGTCGACGCAAGGAGCACGACGCTGGTCGGCGGGGGCAGCGCGCAGGCGGCGGTCGACGAGCACGTGGCGAACCTCAGGGCGCAGCTGGAGGACGTCACCCTGCCCGACGAGTCACGCGCGAGGCTTCGAGCGAGGATCGCGCGCCTCTCGGGCGGCGTTGCCGTCGTCCGGGTGGGCGGCAGCACCGAGGTGGAGATGGTCGAGCGCAAGTACCGCATCGAGGACGCGCTCAACGCCACCCGTGCGGCGGCCGAGGAGGGCACCGTCCCGGGCGGCGGTCACGCGCTGCACCTGTGCGGGCGCGAGCTCGAGAGGCGCCGCGCCGGCGACGGGACCGACCACGAGGCCGGTGCCTCCGTCGTGGCCCGAGCGTGCCGGGCACCCCTGGAACGCATCGCCTCGAACGCGGGCCACAGCCCGGCCGTCGTCCTCGACGCGCTGTCGTCGCTGCCCGACGGGCCCATGGGGTTCAACGCAGCGACGGGTGGGTACGTCGACCTGGTGGCGGCAGGCATCCTGGACCCTGTGAAGGTGACCCGCACGGCGCTTCGCAACGCTGCGAGCGTCGCGGTGACGTTCCTATCGCTGGACGCCGTCGTGTGCGAGGATGCCCCACCAGCGGCCTCCCGAACCACCAAGGGTTGACCTGCGAGGCCCACGGTGACCGTCCAGAGTAATCGCGGCCGCCGCGTGGGTGGTAACCCACATCATGCTGGGCACCATTTACCTCCTATCGTCCTCGCTGAGAACCATGACTTCACGACCGCCCCCGCGGCGAGGACTCGGATGCACGACTCGTGATCGTGGAGTTCCGCGCTGAGCACTAGCACGACGTCGCCTGGGTTGATCCGGTGCTCCGCGAGGTGCGTCCTCGTGGCGACCAGCAGGTCGCCGGGCCTGGTGTCGATCATGCGACCATTGTACTTCGGTGCACGATCGCATACATTGCGCGATATGTACCGGGCATGGTACGGATGACCCTGGGCAGGCTCAGGCGCCTGCTCCTCAGGGAGGCGGGCCTCGACAGCGACATGAGGAACATGGCGGGCAGCTGCCCGGGCGCAGGCCCTAGCGTCCCCACGGGGGCTGCCGTCGAGCCGCTGCCCGGCCTCGGCATCGATCCAGAAGAGGAGGACGGGAGTGAGCAAGAAAAATCGCAGCCTGGAGCTAGGCACCACGACCGGGCAGGAGGAGCGTCAGGATCGCCTGGTGCTCGAGGGCTCCATCGAGGAGGCCCTGCCCGGAACCATGTTCAAGGTTCGCTGCGCTAACGGCCTCGTCGCCGTGTGCACCCTCAGCGGGAAGCTGCGCGTCCACCACATCCGCCTGCTGCCCGGCGACGCGGTGAAGATCGAGGTCTCGCCCTACGACGTCACGCGGGGGCGCGTCACCTGGCGGGGGTCCAGCTCCCGATGAGCGCGGCCGTCGCGACGGCCGCGGCCCGCTTCCTCGGCGCGACGTTCACGCTGCTGCTGACGTTAGCGTCGGCCTGCGGTGCCGCGACGGGCATCCTCGTCGGGGAGCCGATCATGATCGGGGCGTGCCTCGCCATGGCAGCCCTCGGTGCATGGGCGATCCTGCGCTACGACTGGCCCGCGACGTGGGGCCCGTTGCTCAACGGGAAAACGCGCTAGCCGACCGCTAGTTGACGAGGACCAGGTCCTCGGGAGCGTAACCGTAGCGTAGCCCCGAGGGGGCCCAGCGCACGTTGAGCTCGGGGCCCAGCTGCCGCCCGTAGTCGACAGGACCCTCCACGGTGCCGACGCAACGGCCGAACTCCTCGACGTGCCCGCGGTCCGTCGTCGCCATCCGCCGCTTGAACGCTGCCGCCATCTTGACCCGGGTGCCGACCTTCATGGGTCGATCCTACCACGCTCCGGTCGATCGGTTCACCGTCGACCGATGATCGCGTGGTCAGGAGGCGGCGTCCAACCAGCCGCCATGGCCCTCCTCTCCCATGCCTGCAGCCCCTTCGTGGGTGCGGGGAACGAGCCTCCCCAGCCGCAGTGGTAGCACGCTGCGTTCTTGCACGGCTCGACGAGCGTGCCATGGGCGTCGTCGATATCTCCCTCGGGGCACTCGCAGATGAGCCCCATGCACTGGGACACGTCGTGGTTTTCCTGCCGCATCTTCGCTCGCCCGCACCCGTTCGCCGGCGCATCGCACCGCGGGCACGACCATGCCGGCTCAGCTGTAGGTGCAGACGTCATCGTGGACCGGATAGAGCCTGATGGGTTCTCGCGTCCTGCCTCGTGACTGCTGCCCATGGTCGTGCCTCCCCCTGACGCTGACGACCCTCATGTCCGGGAGGACGAGGGCATGCAGGCTGAGCCCGAAGACCGCGCCGCCGTCGATCCCGGCGACGTTGCTCGTGATGAGCGGGCGCGTCAGCACGCTGTGGCCGAAGACGACCAGCTCCGGGCCGTCCCAGCAGCGCGTCCAGAAGCGCCAGCCGTCCTCGCCCGGCGGAACCCTGCTGGGCCAGGCGGACCGTTCGTGCTTGCCCGGGTCGATCATCTGGACGTGGAGCAGGTGCTCCTCGCGCTGCTCCTCGATGGGCCTGCCCGGGAAGGCCCCGGCGTGGACGGCGACCGCGCCGTGTTCGGGCAGGCGGACGTGGAGGGGCAGCCCCCTGATGTAGGCGTAGTGCTCAGAGCGCAGCTGCCGGCGCGTCGCCAGGTGGGTGCGCGGGATCGTCGCCTCCAACGCCAGGGCTCGCTGCGCCCTCGTCGAGGGGTCGGGGGACGCGTCGAGCTGATCCTCGTAGTCGAGGTGCTTCCTCTCATGGTTCCCCATCACGCAGGCCGGCAGCCCCTGCTGCGCCTCGACGCGCATCGCCAGGTCGACGCACAGGTCGCTGCGGGGGCCGCGGTCGACGAGGTCGCCCAGGAAGATGATCCTATCGAACGCCGACGCTGCGCAGGCGTCGAGCAGCTCGACGGCCTCGTCGTGGCACCCATGCAGGTCGCCGATCAGGATGGTCCGCCGCGGCATCGACGTGCTCAGTTGATGTCGCGCTTGGACAGGGGCGCCTCCACCTCGTCCATCTCGACACTGATCCAGTCGGGGCCCACGTCGACGACCTGCAGGCCACCGTCGGGCCTCTTCAGGAGGCGTGCCCTGAGGCGGCGCCACCACGTCCGCACCGCGTGCAGCGTTGAACCGACCAGCCCGAGCAGGTAGCCCACCATGCGAGGATGGTAACCTCCCTGGCCGGCTGCGTACAAGCGGCGTGCCTAGGCGTGCACGGAGCGCAGCTCGTGCGAGCTGGCCTCGGCGATGAGGACGATCGTCCCCTCGCGGTCGGCCCACGGCCTGCAGAGGTGGAGCAGGCGACGGGCGCTCCCGTGCTCCGGCTGGCCGACCACCACGGCCGGGCTATCGCTCACCGCGCTCCAGCTGTAGCAGCCACGGTGCGGACGCTTGTATATCGAGTAGAACTTCTCACGTGGCACCACCAACGTACCCACCGGGACGAGCCTGTCCTCCCTCCGGCGCATCCGCTCCGGCAGCGTGCCCAGGCGGAACGTGCGGGGCCAGCCGGCGAACAACCGGATCCTCTCGTCCCTGGTGGGCAGGGCGTCCAGCGCGTCGTTCAGGCGCAAGGCCAGGCCCGCGTTCAGGCGGTCCCACTCCAGGGCGACGCTGTACGAGTCGCGCATCATGGCGTTGACCTCGTCCATGGTCGCCCGCAGCCCCGCATCATCCATGCCTCGAACGTAACACGTGGGCCGCATGCCGTTCACACGCACCGCCTACATAGCAGCCATGAGGATCCGGATGGGCGACCTACGCAGCATGCTGGTCGTGGAGCTCGACGGCCGATGGCCCGGGGGCCCCGTGGTCCGCGACGCCATGTCGCCGGGCACCACGTCGAGGGAGCAGATCGGCTCGCTGGCGGGCAACGTCCCGATGGACGCAGCCGACGACCCCGAGGGGCTCCCAGACCACCTGCTGGAGCCCACGGTCAGCCCCGAGGACTGCTTCGGCCCCGTCCCGCCCGCCGCCGAGGACCCGGGCGTCCACCTCGACCCGTACGCTCGCGACACGGGCCCGCAGCCCATGCCGGGCTTCAGGCGCTGAGCAACCGGACGGTGCGGTTCGCGTGCATGATGACCCACCCTGGCGCGCCGTCGATCAGCAGCAACCACCACGTCGTGGCATCGCGCTCGTCCGCGAAGCGTGCCACGAAGACCGCCGTCGAGGGCGAGGGCGCTAGGCCGAGGGGCCCGCTCCCGTCCCGCGTGGGTCGGCCGTGGACGTTGATCCTCCGGTAGGGTCCGCCGAGCTCGACGAGCGTGCCCGGTTTCGGGGGGCTCGACCACCACCAAGGCTCGTCCATCAGCCTGGCCCGAGCGGCCCACCCGATGGTCCAGGAATAACCGGCGCGGCGTGGCCGTTGTTGACCACATCATCGCCCAGGTAGATGCTGTCGTGCTCCTCGAACCAGCTGGGGTTCCCGCGCTCGTCGACGGCCACCGCGTGGCAGCGGCCCTCGTTCCTGACGATGTACAGGCGGGCGGGGCGCAGGTTCCACCTCGAGTGCTGCTCGCTGTGCGGGAGCAGCGCCTTCCCATGGGCGTGCAGGCGGTAGTGGACGGCCGTGCGGAAGGCGCGCACGTAGGCGCCGGCGCGGAGCCGGAACGCCGCGGCCCTCTCGTTGGATCGGCACAGGAGCGCGGCAGCGTCCCCCACGAGCAACGTGGGCCGCTGGTCGGCCCTGCGGCGGTACGGGTTCCGCAGCTCGTCGTCGATGAGCTCGCTCGCCATGCGCCGCGAGGTGCTGCGGTCGTTGGCGCGGTAGACGGTCACCCGCTCCTCATCGTCGGGATCCACGACCCAGACGTCGTTGCCCCCCTTCAGGGCCGCCGCCTGCGCCAGGCCATCCCAGTAGGCCTTGGACCACGCTAGCGCGGCCAGGCGTAGCTGCTCGGCGCGTCGCTCCAGGCGTCGCCAGTCGAGGAGGCTCCTCACGTGCACGGCCTGCCTGGGCCTGAAGCCCAGGGCACGCTCCTGCTCGGCGCGGTCGATCTCCTGTAGCAGGTCGTCGGGGACCAGGCCGTCGACGTCGAGCTCGACCAACCTCACCATGGTGAGCGCTCTCCTCACACGCTGTGGCGCCCGCGGGGCCATTCTAAGGCCCCGCGGGCGTTCTACCCTAAGCTAAGGCTCGAACGATCCTGCTTCAGGTGCTCGCGCGCTTCGCCGGTGCCTTGTCGACGGCCGTCTTCAGCTGCGAGGCGAGGTCCGTTCCCTTCAGGAGGTCGCCGAGGACCTCCACGACGGAGCGCTTCCCGCCCGTGATGAGGCTGAGGGGCGCCATGGCCTCGGCGGCCTTCTCGACCATCCCGCGCTCGCCGAAGGCGTCGAGGGCCGCGATCAGGTCGGGGGTGATGGCCGCGGCCTTGTCGACGACGGCCTTGACCTGGGCGTCCAGCTCCTCGAGCTTGATGTCCATGCGTGCCTTCTCGAGGGCCACGTCGACGTCCGAGGACGCCTTCCGCTGCTCGAGGAGCAGCGCGGTGACGGCCGCCTTCGCCTTCGTCGACTCGAGCTCGGCCGCCGCGGTGCGGGCCTGGGTCTCGGCCCCGGCGTCGATGGTCTTGATCTCCAGCCTGAGCTTACGCGCGATGGCCTCCTCCCGCAGCTGGGCGAGGAGCTTCTCGGTGTCGGCCTTCGACTGCTCGTTGTCGCGCTTGATCTGCTCGATCGCGGCCTCGAAGTCCTGCTTGCGATGGGCGTCGGCCAGCGACAGGGTGTTCTGGATGGTGTTGCGTTGCGCTGCGACGAGCATCTTCTCGACGTCGGCGTTCTGCATGGTGATGCCGAGGATGTCGGCGTCGTAGATGCGCATGCCGTTCTCGTCGAACGAGGTCCCAGGGCGCTTCGCGGGCTGGGACGCGTCCGCGGCGTCCGGCGCCTCGCCGAGGATGATGTCCCGGAGGATTTCCGTGTGGTTGCCGTAGAAGTCCTCGATCCCGTACTTCTGCACCGCGCTCCGGATGCGGGAACGCATGTGGTCGCACAGGAACTTCACGTAGTTGTCCACGCTGAACCAGCGCTCCGCGGCACCCTCGAAGTTGACGCGGTAGCTCACCTTGACGTTGAGCCGGCAGAAGTCGCGCGTCTCCACCTCGACGATGTCCGAGACCAGGTTGCTGGTCGTCTGGAGGTAGACGGTCCGCAGCGGGTTGTCCATGTTCTTCGGCTTCCCACGCGACAGCGTGAGGACCTGCGGCGACTCGTCGTACTCGAGCATGAAGGTGCCCGGCCCCTGGACCACGCGCCGCTCGCCGCTCTTGCGGATCAGGAGCATGGCGAACCCGGTCCACAGCGTGACGGCGACGACGCCGTCGTACTTCGTGTTGAGGATGACGCTCCGCGGCGCCGTGAACTTGCTCTTGCGGTCGAACGCGTCGCCCGGGAGCGACTTGCTGGCCGAGCGGATCAGGATGCGGCGGTTGGTGTCGGGCGTGACGGTCGCCGCGACGGCAGCGTAGGCCTCGTCCTGGTCGGCAGAGCGGACGTAGCTGGAGTTGAGGAAGGCCGCGTTGGCGCCCCCCACCCCCATGATGTCCTGGTCGCCGACGCCCAGGCGGTCGGCGTTGATCTGCAGGGCCTCCTGGTTCCCCGGGTAGAGGAGCTCGCACAGGGGAAGCGGCAGGGCCCGCTGCGCGATGACCTGCTTGCGCGGGTCGGCGAGGAAGATCTTGGGGCCCTTCTCCAGGGAGATCACCCCCGTCTCGCGGTCGAGGACGTAGCGCGCCTCGCCGGAGGGGATGGCGATGCCGTAGTGGACGTCCTGCTCGCCGTACTTGATGATGGCGTGCTCTTCCCGAGGGAAGTACACGGGCTGCTCGGCGCCGGTGATGAAGAGCTCGTCGCCTGCCTTGTGCTGCTGGCCGCCCTCGTCGACGTAGTCGGCGATGACGCGGATGTGGATGCCGCTCGTGGGGGTCAGCTCCTGCGCCCGGAACTTCTTGGCCTTCGCCTTCTCCGGGTTGGACTTGATCGGCGCCTCGACGAACTTCTCCGTGGGCCGCGGGAAGACGACGGCCGGGCCGCGGACGTACCGCTTGTTGCCGTCCTGGTCGAGGAGGAGGCAGTACTCCAGCCGCTCGAGCGAGACGGCCTCGCGGACGTAGCGCTCCTCTCCGTTGATGCGCTCGGGGATCACCTCGATGCCGGTGGGCGGGATGTAGAAGGAGACCTCGGTTCCCCGGATGATGAACTGCTTGCCCATCGACAGGTCCTTCTCGGACGGGATGTCGCTGGCCTGCTGCTTCGCGCCGGGCTGCGCGGCGGCCGCGGCCGCCGCTGCGTCGGCAGCGTTGTTGGCGGCGGCGTCGACGCCGTCCGTCGGTGCCGTCTTGATGACCGCCTTGCCCCAGTTGAGCTTGGCAGCTTCCTCGTCGTAGACGCGGACCAGGAGGTACTCGTTGCTGCGGAGGCTGTGGCCCTGGACGACCTTCGCCATCTGGCCGGGCCAGAGCGGGAAGCTCGCGGGGCCCGAGATGTTGACCTTCTTGCCGACGCGGAGGTTCGGCGTGGAGAGCTTGCCGTTGCCTGCCGGGTGCTTGTCGTTCTCGGCGGGGTTCTTCAATACGACGTACCACCCCTCGGGGGCCGTCTGGAACGTCTGGACGCCGGCGTCGAGCGTCGTCGGGCGGAAGCGCTTCGTCTTCAGGTCGAACGTGACGCATCGGTCGGTGCCGGCCAGGCTCTGCTTGTTCGGGCCGACGAACGCGTTGACCTCGCCCTTGGTTTCGTCCGAGATGAACGCGAACTCGTTGGGGGCCAGGATCATGTCCCGCTCCCGACGCACTCCCCTGCTGTCCTCTTCGTTTGCCATCGTTTCATTCCTCCGGGTTGTCGCTGCCAATTGGTGTCTCCCGTCTCTGGGTGCCCCCATACTAGGACGTGGGGGCGCGTCTTACAAGGCTCTCCTTACTTTCGCGCCTTCATGAAGCCCGCTTGGGTGCGCGTCGCTCGACGAGATAATGGTACTGCACGTGCACCTCGTAGACGTAGACGAGCCGCACCGTGGACCAACGCAGGGCCAGCCACACGTTGGGCCGTGGCCGGCGCTTGCCGGCGCGCTGCGCCTGACCGTCGCCCACGTAGGCGGCCACGATCGTCAGCCGGTCGTCTGCCTTGACGAGGAGGAGCTGCTTCGAGCGGCCACGCTCCACGGGCATCACGGCGAACGCGTGCCCGCCGCCCAACCTGGTCCCGACGTCGCCGACGGGCCTGAGCACGTCGCCAGGTTGCGGCAGCGAGCGGAAGGGCAGCCGCTTGTTCAAGCCTCTGCTCACCATGTAGCCACGGTCATGGGGCGCGGCGAGCGCCGCTGCACCTTCCTCAGCTGCCCGTCCTGGACCCAACCGACCGTGCCCGGCCACAGCACCAGCGAGTAGCTGTGGTGATGCAGGCGTGAGCTGACGACCAGCCCGACCGCCCCCGGCCGCGCTTGCCCGGACCGCGCCTGGTTGGGCACGTGCCACACTGGCAAGGCCTGCGTGCCGCGGACCAGCACGATGTCGCCCGGGTCGGGCGACGAGTCTAGCGAGGCCATGGCCTCAGCGCTGGTCCGAGCCCACCGCGTTGTTCTGCAGCTCCAGCGCGTGCTCGACGAGCGGACGCGTGAAGTGCCTGTACGCCGTGGAGCCCAGCGACGCGTGCACGTTGGAGTCCCCCAACCCCAGCGACTTCACGCACACCGGCTCGCCAGGGCGGCTCTGCAGCGAGTCGGGCTTCACGAACACCGAGGCGATGATGATGACGTCGGGAACCTGCGCCTCCTCACGCAGCTCGGCCACGCGGCGCAGGAAGCCATCGAGCCGGGCTGTTGCCTCAGCGCGCGTCGCTACGGCGATCTTGAGCTGCTCGTACTTGACATCGTCCTGCAGATCCTCGAGGGTCGACATGGCATGTGCCTCCGACCCAAGGGTACCATGCATTGGCGTGGTGTGCAACCACGTCCTCAACGAGGGATCAGAGCGGACGCGTGACCGGGAAGCAGGGCAGCGTCGGCCGCTTGTGCGGGCACGGGTCCTCCGTCAGGAGGGAGGTGAGCTGGCCGTCCTTGTAGGTCTTCGTCTCCGACGTGAGGTCGTCCTCGAACACGAACTCCTCGCCCGTCGGGCAGCGCACGCTGACCAGCGTCATGGGCACGTCGCCGTCGTTCATCGACGACCTCCCATGCCCGCGGGGCTCATGTCCAACGGGGCCGCGGCCGGCGGAGCGACGTCGTCCTTGCACCCCTCCAGGCACCGCGGGCAGGCCCGCAGGTGCTTGCTGTCCCTGTAGTGGAGGGACGCGTGGCGCGCGTCCTGGAAGCGGAACTCGTTGTCGAGGAGGGTGCGGGAGCAGTACGCCGACCGCACGCTGCCCGGCAGCTGGATGCAGGCCGTCGGCACCCCACGTGGGTTGCTGATCAACTCGAGCTCGTCCTCGTCGTTGTGATGGCTCATGCTGAGACCGTACGGCGGCAGGATCACTGCTGCACCTCCTTCTTCCTTCGGGCCCTCGACGGCGCCAGCAGGACGCTGGCGAGGAACGCTGCACCGGAGGCCAGCGCGAGGCAGCGCCCCACCAGGGCGCAGCCGGCCGCGGCCGCCTGCATGCTCGCTTGGGCGGTGCGCCTGAGCACGCTAGCGCCCATGGTGGCGACCCAGCGCGACGAGGAGCACGTCGCACCCCAGCAGGAACACCAACGCGATCACCATGGCACCGGGCCGCGCGGCGCTGAGGAGCGCCGGCAGCGAGATCCACGCCACGATGGACAGCCCCAGCAGGGCCCGCCGCAGGTGCTTCAGCACGGCTGGTCCTCCTTCTCCAGGCGGGTCCCCACGCGTCGCCTCGCGGAGGCCAGGATCCCCAGCGCTGCCCCCGCGCCCAGGGCCACGGGCAGGTGCTCCGACACCAGCGCCGCGATGGCGATGCCGGCCGCCACGTCGGACGCCCTGCTGAGGGCCACGAACCTGCCCTCGTCGGTCCAGCGCGTCACGGTACCGCTCCTCGCGCCAGCACGGCGACGGCGAACCAGGCTCCGACGCAGGCGCCGGTCGCGACGAGCACCGCGTCGATGCGCTCCAGGGGAGCCCCCAACGTCGCCTCGACCGGCGCGAGGACCAGGCCGCAGCCGGCCAGGAGCTCGAGCACGTCGCCCGCCCGTGCCATGATCCTTGCCACCTGGACGGTCACTGCCGGGCCTCCTCCCGCGCCGCCCGCCGGGCGGCGCGCTCGGCCTGGATGACGTCCTTGGGGCGGTTCTTCGAACCACGCGGCCGGCCTCGCCCACGGCGGGGTGGGCCAGCGGCCAGCGCTGCCGCCCTTGCGGCGGCTGCCCTTGCCCGAGCGATGCGATCGGGGTCGAACGGGTCGCCCGAGGCGGGCGCCAGCCGGAAGTCGTGCATGCCGTCGACCATGCTGGCCCAGCGCACGGGAGGGTTGCGGGCGTCCCCCGCCTCGTCCCACAGCGAGACGAGCCCCACGTCGTCGTCGATGCTGCGGACCTTGCCCACGATGGTCTCCAACCACGGCGAGCCGCGGAGCAGGGCCGTCCGGCGGTCGACAACGATCCGGTCGCCGACGTCGAAGACCGGGAGGGGAGCGCCCCCGTCGGGGAGCAGCAGGCCGGGCTCCAGGTGGTCGACCGGTGGGCGGCGGGCCTGCCATCGTTCGCGGCGCGCGTCGTCCGTCAGCGTGGCGTCCTCGACGTCCTCCAGCACGTGCTCGCCGGCGTCCTCCGCGACGAGGAGGAGGGGCAGGGTCGGCGTAAACGCCGCGCTCTCCATGTTCGGTTCCATGGTCCCATTGTACCACGACCGTACCTTCGCTTTCACCGGCGCGGGGCGCCCGTGCTGATCCCGTCGATGCACCACGATCCTCGGCCGTGGGCACCATCGTTAAGACGCACGTGCACGACGTGGGTTTCCACCCTAATGCGCTCGTGATTATTCGTGGGCCTCACCATGGTCACAGTTCGTGCAGGGCGAAGCCCGGCAACCAACCCACGTTGCCGCCGGACAGGACCAGGCACCACGCCGTGCCGTGGACGTTGACGCTGGCGATGATGATCATGACCTGCCGGCTGTGGGCCGCCCAGCTCAGCAACCTGCGATCGTCGTACCCAGGATCCGGCTTCGACCACGCTATGCGCGACCCGCCCCGGGCCATGGCCAGGGTCCCGCTACGCACGGCGCCATGTCCACGCGCTGGGGAACCAACCCACGCCGGGCCCAAGGATGAGCAACCACCCCGCGTGGGCTCCGACGACCACGCCGAGGTTCCAGGTTGCGCCGCGGCCACCACGTAGGGACGGCGCCCGATAGAGCTCGTGCGTCCCGTCCCATGCCGGCGACACCACGACGAGGTTGCCGGGGGATTTCGTGCTCATGCTACGCCTCGACGTCGTCGAACCGGACCCACAGCAGCTCGCCGGCCCTGAGGACCAGGCCCATGCGCTGGGCGATCAGCCCAGCGCGCCAGGGGCACAGGAACACCATGACATCGCCTGGTGCCACGCACCTGTCGGGGACCCTGGACGTCGAGGCAGCCTGGGCCGTGAACCACGCTGGGATCCCCTCGGGGACGTCGGCGAAGGCCACACCGGCGACGGCGACGAACTCGCGCTCCTCGGCGCCGACGATCGGCATGTACCGCACGCGACGGTGCTTGACCCGGACGAGGGACCCCGGCAGCACCGGGCACGGGCTACGCTTCGCTAGCACGGTCCAGGAACCCCTCGGGTGCCCAACCGCCGCCGGCTGGTGACCCAATCACTAGGCACCATCGGCCCTGCGTCGACATGCATGAGCAGACGATGAGGCCGATCATCCCAGGGCCCAACGTAGCGCCCGAGAGCCCCGCGCTCCCGACCCGATCGTAGAGCAGCACGCCGTTGCGGAATCCGGCTCGGCTCACGACGATGTCACCCGGCATGGACCAACCGCTAGACACGCGCGCGATCCTCGAGCCACAGCGAGGGTGTCCAGCAGCAGAGCAGCGTGCCGTCGACCAGCAGCAGCGAAGCACGTTGGCCCGGGAAGATGACCAGGCCCACGCGGTACCGCATGCTCCCGCTCGAGCTCATCCTGCGCACGAGGTCGCCGCATCGCATGGAACCGCACCGTTCGTCGATGATCGGGTGCGCTGGGGGCGAACCGATCGTCGCCCGGCGCGCGCTCACCCCAGCGCTCTGACGAGCTTGTGGAGGCTGCCCATCCCAAACCACAGGAGTCGTCCCTCCACGAGCGCCGCGATCCAACGATCCCCAGCGTCGTCCACGGCGGCGACGACGAGCACGAGAGGATCGCTCCAACCAGCGTCGAAAGCGTCGCCTAGCTCGTCGACCAGGGCGCGTGCCTCCTCGATCGTGCAGGGGATGCGGGGATAGCAGACCACCCAACGGGAGGTCAGCATGGCCAACCAGCCTGGATCCATGGTCACGATCGCTGACGAGGAATTCACAGCCCCAGCGCGCCAATCGTGCCGCAGCATGCCACCATTCGTAACTTGACCAGCTAGCATGTCCATCACACTACCACGTCCTGGACCGCGGCTATCGGCTGCATGGTTCGCATCGCGACCCATCCCACCTGTGCTGAGCCGACGATGTACGTTGAGAGCGCTCCTCTCGGCGCGCCGTCGTACAGCGGCTGCGGGCGGACGTAGACGACGAGCCATGCAGGAGATCGTCGAGGCTACGTGCTCTCGAGTCCCGCATGCGTCGTTCATCGGACCACAGCACGGTGCGCCAGGTCAACCGCACGATGCTGCCCGTCCTCATGGTGGTCCTACGCGCCGCAGCGAGAACCTCGCTGCGTTGATCCAGCCCATCCTTCCGTCCGCGGTGAGCACGAGCACCGTGGTGAAGCTGCGGGCACCGTACGGGCGACGATGGCCCAGGACCATGGTCGCAGCGCCGACGTCCAACATCATCAGGGGAAGCGACTCACCACGAGCGATGAGATCGGGGCCGGCGTAGAGGCCGCACGAGCTGCCGCTGATGAAGGCCAGCGCGCCCGCGGGAGGTGCGCTAGGCGCTTCAGGATCTCGTCGCAGGTGATCGTGACTCTTAGGATGTGACGTGATCACCATGCAACCTCACGCTATGGGTACGGGTTCCACGGCAGCGTGGATCCAGCCGGCGTTCCCGTCGTGGAACACCAGCAACGACCATCTCCCGCTCACGTCGTCGAAGAACCCGGCCCCCGCCGTCACAAGGAGGAGCACGTCGTTGCGGTCGACGACGTTGATGACGCCTTGGACGAAACGAGTGACACGTTGGTCCGGCTCGGACCGGAGCGCGGGAAGCACCACCCGGCATAGTTCCCCCGGAACCATGTGCCGGGTCCTTACTCCGCATGCAGCGCATCGTAACACGAGGGGATGGTGCATTGCACGCTAGCCTACCGATGATGAAGGTCTGCCCCAGGACGTCCCACAGATTGCAGCGAAGCGCTTCGCTGCGGCGAAATCACCGAGGCGCGCCGCTCACGTTTCCCGCGACCGTCGTTAAGGGGAGCGTCGACCATGATGCATCCCTCAACCATTCGCTCGAGATCCAGCCCAAGGCCCCCATTGCCATCACGAGGAGGACGTCCGCCACGTTGGCATGGCGTCTGACCCGCGCAACGATGGTCGTGGGCGCTCCCGCATCGATCCTTGCCGTCGCGAGGCGCAACGTCATCGTAGCGGGGTCCATTCTGGCGCACAACGGTACTATCCGTCTGAAGGCGACCAGCGAGCCTGGGTGGGCGAGCAGCATGTTCATCATCTCCATGGTTCATCCTCGAGCCATCCCTCGCTGATCCATCCGAGCGATCCGCTCGACAGCACCACGAGGAGCGATGGGCGGAAGCCCGGTCGCTGGACGGAGGCGACGACGAGCAGCACCTCGTCGGTGTCCACGATGCGCATGCGGTCGCTCATGTCGGGGTCACGATGGATGTTGATGCGCGTCACGCGGGGGTCGAGGACGCGTTGCAGCGACCCGGGCATCGCCACCGCGCTCCTCCGGACGTGGCGCGACTTCGGGTACGAACCGTTACCGACGGTCGTCTCCACGTTGCTCACGGGATGAGGATCCAACCGACGACCAGGTTCGGCGTGACGATCATGACCTCGTGGCTCGAATCGCTGCGAGCGTGTACGCCGACGGCCAGCACGAGGAACGAGCGTCCCTCGTCGATGAACTCCAGCGTCCTGGGATCGCCGCCTCGCCCCCAACGACCGGTCCATGGGCAGTTCCAGACGGAGATGCACCTCATCGAGGCCATGAGGTCCCCAGGTCGCGGGACGTGAAGCAACTGGGTAGACGCTGGGTCGACCATCAGGGCACGTAGAGCCATCCTAACCTCCCATCGCCCGACGTGACCAGAACGTCGGGCTGGTGTCCTCCGACGATCATCAGCGTTGCCCCCCTTTCGAACGTCGCAATGAAGTCTGTGCGCCCACCAAGATTCTGGGCGCTGGCTCGGGACGTCAACATGCGAGCGCAGTTCAGCACAACGATCGTCCCGGGCGCGAGCAGCTTCCACGGGCGCACGCTGACCATCCCGACGTGCACCACCCGTGCCCTGGGCGTACACGCCACGATCACCGGACGAACATCCATCCCACCGCGCCCCCGGGAGCGATGACGAGGGCGTCGCGGTAGCCCTTCAGCGCGACGCCCTGCGCGACGTGGACGACTAGCACCATGTCGTCGTGCCTCAAACGGTAGACGACGCTGGCTGCCAGCGGTGCAGGCCTGTCCCAGACCCAACCGCCGTCGGTCGTCGACCTGACGATCAGGTCACCGGGCATCAAGCACCGTAACCGTTCCATCGCGATGATTGTACCGTCGATGAGCCCTGTGTTCACCTGTATGCGTTGGTCACTAACCTCTCCGGAACCCAACCAACCGCACCGTGCGACGTCAAGATGAAATACCAACGCCAATGATCCCCCGCGTTGCCCAAGCCTAGGCGAGCGCATGCATGCGGTGCGTGTGGAGCATGGCGGGGCCGCGGAAGGAGCAACGCTCCGTTCTAGAACCCGCGCCGGCACGCGACAACGTTTCCCGGTATCATGCGCTCTTCGTGCTCAGCTGGAACATCCAACACCAACACGGCCCGTCGATGCCGATAACCAGCAGCGGGCCCATGTGGTCGTCCTTGGCGATGAGAAGGGCGGCGCGAACGCGTTCGCGCCGCGGTCTGAACGGACGACCGCCGTCATCGCGGCGTTGTTCAATACCGCGGACTCGCTCAACCGCAGCACGGTGCCCGGCAATGCGGTCATGCATTCACCAGCAGGTCGATGGGAGTCCATCCCATGCCTTCACGCGCTACCAATAGCACCCAAGCAGCGCCCATGGCCCACGTGGGGCGCGCCACAGCAATGACGATGAGGACCTCTCCTGACCACGCCGAACTGTGCGTTACCTCATCGTTCACAACTAGGTTGGCGAACAGGGTGCGCCGGGCGCGCGTCTCACGCTGGCACTTGATCCTCACCACGTCACCGGGATGGAAACTTCCCACGGAGCTAGCTCACACCGAGGATGCTGCGCACCTGCATCCACAGCACGCGACCCCGGACGAGGACGGCATGCCACGCGCGGCCGTCGTCGGCGCCGACGCACGCGATGACGAGGAGGATGGGATCATGCTGGGCATCGCCCAGCTCGTCGTGCAGGTACCGCCCGCGATCCTCCACCACTTGCCACGCATCGACGTCGTGCAGGTGCCGCGCGCGGACCCGATCCACCGAATCCCACGCCGTACGTGGCAAACGACGCCAGCAGTTCTCCCAGCGCGAGACAGTCAACGTGAGCGACCCAGGTGATGGTAGCATGGTCACTTGCGCACCAAGCGCGGTAGTTCAACAGAATCCCATGGAGCAGCCTCCACGAGCAACCCAACGTGGCCATCGCCCGTGGCAACGAGAGCAGCGTGGTCGATCGAGGCCAGCACCACGACCAGCGAGCCGCCTTGCAACCAGGCATGTATTCTTCCCGTTCCATGGGGCCATGCCCCACCTCGTCGCAGCGTTCGCCAGAGGTTGGCAAACCCGTTGATCGTGGCCAGCTGGCCCGGCGCGGGAGGACGCTCCCACGGGAGCGAGAGCGTCATACTCATCAGGTCCACGCCCATCACGCCACGGGCTCCAGGTCGCGCCAGCTGATCCAGCCCAGGCGCCCATCCAGCACGATCAGTACCATTCGCGACGTCGCCACCACCACGACGCCGACGGCGGCGCCGACGAGGACCTCACGCGGTTCGAACGCACCGCTGGACGTGCCAACGTACACGTCGACGTACCCATGTGACGCGCGGACCAAGATCCCGGGCAGGAAGCGCGCTCGAGCGCGAGGTCGAGAGCTCACAGGCGTTCCACGCCCAGGGCATTGATCCAGCCCACACGGCCATCGGGCAGCATAACGTGTGCCAGGCTGGTCCCCGCGGGGATCGGTCGGGACGCGTCCCGCGCCGTCACCGCGATGACCAGCAACGGCAGCCCGACGACCCTGAGCAGCCTGGACGTGGGGGACACCACGTATTCGAACGTCCCCGTGGTCCGGACGACCGCGCCCGGGCTGACGATGCTTTGGATCCTACATGGGCTTCGACCCTCCATCAGGCAACCTTCCTCGTCGACGTCTCCCTGATCCGGCCAGCGCGGCCATCGACGATGGCCAATAACGATGTCACGTTCATGGGAACGAGCGCGCTCGAAATGACGATGATCACGGTCGCCCCAGCGTCCCAGGGCCCTGGACGACCCCCAGCACGTCGCGCGTGCGGACCCATCCCACCATCCCGGCACACAAGACGAGGAACGATGGGAAGTACGACGCGCACGGTGGCTGCTGCATGGGACAAACGACGAGCCCGACGATCCGCGGATCGCTGAGGGAGCGCGAACCGTCAACATCAAGGCGTGCCTCGTCGGGCCACAGCCTGGCACCCTGCTCGAACCTCACAAGGTCCCCGGGACGGATGTTCATGCCTTGATGCTCCGCAGGCATCGCTCGTTGAGCCATCCCACCCTGCCGTCGCCCAGGAGGACGAGCACCGAAGCGTATAGCCCGCGGCTCGTTCGCTGGATGACCAACACCACCTCGCCCACGGTCAGGCCCGGTCGCCTAGGCCAGTGCAGATCGCATCCCGCGTAGAGCCCGTAGCCGCCGTCGTCGATGAGCGCTAGCATGCCCGGCAGCATCATGCGACGTGCTCCAGCACGCCGGCGCGCACCCACCCGACGCTCATCCCCGGTCCCACGATGAGCAGAGCGTCCTCGAACCTACCCGATCGTCCACGGTGGGCGATGACGAGCACGACGTCGCCCGCGAAGAGGTAGCCGGACCAACCGCGACCGGCAGCTAGCTCAGGGTACGGATCCCAACAGGGGCTTACGTACTCCACGTTGGGCGCGATGATCGCCAACGATCTTACCGTGATCATCGCACCCATCCCGCGTTGATCCAACCGACCACCCCGTTGGGGGCGACGACGAGCAGCTCGTCGTACCTCGGCGGCGAATAGCAATTCCCGCTCGAACGGACGCACGCCAGGATCAGCACCACGCAGCCCATCGGTAGGGGCTCGCCCGAGCTGTGCTCAGGCCTGGTGCAGAGGTGGGCGACCTCGACGGGGTACGCTAGCCTGCCCGGCACGAGATCCCAGCGCTTGCTGGGGCTGTTCCGCGGTTTCTCCATCATCGCGATGCGATCGATCGTATTCCGCCAATCACAGCTCACGCTCGTCAGTCCCACAGCTCGAGCCACTCCTCGCTGGCCCAACCCAGCCCGCTCGAGCACAGCACCAGGAGCGAGACGTCGCGACGAATTCCGTGGGCGACCCGCGCCACGATGAGGAGCGCGCTCCCACGAGGGGTTTGGCCGCGGTCGAGCAGCGAAAGCTCCGGCCCGGCGCACAGTGGCATCCGGATCCAACGAACGGGGACGACGTGGACCTCACCGGGCATCACGGCAGGTCCACCCACCCCACCCTACCGTCGTGGACGACGAGGCAGTTGTAGCACTCCGTCGAGCGTGCCCGACGCCGGACGCCGACGACCAGCAGCACGCTCCCGCGCCTGACGACCCCCAACGACGTGGAGCCGCCCGAGAGCCCCGCGAGCTCAGGGTGCGCGCCTGCGATGCTCTCGCTCCAGAGGTTGGTGGTCACGGGTGCCGTCGCTAGCTCGCCCGGAATCCTCACAGGAGCTCCACGTACGCAGCGTTGACCCAACCGACGCCCGGACCGGCGAGCACCATGAACGACGGGGGCATCCTTCGGGACCGCCTGAACCGCGGATGACGAGCAACACTTCGCCGCGCCGGAGGATGAGCCGTTTTCCCGGTGAACCACCGTCGCGGACGCGCCGGGGGCCCGTTCCAGAGCATGACGTGGTCGCTGATCACCCGTCCCAGCGCACCCACGATGTTCACCTGCCCACCTCCACGGGTTCCGCGCACGCGGCGCTGATCCAACCCAGCCCGATCCTCGTGATCACGAGCAACGATTCAGACGCAGCCGGGGCAACGTGCACGTTGGCGACGATGAAGAGCACGTCATCGCGCTCGACGTACCCGCCCGAGCGCGATGCGCCACTGTGACGTCGGGGATCGTGCCAAAGGATGGCGGTCGCGATCGCCCTGCAGAGCGTCCCCGGAGCGTCCCGTTCATCAGGGAACGTGGGCTCCAACGCGACAGGGGGCATGCTAGCGATCGTAACACGGAGCTCCTTCGGGTTGCACCGAGCACGGATCGACGCGCGCGATCACCCACCCGAGGACCGAGCAGGAGGCGAGGACGAGGGTCTCGTGCACCGTGGCCTGCGTTCCCATCGAGGTGACGGTCTGGACGACGAGCGCGAGGTCGCCGCGCTTGACGTTCCCTATGATCCTGCACGGGTACGCTCCCGCGGCGCTCCAGGCGTTCCTATCGTGGTCGATCACCATGATCTCGCCGGGCACCAGCGCCGCCGGCATCACAGCTCCTCCGTGAGGTCCTGCAGCACGAAGCACAGCGCGCCGCCGCATAGAGCGCCGAGCATCACCGCTCCGCCGCGTTGAACGTCGGTCATCGTGCAGAGGACCAACCACGGCGAGCGCATCGTGTTGACGCTCGTCATCGTCTGCTCACGCCGGGATCGGCCCACGTCCAGGCCCAAGGTTTGAGCCTGACCATGGTACCGGGACGTCGGTCGAGCATGGCACTGATCATGGGACGAACGTCCAGCCCAGGCACGCGCCGGGCCCAATGACGAACGCATCGCAGGGCGCAGTCCTCGGTGACTCGACCTGGACGACGAGGAGGACGCTGCCCGGCGCCGGGCGGTGAACCACGGTTGCGTGCGGCCCGTGAAGCCCAGCCGTGGCGGGCCGATCCCAGATCCAGTAGGGCGTGTCCGGGTTCACCATCACGGTGATCAGCGACCCGGGAAGCGCGGCGCGATGCGCGGTCAAGCGTCCTCCCACGCGAGCAGCTTCGACACGTGGACCCAACCCAACGGGCCACGGGCGCCGGCGACCAGCGCCTCGGCCTCGACGAGCTGGACGACGACGAAGGCGTCCCCCGCCCGCAGGCGGTCGAGGGAGTCCATCATCCCGAGCCCGGGACGGGGCCAGATCCAGCCTTGCACGCATGCGGCGGAGACGACCAGGTCGCCGGGCACGAACGACCTCACGGCAGGTTGATCCATCCCGCTGCGCTCCCCGGCGCCATGACGAACGCCGCCGGCAGCCCACAGGGCGTGCAGCATCGGGCGATGATCAGCAGCGGTTCGTCGACCTCGACGTCCCCGACCATGTCGCGGTGGCCCAGCCCGTCTCCGACCTCGGCCCAGAGTATGTCCTTACGTCGGGCCATGCGCACGTCGCCGGGCCGGGGCAGCTCGAACCCGCTCTCGAACAGGGGCGGCGCGTCCATGACGTTCATGTTACGGAGTCGAACCTGGACGTGCTGGACCAACCCAGCACGCTTCCGGCACCGATGATCAGCGCCTCATGCCAACCGTCCACGTCAGCGAGGCAGACCACGATGAACGTGGAGCCCAGCAGCGCGACGTCGACACCGCGCACGAGGGGTCCGGGGCCCGGGCGCTCCCAGAGCTTGACGCTCCGGGTCGAGACGACGAGGTCGCCCGGGCGGAGCGCAGCGTTCACGGCCAGGGGAGGTCGATCCATCCCAACGTTCCTTCCGACGTCAGCACGAGCAGCGCCTCGGTTCCGTCCAGCGAGCAGCATGCGGTGACGACCAGCACCACGTCGTCCTTCTTGACGTAGCCGACCACGTGGGCCATGCGCCGGCCGAACGAATCCCAGAGCGTCTTGTCGCTGCCCGCCACGTGGAAGCGGCCGGGTCCGGATCGTGCTAGCGTTTCCTTCGTCCGCATCCTCGAGCGCGCTCGAGCGTTCTCTATGCGTAGCTCTAGGGCCATCCTACCCTCCTGTCGCTCAACGGGATAATTCCGCGTGCTGCACTGTCACCGAGCGTCGATGTGGACCCATCCAAGCCTCCCATCCTGCGTGATGACCAGCGTGCACCTTCCCACGATCGTGATGATCAGCAGCACGTCCTTCCTGGACGCCTCGCTGATCCTTCTGAGCCTTCCCGTGAGGTGGAAGGGCCTGTCCCAGACGTTGGACGCGTGGGCGGGGACGCAGAGGTCTCCGGGCCGGGGACGGGCCCCGGCGCGCAGCCCGATCACGCTAGCTGCGTCCATTGGGCCCTAGCACCACCGTCACGGCATGCATGCCCAACCCAATCTCCCGTTCGGCGTGACGACCAACGCGTCGATGCCAACCCACGTGACCACCACCAGCACGTCGCCCCTCCTGACGTACCCAACGATGCGTCCCCTCATCGGAGCGCTCGATAGCCCCCGCCCCAGGACGCTTGGGTGAGCTCTCCCGTCCTCAGGGGTGGTAGAGCCATCCCAACCTTCCATCACCCGCGAGGATCAGGGCGTCGTCCCCGGCGTACCCGACGACGAGCAGCACGTCGTGGCGCCAGGTGCGAATCGACCCACGAGCGTGCCCGTCGAACGGGCGCTCGTAGAGCTCAGCAACGAGGCCGGTGATGATGCTCCCTGGAAGCCTCACGGTCGGTCCAACCTAAGCACAAGGTGCCGACCAGGACAGGCCCCCACGGTCAATGCCACCACGGGAGGTGCAGCCAACCCAACCGCCCACCGACGATGACCAGCACGTCGTGGTCCCGTCGCGAGAGGATCAGCACCAGGGAACCCTCCCGGACCGTGCCGAGCTGATGGCGCAGCGCCCATGGCAGCTGGTCGCGCGATGGCCTGTCCCACAGCGGTTCGTTCGCCAGCGATTCATCGTGGGGCGATCCGTACCCGTCCCCTTCCTCCCACTCCACGGCGTACACCAGGCACCCGGGCGCCAGGGCGACGTTCGTCACGTAGCGCACAGCCAACCCAACCCCCCACGTGCGTTGAGGACCAGGGCGTCGTCGCTCAGGCGGCAGACGATGACCACCACGTCATCCTCGTGCGCCCAGCCCACTGGCAGGGCGTCGGGCGAGAACGCTCCACCGTGGGTGAGCCGGGCCCACAGCAGCATGTCGTCAGCTGGAAGGGCTATGCTGCCCGGGCCGAACCCCCAGGATTTCCGCCTGCGATGGATCACCGATCGTCCGATGGACCCTCAAGCGAGCCTCCAGCGCGCCCGCGGCTCGTCGACCCAACCCAACCGTCCGCCGGGCCCAATGATCAGCGCTGCACCGCCCCCACCTCCCGGTGCGTCATCCTCAGCAAGGATGACGCAGACGATGATGGCGATCGTCCCCATGGGCAGCGTTTCCACCTTGCGCGTATGCAAACCGCAGCCGTCCCAGATCGGACCCTTCCAACGCTGGATGACGAGGCTGCCGGGCGGGAGGACGGTCATGGTCCTACCATGGGTTGGACGAGGTCCGCCATGACCCAGAACGGCGCTCCGTTCGAGCCGACGACCAGCGCTTCCGGCCCGGCACCGACGTCGATGATGCCGACGACGAGGACCGCTCGACCCGGTTTCATCGTCTCGAGCACCTCCGCATCCCCAGCGGCGCCCGGGCGGTCCCACGCGCGGACGTACCCGCTGGTCGTCGCGACGTCGCCGGGTGCTAGCATCAAGTCAACCTCCTGATCCGATGGATCGGCGCCCAACCCAGCAGCCCGGTGTGCCCGATCACGAGCACCTCGGCGCCTCGTGTGACGCACGTGTCGACGACGCTGACGATGACGTAGGCCCGCTCGCTCGACAACCAGCTGGTGAGCCTGCCCGTTTTCCCGGGCCAGCTCCAGGCGTTGCAACCTTCTGGGACGATGATCAGGTCGCCCGGGCGGAACGCGTCGCTCACGGCAGCTCCCCCAACCGGGCCAGCAGCACCCAACCCAGCGTCCCACCCGGGCAGACGACCAGCGCATACGTATGCGCTGCCTCGTCGAGGGCCCAGGAGACGTAGAGGCATGCGGATCCAGCTGGCAACCGTTCGAGGATACGCGCCTCGACGCCGCATCGACGGTCCCAAACGGCGGCGTCGAGGACGACGACCGCGAGCTCCCCGGGAAGGATGGTGTGCAACCCCACGGTCAGACCCCCCGCACCAGGTCGGCCCAGACCCAGGCCACCCTGCCCAACGGGCCGATCACCAGGGCCTCGAGCCCGGTCTCGCCGTCGTGGAACCGCACGATGAGCAGCAGATCCCCTTCCTCCCACTTGTCGACCTGCAGGGCGCCCGTGCCGGAGCGATCCCAGGCCAGGATGACCGTCACCGGCGTCGCCAGGTCGCCCCTCGAGGGCACGCTCAGATGCACGGTACGCACCCCATCGTGCCAACCCAACCCAGCAGCCCGTCGGGCGCCAGGACGAGCGCCTCGTCGCCGATCTCGGATGAGATCGTTGCGATCACCAGCACCACGGCGCGCGGCGCCGTGGCCCCCAGCGGGACGACGCTGTGGCCGGGCTTCCCAGGGCGTGTCCAGACCTGCGTGGACCACGTCCTCAACGTGAGGATGCCCGGCACGACCTCGTCGGAGCTCAAGCGAGCGCCTCCAGGGCGGGTGAGAAGACCCAACCCACCGCCCCGCCGGCGACCACCAGCGTGTCCTGCTCCGCGCGGGCAACGACGAGGAGGATCATCTCGGGCCGCAGCTGGGCGAGCACGCGGCCGCCTTCCGGCTGCGCCCAGGCAAGCAGATCGCTGCTGAAAGGCCCGCCGCGCGGCCCGACCAGCAGCCCAGGGACGCTGCGCTCGCTCAAGCGATCACCTCGTGTGACAGCAGGACGATCCAGCCCAGAACCCCACCAGGGCAGACGACCAGCGTGTCCTTCCCAACGTGGGCGACGACCAGGAGCGCTGTCCCCTGTTGGACGCGCGAGCGTGCCTCGGGGCGCGCGCCGGCGGCGTGCGGCCTGCTCCACGTCGCGGCGTCGTTGCTCACCACCGCGACGTTGCCGGGGACGGACGATCCGTGGACGTTCAAGCGTGGACCCTCCGCAACCGCCCGGGCGAGAACCAACCGGCCCATGCTGCCCCGACGATCAGCGCATCTCCCGTGCCCGACCAACCGACGACCACGATGACCTCCCCTTCCTGCGTCCGCCTGAGGCCACGAAGGTCCCTTCCTGGGCCGGCCCAGACCATGGACCCGGGCCATGGCTCGGCCAACGTGCCGGGTGCGGGCATGAGTTGCCGCAGCATGCATGCCCATCATACCGTACCAGCGCCCACCGTGATAATCATGATCCCGCGGGGATGTCGGACGACAGCCCGAGCGCCTCATCGAGTGGCTCCTTCTCTGTGAATGTGAACCGTTGGCGCGCTGTCCACCCCAGCCTGCCCCACGCGTCGACGACGGCCATGTCGCGGTCATGGACCGCGACCACGAGCAGCACGTCGTGCTCGGCCACCCCGCAGGCGCGCCGGCCGCCGCCGTGCTGCCCGATGCGCGCCGCCCACAGCGATATCCTCCGGCGGGAGACGACCACGTCGCCCGGGAACGGGGGACGGCGGTCGCTCACCTTGGGGCCTCCTGCACGACGGTGAGGTACAGGGCGTCGATCCAGCCCACCACGCCGCCCGGCCCCACGACCATCGTGTCGTTCCTGGCGTTGGCGACGACGAGGAACATCATGCCCGGTTGGGCTCGGGCGACGGCGTTGGACAACCCAACGATGTGAGCGTCCCAGACCATGGTGGGCACGCTCACGAGGGCGAGCGTGCCCGGGAGCCGGCGCGCTGTCACCATGATCCTCCTCGCTCGAGGCCCACAGCATCCCCGCCTGCGGCGGAACCGACCCAGCCCACCGTGCCCCCAGGTGCCGCGACGAGGGCCTCGACGCTGGCGTCCATGGTGCAAACGGCCAGCACCAACAGCAGTTCTCCTGCGACCACCGTGTTGACTACGCGGACGCGCTGGCCCGGCCTGCCAGGAGCAACCCAGACCGGCACCGCCCACTGCGTCACGTTGAGCCGCCCCGGCGCGCGGGGGGCGAGGGTCAAGCGACGGCCTCCTTGGGGGACAGGAAGGCCCACCCCACGAGCCCGCCCGGGCAGAGAACCATGCTGCTCACGTCCCCGCTGAAGCTGAAGACGACCATGACGACGACGCCGGGCTGCAGCCAGCCGATCATGCATTCCCCGTTCGGATGGGACCAGACGGCCTGGTCGCGCACGCTCGGCGCGACCAGCGTCCCCGGCACGAGGTAGCGATCGTTCAAGCGCTCACCTCGTCACCGTAAGTGGTGAGGATCCATCCCACCCGGCCACGGGTGCCGAGCACCAGCGCCGCCGCGTGAGCGGTCGACCGGGAGACGATGACGGCCATCGCCCCCGCCTCGAAGCGACCGCGCGTCCGGGCAACGTCGCACCCCGGGTCGGCCCAGATCACCCGGCACCCCGCCAGCACCAGCGTCCCAGGGACGAAGCAGCAGCTGCAGCTCACGCTAGCGCCTCGAACGTCCCGAGGTGCATCCAGCCCACCATCCCGTCGGGCGCGATCGCTAGCACGAGCTCGCCGGCGATGCCCAGGTTGCCGACGACGAGGACGACCTGCCTTGCGCGGACGCGCCCGCATTCATAGCTGTCAATCCCCGGGCTGGACCAGACGACGGTCCCCGGCCGGGGACCGGTCCCCGGGTACGCAGCGACCAACGTGCCCGGCTCGAGCGCCGCGCTCATGTTAGAGCGCCTCCCGTGGGAGGAGGAACATCCAACCCGCCGTCCCGTGGGCCGACACCGCCAGCGTGAAGCCGTGCGGCTCCGCACCCACCACGAGGACGACCTGCCCGGGACAGGTGCGGCCGCGCTCGTGGCAGCGAGCCTCGCTTGGGCTGGACCAGACGACGGTCCTGGGGTCTGGCGCGGCTAGCGTGCCCGGCAGCAGCGTCGAGCTCAAGCACACGCACCGGGCCCGACCGGGCCCAACGTGGGGTCGGGGGCCTCGCTGACCGAGAGGTCGATCGCGCGATCGTTGTCGTAGACCCAACCCAGCAGCCCGCCAGGGGCCAGGACCAGCACGTGCGGGTTCGACGTGATGCTCGTGCACTTCACGCTGACGACCAGGCACATGCTGCCGGCCGCCAACCGCTGGGTAACCCAGCCCGTGGTGTCCCACGCTGAGGTCGCCCTCACGACCCTGACCAGGTCGCCCGTCGACCAAGCGTGTGCTGCCATGGTGCTAGGGTACCACGCGCGTCGCACGGCGTGCACCGCCGCGGCCGAGAGCGTCGAGCGCTCTTCGCGACGAACCTGTCCCCGCGCGGACGATCCTCACCGTCGACCAGTTGATCCAGCCCAGCTCTCCCCCGGGAGCCGTGACCAGGAGCTGGGGCACACGCGCGTCGATCGTGCGCACGCCCACGACCAGCAACGGGGCGTCCATGGGCAACCGCACCACAAGGTGCGCCGGGCCGCTCGACAGGCCCCAGGCGGCCGTTCCCGGGGCCTGGACCTGAACTAGGTCGCCCGGGAACGGGAGGTCCGGGAGAACTGTGGGCTCCAGCGTCACCGCGCGGGCTCCAACTCCCGTTCATTGACCCAACCCAACGTGGGCCCGGGGGCCAGGATCAACACCTCATCGCCGTCGTCCGGTACGCGGAGGACCATGACCACCTCGTCGCGCCGCACCTCCCCGATGTTGGCACCGACCGGTCCAGGACGATCCCATACCATCGGGTGCTCCCCAACGACCCGCAGCAGGCCGCCTAGGGGCCCCGCGCTCAACCGTGCCATGCTGAACCTCCCTGGTCTACGCGTCGCGCGCGCTCCGGAGCCCCGCAGCGATTGCCCAACCTAGCAGCCCATGCGGCCCCGGGGCGAGGATCAGGGCCTCGTCGTCGCACCCGACCCGAAGCACCTCGACGATGATGAACGGCCCGCCGTCCGCCGCGCAGGGCATCGCCAGCAGCACAGCGTCGCCCGCCGCCTTGTACGGGCGGTCGAAGATCGGGAGCACGCTGACCGGGACCACGAGGTCGCCCGGCAGCGTCACGGTCGCCCCCAGCGCGCCACGTCGCGGCTGCCGGCGTCGACCCAGCCCAGGCGCCCGTCGGGGCCGAGGAGCAGGGCCACCGGCTCGTCGACCTCGGGCGGGCACATGCGGCAGACGACCAGGGCAACGATGCCCTCGGGCCAGCCCTGCAGCCCCCGGGCATCGCTGCCGGGCAGGTCCCACAGCGGGCCGATCCATCGCTGGAAGGTGAGGTCCCCGGGGACGAGCCTCACGGTGCGCTCACCTCCTGCAGCTCGTCGGCCAGCAGCCACCCGACGCCCCCGCCAGGCAGGAGGACCATGATCTCGTGCACGGGAGCGGACCAGACCACCTGGACGACGAGGACCGGCGAGCCCCGCATGAGCATCGCGACCGCGGTCGATTCCAGCACGTTGACGGGCCGATCCCACGCCGTCGCTGCCCGCCCGATCCGTACCTGCACGAGGTCGCCCGGCAGCATCAGGCCGGCTCCCAGCGCGGGGCATCGCTCGCCCAACCCAGCTGCAGGAGGAGCACCGGCGTCGGAGCGCCGCAGCCCACGTGGGCCAGTCGCTGCGCGGCGTCGTGCCCGTCGTCGTGGGGCCCGCTCCACGGGGGACCTGCCCAACGCTGGCGCAGGAGGGCTCCAGGCGATCGTGGGCTCAAGCGACGGCCTCCGCGTTGAGGTTGTTCAGGATGATCCATCCCAGCATGCCACGCGGGCCGGCCAGCAGGACCTCAGCGTGGTGGCCCGGAGGGAGCAGGCAGAGGACGAGGGCGACGTCGCCCTCCGCGGCCCTGCCCAGGACGCGCTGGTCGTCGCCGGGCCCGGCCCACACGACGGTGCCGGCCCTGATCCGGGCCAGCGTCCCGGGCACCAGGCAGCTCACGGTGCGCCACCATACGCCGGCGCCCTCAGGGCCTTCACGCTGACCCAGCCCACCGCCCCGTCGACGACGACCAGCGCTTCCTGATCCCGGACGTGGACCACGAGCGCCATAAGGCCCCCGACCAGCGCGCCCAGGCACATCACGTCCTCACCGTACCCGTGCTGGTTCCAGAGGCGCCATGCGTACTGCCCGTCGTTCCCGACGATCGAGATATCTCCCGGCAGCTGAACCTTACCGATCACGTTAGATCCTCCAACGCATTGACGCTGACCCAACCCACCGCCCCGTCGACGACCAGGGCCTCGCCCTCCTGGACGGAGACCACGAGTGCCTGGAGCCCATGGTCCAGGGTGCGCCGGCACCTCACGGCGGCGCTGTACCCCGGGAGGTTCCAGAGGGGGCGCGCTGCCCCGCACGCCCCTCCCCGGATCGGTCGGACGTCGCCCGGCAGCGGCAGGCGATCGATCACGGCAGCGCCCCCGGCGCGGGGACGCCCAGCAGCCCGACGACGATCCACCCGACGCCGCCGCTCGGCAGGACGACCAGGACCTCGTGGCCGAAGGCCCGGCTCTTCACCGACCCCGCGACCACGACCATCGAGCCCGAGGGCAGCTCCGCCATAGGGGAGCAGTCGGTGCCCGGGCTGTCCCAGACGAAGGTCCTGGCCCTGGTCGTCAGGGCCAGGGAACCGGGGACGGGGGCGCGCGTCACGGCACCACCAGGCACTGCAGGTTGATCCAACCCACCGTCCCCATGGGCCGGCAGCGGGCTCAACGCCGCCCCCGCAGGGCCATTGTGCCCACCCACCCGACCCGACGGTCGGACGTGGCCACCAGCACCCTGTCGAGCCCGGTGAAGAGGACGATCGCCGCGGTGCCCGGGGCCAGGATCCCCACCCTCGCTGAGCGATCGCGGTGCCCGGGCCGGCTCCACAGCCCCCACGGTGGCTGGTCGTCCGTCGCGAAGGCCAGGTCGCCTGGCAGCAGCCGGTGGCTCAAGGCAGCACCGCCCGGAAGGATCCACGGCTGGCCCAACCCACCGCACCGCGCGCGAGGACGAGGGCCTCGTCGCCGATCGCCTGGAGGACCAGCACCGCCTCGCCGGTGAAGATGGACCCCATCACCCTCCCGCGTGACCCACCGAGCGCCCGTGGTCGGTCCCAGAGCCCCCAGGGCACAGTTTCACCGGGAATGTCGGTCCCCAGGCCCACCGCGCCGGGAAGGAACGTCATGGCACCGCCCGGAAGGCGTCGCGGCTGGCCCAGCCCACGCCGCTGCCGCCCACCAGCACCAGGGCCACGTCGCCGCGGTCATGGAGGACCAGCACGGCCCCACCCGCGGCGACAGACCCCACCCGCTGCCCGTCGCCGCCGACGTAGAGCTTGCCCGGGCGGTCCCAGAGCCCCCAGGGACGCACGTCCGGGTGCACCCCCCTCCCAAGGCCCAGCACGCCGGGAAGGAGCCTCACGCCGGCGCCCCCAGGGCCTTCACGTTGGTCCGGACCACCGCCCCGTCGACCAGCAGCACGCGCCGGGCCCAGAGGCCCCAGCCGACCGCGAGCGCCCGGCCGACAACCAGCGATCCCGGCCGCGGCCCGCTCAAGCGACCACCTCCCATTCGAGGAGAGCGCACCAGCCCAGCAGCCCGCCGGGTCCCACGACCAGCGACGTGCTACGCCCCCGGCGGGCGACCACCAGCAGCACGTCCCCCGTCCTGGCGAGGTCGACGAGGGCCCCACCGTGGGGCCGGCCCCGGACAGGGATCCCGCTGCCCAGGCCGAACCCGGGCACGGCCAGCGCCCCGGGCGCGATGATCCGGCTCAAGCGACCACCTCCCGCCCGGCAAGGAACGCCCAGCCCACCGTCCCGCTCGGCCCGGCCACCAGGGCAGCGCAGCTGAAGGGGGCGCGCCCGTCGACGATGATCCTGGTCGACGTGATCACCAGGGCGACCTCCCCGCGGTGCAGGCGCCCGCAGGCGCTCCGCTCGCGCCTAGGCCCCGTCCAGACGATCCGCTCGCCGCCCGCGGCGACCAGCGCTCCAGGCCCAAGCGTCCGGCTCAAGCGACCACCTCCCGCGCCGGGGGTAGATCCATCCCGCCATCCACCAGCCCAGGGTTCGGCCAAGGAGAGCCCACCACCGGCAACGGTAACCCGTGGCCGCCCATCATTGCAACCATGGGCCCACGTCCATGAACGCTGCGAAGGCACCCCGACCCGTCCAGCCCAGCCCGCCACGAGCGCACACGACGAGCACGTCGGGCCCCGCGACCGCGACCACCAGCAGGGCCTCGCCCACCATCGCGGCGTGGGCCCGCTGGGATCCGTCCGCCGCCCCCGCCCGGGCCGCCCACAGGGTCAGGCGGCGCTGGACGACGACCACGTCCCCCGGGCGCGCCCGACCCCCGCTCAAGCGACCTCCCAACGATCGTCGGCGTTCACCCAGGCCACCAGCCCGGCCGGGCCCATGAGCAGGGCCACCGCCGGCGCCCGTGCCAGGACGAGGCACGCCGCCGACCCGAGCGCGCCCTCCAGCCTCGCTGGGCTGGACGGGTCGGGCCCGCCAAGCACCGGCACCGGGCCGCCATCGCGCCGGACGACGAGCTCGCCCGGCCGCAGCCTGCCAGCGCTCGCCGCCCTCACGTGCCCCACCGTGCGCCGGCCCAGCCCAGCAGCCCTCCCACGGCGACGTCCCTCCCCGGGCGATCCCAGGCCGTGGCCCGGTGCCGGTGATGGTGGGCCGTCACGGTGCAGCCCCCAGGTCGCGCGCTAGCGCCCATCCCAGCGCGCCGGCGGGCCCCACGACCAGGGCCTCGTCCAGCTCACCGCGCACGGGAAGGACGACGAGGACCACGGATCCGGCGGGGAGCTCCCCGGTCCCGCGCGCCCCCCTGCCGGGCAGGTCGAAGATCGCTGACCACGCATCCACCCGCGCCAGGCCGCCGGGCAGCCACCGCACCTTGCTCCCTTCCCCGCTCAAGGCCCAACCTCCCGCAGGGCGCCGGCCCAGACCCACCCGGCCCGGCCGCCCGGCAGGAGGACCAGCAGGGCGTTCCCGCGACGGTCCCCGGCGCCGGCCGGCGCCGGCCCGTCCTGCAGGGGACCCGGGTAGCCCGCGGGCGGGTTCCCGACCTCGCCGGGGCCGGCCCACACGGCCCAGGGCACCCTGAACGCGCTCCGCTCCCCCAGCCGGCACAGGGACCCGGGGAGCGGCATCATCGCTCCGGCCGGCCCAGGGCCCGCAGCAGGACCCAGCCCACCGCCCCGCCGTCGTCCACGCGGCCCAGGCGCCCCGGGCGGGAGGCGAAGCCGCCGCGATCCCAGACGCTCCACGGCCCCGCGAAGGGCGCGATGTTCCGGTTCAAGCGACCACCTCCCGCTCGAGCAGGGCGCACCAGCCGAGCGTCCCGCCGGGGCCGGCGACCAGCACCGTGCCGCGGCCGACCCGGGCGACGACCAGCAGCACGTCCCCCATCCCGACGACGCGGACGACCCGGGCCCCATCGTGGGGCCGGGCCCTGACGGGCAGCCCCTCGACGCCCAGGCCGAAGCCGAGCACGGCGACGGCGCCGGGCCGCAGCGGCGCGCTCAAGGCCCGGCCTCCGGGCACAGGCCCCTACCGTCGTGCCAAAGGGCCAGCTCGTGGCAGTAGGCCCAGCCCAGCAGCCCGCCCGCCCCCACGATGAGGGCCCAGGGCCCGCTCGAGGACAGGACGAGCCCGACGTCGCCGGCCAGCAGCCGGCCGGCCACGCGCTGCCCCGACGGGGCATCCCAGGCGTGGGAGCCGAACCTGTCGAGCAGGACGCTGCCGGGGAGCAGGGCGCTCAGGGCAGCACCCGGGCGACATGCGCGGGATCGCAGCGAGGTCGGCGGTCATCGTTGCCCTGCGTGCCCATGGCCGATGGTACACATGGTACACCATGTGGGGGCGCGGGAGGGCCAGCGGTGCGGGAAAGTTGCTGCGGTGAAGCGCTGGGGCTGGCGGCTGGGGAGGTGCGCATTGCGATGGATTCGTCTACGAATTCGATCATATCGATCAGCGCCTCCGCGCGCCCCCTCCCTCCCGGTTTTTCCGCCGCTCGACCGCCATCATCCGTCCCCCAGATCCCCATCGTGCGCCGTGAGCGCAGCCGATCAGCGCAGCGCGTTCCCGTGCCGTTCGCCGGCACGGTGCCCCGCGCTGGGCCGCCGCAGGATCGGCCTCCCCGGCCGCAGGGTCGCACCCCCGATCGTGGTGCGAAAGCAGCCCAGCGAGCGCGGTACCGTGCTGGGTTTGGCCGCCGCCCGAGGCAGCTCCGTCAGCCCTCGCACCCGTCGGTGGGATCGACGAGAGAGTCGAGCAGCGCGCTGCGGGCGTCGGCCGCCTCGGCGCTGCTGCCGTAGGACGCGTCGGCCCGGACCAGCTCGCGGAGCCGCGCCAGGTCGCGCCGGGCGATCCGCACCGGGACGGCCTCGTCGAGGAGGCGCTTCTCCATGGTAAGGGCGTACGCCGCCAGGAGCCGGGCCACCGTCGCCAGGCCCTCCCTCAGCTCGTTGGGGGTCCGCGGCGAGGGCACCTCGCCCAGCAGCTCGCGCAGGACGTCGAGCTCGCCGACGATCGCGCTGGCCTCGGGGTCGAGGGCGCGGCGGGCCGGCGCCTTCGGGGAGGGCGCCTGCTCGAGCCGGGCCTGGAGCAGGGCAGCGGCGTACGCCGGGGATTGGTCCTGCCCGCTCGGCCCGCTCGAGGCGCCGTAGCTGACGCTGCGGATCATCGGTTGGCCCCCGCCGCGGGATCCCTCAGCACCTCGAGCAGGCTGCTCTGCGTGCCGGCCGCTGCCTGCACCACCGCGCGGAGCCTCGTCAGGTCGCTGCGCTTCATCGGGACGTTGATCGTCTCCCCCTCCAACCGCTCCTCGAGCTCACGCGCGAGGAGCATTGTTAGCTTGGCCACGTTCGTGGCCGCCGCGCGGAGCCGGGCGGGCGTCGACAGCTCGACCACCGACCAGTGGAGCCCTGCCAGGTCCATCAACACGGCCACGGCCTTCACGAGCTGCTCACCGTGAGGATCGACCCCGTCCGGCGCTGCGTGCTTGCCCCGCACGGTCAGCCCCCTCCTGGGCTGAAGGGAGCGCGGTGCAGCCGGAGCGCCCTCAGGGCGATGAGGGCAGCGCCGGCGCGTTCTGAGCACAGGATGCCGTCGAAGAGCGCCTCGAGCTTCTTGACCGGCATGTCCACGCTGAAGCCGTTCATCACGCTCCCTCCTTCACGTGGCCCAGGGCCCGCTGCAGGGCCTGGAGCGCGTGCCTGAGGACCGACCGGTCGCCCGGCGACATGCAGTCGCTGCCCAGGCGCAGGCCCGCGGTGAGGGCGACGGCGACGGCCTGCACCCGCGTCATGTGGATGGAGACGGGCTGCGCGTCCTCCTCTGCACGCGTGGCCGTGGCCAGCGCCTGCGCGAGGGTTCGCACCCGCTCGGTCTCCGCCAGCAGCGTGGGGAGGTCGCTCACCTTGAGGCTCGCGGAGTTCGGGCCCAGCTCTGACCTCGCCTTGAGCACGGCATCGTGCAGCAGCTGCCACAGCCGGGCCTTCTCGACCGCCTCGTCACCCGCCTGCGCCATCGCTGACCTTCCTCGTCGCCCGCTCGATCGCTGCCAGCACGGGGGCGGCGACGTCCTTGACGTCGCGCTGGACGGCCTCGTCGACCTTCGTGTTGCCGTACATGCAGGTGGCGGTGCTCAGCAGCAGGGACAGCTCGATGGCCTGCTCTCGCGTCAGCTGCAGCTGGACGGGCTCCTGGGCCTCCTCGGCGCGGATGGCATCGTGCAGCTCGCCGGCGAGGGTGTGCACCGTGGACGTCTCGACGATGAGCGTCATGGCATGCCCGGTCCTGAAGTCGGTCGATCCCACGGCGAGGAGCAACGCCCTTGCCTTGTCCAGGGAGCTCATCAGCTCGGACCAGATCCGGACCTTCTTGTCAACCATCGGCCGTCTCCTTCTGCTTGGGGCCCAGCGCCCGCGGCAGGATCACCGTGACGGGTTCCGCCAACCGTTCAGCGCGGATGATGGCGTCGATCCTCTGTGCCGCCGCGACCATGGCCTCGGACGCCTTCAGCAGCTCCGCGCTCGTCCTGGGCGTGATGTGCTCCGCGCCGACGTTCCGGAGGCAGGTGATGCTGTAGTGGGCCTTGCACAGCTCGTCCCACGCCAGCGACTTTTTGTGCTGCTGGTCGTCATCGCTCATCCGGGCCCTCCTTCTTCCTGCGAGGGTCTCAGTGCCCCGTCGATGATCGCCTGCAGCGGGGGAACGAGAGCTCGCTGTACGGGCGCCACCTACCGTCGACGACGATGCCCCTGTCCTCCGCGGCCTGCATGGAGCGGAGGACGGCCGCCAACGAGCTGAGCTCGCCCGCTGACATCGTCAGCTGCACGGGCCGGCTGTTGACCAGGGCGATGCACGCTCCCGTGACGTCGTCGTTGAGCAGCTGCTCCGCATGGCGCAGGCCCGACGTGATGCGTTGCAACCGCTCCACGTGGTCATCGGGCAGCTTGCGCTTGTCCTTGACGTGGAGGTGCAGGGCGCTCACGTGGTCCGCGGCATGGCGCAGCTCGTCGGAGAGGCGCAGCGTGATGTGGACCAGGTGGTCGATGTGGTAGGCGTGGTAGGCGTGGGTGGGTGCCTTCGCTTCTGCCTCGGGGAGCTTCGTGACGTCAACCATGGTCGTCCTCGCTGGGGATGCTGCGCTTGCGCTGCTCGAGCGCCTCAAAGATGCCGGCGCCCAGGGCGTCCTTGATCGCCGTCGCTGCGGCCCCTGCCACGTCGCGGGACGAGCGCCAGGCACCGCCCACGTTGATGCTGTGCCCAGCGTCATCCCGTTGCAGGTGCAGCTGCTGGAGCAGCTCGCCCAGTGCCTCGAGGTCGCCGCGGGGCAGGGTCACCTGCACCGGCTCGTTGCGGGCGAGGGCCCGCAGGGCGGTGCCCAGCTCGTCCCGCACCGCGTGGGTCGCGGTGATCATGGCGCTGTCGAGGACGTCCAGCTGCTCCACGTGGTGGGGCAGCACGTGGCCTCCCCGCTCCACGGAGGTGTGGATGTCCTTGATGAGGGATTCAGCTCGCCTCACGTGCATGGCCGCGCGGACGGCGGCGCTGAGGACCTGGTCGAGCCCAGGCTGCGGTCCCGGCTCCGTCACTTGAGCGCCTCTCCCAGCGGGGAGATCACCGGCTTCACGACGTCGATCACGTTGACGTGCGCGAGGCGGTGGATGACCCTGCTGGGGCTGATCGATGGACCGTTGCTCTCGAACATGCGATTGTGCTGCACGACCAGCTGGTTCAGGAACGCGTGCAGGCGCTCGGCGTCGATGCGCTTCAACGTCACCGTCGTGGAACGCGCGTCCTCCTGCGCCTGGGCCAGGCCGAGGAGGCGCTCGAGCTCCACCTTGACGTCGCCGTCCAGGAGGTTGGAGGCCGCCGAGACGTGGCCCACCACCTTGCGTAGGGCCGCGCGCGCCTCCTCGGGCGGGTGCAGCGGGATCCTGGTGTCGAGCGCCAGGGCGCCCAGCAGCTCGTTGGCTGTGTCGAGCTCGACCTGGACCTTGTACCGCAGGTCGCGGAGCGCCGGAGAGCGGTTCTCCAGCGGCTGCGGCGGCGGTTGGGAACGCGTGCTGGTCGCTACCTTCTTCATTGATCTCCTCGTCTGCGAGGCCCGGAGGCTAGAATGGCTCGACCACGTCGGTGGAAAACCACGGCACGGAGCACGTGAATATTCTGTGCGGCCACTGTGGGCCGTCGTTCGTGGCCTCCGGGGCGTCACCCCACGTTGAAGGGCATCATCGCACGTGCACGTAGGTCCCTCAGCGACCGGGAGAGGCCGTGCGCCTCGAGGCGTCGAGGGTCCTCGCATGCCAGGTTCATCACGTAGTTGTCCAGCGCGTTGGCGATGAGCAGCATCTGCTCGGGCGTCAGCGTGGTGGGGACGGGGGACGAGCTGCGTGCGTCGACGAGCCTGCGTCGGATGCCCTCCGCGTGCTGCTTGCAGAGCCCAGCGCGGTGCGATAGGGCCGTCGTCAGGCGGTTCCACGCCTCGAGCTCTGCGAGGTCCTGCGTGCCGTCGAGCTCGTTGAGCAACCGCCTGACGTCGTTCACCAGGCCGGTGGTGGGGGCGGGCTTGTCACTTGCCATGATCGGGCACCCGGGGTTGGACGCGTGCCCTGCACGCGTCCCGGAGGTCGTGATCGTGGACCAGCTCGCAGTACGCGCGGTCGCGGTTCGCCTCGGCCAGGCACACGTTCCGACGATCGTGGTCGTGGATGGTCTGGCAGTCGAGGGGCGATGCCTGGGCCCGAGCGGCGACGCAGAGCGTCGCCAGCAACGTGCTCAGGCGCATCAGGCGCCGGCGTGGGCGGGTTCGTCGGCCGCGGGAGCGTCGTCGTCGTCGACGGAGGGCGCGTCGGGCTCACCGGCGTCGTCCGATTCCGAGCTGTCGTCGTCCGTCGACTTCTCGTCCGTCGTCCCCTCGGGCTCGCTGATGGGCTCCTCGCCCTCCACGGGCTGGACGTCGGACGTGAAGAGGTAGACGGGCTTGGACTGGTTGGGGACCTGGACGTAGCAGCGGATGCGCTGCGCCTTGAGGATGGTCCCCGTGATGCCGACGTAGCGGGGCTCGCCGCCGATGATGGTGACGGCCTGGCCCACGCTGAGCTTGGCGCTCAGGGAGCTCGAGGTCGCCTGGACGCGGTTGTGGTGCAGGATGTGCTGCGCCAGCGCCGCGAGGTCGCCCGGCGAGAGGGACTTCGTCGACTCGGCGAAGAGCAACGCTGCGGCCGCGCCGAGCGGGCTCAGCTTCTCGGCAGCGCGCATGACCTTGCGCATGTGGGCCGGCGCCGTCGCACGGGCCACGGCGGCCGCGAGGCGCTCCTCCTTCTTCTTGGCTCGCTCGGCCTGCTTGGCCTTGCGCTCGGCGTCGCGCTGCTCCTTCGCGAGCGCTCGCTCGCCGTCGGAGGGCTTGGGAGCCCCCGCTGCCGGCGGGGTGCCGCCGCCCTCGCCGTCCTTGCTCGACTTGCGCGCCTTCGCACGGGCGATCGCCGCGTCGATCTGCGCGATCTTCTGGTCCGAGAGTCCCCCACCGTTGCTTTCGCTCATCTGTCCCCTATCCCTTTCCCGTTGGCCATGCATCCGCCGTGGATCGTACGCCACGGGTGCGGCGCTCTACACCGTGCCCAGCGTGCCCACGTTCGCTGCGTTCATCGTCCGGTCGCCCGCCCCACCACCATGGTGTCACGGTGACTGTGCAAACCATGCGTTGACCAGCCTAAGGTGCATGCTAGGAGGCAAATCCAAACATGGGATCAGCGACCGTAGCATCGAACCCCTCAAAACACAACCGTTGGCCGGAGCGAAGGGTGCTCTCCGAGGCACGGCGCCGGACGCGGCAGCTAAACGCCGCGAACACCGCCGCCGTGCAACACATGCTGGCGGAGCTCCTTCGCTCAGCGGGCTGGACCGGCCCGGACTTCGTCGAGGCGCTGTGCCGCGACATCTCCCGGAACGGTGCGGGCTGTTGACCCCTGCCAGCTCCCCGCCGACCGACCATGGTGCTAGGGTACCACCCGTGCGGCTGAGGATACACAACGACGCCCTTGGTGCCCTCGTGGGGGCACCGGCAAGGTTCAACCACGAAGCCCATGCACGCGTTCCGCGCACCCACGAGGGCGGGAGCACGCGTGCCCGTGGGCGCCGTTAGAATAAGGAGAGGGAAGGAAGTGATGCGCATCAGGACGCAGGTCGCGGGCGTGCGGCTCGGGACCGACATCAACCAGGTGCAGGTCCCCGACAGGCTGCGCCTGCGGCAGGACCTGGGCCTCCCGTGGCTGAACGAGGCGCTGGGCGGCCTCGGGATGACGCCCAGCACCGTGGCCATGATCACGGGGTTCCCAGGGTGTGGCAAGAGCACCCTGCTCAGGCAGCTGGCCGACAGCATCACGGCGATGGGTCACAGGGCGCTGTACAACGTGGGTGAGGAGAGCGTCTACCAGGTGAAGATGCGCTGCGAGGAGATGGGCCTGCGCAGCGGCTTCGCCGTCGGGCAGGAGACGAGCCCGCGCACGCTGCTCGACCACATGCGCAGCGTCCAGGCGGCCGACCCAGCGCGGCAGGCGTTCCTCCTGCAGGACTCGCTGCAGACGCTGGACGACGGCCACTACGCCAACGGCACCACCGGCATGACGCCCGTCAGGTGCTGCGAGCAGCTGTGCGACTGGGCGAAGGAGACGTTCGGCATCGCCGTGTTCGTGGGCCAGGTGACGAAGGCCGGGCTGTTCGCAGGCAAGAACACCATCCGCCATGCCGTCGACGTCCACCTGGAGCTGCTGCCGGACACCGACCCGCGGTCCCCCACCTACAAGAGGACGCTGCTGACGGTGACGAAGAACCGGTTCGGCTGCAGCGGGCGCTCGTACCTGGTGTCGATGGGCGTGGAGGGGCTCAGGGCCCAGGCCGTCGAGGCTGCCGAGGAGCTGGCCGAGCGGGAGCATGCTGAGCCGGGCCGGCCCAGCCGCACCCAGTCAGGCTTCCAGCGCCGTCCTGCTGCCGGCCGCTGAGGCGCCGCGTCACTTTCCACGGCGATCGGGTGCAACGAGCTGCGGAACGGGCTTAGATTGGTCTCATCAAGGCCGGTAGAAAGCCGGCAGAAAGAGCATAGGAGAGAACACCATGGCCATGCGCTCCGCCTCGGATTCCCGCCGCGTCTACCCCCGTGCCGGCTCGCTCGTCCTCACGCACGGCGGCACCTACTACGGCCCCAACGCCCGGACGGGCGAGTCGAAGATCGACTCTTCCAAGGAGGTCAAGGTCGAGGAGCTCACCGCGGGGAGCAAGGGCAAGAAGCGGCTCACGGTGACCCAGAAGCAGAAGGGCGAGCTCATCCAGGAGACCTGGACGGAGAAGGAGGTCATCTTCACCCCGCGCAAGGGCAAGGAATCCTGAGCGCCGATCGTGGCGGCGACGGCCCTTCCGGGCCGTCGCCCATCAGCGAGCACGACCTTCCCCGCGAGGCGCTGGCCGCCATGCCGGCGCGCCAGCGCTCCTACCTGGACGAGTTCAGGTTCTTCCGCGCCAAAGACGGCACCATCACCGCGCACTACGCCGGGCTGCCGCTGGCGACCTGGACGGGCGACGGGCGTTGGCGGGCCGTCCGAGGTTCCTCCGAACCGGAGGGGTGAACCGCAACGATCGTTGGGGGTACGATCCTGATCATGACAACAACGATCCATCATCTCGGCACGGTGCTGAAGCTCGTCAACGTCGACATGGACGGCTTCAACGGCCGCGAGCACCATCCCACGCCGGCCGACCTCGGCTTCGAGGGCTGCGTCGTCGGCAACGCTGTCATGCTGCTCGACGGGGAGGGTTGCCTGCTCGAGCGCCTCGTCGACGTCCCCGGTGGTTCCACCTTCACCAACGCCGAGCCGGTGTGCTACGTCGTCCGGTCGTTGCAGGGCGACAGGCTCCTGGAGCTGATGGAGCACGAGGTCGAGATCGTCAGCACCTGAGCAGTCACTCCCAGCTGTATCGGGCCTCGCCCAGACGGCGCAGGCCCGTGCTGCGTTTCTCCCGCTGCGCAATGCGGGTACAATCGCGGTGAATCGTCCGCGCGGCCGTGGTAGATCTGGACCATGGACGTGATCATCGGGACGTTATCAGCATGCATCGGCGGCGACCGCCGTTACACCGACACCCTCACCGTCACCTACAACGCGGCATCGCACGTCGTCCTCGTCACCGTGCGGGAGACGACCGCGCGCGGTGGCATGGACGGCGACGGCGGGACGACCCTTCTGGGGGTCACCTGGTCCCGATCGTCGGCACCGCACCCCTCAGCGTCCGAGGTGATGCGCTTGGTCAGGGCAGCCATCGCCGACGAGAAGTTCTCGTTCAAGCGCTACGGGAAGCCGGCCCAGAACTTCCGTTGGTCGGGCGTGGGCACGGGCCTGAACGCCTCGCTCTGCCAGCAGGCGCTGCAGCGCGCCCGCGAGGCGAGCCTGCCGGGTGAAGCCTCGTAGCGAACCGTGGTAGGATGCCTGCCATGAGAGAGCAGAAGAAGCGATCGCCCGGTCCCAAGCGCCTCGACCGCGTGGTCCTCCCGGCCAAGCCCGAGGAGGGGTGGCCCGAGGAGAGCGGCCACGTCGTTGAGGTCGAGGACGACGGCACGTACGTCGTGCAGGCCGACGGCCCGCTCGAACCGGGCGACGACGGCCTTCGCGAGGTGCGCTTCGACGGTGCCAGGCTGGTGCGCTGAAGGCGCTGCAGGACCAAGCAGTGGACAACTCGACGCCGCTTCGCGGCAGGGGTCACCTCACATGAAGCTCCAGGTAGCCAGAGGGTTCAAGCAGGGGACCCGCATCCAATCGATCGTCGTCCCGCCCGAGCTGCGCGTCAAGCACCGCACGGGGATCGAGTTCCTCGACCGCGCCCTCGGTGGCGAAGGCTTCACACCGTCGTCCACCGTGATGCTGACGGGCGACCCAGGCGCGGGCAAGAGCACGCTGCTTCGCCAGCTGGCCAACGCATTGACCAAGCTGGGCCACATCGTCGTCCTCAACTCGGGCGAGGAGACCCTGTACCAGGTGCGCCTCTCGTGCGAGCGGCTGCGCTTGAAGGAGGACTTCATGGTGGGCGAGGACACCATGCTCCCCAAGCAGCTCACGTTCCTCGACCGCGTCAAGGCGGAGCACCGTGGCAAGCAGATCTTCTACCTCCAGGACTCGCTGCAGACGCTGGACGACGGTAAGTACGTCGACAGCAAGGGGAACTCCCGGGGCACCAACGGGCAGACGCCGCTGCGCTGCACCGAGGCGATCGTCGACTGGGCGCAGAGGTCGTTCGGCGTCGCCGTCTTCATCTGCCAGGTGACGAAGGGCGGGCAGTTCGCCGGCAGCAACAAGATCAAGCACGCGATCGACGCCCATGCCCACATCGGGTACGACAGGAAGCCGAAGAGCCCGACGTTCGGTTCGATCCTCCTCAACTTCAGCAAGAACCGTTGGGGCTGCAGCGGGATGACGGAGATCCTGAGGATGAGCGACGTCGGCCTCGAGGGCCTGGGCCCGCTCCACGGCGGCCTCCCCGGCGAGCTCGACGACGCCGCCGAGTGAGCGACCGCCCACGGTCGCGGTGAAGCTCGCCCCGCGATGGGGTTAGGATCCCCACCATGGCCACCCTGGGGGGATCGGGCACTGGGCCCCGAGCGCTGTGCCTTGCGCAGGTCCCGTTCAAGCTCGTGGAGCGCTACTGCACGCTGGCGTTACGTGACGCCGTCGACAGGGGAACGAGCATGGAGCGGCTCAGGCAGCAGAGCTACTACGTCGACGTCGACGGTAGGCTGTGGACCCGCTCCGGGTCCGGCACGTACCGGACGTTCGACGGACCAGCGCTCACCGCGGCGGCCGATCGGGTGGAGGTTGACGCGTACCTGGTGCGCCCGCGCGGCGCCTAGTTACCCGCATGCACCCACAGATGACGCAGGACCAGCTCGACGACAGGATGGACGTGGAGCTGGACGACGCGGGCAACGAGACCGGGAACGGCACGCTGGTCGGTCCCGACGGTCGCACGTACGAGTACACGCGGGTCCTGCGGACCCGCGGCCCAAGTGGGCCGGTCGTGGAGCGGGGGCCGTGGTACGCATGGCCCCCCGACGAGGGATGAACGCAACGATCACGTAGGAGGGGGACGGCGATGGCACGGCAACCGGTGGACGACTCTGCTGACCGCGTCAGCAGGCACCTCAGCATCGCCCTCGCGCCTGGGCGCCCCACGCTCGTCTGGGGGCCGTACGGTTCTGGCAAGCAGTGGATGGTCACCGACCACCTACGGAAGACCAGCACGCCGTACAAGGAATTCCCCGCCCTCGAGTGGGCGGACATGCTGGCCGAACAGCGCCTCCGCGCTTCCCGAGCGGGGGTCATCGTGCTGGTCGACGCCATGATCGCCTGGGCCGAGGACCGCGAGGCCTTCGCAGCGATCGTCCAGGATCCCATCATCACCATGGTCGCGCTGGTGACCACCGGCCACGACGTCCGGCCGCTGGCGCCGACGTTCGCCTCGCTGTTCAGCGTCGCCCTCCGCGTCGACGTCCCCAGCTGATCGTGGTGAACTTGCGTTGCTCACCGTGGTACGGTGGGCCATGCTCGACGAGAACGTCAAGTTGGTCCCGGGGCACGTGCTGCTGCGCCACTTCGTCGGCCGGCCCTGCATGGTCGTCAGCTACGTGGGGTCCGACGCCGGCGGCGACCTGATCACCATCCTCGTGCCCAGGGCGGAGAGGCCCACCGTCGTCCAGCGCAGCGAGCTGACGCTGGCGTCCGACTGGTTGTTCGGCCTGCCTGATCGGTTCGAGGAGGCCGGCCCGTTCCTGCCGTCGGACCGCACCGCCGTCCTGAGCTCCGTGCTCCACGCCCTGGTCAACGACGGCCTACAGGAGCTGGTGGAGAGGTTGACGCACGTCGGCCTGGGACCGAGACCGCCGTGGTAAGCGGGGAACGGTGAAACTCCGTGCAGCGTGGATGGTACAGTCGCCGGAAACATGCCCCCCTTCAACCAGAACGGCACCCTCTCGCAGCACGAACGGAACATCATCGACGGGATCCTGCTCCTGGCGGCGACGAACCTGACGTTCGAGTCGCTGGCGGACCACGTCTCCGCCGTCGAGCGCCGGCCCTACGCCACGGCGCTGGTGCGCGAGCACTGCAAGGTCCTCGTCCGCAAGGAGGCCCTCTTCCGGTGGCAGAAGGGCGACTTCTCGACCGTGAAGGTCGCCCCCTCGTTCATGCCCAAGCCGAAGGCGGCGACACCGGCGTCGAACCCCACGTCCTGAGGCTTGGCCGCCTGCTGGCGGTCGTCCTCCACGACCCCAACCTGGGGAGGACCGTGCTTGTCCTGTGGCGTGGGTACGCGTTAGCGTACCTCTGCTGCGACTCGATCGTCTGCATGGCGTTCACGCGTGGGAGCGTCCCCTACCACCGCGTCAGGTGGTTCGCGATCTACGCGGTGCTGGGCGCCCTGGCGCTGGCCGCCGTGCAATCGGCGATGGAAACGTGGTAGCATGCTGCCATGGCGAAGAGGCAACCTCCCGCAGCGCCCGCCCAGAGCGCGGTCCCCGCACCGCTGACGTACCCGGAGCTGCTCGACCGAGCGTGGAAGCGCGTGAGCTCAGCCCGAGGGCTGCTCGACGAGACCATCGAGCGCGTCAAGCGCCTGGTCCACGAGGAGTTCGTCCACCGCGGTGGCTGCCCCACGTGCCGCGGCCGGGGATGGGTTGTCACCTGGGACACGCTGGACTGCATGGACGGCAGCTGCGCTGAGTACGGGGCGTGCCCGCAGGATGGGTGCACCCCCGCCACCAGGAAGGCGTCGGGCCTCGACGTCGGCACCACGATGTACGACCGGAACAGGGGCGTGGTCGACCCCGTGCAGTCGCACCCCGCGTACCTGCTGCTGTGCGCCTCGCTCCAGACCGACCTCGCGGGCGAGATCGTCAACTGCGATGCCCTGAAGAAGCGCTGCGACCCACGCAAGGGCGACCGCGTCGTGGTGGCCCGCGGCCGCAAGGTCCCTGTCGGCACCGTGTCAAGGGTCGCGTTCGTCGGGGAGGGCGGCCACGGCGCGCCCGCCCGCGTTCTCCTCAAGGACGAGGCCGTCTGGCAGGACCGCCAGGCCAACGGCCGATGGATCGCCTCCCACAACGTCGACGTCCTCGTCCCCCGTGCCGAGGCGGCAGGCGCCCTCTCCCAGGCAGGGTACGTGACCGCGGCGGACATGCTGCGCGTGCAGGCCTGACGGCCCACCGCCGCCCACGTGGGGTGCCGCCGGTCGTGGGACGGTGGTAACCATGGACGAGATGGCTCGTGCGCCGCGTGGGACCCCCATCCCGCATGTGAACCTGCGCACCGGCGTTGGTACGGTGCTGGCATGGGGACCCAACCGCAGGGGACGGTGCGTTGCGAGCTGGCCGAGGACGACAGGGGCCTGCTCAGGCTGCTCGTCCTGAACGAGATCGACCGGGAGGCGGGGGATCATCGCGCCGAGGCGCGCCCGCCCGATTCCCGGTGCCGGGCGCGCCTGGAGCGCCTCCGCGGGATCCTCGACCGGATCCCAGCCTAGGCGCCGATGAACCCCGCTGCGCTCTGGTGGTAGACTGCCGTCCATGGGATGGCACATCAACCTCGAGCGCAACACCGTCAAGATCACATCGCAGGTCGCCCTTGCCCTCTACGACTGCGGCGCGGACGTCTGCAGCGCGTGGCACGTCGCGACGTGCCACGCGCCCAAGTTCGAGGGCATCATCTCCCACGACGGGAAGCTGGTCTTCAGCCCGGACCACATGGAGCACATGGACTACCTCCGGCAGCCGGAGGTTCTCGACGTCCTGAAGCGCTTCAAGGTGCGCGGGGACGTCTGCTTCTCCAGCAGCGAGGGCGACAACCGCGGCCAGCGCTGGGGCTACCGCTTCGACGGCGAGGGCGGCATGGTGCGCCTCGTCTACAAGCGGGGCGAGTGGGCCGTTCGCACGCCGGCGCGGAAGAGCGTGGTCGACGAAGCGACGATGGACCACCAGCAGCTCGACCTGCCTCCCCACGTCCAGCTGGGACGCAAGATCCGAAAGTGCCTGGCGGTCGAGGGCCTGCGCGTCCTCCGCGCGACCACCCTCACCGTGAAGAACAGGCTCAGCTTGAAGAAGCGTCGCTCGTACCGCCTCGAGCTGGAGCTCGTTGCCGGCGACCACGTCGCTCGGGCCATCGCGGCGGCCACGGGCGTCCATCCGGCGACCTCGTTCGTCCTCGATCGAACCTGGTTCGCCGTCTCGCCCCAGGTCCAGCTGCGCTGGTCCAAGCGACCCGCGCGCGGTCCGCGGTGCGAGACGTTCATCGTCGAGGTGTCGGAGCGCGCGTCGCGCCCCGACAACGTGATCATCGCGATCACCGGCAACGTGGTCCACGTGCATGCGGGCTCCGACATGAGCACCCTGCCGAAGCACAAGGAGGTGCTGTACTCTGCCAACCTGTTCCTCGTCGGTCGCAGCGACGGCCGCTACGAGGTTGTGAAATCGCGCTGGTCCGACCACGGGAAGCTGATCAGCGCCGCTCGGGCGCTGGACATGATCGCTGCTGCGGCGCTCGCGGCCCGGGCGCGCCAGCTGCTCCAGCAGCGGAAGGGGTGAACGATCCGCGCCCCACCGCCTACAATCCTAGCAAGGGGTACGTCCCATGGTCTCCATCGCGTTGCTCATCGTCTTCGGCGCTGCGTGGTCGGAGCTCAGCTTCACCGCTGCGCTCGGGATCACGGCCGGCGTCTACTGCCTGATGCCGTACCAGCGGGCCCAACTGTGAACGTTCAGGTGCTCGAGGAGCGCATGATGAGGCAGGTGCTGCATCGCATGCGCTCGCTGCGGCCGCCGGCGCCCGACGATGGGGCCGCCGGCGACGGGGCCCCTCCTCCGGCGATCCTGCTCCGTGTAGGATCCGTGAAGGAAGCGCCGCGACGATGGTAGATCATGGTCCCATGAGGACCATGGTCAGCTTCGCCCAGGAACGCCACGTCGCGCTGGAGCTCTTCATCCGCGAGCACGTCACCGGGCAGCGCGCTGCCTACGACGTGTCCGACGCCAAGCGGGACGGCACCGTGATCGTCAGGTTCCGCTCCACGAGCATGGTCCCCGCAGCGTACCTGGTCGATCGCATGGCGCGGGCGCTGGCGGCGCGCGACATGGCGCATGAGCGCCCGTCCGACTGCCACGTGCGCATGCGCCTCGACCTCTTCGAGGCGCCGTCCGCACCACCGGTGGTTCACGCCGTTCATGGCTGATGGTACCGTCCCCCATGCCCCCAACCGGGCAAGGAGGTTCGAGATGAGCAACAACAGCAGCGAGGAGATGGCACAGCGGATCTTGGACGTCATGCTGGCCCAGGAGGTGCACGTCCGGAACGACGACGGGACGCGGCACCCGGCCACGTTCGCCCTCGAGAAGCTGAGCGCGCCGCACCAGGGCGTGCACGCTCCCGAGGGTTGTGCGTTCGTCGTCCGCGACCCGAACGACGGTTCAACGTACGTGATCACGGTCACCCGCCTGCCGTGATGGGGGTCGCCGCGGCGCACCGGCCGGGTTTTACGCTGTGAACCTGCGCCGGGCGCCGTGGTAGATCCCTAGCCATGGAACGGAACCAAGGAAGCCTCCCCCAGCACCACGTCATCGTCCACGTCCATGCGTTCGTCGCCGCGGAGGACGCCCCATCGGCCGGGGAGGAATTGCGTAGCTTCGTCGGCCAGGCGATCCTGGAGCACGCCAAGCAGCGTACCGAGCCCTGGGCACCGCGGATCGTGGATCGCATCGACGCGATGGTCCCCGACCACGAGGTGGAGGTCGAGCAGCTGCGATTCGACGCGGGCCATCAGCTCGACATGTGGCCCGTCGACGAACCGGAATCGCCCGATGCGCCGGCGCCAGGCCAGCTACGGTTCATGTCGGGCAGCAACCTGACCTTCGTCCAGGTGATCGACACCGGCGAGGAACCGCGCGACGGCGACCAACACGTGCTCGACTGGCAGCGAACCCCTGCCGACATGGCACGGTCCCTTCGGGAAGCGGCCGATTGGTTCGACGCCCATCGGGATGATGCCGTCGACGCGGTGCTCGGCTGAGGAATGGCACGTCCCCCCTGCCCAGCGTGCGGCCGTCTGCACCGGAAGTTCCCACGTGGCTGCTACTTCGAGGCGCAGCAGGCCATGGGCCACGTCACCATCGGCGAGCTCGCCTCGAACGGGAACCCGCTCCAGAAGGAGTGGGCGAAGGCGGCCCGACAACGCAGCGACGAGATGAAGGCGTACGTGGCCGCCATGGGATGGAACACGATCGACAACGGTGTGAAGACGAAGGGTGGCCCATGATCGCTACCGCCCGCGGAGACGAACAACCCATGGCCAAGCAGCCCACCGTAGCGCATAGGTTCCTGCCCGTCGCCACCGTCCGCCTCGACAGGGAGTACGTCAACCGCTGCTACGGCTGCAGCGAGCGTCCCGAGCTGGCCAGCAACGTGGCGGTCACCCTGGACCTCGACGGCAGCGGTTTCCAATGGTGCCTCTGCTCGCGGTGCGCGGACCGCATCGCTGCGGGCATCCACAGGGCTCGGGTCGAGGCTGGCGTCGATCCGACGACGCCCGAGGCCGTCGAGCGCGGGCTACCGCAGCTGGTCGACAGCGCTCTGCGGAACGGTTGGGACATGCACGCCCTGGCGTCCTCGCTCCGCGTCGCAGCTGAGCGTACCGAGGGCATGCACCGGCGGCAGCACGTGCTCAAGCTCGGTTCGTCCGATGAACCGCTGACGTTGGGCGCCACGATGAAGGTCGTCGATGCCTGCTGCACCAGCTGGGACGAGGCCACGGTCGACCATCTTCGCGCTCGTCTCGCTGAAAGATTCCGCGTTGAACCGCACAAATCGTGCTGGCATGCTGCGCTGCAGCACGCGCACGCGGCAGCTGCTTGTCACAACAACGGTAACGCGCGGCGAGCGCGCGTTCGACATGGCAAGGCCCTTACCCTGTTGGCGCACCTCCCCTGGACGCTTGCGGAGCGCCGCGCTCGTAACACGTGAACGTCGTCGACGAACCATGGTAGAAGGGTCGACATGGCATCGATACTACCGCAGCAGCGCGTTCCCGTGCTTATCACCTACGCGACCATGGTCGCCAACCTAGCGGACGCGATCAGGGCAGCTCGCCCCGCCGATCACGAGCAGGGCCCACCGCAGCCCATGTCGTTGGACAACGCCGCGCAGGTGCTGGCTGCCGCCCTCGGCAGGGACGCCTCGCGGGTGAGGCACGACCTGGCCGTTGCGCTGCGCCCCAACCGGGAGCCCGAACCGACCGTCGAGCAGGTCCCCCTCGCGGGGACCGTCCTCGTCCGCATCCTACGCCGCGTCACCACGCTCGACGCGTGCTTCCTGCGCCCGGGCGACATCGTCAGGGGCCGCATCACCCGGACGGGCGACCTCGACCTCGTCGAGGGCACCGCCGTCCGGCGTGTGCGCGGCAACCAACCGTGGGCCTGGATCAAGATCTTCAGGTGGAGCCCGGGCGGCCGTCCGAACTGGGAGCCGGTACGAGCGAACGACCTGCGGAAGGTCCGGTTTCCGTGCCTCGCGCCGCCGCCGCGGCGGACGATGGTCGTCTCGAAGGAGGGGAAAGCAGGATGAGCACCACCGCACCCACTGCCATCTACGTCTGCATCAACCGCAGCTGCGCCAACCGGTTGGTTGAGTTCACGGCGGTCGCCCCCAGCGTGTTCCGGACAGCGACCGGTGGATCGGTCGTCTGCCCCCACTGCGCGAAGGTCGTCGTCATGCGTCGTATGTCGACCCAAGCGCACGATGATCGTGCGTTGCAACGCGACCCCGCGCTGCCCTGGTTTGTGTGCGTTGGCTGCGGCGCCTCAGCCTCGGAACCGGGCGCCTGCCAAGCGAGCGACCACGACGACATCGTCGCCCAGCGGCGCGCCCGCAATGCTCGAGATCCCCGCGTAAAAACGCCACAGTGAACGCCCACCCACCCGTGGGGTACGCTCGATGCATGAGCGACCCAAGCGACCGACCGCGCAGGACCGACACCGCGAGGTTCAACGCACGGTGCCCAACCTGCGGAGGCTCCCACGTCGTCCGCCTCGAGCGCGACCCGCTGCGTTCGCACAACGTGAACCAGACGGTCATGTGCCGGGAGTGCTGGGAAGGCATGCGCGACGCGACCGGGCCGCACCTCGAAGGGTGCAGCCTCAAGCGCAGCTCGCTGCACCCATGCGGCTGCAACCCGGCCGCGGCCAGCGTCTACGTCAGGGGCGAGTGAGCCCAGCGTGAAGGTTCGCTGTTGATCATGGTAGATCATGGTCCATGGCAAAGGGAAGCTCGTACCCGATCCGTGAGGGCGCCTTCTACCACCGGACCGCGGTCAGCGAGCCGGGCGCGGTGCACAGCTTCGGGGTCCACGCGTCGACCGACGCGGCGGTCGTCGACGCGGTCAGGCACAATTCGCTCGACTACGGCGAGGAGTGGAACGAGAAGCTTCGCCTCTGCGAGCTGTTCCAGGCCCGCGGGGGAAGGTTGATCACGGTGGCGCTCTTCACCGGCCCCGAGCGCAGCGTGGTCCATCGGTCCTAGGTGAACCTGCGCTAGCGCCGTGGTACCATGGTCCCATGCTGCGGAACCTCCTCGTCCCGACGACCGCGCTGGCGTGCTTCGCTGCGGCGGGCTGCTCCTCGCCCGCAGGTGACGGGGGCGTCGACGACTACGATGCCTTCACCGTCCCGCTCGAGATGCTCGACGTCAGGGAGGTCCACGTCGACGCCTCGTTCCCGTCCGACACGCTGGAGGGGATCGTGCGCGGGGCCACGATGTGGAACTCGGCCGGCGCGGGCGTCAGCATCACCGTCCGGATCGTGCCGCGCGCGGAAGCGCTGGCCGCCCCCGTGGACCACGTCGTCCACGTGGTCGCGGTCACCGACATGCACGAGTGTGCAAACCGCATGCCGGACCCGCACGGGCACTACTACGGGCTGACGCACGCTCGGGTCACCTGCCTCGACCACACCATGATCCGCCGGAACGGCTACGACGCCGCAGCCTGCTACGCCCACGAGCTCGGCCATTCCCTGGGCCTGGGCCACCTCGGCCCGGACACGCTGATGTGGTACAACGCGGAGGCCATGGCGCTCGTCACCACCTCCGACGACGTCGACCACCTTCGCCAGGCCCGCAGCTGGTTCCCGCGTGGTCGCGTGCAGGCCGGCGTCGAATCGTTGTGAATCGAGCCCAAGCGCGGTGTTAGGATCGACGCATGAGGATCGATTACGCATCGCACGTCATCGTCGGCTACGTCGTGCAGGTAGAGGACCTCTTCCGCAAACTGCTCCGGCGTCGGGACGGTCTCACGCACGAGGAAGATCGTTTCGACCCACGGACGGGGAAGCAAGCGGCGCCCGCGACCGTCGTCGACGTGGAGGCAGGATGGGACGTTGTTGTCGACGGACGTGCCTTCGAGGGCCCTGAATCGAAGGCGGTTTCGTCGTTGTGGGGATGGCGCTGGGAACCTGACGGTGAGCTGCTGGACGTGCTCGCCGCTCGTGTGGGCTGCAGCGTGACGCTCCTGGGCCGCGCACATGATGAGATCGTGTTCGTTTGCTTCCAACCCACAGGACTCCGCCGCCGGAAGGATGGTTCGGTGCCCCTCGACTCGATCGCTAAGCACCGGGGCGAGGTGAAGCGCATCGGCCGCGCGGCGAAGGAGCTGCGGCTGCGGCTTGGCCGGCCTGGCGTGTACGCCATCACGGAGGAGGCCTAGGTGGGCCACCCGTACAGGGGTTCATCCCTGCCCGCCCTGAAGCGCTCGACCGTCCTGGGGCACGTGCTGGACGTCGTCGGGTCGTTCTGGCGGAACGTGCTGTGGACGTCCCTCGCGGTCATGGGCCTCGTCGACCCACGGTGCCCGTTGGCGATCCATGGGCACCTGGTCCAGCCACAACCGTTGATCCCACCCGAACCCGTCGACCTCAGCGAGTGAGGTTCGGGCATGGATCCATGCCACCACTGCGTAGAATGAGGGGACGATGCCACAGACCAGCCCACGCCTCAAGCGCCTGTTCGCGGAACACGAGCAGCACACCGACGCCCAACTGAGGGCGCTCATCGTCGGAGCGGAAGCGGTGCTCGCAGAGCGGCGCCGCCGGGCGGTCTACATGCTGCTCCGCAGCAGCCTCGTCAGGCACGACATCCTGCAGGCCATGATGACCGACGGTGCCTACAGGCGCCGGTTACGGGCCGCCGGCCTGTACCCAAGACATGTCGTCGATGCCAGGAGCGTCCAGCTGTCGCCGGGAGGACGCCGCCTGGTCCTGAGCTCGGGACACGTCTCGCTGGATCCACGCGGCGGCGGCCTCGCTCCGTGGGCGTACGCGTTCGACCGGGCTGGGAACCTCCACGAGCGGCGCACCCTGGGTTGGGTGCGTGTCCATGCATGGAGCGAGGACGCGCCGCCGCGGGCGCCGGACCTCTACCGGCGGGGGTTCCTCGACGCCGGAACGCTGCTCAGCGCACTCGACGACGCCATCGACGCCTGGCACCGTGGCGAGGCGCCGGCCGGCAGCCTCCATGAGCACCTGGGCCTGACGTTCAAGGAGTACGAGACGTTCGTCGTGGCGCCCAAGCGCCTGCCCGCGATGCTCGACCGGCGCATGCGCCGCCTTGCCCGGGCCTGGCTCGATCGTCGGTACCCCGAACCAAGCCCACCACCGCCCCCACGTTTGATTCTAATGCCTCGTCCATGGTAACCAACCTTTGGTCAACTGCGGTCCTCCACGTGGGCGGTCGCGACCGCCTAGGGTTCCATGTGAACCACGGGCCGCGGCCATGGTAGATCTGGGTCCATGGACAGCGCAACGAAGGTAGCATCTCGATGCTAACGATCACCGTGTCGGGCCCTTCGGCCTCGGGGAAGACGACCCTGGCGATCGCGCTGCGGGGCTTCCTCCGGTCGCACGGCTTCGCCGACGTCCGCGTCGACGACGTCGACATCAACCTGGGCAGCGCCCTCGAGGAGCTGCAACCCGAGCGCATGCGGGCCATCAGCGCCCGCACCGTGTCCATCGTGACGTCGTCCCAGGCGTATGCGCTGCGCCCGGTCTCGATCGTCCGGGAGGGCGACAGCGTCATCCTCCCGACCGACGCTCACCGCGTCGACTCTGCCCGCCACGTCCCGCACGCCTCCAAGGCTGAGCACCTCGACTGCGACCCACCGCTGCCCATCGAGCAGGCAACCCTACGGAACGTCCTCGTGGAGGTGCGCGAGCTGGCGGCGCCCATCGTTGACTCGCCCGCCGACGACGCTGCCGCGCAGAGGCTCATCAGGCTGCAGCCCGTGCGACCCTCAGCAGGGGAGACGAAGCGGTTCATCCTCCCGCCCAATCAGGCGCCGGTCCCGGGCACGTACCGCGTCCAGGTCGACGGCATGCTCTACACGTTGGTCGTCAGGCACCCGCCGCGGGGACCTGAGGGCGGCGCCCTGCGGTGCCCCTGCGTCCTCACCTGCGACGGCCAGGTGGGACCGTGACGGCGGGCGCCAGGAACAGGTTGAGGGTCCCGCTCTTCGACGGTAGCCTGTTCACATGGGACGGCTGCCAGGGCGCAACCGAGGCCTCCATGCTCGAACCCACGTGCTTGGGCGCCAGACACTGTTCCAGGGTCTGGGACGACGCCTGCGACGAGGGCTTCGAGGTCAGGTCGCCCCGCACCGGGCACATCGTCCTCTTCGTGCTCTCCGGCGAGCTGCGGGACGCCGCCGGCGAGGTCGTGGGCTGGACGTACGCCTCATGCGGGGAGGCGAGGACGTTCACCATCACGGTCGCCAACGACTAGGTGAAGCGCCCGGCCTCCTCGTGGTAGGGTGGTACCCACCATGAAGACCGACGCCGATCCCATGCTCACGGCCGCCGCGGCGGCCGTGCTCAACTCGCCCCTCGCCCAGCTGCTGGAGGATGCCGACCAGCAGCTGCTGCGCCTCGCTGCACGGGGGGAACGCCCCAACGCCCTCCGGGAGGCGAACCTCGTCTTCCGGCGCGCCGCGGGGATGCTCCCCGTCAGGCTCACCATCGTCCTCGTCGACGTCGGCGGCACCTCGCGCCGGCCCAACGGCGACCGCGTCGTCGTGCACGAGGTCCGCGCCCGGTTGGGCTGGCCGGCCTGGCCGGAGGGCGACGTCGCGGCGTCGGCAGGCCAGGCGATCCTCACCATGAACGTGGTCGACCTGGCACGCCAGGTGGAGCTGGCAGCCCTGGCGTGCGGCCCCGTCGAGCGCGTCGTCGGGCGCGCGTAGCGACACGCGGGGTGAATCGACCACGATCTCCGTGGTAGATCTGGACCATGAGCAAGGCAAGCACGGGCACCATGGTCCTACCGACCCCCTCCGCCGTCGCGCTCTGGCAGCACGAGCTGAGCGGCCAGATCTCCGACGGTACGTGGGAGGGTGCCCGACCCCGGGATCACTGGAAGTTCTGGTCGGGCCTGCAGGCGGTGCTCCGGCCCGACCGCGCCCCCGCCGTCGATACCATCGCAGCGCACGAGTGCAAGCGGGTGGGCTACCGCTTCAGCGACCTCTACCCGGTCGTTGGCGGTCGGATGGTGCAGCTCGGCCGCATGGGCCTCGCTGCCCATGGGTTGGGCCGCGGTACCCTGACGTACGAGCAGCGCCTGGCGGCGGAGTCGATGCCGGAGACGCTCGAGCAGTGGTTCAACCTGCACGAAGCGAGCCTCGGCGCCTCCGTGAGGGACGATGCGCTGGCGATCGACGCGGCGCTGGCACGCGCCTACTACGCCACGTCCTACGGCGACCGCGACATGCGCCGCGACGTCTCCAGGATCAAGCTCGCGATGACGACCGTTCGCCCGAAGGGAGCATGAGATGGGACGTAAGAAGGTCACGAACCTGCCTGCGATCGTGGGCAAGGCCATCGTGCTGCAGCGACACGTGCGCGAGATGCAGGGCACCCTGGAGGAGCTGAAGGGGACCATCAGGTCGGCGGCCCAGCTCGAGCGACGGCGCCGCGGCGGGGGCGACGAGCTGGTGGAGTTCGACAGCCCCGAGGGGACTGCGACGGTCTGCTTCGTGAAGGACACCATGCACCTCGTCGTGGGGGCCGACCCGTTCACGCTGCAGGGTGCCATCCCCGACCGGGCCTGGCGCGCCCTGTTCGAGCCCCGTGCCGTCCTCGTCCGCGGGTTCGTCGACCGCCTCAGCGCCATGACCCTCGCCAAGCGGGAGCGGAAGAGCGTGGAGCGCCTGGTGGAGTGGGTCACGGGCGTGCCGCGCGTCATCCTCCCGAAGTGATCGTCGCCGCGCGAACGTGGTACCTTGTGGGCATGAGGGCGTACGGCAAGAGGCGCAACGAGCAGGCGAACCGCAACAGGCCTGGGACGAGCAGGGAGTGCACGTGCTGCATCCCGCGCCAGGCGCACAACAACCGGGACCACATTGCCCCACGCGAGCGCCAGGCGGCGAGGAAGGTCATCCGCGAGGAGGTGTTGCCGTGAGCGTCGAACAGTTCGTAGACGACGTCATCGCCCGCCTGCAGCCCCTCCCGGGGGGTGCCGACGACGACGACGGCCTCAGGACGATCGTGGCCGGCCTGCAGCGCGACGGCTTCAGCGTCGACGACGCGGTGGCCTACTGCCGCTGCCTCGAGGAGCTCAGCCCCGACCTCGACGAGGAGGTCGCCCTGACGAGGATGGCCCGCCTCCGCGCCCGGTACGTGAAGGGGTGATGGCCGGCCACGATCCGTGGTAGGGCTTCTCGGTCGGGCGCGCCGCTCCGACGTCGTCGCGGTGAACGGGCGCACGATGTCGTGGTAGGTTCATCATCGAACGGAGGGGTATGAACATGAACGAGTCCGTCAAGCAGGCGCAGGAGTACTGCGACCAGGCGATCCTGGTCCTCAAGCTCATCGAGGAACGTCACGGGCCTGCGGCCGTCGACTCGCTGCTGGCGTTCGTCAACGACGCGCTGGATGATGCTGGCGACGAGACCATCGACGAGGACGCTCTGCGCGTCGTCCGCGCCGGCGCCAGCGTCGAGCTCAACGAGGACGGTACCGTCACGTTCGCGTACGACGACCTGCGCTACGTGCCCGCCGACGACGCCTGGGAGCACTGCGAGGGCTAGCCGGCGGCCCACCGCCGCCCTCACGTTGGTCCCGCGCCCCGCCCGATGGGGATGACCACCTGCCTCGGGCACCGTGCCTCCTGCGTGGGCTCGCTAGCTTCGTGGTGAAGCTCACGGTTCGTCCGTGGTAGATCCTGTCCATGGACCTAAACGCTGCTCGTAGGCTGCTGATCGCACAGAGGTCCCCCATCCAGCGCCGGATCGACCCACGCCCTCGGTGCGAGGGGTGCGCTCGGGTGCTGACGATGCTCGACTTCGAGTCGTACTGGGACGGGTGCCCCACGATGAAGCGCCGGCACGAGGTGCCGTGCCTCTGCGAGCCCTGCTGCGAGAAGGAAGAGCGTGCTTCACGTCGTGGCAAGCAGGAGGAATGCGCATGAACAGGGACTGCAGCACCGGCCTCCTGGCGGAGGTCGTCAACGGCTCGGACGTCTGCCCCGGGTGCAACCGCGTGTACGCGACGTCGCCCAAGCGCGATCCGATCACCGACAGGTGGGCCTGGCGGCTGTGCCCAACGCCGGGCTGCGTCCACCATGGACGCACGGTCGCCTACCCGCTCGACTGGGAGGTGAGGGCACGCGACCGGATCAGGCAGCTGGAGGCTGCCCTCGGCGCGGTGCGCGAGGTGGCGCGCTGCTGCCCCCACCCGCCCACCTTCGAGCGGATCGCTGACTTCGTCGACGCCGGGCTCCACGAGGGCGACCTGTGCCCGGCCTGCGAGGCGATGCCCACGGGCGCGGACGGCCGTGCTGCGTTCTGCTCCCTCCACCGTGAGGGCAGCCCGCGCTCGAGCGACAACGGTGGGTTCCAGGTCGGCGACCTGGTGGTCCAGGACTGCACCATGCCGTACCCGAACGTCGTCTACCGCGTCGTCGACGTCCGCCCCGACCGCGGCGGCGGCTTCAGGGGCGTCCCGGTCTTCCGCCTGTGCGAGGGCTTCCCACAGAAGCGTACCACGTGGTTCGCGGCCGAGGCGTTCAGGAAGCTCGAGCAGGGGGAGCTCAGCCGGTTGGTGGCGCGCCTGTCGTCGATGCTGCGGGTGTGATGGTTCGACCACGATCGTGGTAGATTTTGGGCATGGACGACAAGTTCAAGCCGCTGTTCCCCGGCCACGTCGAGAGCTGCTACTTCTGCCACGCCGCCTGGGGTTCCTGCACCTGCAGGTTCCCGGATCCGGCCGACGAGGATGCACCGGGCTTCAAGTTCGACGAGTTCTGGATCAACGACCCCAGCACCAGCGTCTGCGGCAGGTTCTGCGTCGACCCCAACGCCTACTACGGGAAGGCCTACGTGGAGTGCGCCCTGGGCGATGCCTGGACGCACTGGCCCATCGACCCCGCGCTCTCGCACGCGGACGGGGGAAAACGATGAGCGAAAGGAAGACGCCGAAGGCGCAGGTCGTCGACCTCGACGCCATGCGGTTGTCGGAGCTGCGGCGCTTCCGCGATCGCCTCACCGAGGTCATAATCAAGCGGGAGAACGCAAACGTCGTCGAGCGCCTCCTCCGGATGCGCAAGCTCAAGCGCATCACGTTCGAGGAAGCCCTCCAGCTGGTGCCCAAGAGGCTACCGAAGCAGCTTCAGGGCGGCGTCGGTGCGCGGTTCTACCGGCTCGTGATCCGCTTCGGACCGCGGCGGTGGGCCATGAAGCCGGCCACGCCCCTCGACCTGCTGGCGATCGACGCCCACGGCGACCTGTGGGAGGTGGGGATAGCGATGGGAATGGGCGATGACGGTGCGTTCACCTGGCGCCGGAACGCCCGCTCGACGTCGTTGCCTTGGCCCTCGAGGTCCAAGAATTCGTGGTGAACCATGCCTCGGCGCCGTGGTAGATCTGGACCATGATCCAGCAGATCGTCGCGATCAACCTCCACCTCGCCTCCCTCCGCACCCTGGCCCTGCTCGAGCGCCGCGGCGCTGCACCCACCGTCCAGGGCGTCCCGGTCGAGCGTGACGTCGAGCGCCGGAAGCGCGACGCGGCCGTCGCCCTTGCGCTGGCCCTCCCCACCGTCGTCCCCTCGCCCCTCTGAAGAAGGAGAGTACCGTGCCCACCCACACCCGCTGCGCCAAGATGACCCCCGAGCAGCTGCAGGCCCTCGCCGGCCTCGTCCCCTCCGACGAGGTGGGCGGCAAGCTGTACACCACGTTCGTCGTCTCCGTTCCGGGCGCTGGTTGGGACCAGCGCTTCTACGTCTGGGACGCCGGTGCCCGGGCGTGGAAGCGGATCCCCAAGGAGGAGCACCCCTTCCTCAAGGACTACAGCCCCTGGGGCGAGGACACGTCCGACGATGACGATGGGTGAGGCCAGGAACCCCGCGTGGGTCGCTGTTAGCGGCCCACCGGGTCACCCAGGATCGCACGGCCCGGTGGGGACCATGGCCACCCTTGGCCCGAGGAGGTGTCCCTCCTCGGGCCTTGAGCGTTCAGCAGGCCGCGATCAGCCGGTCGAGGTCGGACCACGATGCGACGGGCACCAGCCTCTCCTGGGAAACGTAGGAGAAGTCGACGCCGGCGCTGAAGCGTGGGTTGTCGTTCCCGCATACGTCGAGCGTCCACCCGTAGCGGACGGACATGCCCTGGACGTTCTCGGTGGCGTGGGTGGCCTGATCGGACCAGACGTGGTGGACGCCGTCGCCCTCCCACCTCTCGGTGGTCCTGACGTTGGTCTGGCCCATGCCGGCGAGGTGCTCAGCGATGAGCTGGACGAGGCGGTGCGTGGGATGGTCGAAGTCGCTCATGGTCGCGCCACCCTACCCATGGTCGCGGCCGCGGCCGCACCGTCGTCCGTTCGTGGTGAACTGCGTTGGTCGTTCGTGGTAGATTTGGTCCATGGACGACACGACCCTGGACAGCATGATCTCCATCGCCTACGACGTCGCCACCGCTCGGGTCGCGCTCATGCTGGTCCGGGCGAAGTGGGCCCGCTACGGCGGTGACGTCAAGTTCGAGAACCGCGCCTACGTCGACAGCACCCTCGCTGCGATCTATGGCAAGTCGGCGGACGTCGTCCATGCCGACATCGACAGATGGATGGCGGACGAAGCGACGCTTCGCTTTGTTGAAGCGCTTCCCCCGAAGCAGCGTCGGGTGAAGGAACCACGCGGAAGGAGGTAGGAGATCCTGCCCATGAGCAACGACAACGCAGAGAAGCACCCGCTCCAGCGCCTGCTCGAGCAGGTCGACGCCAACGTGAGGTCGTTCCGCCGGCGATCGGACGGCCCCCTGGCGTGGTTCACGTCCGTGCCGACGTGCCTGGCCGTGGAGGCTGCGTCGCTGGCCGCGTTCACCGCGTCGATGGTGGAGACGATCATCACCCGACCCGAGAGGACGATCAGCGAGGGGATGACCGAGGACGAGAAGGCCATCGTGGAGGCGCTGCGGCGCCTGGAGTGGAGCGGATCGCTCGTCATCTTCCCCACCGTCGCGTACGTCGACGACCACGAGCCCCCGAGCGCGGCGTGAACGTCCGCGCCGCTCTCTGGCCCCGCAGCGTAGACGGGTTCCACGTGAACGTTCGTCGTTGGCCGTGGTAGGATGGGTCATCGAAATGGAGGTCAACATGGGGACGAACGATGAGAACACCTTCATGAAGGTCGTGAACGATGACCGCATCACAGGGGTGATCGGGACGCTCGCAGCGATCAGGATGCGACATGGGTCGGCTGCCGTCAGTTCGCTGCTCTCGTTCATCAACGCGGTGATCGACGACGCTAGCGACGAAGAGGTCCACGATGACGCCCTGCGTGCCCTGCGGATCGGCACCGTCCTCGTGAAGCTCGAGTTCATCCTCAACGATGACGGCACCGTCACGTTCGCGTACGACCGGCTGCGCTGCCTGCCGGACGGCAGCGGGTGGACGTACGCCTGACATGTTCGTGGTGAATTCTCGACCCCATCGAGGTTAGGATCGGAACCATGAGCAACGCTAGCAAGCAGCAGGTCGACCGGTCCAACGCACTGGCGCAGGCGCTTCGGTGCGCGGTCGACCGGCATGAGCGCGGCATCCTCGACGTCGACGTGTACCACGTCGCCCGGTGGCTGGGCACCGAGCCCATGCTCCGCTGCACGTTCGTGACCCCCGACGGGGTGCTGCACCGGTTGCAGTCGACCGACCCCGATCACAGGGCGCTTTACGCCCACGCCGTCCTGCAGGTGTTCCACCTGCCGTTCGTCGTCAACGGGGCGCAGTGCGCCTTCGTCGGTCGGTCGACCCTCCTCGAGGAGTACGCGACCGTCGTCGTCCTGGAGTCGAGCGTCGACCGCCTGGTCCGGGAGGCGGTGGCCCGGGCGCAGGAGCGGGCGCGGTAGGACCTCGCGCGATAGCTCGGGCGGCCCACCGTTGCCCCCACGTTTGATCCATGTCCCGCGTCCATGTAACCCAGCCATGGACGCATCGGGTCGCTTCTCGCTGCCCTCGAGCGGAACGTTCAGTTCCTGGTGAACGATGCGTCATCGTCGTGGTAGATCTGGGCCATGGACCAGAAGACCAAGCAGCAGATCGAATCGTTCGCGTGGGACGTCGTCGTCGGCTCGGGGCGTGCAGCGGAGATGCTCGATGGCGTCGGCGACGAACCGGGTCTGGACGAGCTGCGGGGCCTCAACGCCGCGCTGGGCCACGCCTCATCCCCCGAGGAGCTCAGGTGCTTCACCGACGCCTGGGACCGGTGCCTCCGCGAGGCGGCCAACCCCTAGGCTCACCACCGCCCCCACGTTTGACCCGTGCCCCGCGTCAAGGGGCACCTTCATCCCACGTCACGAAGTCCCATGAGCACGCCCGTCGTCCACACGTTCGAGGTCCGCACGCCCACCGCCTGCGTCGCGACGGTGCAGGCCCGCACCAGGGAGGAGGCGACGGCCATCGTGCGGGAGCTCCTGCCCGGACGGACGTTCCTGCGCTGCGTCACCACGGGCCTCGACGATCCCGGCGTCGAGGTCGCCCGGGCCGGCAGGTCGCGGCGCGGGGAGAGGGAGTGGCTCCTCCGCGTCGAAGGCGTGGAGCTCCACGTCCTCGAGCGCTTCGACTGCGGCGGCGCGCGCGGCTTCTGGGCCACCGTCCCCGGCCGCGGCGTGGCGGGGGTCACCGTCTTCGATGTCCTGCGGTGCGTGGGGTACCTCCCGCCGGGGACCAGCCCGACGTGGTTCACCGACAGCGTCGACGCCGGGACGTGCTGCTACGCGGCCACCGGCCTCTCGCCGGGCAGCGCAGCAGCGCGGTGAGGTCCTAACGTTCGATCGTAGATCGTGATGAACCTTGCCGACGAGTGGGGGTATACTGCCGCCATGGAAACCCAGCCCACTCCCACCCCGGTGACCCTCGACCGCGTGCGCTGCACCATCGCCGCGGTGATCGCCTCCTCGCCGCTGTCCGAGCGCCTCGTCGCTAGCGACCGCGCCCGCCTCGAGGAGCCCAACGCCCTCGAGAGCGGCAGCTTCAGCAGCCTGCACCTCACCTTCAGGCAGGAGAGGATCTGCGCGCACGGCGAGGCGACGCTGCACATCTCGGTGAACCGTCGCATCGACACGTCGTCGCGCCGGCCCAACGGTGACCTGGTCGGTCGCTTCTCGCTGCACGTCCGCGCCAGCTGGCCCGCATGGGGCGCCGACGACGTCGGCCCGACGCTGCTGCGAGCGGGCCTCATCCACGAGGTGGCCCTCCTCGCCGAGGCGATCGACGCGGCGATCACGGCTCCGATCGAGGACGTCTGGTCGACGGCCGCCGAGCTAGCCGACGAGGAGAGGCAGAACGTGCAGCGGGCCAACCTGGCCATGGCCCAGGCGGTGCTCGACGAGCTGAACCCGCGGATGCAGGTCGGCAGCGTGCGCCCGGTCGATGCTGCCCGCGTCAAGGCGCCCTACCCGACCGAGGGCTCCTACGTCGCCATCCGTGCGAAGAAGGTGTACACCATGGCGTTCAGGGGCGGCGCCCTGACGATCACCCGGACCAGCTAAACATCGCGGTGAAACTACGGCCACCAGCGTGGTAGATCTGGACCATGAAGGTCACCACCAGCGCGATCGGACGGTGGGGCGCCGGCCAGCTCACCGTCGCCCCCGACCACGGTACCGGCACCATCACCACGACCCTCGCCAGCAGCGACGGGCTGCAGGCCATTGCCCAGGTTGCCATGACGCCGGCCGAGGCTCGAACCTACGCAGCAACGCTCGAGCGACTGGTAGCTGAGCTCGAGCTCGTCTCCGTTCCTTCCCGAAACGCTTCCCGTGACGATGTTCTCAAGGCTGCGTCGCTCGCGGACGCGAAGGCCGGCCTACAGCTGCTCCTTGCGGGCCTGGTCGACGACATGAACTTCGGGGAGACGCGCTCGTTTCCCAACGTGCGCCACGACGTGCCCGTGGACACGTACGACGTCGGCCTTCGCCTGGCCTCATGGGAGGTCGAGCGGGAGTTCCGGGTCACCGTCCGTGTGAGCCGGCGCGGCCTCGTCGTCGTTCGCACGGCGTGAACGTTCGCAGCGAACCCATCGTGCATGGCACGGGACGGTCGACTGGTGCGAGCCCTACCCGTTCCCGACGCGCCCAGCATCGCGGTGAACCGTCGCTGGTCGTCGTGGTAGATCTGGACCATGGAAACGACCAAGGTCCCGCTCGTCGACAACCACGCCCAGAAGCTCAGTGCCCTCGCCGTGCGGCTCCTGGAGCTCTCCCCCGAGGGCCTTACGCAGGAATCGATCCACGAACTCCAGCAGGTCGACCCAACGATCGCCCGGCTCATGGAGCGGCTCACCCTCAACTACGCCCGTGGCCCGGCGGGCTCCCCCGAGGAGGTGCGGGCAACCGTCCGGGTGGAGCTCACCTGGGAGGAGAACGCGGCCTTCGTCGACGAGGCCACCGGCGACCTCTGGCAGCGGTGCACGCTGCGGGCGCGGGTCAACACCCACGGCGTCGACATGGCCTCCGCGGCGACGGTGAGGGAGTACGCCTCCCTGCTCGGGGCGCTAGCCGGGATGCTCGAATCGCTCGCGCGGGACCTCGAGGTCCCGGTCCTCAAGCTCCTGCAGACGAGGGTGCAGCAGGACGAAGCTGCTAGGCTCGCAGCCTGGAAGAGGGCGGCGGAGCAGACGAGATCCCTCCTCGTCGGCAATTCGCACGAACTCTACGGCATGCGGGCCGGATCCGTGCGGTCGATCGCGCTCGACCATGGCATCACGCCGGGCGTCTACCCCGTGCGGATCAACCGGTCCGGTAGCCAGAAGGAGTACGAGGTCGCTGTCTCACCGGACAAGCTCACCGTCCGCCGCACGGCGTGAACGTTCGCAGCGAACCATGGTAGATCTGGGATCAGGAGGCGATGCCATGTACGAGTGCCGCGACTGCCTTTCCACCTGCAAGGGCCACGAGACCCTGCCCCACGTCGACGGTTCGGACACCGTCCAGTGCATTCCCTGCCACGACCGCTCCGTCCGCGACGGTGCGTACCGTCTCGCGATCGGCAAGATCACGCAGGCCCTCGAGCCCTTCGGCCCGGCCGGGAACCGCCGGCTCTTCCTCAAGGGGTCGAGCAGCATCGACTGGCATGATGCCGCGAGGGTGCTCGCCGTCGCCTTCGGGCTCCCGTTCGAGCGGGCGTCCAAGGACGTCGAGGCTGCGTTCGACCCGACCACCGGTGCCGCCCCGTGAGCGCGCCAGCGGCCGCGGGTGCCCCCACGTTGGGCGACGTGGGCCTCGCCCTGCCCGTGGGTAGGCTACCCCACCTGGTCCACGTCCGGGACCTGGAGAGCTTCGAGGGGCCCATCCTGGCCCAGCTGGCCCGGGCGGACGGCGGGGCGACCTACGTCGAGAAGTGGTGCGCCTTCGCGCAGGACGGCCGCTCGCGCAGCCTCCTCGTGCGGTCCGACACGCGGGCGATATCGCGGTACCTCGCCGGCCAGACGACGATGCTCGAGCTGCTGACGTTGCCGAACGACGGCACGGGGTTCATCGTCGACCGCGGCCCGTCAGGCGCGGCCGCGGCGCAGCTGGTCCACGTCCTGGACCTGCCGTCGAGCTACCTCCCCTCGCCGCTAGCCCGGCACGACATCTCGCTGCGACCGCTGCGGCCGTCGCCTCGTTGAACGGTCGACCAGGGACCCCACGCTGCCCGCACGAGCCCCCACGTGGTCCCCAGGGTGGTGGCCATGGTCCAAGCATGCCGGTCCAACGTGGGGGCCGCGGTGGGCTGGACCACCAGCGATTGTTCGTTGTGAACTGCACGGACCGCCCGTGGTAGATCTGGGCCATGGACCGCGCCGCCAAGCAAGCGATCGAATCGACCGTCTGGGACCGCACCACGGGAGCGGGCATCGACCCCGAGGCCGCGCCCGCCCGTCCCGACCGCGCCACGATGGATGCGCTGGCTCGGGCGCTCGGGCGCCCGCTCGCCCCCGAGGAGGCCGAGCTCGCCGCGCAGGCGTGGCGCCGGTGCGTCCAGGCCATGGCCCAGCCCTGATCGCAGATCGGGTGACATTCCTCAGCGAACGGAGGTATACTGCCACCATGGACACCGACCAGCCCGCCGCCCCCGCTCCCGCGATCATCAGCCTCGCTGAGGCCCGCCGCATCATCGCCGAGACGATCGCCGGCTCACCGCTGCACGATCGCCTCGAGGCCAAGGACCAGCTCAGCGCCGAGTGGCAGTGGTTGCGCCTGGAGTTCAGCGACGAGCGCGACGGCGCCGGCGCCGTCGCAGCGATCATCGTGTCGATCGACCGGATCAACCGCGCCGAGCGTGAATCGCCCAACGGCGACCTCCTGGCCCGCTACAGCTGCACCGTCGGCTGCAGCTGGCCGGCCAGCTACGGCGAGTACAGCGTCGACGCCTCGAGCGTCCGCGTCGCCCGCTGGCGCGTCGACTTCCTCACCAGCGTCCTCGCCCTCGCCGGCGCGATCGAGCACCGGATGCAGCGCCTCGTCCTCGAGGATGTCTGGATGACGGCTGCACAGCGGATCGCGCGCTGACGCCGGGCCGGGTAATTCACGGTGAATTGATCTCCCGGTCGGAGGTATACTGCCGCCATGGACACCAACAACGCTCCCGCCTCCACCACGATGACCCTCGACACCGTTCGTCGGCTCGTCCTCGAGATGGTCGACGGCTCGCCGCTGGCCCAGCAGCTCACCGATCGCGATCGCCTCCGCCTCCAGGAGGGCAACGAGCTCGGGCAGGCCGGGTGCCTGTACCTGACCTTCCGGGACGAGCGCGCCGGCGTCCGGGCCGAGGCGACGATGCGCGTCAAGGTCGAGCACGTCGACGACACCAGCCGCGAGATGCCCAACGGCGACCTGCGCTGCCGCTTCTCGTGCGAGGTGGGCGGCAGCTGGCCGGCCTGGGGGATGGACAGCGTCGGCGCGACGTCGCTGCGGGCGGGCATCATCCACGAGATGTCGCGCCTCGCGGAGGCGCTCCAGCGCCGGCTGGCGGCGTGCCCGATCGAGGACGTCTGGATGACCGCGGCGGAGGTTCAGGCCCAGGCGGGGGCGAACGAGGCGCGGAAGAACCAGGCGCTCGCCGCGGCGGTGCTCGACGAGCTGAACCCACGGATGCGGGTCGGCGACGCCCGAACGGTCGACGGCGCCAGGGTCAGGGCGCCGTACCCGTCCGCCGGCGCCTACACCGTCGCCCGGGGCAAGCGCACGTACACCATGAACTTCGCGCTCTACGGCGACGGCTCGGTCGGCCTGGTGGTCGCCCGGACCGAGTAACTCGCGGTGAACTGCTGCACCCTACCGTGGTAGATCCCGGACCATGGTTCGCGATGGGGCATCGCTGGACGTGGCGGGCGTCAGGCGCCTCGTCGAGGAGATGTCGCGCGCCTGGCCGCTGGCGATGCTGCTCGCCGGCAGCGATCCCACGCTCGGGCTGGCGAGCCCGTACGGCGACGCCCACCTCGTGTTCAGGCTCGAGCAGGCGGAGGCGACGCTGAGCGTCTCGCTCGATCACGTCGAGGGCACGGCACGGCTGCGCGGCGGCGACGTGTACACCCGCTACGTCGCCCGGGTCCACGTCAGCTGGCCGCCGTGCGGGAGGAACGACCCGAGCGCCGCGCTCCTGCGAGCGCGGCTGGCCATGGACGTCGCCCTGTTGGCGGTGGCCGTCGAGCGCCGCCTGGGCGAGCGACCGATCGAGGACGTCTGGCGACGCCGCCGGCCTCCGGCGCGGCCGCGGTGACGGGTGGGCGTCCACCGCACGGTGGCCGGGAAGCACGGCATCCCGGTGGGCGAGCACACGGTGCTGTGCGGCGTGCCCACCAAGACGTACACCGTCATCGCGTCGTCGGAGCACGCGCTGTGCATCGTCAGGACGGCGTGAACGTCCCCGCCGAACCGTGGTAGATCTGGGCCATCCCAAGGAGGCGACGACCATGTACCAGTGCCGCAGCTGCTCCTCCCTGATCACGGGCCTTGAGGCCCTGCCGCACCTCGATGGCTCCGCCACCGTCCAGTGCCTGCTCTGCCACGACCGCGGCGTCCAGGAGGCCGCCTACCGCCTCGCCGTCGCCCGGATCGCCCAGGCGCTCGAGCCCGCCGGCCCGACCGGGCAGCGCACCCTGGCGCTGAGGGGGCACCTCGTCGACCTCGGTGCCTGCGCCCAGGTGCTGGCCGCCGCGTTCGGGCGCCCGTCGGAGGAGGCGCGGCGTGACGTGGAGGCCGCCTTCGACCCGACGTGTGCACGACCCGAGGCCTCACCGACGTTCGAGGATGCGATCAGGATCCTGGGCGAAAAGGCACAGGAGCACGGCGAGGCGCGCGACGAGCATGGCATGCAGGCGGTGATCGGGGCGCAGGTCGCGCTCAGGGCGTTCCTGATCCGGCAGCAGCGCGCCGCGCGCGCCTCGGCCGTCGTCCCTCAATCCGATGACCTCGTTGGGTACCCAACGACGCAGCCGTGAACGTCACCGTCGAACCGTGGTAGATCCGCTCATGCCCACGATCCTCCTCGGTCGCAGCGACTTCGTCCTGGTCCTCGGCCCGCTGGGCCTGGGCGTCGACCTCGGGGGATCCGGGCCCCTCGGCGTGGCCACCCTCGCGGCCGGCGACCGCTGCTGGACGTTCGACGCCGCAGGCGGCCTGCTCGCGCTGGTGCTGCCGGCGATCCTGCTGCTCGCGGTCGCCCTGTCGTCCGCGCTCGACCCGTTCTGGATGCGCTCGCTCGTGGTGAACCGTGCTCGGGCTGCGTGGTAGGATCTGACCATGGACAGGACCACGTACGTCGACACTGAGCTCGTGGCCGTCTACGTCGGCGGCGAGCTGGTCAGCGTGTACGAGAGCGAGCCCCGCGTGGCCTGGGACTGCGCCCGGCGGGAGGCCAACGATCGGGCCGAGCCCAGCGCGCCGCCCGGCACCTGGTCGAGGGGCGAGGACGGTCGGGTCGGGTACGCGAAGGGCGGCGCGCTGGCGCTGCAGCTGCGGGAGCTCCCGCACATGTTCAACGTCGTCGTGCCCGTGCCGCCCGAGGGCTCCTTCACGCTCGAGGAGATCGTGCCGTGGAGCGGGGACGGCGGGTAGGGGGCCATGGGGCCGGGGCCCCGTCGCGACGGCCGCAAGGGGGCCCCAACGGGGCCGGGGGGCCCCGGGGGGCTGGCAACCTTTGCTGGGCGGTCCTCGGCGGAGGCTCGCTTGATTCGTTCGCGCATTTCCCGGGAGATCCTCCATCCCGGGATCAGGGTCGCCCCACGCATCCCCGTGCCCCGTCGCTCGAGCGGCCGGGCCGTCGACGCGCGCTTCCCGCGGGAGCTCCCGCGCCCGGGCACCGATCCTTCTACCGTGCCGTGGCGTGGGATGGCCGACGGGCCCGCGGCGATCGGGGCCCTGGAGAGCCTCCTGTGAGCGGCTGTGACCATCGGGCGCCCAGCGTGGTACGGTGGGTCCCATGTTGCTGACGCTCGTCCAGATCCTCGCCGCATCGCTCCTCATCGCCGTCGGGCTCATGGAGCGCCGTTCGCGCGATCGACGGGCCCGTGAGGCCGTGCGCCGCCGGATCGCCCGCCTCGACGAGCTGGGGAGGCGCCCGCCGCCCGTCCACGATGCCATGGCCGTGCTGCGCCTCGTCCCCCGGCCGCCCGACCCCGACGACCTGTGCATGGTGCCCGAGGGGCACGTGGTCGCCACGTGGGGCCGGGCGCCCCGCGTCTCCGTGGCCCGCTTCGTCGGGTGGGGCCGCGTCGAGCTCTCGCTGCCCGGCATGCTGCGGGGCGAGCTCCGCGGCGACGCTGAGGGGCTGGCCCGGGCCCTGGGGAGGCTGCTGTGAGCGGTGCTCTCCCGGACGACCTCCTCGGGCGGCTGCAGCTGCTCCGCCGCCTGGTCGCCGCTCACGGGTCCCTGGGCGGTGGGCTCCCCGAGCTGCCCGACGGGTACCGGCGCGTCGTGGGCGGCCTTCGAACGCCCGGCAGGGTGCTGCTGTGGTTGGGCCCGGGCAGCGTGCTGCGCTACCCCACCGGCGAGGAGCTGCCCGTCGACCAGGCCCGGGTCGAGGTGGCAGCGGGGGTCGACGTCCTCCGGGCATCGTGCCTCGCCCTGCTGCGGGCCCGCCGGGAGCGGGACATGGAGCGCTCCCTCGACCTCGAGCTCGAGGCCGTGCTGAGGGCCCTGCCGTGAGCGAGCTGCACGACGTGCTGCAGGAGGCCCGGCGCCTCGCGGCCCTGCACGAGCGGTTGGGCGACGGGCTGCTGCCCCTTGGCCTGCGGCGCTGCGGCGGCGGGCTGGTCGACGTGTTTTGCAGGGTCGTCCTGTGGGGCCCCGGGTGCGCCTTCGACGCCGCCGGCAAGCGCCTCCACGAAGACCTGGCCCGCCACGTGGCCGGCGCCGTGCGCGACTCCCTCCGGCGGGGGTGCAAGGACCTGCTGCGCTCGGCCCGCGAGCGGCGCGCTGCCAGGGAGCTCGACGCCTCGCTCGAGCTGGAGGTCGACGACCTGCTTGCGGGGGAGCGGTGATGCCTGCGATCGTGCTGTGCGCTTCGGCGGCGCCGTTCATCGCGATCGTCGTCCGCCTCGTTGCGGCCGGCTATCGCCGGCCCGGCGCTAAGCGCGATGACGCTCGGGCGGGCGCGCTCGAGGTCCTGCGCAGGGGCGCCCGCAGGGAGAAGGACCCGCCCGCCGGTTCCCTCCTCAGGAGGGCCCTGGGCGTCGTCCACGCCGCTGGATCGTTGTCGACCCTGCCCAGGGCGGTCGCCGGTTGGGCGGAGGACGGGGTCCTGGGCCTGCGGTGGGAGGGGGTGCCGGGCTGCACCGGGTGCACCGCGCGCTTCCACGACGATAGCGTCGAGCTGGTCGCCACGGGCGAGGACGGCGCGGTGGTCCGCACGACCATGGTCGGCGATGAGGCCCGGGTGGGGGCCTGGCTGGCCGGCGCCCTGCGGCGCGGGCTGCGGCCGCTGTGAAGGACGCAGGGCGCCCGTGTTACGATCGGGCCATGGTGAGAGCGACGATCGGGGAAGGGTGCACGATCACGGCCATCCCGGGGCCCCGGGTGGGCGAGGGCCTGCGGGCCAGGCTGCTGGGGCTGACGAACCATCCCTCCCGGGGCGACCTGCGCGACGACGGCACCGCGGCCTCGTCGGGCTTCGCTGCCCGCCTCGGGCGCGGGCTGCCCGCGGGCAGCTGGGCCCTGCTGGCCCGGGCGGGCAGCGTGGTGGTCGGCTGGTGCCTGCTCGAGTCGCCCGGCGACTTCAGCCCATGGGAGGTGGGGGTGTACGTCCACCCGGGCAGCCGGCGTCGCGGGGTGGGCGGGGCCCTTGTCCGGCGCGCCATGGCCATGGCCGGGCTCCGCGGCGCAGAGCACGTGGAGGCCCGGCCATGGAACGCTGGATCGAGGGGCTTCTACGGCTCGCTGGGGGCCAGCGTCGTCAACGACTTCGGGCCGCCCGGGCGCTGGAGGGTGCCCTGCCGTGGGTGACGCCGGCTTCCACGTCGAGGTCCGCGTCGTCGAGGTGGGCGGGGCCCAGCGCTCGGCCAGCCACTCGATCGAGGTGGGCTGCCTCGCCGGGGCCGTCGAGATGCTGCTGGGGGCCGCCCGGGCCCTGCCCGCCGCCTTCGGCGAGGACGCTGCTGGCGTCCCCACCGTGCGCCTCCGCTGGCCCATCCCCGACGAGCGGAGGATCGCCGTCACCCTGGCCCTGCGGCGGGCGACCGGCTGCCCGCTGGACGATGCCCGGCGCCGCGTGAACGGGCCGGCGGGCACGGTGCTGGCCTCGTTCGGCTCGTGGGACGCCGCCCGCCGCCTGGCGGCCAGCTCCCCCGAGGAGCTCGAGGTGTTCGGCGATGGGGCCCCCGCCTGGGCGACGGCTCCCGTGCGCGGGGGCGCCCTTGGCTGACGCCCCCTCCTTCCCGTCGTCCCAGGCGGCGGCCCTCCGCGCGATCGAGCGCAAGGGCGCGGCGGTGACCATGGGCGCGGGGCCGGGTAGTGTTCGGACCGTGCAGCGCGTGGTCTTCCTGGACTTCGACGGCGTGCTCAACAGCCGGGGGTTCTTCGATGGGATGGGCCTCGACGAGCGCAGCGTCGACGACCTCCGCCGGCGCCTCGACCCGCTCCTCGTGGCCCGGGTGCAGCGCCTCTGCGCCATGTCGGGCGCCTGCGTCGTCGTCTCGTCGAGCTGGCGGCTTCGCTGCAAGCTGCCGCGGCTGAAGCGCGCCCTCGCGGAACGTGGGCTGGAGGCTCGGGTCGTCGGCACCACGCCGTGCGTCCCGGGCGCCGCGCGCGGCGCCGAGGTCGCTCGCTGGCTCGAGCGCCACCCGGTCGACGGGATCGTCGTCCTCGACGACGAGGAGGACATGGAGGGGCTCAGCCCGTGGCTCGTCAGGACGCGCTTCCTGACCGGCATCACGGACGACGACGTGCGGCTTGCTGCCGAGGTGCTGCGGCGCCCGGCGCCGGGAAGGACGGAGGGCGATGATGAGCGGCGAGTACTCAGCACGCGTGCATGAGGCAAGGACGAACATCAGGGACGTGATCTCCGGCATCATCGGCCAGGACGAGAGGAAGCGCTCCCTGGCCATCGAACGCCTGCCGGCTGCGGTCGACGCCCTCAACAAGGCCTGGGACGAGCTGACCGACTGCCTGGTCCGGCAGCGGGACACCCGGGGCGAGGAGCTGCTCTCGGTCCTCGACGAGCTTGCAGAGGCCAGGAAGTGATGATCCACGGGAGGAGCTGCTCACCATGCTGGCCCGGGCCCAGGACGTGGAGGAGGGCGTGGTCACGGTCCCCGCCTCGGGCGCGGCGATCTCACCGTCGACGGTCGCGCACGACCTGGCCACGCGCGGCACGTCCGGCGCCTCGTCGGCGAGGTGCAGCGCCTGCAGGAGGAGAACGAGCGCCTTCGCGGAGGCGCCCGGGAGCTGTTCACGGTGGACGATCATGGCCTCGACGGCGGTAGGAACGTTGGGCAAGGGGCGGAGGTTCGCATGGTGAGGAACGGTAGGCGCTGCGGCGAGCCGGGGTGCGATGGTTCGCTGTCGGAGCACGAGCGCATGCACGAGACGCTGGTGGGACCAGCACGCGTGGTCCATGGGCCGGCGATGACGCTCGTCTGCGACGGGTGCGGCTCGATCGAGCTCTCCGGCGAGGAGCTGTCGTGCTACGAGCGCCGGGCGGCGCGCGCCCTGCTGCTCGAGGGCGCGCCCGACGGGGCGACGGTCCGGTTCGCCCGCAAGGCGCTGGGGCTCACCCGAGCGGAGCTAGCACGCGCCGTCGGGATCGCCGACTGGACGGTCACCCTGTACGAGTCCGGCGGCGTGGTCGCCCCGCAGAGTGTGCGCTCAGCGATCATCGCCCTCCTCGAGGGCGGGGCCACCCACGATGCGGGGACGGTCGTCGTCGGCAGCGCGCCCGACGCTGCGCCAGGCGAGTGGCACCCGCCGGTGGCAGCGTGCGATGCCACGTCGCCCGACCACAAGCATGCTTGCACCCGAGCGCCTGGCCACGAGCCGAGCGATCACCATGCCGTCGACCCGGTGTTCGGCAACGTGATGGAGCGGTGGCCGGCGGACGGGCTCTCCCAGCTCGCCCCGCTCGCGGCCCGCATCGCCAAGGGGCGGGCGAAGTACCCGACCGGGTGCACCGTGCTCTCGCTCCTCGACGAGGCGGGCGAGGTCGCCCACGCGATCAACAAGGACGAGGGCCCCGAACGTGCGAGGGACGAGTTGCTCGACGTCGCGGCGGTCGCGGTCCGCCTCTACCTCGGCGAGGTCGACACGAACAGCACGCTCGAGGGCCTGTCGCAGCGACGAACGGGCGCTGTCGCCCCGCTGGGCCCGACCGAGCGCACGATCCATCACCTGCTCCACCGGCTGTGGACCCAGGCGGTGGGCATGGCGGGCTACGACAAGAAGGATTGGCTGTCCCTGGAGGCTGGAATCTACTCGCTGCAGCGTGGGGGCACGTGATGGCCATGGCGCCCGACCTCCCGCTGCGGCAGGTTGCCCCGCTGAGCGATGACGCGGTGCCGGGGGCCGCCGAGCTGGCCCGTGAGCTGCTCCAGGTGCTGCGGTGGGATCACCTGCTCGACCGCCGCGGCGAGGCGCTCGTGCTGTCCGCCTTCGCGAGGCTGCTGGACCTCTCGGCGGTCGCGCGGCCGGCGTCGCCCGAGGCCGCTCCGGCGCCCGACGAGCTGCGGGTGCTGCTGGCGGAGCTGGCCGCCGCCGACGCGGAGCTCTCGAGCGTCCGGACCGAGCACGCCGTCCATCGCTGCGAGGGGTCGAGGCAGCGGAAGCAGCACGCGCACCTGCGCGTCGACATGGCGGTGGGCCGGCTGCGGGGCTACGCCAGCCGGCTGCGGGAGCAGCCGGCGCCTGCGGGAGCGAGCTCATGATCGACGGTGCCCTGGCGGCCCTTCGCCTCCGTGGGTGGGCCGTCGCCGTCCACAACGACTACCGCCTGGGCGGTGAGCCCCACACGTTCTGGCTCTTCACGAAGGGCGACCTCGCCGCACGCGGCGAGGGCCGATCGGACGAGGAGGCGCTGGAGATCGTGCAGCGCGAGGCCCTGCGTGTGGAGGGCGCGGCCTCGAGCGGTCGCGAGGAGGTGGAGAGGCTGCGCGCCGCCCTCAACGTCGACGCCACGGGCCTGGCCCATGCGCTGGACGAGGTCGTCAGGTTAGCCGACGGGTTCTCATGGATAGCGCGGGGCGAGAGCGGGGCCCACGACGATGCGGTCGAGGACAGGGCGACCTGGTTGCAGGAGGAGATCGGCCGCGCGTTATCCTCGATCAGGGAGGCAGCGCTCGCCGCGCTCCGAGGCTCGGGCGACCTTGCCACGCGCGTGCTGGGATCGGGGCCGCTGTTCAGGCATGAGCGATCGAAACCGCTGCCCACGATCCACCTCCTGTGCATCATCTCGTGCATGCGGGGTACGTTCCACGACGACGGTGCCACGGGCCTGGCCGTGCTCCGCCTCTGCGATGAGCTCGAACGACGCCTCGAGGCCGACGACGGGAAGACGGTGGCTCGCGTGCGGGCCGCATGGGGGCGTTAGCACGGGTCACCGATCGTAGCGAGCAGGTGGTAGGAATGTCCAATGAAGCAAGGAACATCGGTAGGGTCGACAGGGTCATCGACAGGTTCAAAGGCGTGCTGCGTGAGCAGGGCTACGGTTCGTGCGCCGCGCACAACTTCTTCAAGGAGCACCATGCCGATCCTGACGTCCTTGCGCGCCTCGTCGAGGCCGTCCATGCGTGGGGGTCGGCGGGCAACCACCCGGACAGCGTAAGGAAGAAGCTCCAGGACGCAGCGCCGGTCGGGTACCACGTCAGGCAGATCGCCAGGGGCGTGCTGGGCGAGACGTCGAAGGTGCGCGAGGAGCTCGAGGAGCTGGACGATGCCCTGGAGCAAGGCAACAGGATCCTCGCCTTCGTTGAGCTGTCCGACGCCTACGGCGCGCTGCAGCTGGTCGCTGAGAGGCTCGGCGCCTCGATGGACGACCTCTCCAGGATGGCCGTGGCCACGCGGCGGGCCTTCGAGAGCGGCCGGCGGTCGTGAGCCCGCCCGTCATCGACTGGAGGTTGATCGCCGACGCCGTCGCCTGCTACAGGGCCATGGGCTACGCGTACGTGGAGGCCCCTTGGATCGTGCAGCGCGAGTTCGTCTACCTGACGTTGCCCGCCGGGAGGCAGGCCATCGAGGTCGGCCACGGGCACGCGCTCGTCGGCTCCGCCGAGCAGTCGTTCGCCGAGCTGGTGTCGACCGGTGGGCTCGGCCCGGGCAGGTACGTAGCCGCCGGCCCGTGCTTCCGGGACGAGGAGGTGGTGGACGACGTCCACCGGCCCGCATTCATGAAGGTGGAGCTGATCCACGTGCTGGAGCGCCGCGAACGATCGCCGGCGGCCCGGGCCCTCGACCTCGCCCACGATGCCCTGGGCTTCTTCAGGAGCGTCGCTGGAGCGGATCGGTGCACGCTTCAGGCGACCGGGGAGGGTTACGACGTGGAGCTCAACGGGCTGGAGCTCGGAAGCTACGGGCTGCGCACCATGGGCGACCACCTGTGGGCATACGGGACGGGCTGCGCGGAACCGCGCCTGTCGACGGCCCTGCACCGGGCCGGCCCGTGAGCGCTGCGCTGGAACGCTACCTCCGCGTCGCCGACGCTGCACCGGCGCAGGGCCTCACGGGAAGGGCCCTCCTCGAGGCCCTGCTCGATGCTCACGCTGACTACATACGGTACAGCGATCCACATGGGGGCGAGCACGACAGCGGCATCGTCGACGTCGCCTGCTGGAGGATGGAGGAGGTCGAGGCCGAGGTGCTGCGTCGCATGGGCCCACGTGAAGGTGAAACCGTGGGCCCTTAGGGGGTATGATCGGCGGCATGGACCCCATCGAGGTCATCGACCTGTGCAGGCGGGCATCGTACGACGGGATCGGCGTGCCCATCGGCGCCTTCATCCCACGGCCGTTCGGCGTGGGGGACTACCAGGCGCTGTGGCGCTCGTCCCCGGCCCGCGTCCGCTCCGCTGTCGACGATATCCTCTGCGCTCCTCGCGTGGGCGAGGGGCTCGACCTGCTGCTCAGGTTCGGTGCCCTTGAGGCGCTGTTCCCGGAGGTCGCGGCCCTGCGCGACCTGGGCGATGCCGGCGGGCTCCACAAGGACGTTTGGGAGCACACCAAGGCCGTCGTTGCTGGCGTCGCGCCGGAGCTCGACCTGCGCTGGGGCGCGCTGGTGCACGACGTCGGCAAGGTCGCCACCCGTCGCATCGACGGACGTGGCCGCGTCACGTTCCACGGCCACGACGCCGTGGGGGCACGCCTCGTCGACGGCATGGGCAGCCGGACGCCCGTCTTCGACGGGCGGACGGGCCTGCTGCGGTCGGTGCGCGCCCTCGTTCTCAACCACCTGCGGCCGGCGTCCTACGCGGCCTCGTGGTCCGACAGCGGCGTGCGACGGCTGGTGCACGACCTGGGCGGACCCGCGGGGTTCGAGCGGCTCATGGCCCTGTCGCGAGCAGACCTGACGACCAAGAACCCCCGCCGCCGGCGCGAGGCCGGAAGGCGCGCCGACGAGCTCGAGGCTCGGGTGCGCACCGTGCTGGCCACGGACAACAGGCCACGCCTACCGAAGGGAACGATGGGGATCGTCGCGTCCAAGGTCGCTGCCCGGCCCGGGCCATGGCTGAACGAGGTCCGCACGCGCCTCGAGGCCATGATGGCCGCTGGTCTGCTGGCCGCCGACCTCACCGCCGACGACTACGCTGTGCATGGCCTGTCGCTGGTGGAGGACCTGCTCGATGCTGCTGAACCCGTACAGGGCTAGCGCTGAGCGACCGGCAGCCGGGGAGGATCCGTGCCTCGGGTTCGAGCTCCACGTGCTCCGGCGCTGGCCGCTCACCGGGGACGAGCGACGCGCCGCCGAGCGCCACCGCGACATCGACCTTCGTAGGGAGCTGATCGTCGAGCGGTGGAAACCCAACCCACGTTCGCCGCGCCCGCCGCCCGCGGCGCCCAAACCCGGTCCCTGCACGTCGCAGGACGCGGGCGGGTTCATCGGGTGGTTGCTTGGACGACCGGCATGCCGGTGCTCGCTCCGCACCGGCCACCAGGGCGACCATGAGACCATCGTGGCATGGCCATGCAAGCGCGCAACGTAGGACCGTGACACTCGAGGAGGAAAGCGATGCTGAGCAGAGCGTACGTCAGGTTCAGGGAGGGGCTGCCCGATGGGCCCAACGCGGCGGCCGCGGCGGACGGTTTTTCCCGGATCGGCGCGGAGGTCGTCCCGTTCGACGGCTTCGGCGACGTGGCCACGCTGCCGGGCCTGGGCGCCGGCGCTTGCGTCGTCGGCTACGTCTGCGACGTCAACTCAGCGATGGACGCGCTGGGCCTTCCCAGGCCCGAGCTCAGCGATTACCCGCAGGAGCTGCGGCCGTTCCTGGGACGCCACGTCTGGTCGCACCTCGTCCTGGGCGACGTGCGTTCCTGTCCACGGAAGCACGTCTTCGTGAAGCCGCATGCCCAGAAGCTGTTCACCGGGCTGGTCTGGGACGGTAGCCGCAGCGCACGCCTCAGGCTGGCCGCGTACCCGGACGAGACGCCCGTCCACGTCTCCGACGTCGTCGAGTTCGTCAGCGAGTACAGGGCGTTCGTGCTCGGCCGGGAGCTGCTGGACGTCCGCCGGTACCGCGGCGACTGGAGCGTGGCGCCCGACCGCCGCGTGGTCGAGGCTGCCGTCGCGGAGTGCCCCGAGAGGCCTGCCGCGTTCGCGCTGGACTGGGGCATCACGTCGGACGGCAGGACGCTGCTGGTCGAGCGCAACGACGCGACCGCGCTGGGCCACTACGGGCTGGCCAGCGTGCCCTACGCCAGGATGATCGAGGCCCGATGGGCCGAGCTGGTGCAAGCGACCGGTTCCGCCGTGTTACGGTAGTGCCACGGGCGGGGCGGAAGGACGGCGACCAGCATGTCGGGCAGCACCATCGCGAACACTGACGAGGGCACGGCGGTCGACGATGCCATGGCGACGACCACGTACGACCGCAGCTTCTTCCAACCACCGAGCGCCGCCCAACGCCTCGCCGATGCCCGGTGCGGGCTCGACGTCTTCGTCGGGGAGGTCTCAGCAGCCTTGGAAGGGCACGGTGAGCTCCACGCGGCCCAACGCGAGCATCTCGTGAGGATCCGTGACTACGTGCTCGCGTTGGGTCGCAGGTTCGACGTCGTCGTAGGGATGCGGCGCTAGGGGCTTCACCGCCAACCGTGAACGGTAGCGGCGGTTCATGGTACCATGGTGACCATGGAAGATGATGCGATGCCCAACAGGGGCCCCTACCGCGCTGGATGCCCCACGTGCATCGAGAACGATGCAAAGCTCTCAGCGCTCCGCGACGAGCTGAACGTCGCCCTGGGCCATGGGCTGCACCCGCACCAGGGGCCCGATCAGCTCTCGCACCGGTGCGTCTTCTGCGACCAGCGGTTGTACCTCATGTACGCACGGCCGCGGGAGTACGGCACGCACGACGCGCCCAAGCTGATCTCGAGCGGCTACAGGGATCCGTGCTTCGGAAGCCCCGGGCTAGACCGCAATGACATGTGGGTGTGCAGCGGCCCACGTACTGAGCTGCGGACGTGGACCACGGGATCCCTGTGGTGGCGCCGATCACACCAGAAGCGCGTGACCGTCAACTCGAGCTGCCCACGCGGTGCGCACCTCCATCGGCACTGCTGCACGTGCGGCGCCTACTGGCACGAGCGCACCAAGCACGTTGAGGTCGTTCGTGATGCGGTCCACGTCGCGACCGGCAATGAGCGGGGCGCTAGAGCCCAAGAAGGGGTGATGCAATGACAATGTTCTGCGTGATCATGCTGGTGGTGCCGCTGCTGGCATGCGGTGTAGCGCACGCCCTTCGCAACAGTATGTCGTTGGGACGGTTGCTCGCTGTGGTCGCGGCGTCGGCCGCCGTCACCGCGGCGTCGGCCTCTATCGTGTCGTGCAGCAACGTCTCCGACGTCGAGACGTGGAACGGCCGCGTGGCGCACAAGGACCGCGAGAGGGTCGACTGCACGCACTCGTACCAGTGCAACTGCCGGCAGGAATGCACGACAACGGCGAACAAGGGCCAATCGTGCACGCAGGTGTGTGACACGTGCTACGAGCACGACTACGACGTCGACTGGAACGTCACCACGACCAACCACGAGCTGGTGACCATCGACCGGGTCGACAGGCAGGGCATACACGAACCGTCCAGGTGGGCCAGCGTCAGGATCGGCGACCCCACGAGCATGCCCCACCGCTACGACAACTACGTCAAGGGCGCACCGGGGACCCTGTTCAGGCACCAGGGGCTAGCCCAACGCTACCTCCCGGTGTTGCCACCGCACCCGGAGCACTACGATTACTACCGGTCCGACCACCTCGTCACCGCCGGCGAGCTCGCCATGTCACCCGAGGAGCGCGCTGCCTGGAACTCCGATCTTGCCGAGCTGAATTCCGACCTGGGGAGCGCGAAGCAGGCGAACGTCATCGTCGTCCTCGTCGCCGACATGCCCGACGACTTCTACTACGCCCTCGAGGAGGCCTGGGTCGGGGGGAAGAAGAACGACGTCATCCTGGTGGCGTCCGTCAGCGCCTCCGGCGACCTACGGTGGGCTTCCGTGATGTGCTGGACGTCCAACGAGCTCTTCCGCGTGGCCCTGCGCGACCACGTCATGTTCGACGAGCGGCTTGACCGGCGCGCCGTCGTCAAGCACCTCCACGAGGACGTGGGTGGCCTCTTCGTCAGGAAGCCCATGAAGGACTTCGAGTACCTGCAGGCCAGCATCGTGCCCACCGCTGACGAGTGGGCGCTGTGCCTCATCATCAACCTGTTGGTGGCCGGCGCCGTGCTGATCGCCCTCCACGTTGACGATCCCGACGGTGGAAGAGGACCTGGGTGGGCTCGTGCCGGAGTACGCCGCCGGCGGTACAGCTACGAACTCTAGGAGGATCCATGGGAGTACGCACGGTGAAATCACAACCATACCGAGAGCAAGCAGAAAAACCAGCGTCACGTGGCCCGCTTCCTCGCCGGAGCGCCTGGTTCAGGGGGCTCTACCGCCGCATCATCGGGCCGACGTTGTTCATCTGCTTCGTCGGCGGCATATTCACCTTCTTCAACGTCTTAACGTGCCACATGACCGACAGGCGTGTACAAATAGCGGACGAGGAGGCCCGACGCCATTTCGACGGCTGGCAGGCTGCCATCGATGAGAAGCAGCGCCAGGCGGACGTCCGCACCGCGGACCTCGACAAGCGCGAGCAGGAGTTCAAGGCCCGCGTTCAGAACTTCGACGATATCGTCAGCATGTCATCCATGCTGGCGAAGAACGGAAACGATCCAGCTCCGCTGAAGGAAGCCCTTCGGCGAGCCGGCGTCTCGCAATCCAAGTGACGGAAGGAACGAACATGCCCAACGCTGCAAAGATCGTCATGGTTCTAGTGATCACGCTCGTCGTCTCCTCGCTGGGCTGCGCTGCATGTGCCGTGGGGATCAACAACGACTGCGTTGCCCAGGAAGCGGGGCTGGAGGCTCAGTACCTCCAGAACCAGAACAACTACGCGAACTTCTTTAACAAGATCAAGGAGATGGCTCAGGTGCCGTCGATGTACACGAGCGACCTGGAAAAGCTCTACAAGACGGCGATCATGGGCCGCTACGGTGCTGACGGCTCCAAGGCCATGTTCCAGTTCATCCAGGAGAAGAACCCTCACGTCGACCCCACGCTCTACCGCGGCGTCCAGCAGGCCATCGAGGCCGGGAGGAACTCCTTCGAGGCCGACCAGAAGACCCTCCTCGACAAGCTACGCGTCTACGAGGTCACCCTGGGTTCCGTCCCGGATGGCCCGATCGCCCACCTCATGGGGTTCCCGCGGAAGGACCTCAGCAGGTTCGGCATCGTCGTCAACGATGCGACGAAGCAAGCGTTCGAGTCCAAGAGCGCAGGTCCCATCGACGTCACCTCGCGCTAAAGCGTCGGCATGCAACACGGGGCGGGAGGGGTAGAACCCCTCCCGAGCGTACCATGGTCGCTCAACAGATCCAGTACGTCGTAGAGAAGCGTGCACGCAAGCAGACGATGATGCCCCCGGGGACCGTGGGCTACCTGCGCCGGCTCCTAGAGCGATGGGGCGGTGCGTGCATCGTGTGCGGTCGCGGCTTCACGACCCTCGCAAGCGTGACGCGCGAGCACTGCGTTCCCCGGCAGCTCAGCAAGCGTGCCAAGAAGCAGTTCCACGATCCTGACAACGTCGCCCCCTCGCACCATCGCTGCAACTCGCTTCGCAAGTCGCACAGCCTGCTGCGCAGCGCCCGCCGCATCGAGCACGTCCGCTTGCAGATCGGAAATGAGGAGAGGTTCATGGCCTGGTTGAACGTCCCCGTGCCCCACCGCAGCGTGCCCAACGAGGCTCTGCAGCATTTTCCGGGGCAGGAACCCGCCCCAGCCGCGGCCTCGACCTCGGCGGGCATCAACGATGCCCAGAACCTACGCCCGGGGACCTTGCTGCGCTTCAGCAGCCATAAGCATGTCGGCCTGGGGTTCGTCGTAGCGCAGATGGAGCATGCCGTGTTGGTCCTGTGGGATGACGGTTGCTTCGACAGGCTGCGTGCCTACGACGTTGCCCGGCTCAACGGGAAGGTCCTATCGCGGCTCACCTGACCCCATGCTGGGGCTACATACAGCATGATGAAGGTGCGGTTGGGTGACCTAAGGGCAGCGCTGCGGCGTACCGCCCGAGCGCTGCAGGAGCAGCTGGACGATGACGTTGCTAGCATGCACCGCGGCTTCTACGCCCCGTTCGACATGGAACGCGACCACGTGGGCACCAGCCCACCCGCATGGTACCGTGCCCCCGGCCGGCCTGCTGGCGAGGACGGCGATCCCTACCGCAGCACCGACCCCTACGCCCAGCTCGGCTTCCACCCGCCGGCTGGTCCCAACGATCCGACGGCCTCCCCTCCCGACGCAGAGGGCGAGGACAGCACCAGCGAGGTACGCGACGATGGGAAGGAAGAGGAAGAGGAAGCACCGAGCGCCGGAGCAGCGTAGCGGACCCAAGGAACGATCGACGTCGCGTGCCTCGCTGGTGCTAGCGATCGTTGAGACGGACGCCACCTTCAACGCCATCGTCCACCCACGTACGGGCGAGGCATGCTGGGCTGGGCGCTGCATCCACTGCAGCGCCCAGCTGATCGTGGACCTCGACGGTTCGACCGCCGCGACCGTCGAGCACCTTGTCCCGCTGTGCGGCGGGGGTGCCGCCGCGGACCCAAGGAACCTAGCGCTGGCTTGCGGCGGGTGCAACAACGAGAAGGGCATCAGGCACGACCGGCGCGCCGGCCGCGGCGGCAGGGCCGACGAGGTGATCGCAGCGTTGCTTGCCCGTCGGGCAGCGCGGTGGCGCGAGCCGGGAGCCGGCCGTTGATCGTCACGGTGCCAGGGGCAATGATCGCAAGGGTGAGCGGCGCCGGGCGACCGCTCTCGCGGGGCTCCGGCGAGGTGGGCATCATCGTGGCCGTGGTGCCCCCGGCCTCTCGGCCCAGCGCTCGTTCCGACGTGCTCCCGACGAGCTGGAGGATCGTGATCGTCACCGCCGGGCGCATCATCGTGACGGACGGCGTCGGCAGCCGCTTCGCCTCCAGCTGGCGCATGGTGCAATGATGAGGTGCGGCATGGTACGGTGGTGACCATGCAAGGCTTCATCGCAAGGGTGACAGCGTACTTCGGAGCGACGGTGACGGTGGGTGGGATCCCGACGCGCTCGGCCATCACGTGGGAGGTTCCCATCACGGCTCTGCCGGGAGGGGTCGTCAACGATCCGGGGGTGTTCCCCGACGATCCGGCCCTTTCCGTCGAATCGCTGCTCGAGGACTTTGAGTCCGGACGCGGGTGCATGGTGGCCATCGGCAACGACGACCACGGGCCCCCGGCCGTGAGGGCCTTCGACGTCTTCCACCCGAGCTGGGGCAGCGCCGACGAGGCGCGCCAGCACCTCGAGGAACTCATCGTAAGGTTGGGAACCTGGGCACGAGCGCTGCCGTGCTAGCGCTGCCGGCCGTCCCCGATGGGTCCGAGGTCGCCCGCGTCCTCGACGCTCTGGGCGCAAGGTGGGCGCGGAGCGACACCCTGGTCAGCACCTGCCCATGCAGGGGCCCGTGCGGAGCGCACCCTGACCGCGGTGAGCGCTGCAGCGGCGCACGAGGGGTGACCTACCTGGTCCAGGATGGGATTCTCTCGGGCCATTGGGTGGGCTGGGGCAGCGGCGCGGACGCTAGCATCCTGGGCGCCATGACCGAGCGGCTGGAGGTCGCCTGGCGCACGGGCCTCCGCTCCTACGGGGAGGCCGCTCGAGCGCTCAGGTCGGTGGGTCGCTAGCTGATCCTGACGACGCCGTCGACGTCGACGACGAGCGCCCAGCATGCTCCGGCCGGCACGGCGACCGTGCCAATCGTCCCGGCCCCCACCACCACCGCAGGGCCCGGGGTGCAGTTCCTCACCGTGACGTGGTACGGGATGGGAGCGCCCGAGAGACGCACCTCGCAGCCGGGAGCGTCGCCCTCCAACCGCAGGAAGCCAGGCTGATGGTCACCCGTGATCGAGACGCCGGCCCGGGCATCGTGCCCCCGGGGCCTCACGACGCGCCCGTCCAGCGTGACCTTCAGCCACGAGCCCGGCGTGTCCTGCAACGTGGGCCCCCCGGTGGGCGGGCTCCAGACCGCAGCGGGCGCCTCGTGCGGGCGATCAACGTCGTCCGACGTCCATCGTGGTGACCGTGCCACCTCGAGCTCCAGCCAGGCGTCGACCGCGGCGTAGAACGCCTGCGACACCTTGTCGCCCCTGTAGGGGCGCCTCATGCTGCCCCTGTGGTGCGCGACGATGGGGACGCCGGGCTCAGCGTGGTACTCCTCGTGGTAGTCGCTGAGGCCCTGCAGCACCAGCGCCCCCGAGCTGGGCTTGAGCTGCTTCCATCCCAGGTGGCTGATGCCGTTCGTTGCGAGGTGTTCCGGTAGCTGCCACGCCACGTCGCGCAGCACGCGGTGGCCGACGGGCAGCCCGTACGTACGCGACATTCGAGCGTCGGCGATCACCAGGTCCGAACCCTTCTGGGGCAGCGCCCGTAGGGCACGCCACCCGTGGTCGGGCGACAGCGCCATCCACACCACGTTCGGAATGCCCTTGTACGTCTGGACGTTGCCCGTGCCGCTGGTGTACCCACCGACGTCCTCGTACGTCGTGCCAACGATCCCGACGCCCGAACCGAGCGTCAAGCGCACGTAGTCGTCCCAGCCGCGCGCGAGGACGACGGTGTCGGCATCCACGACGACGTGCACCGCCCCGTCGCCCGTCATCGCCAAGGCATGCTCCACGCACGCCGCATGCCCCATCGACCCGCCCAGCGATTGGTCCGGGACGATGTTCGGGACGACGACGCACGTTGCGCTCGGCATGCCCGTCAGGCGCTTCGCCGCCACGGACCCCATGCAGTGCACGGTGAGCTGCAGCGAGCCAGGATGGCTCGCCAGCGACCGCATCGTGGTCCACATGAACGCAGCGTACTCGACGGTCGCGCGGTCGCTCTGCGTGTGGACGTGCATCGGGACGACCATCGATGCCCTAAGTATCGTGCGCCCGATGTCGACCGGTCGACGGTCGTGGTACGATCCTGCCATGGTGCCAGCGCCGAACGTGATCGTGCTGTCGGGCCCGGCCGGCAGCGGCAAGGATTCCATCGCCAGGTACCTCGTCGACCAGCACGGGTGGGCGCTCCACTCGCTCTCCGGGCCGATGAAGCGGTTCGTCGGCGACCTCTGCGGGTTCACCGATGAGCAGCTGTACGGGCGCTCGTCGGCCCGCAACGCTGCCGACGAGCGCTGGGCCCGCCCGTGCCCAGCGTGCCTCGCTGCAGCACGCTGCTGCCCCAGCGCGGTGGAGGGCTGCGTTGGGCCGGTGAACGACAACTCGCCGCGCAGGATCCTGTGCCTGCTGGGGGAGGAGTACCTGCGCCAGATGATCCATCCGGACGCGCTGACGATGCGCGCCAGGCCGGACATCGAGCGCCTCCTCGGCGCGGGTCGTCGCGTGGTGGTCAACGACGGCCGTCATCGCAACGATCGTAATAACCTACGCGAGTGGTTCGGCGCGGCGCGCGTCGACGTCCGCAACCGGTGCCGAAAGGTCGTCGATGAACCATGGCGCCGGCACTGGAGCGAGCTCGACCTCCCGTCGGACGACGAGGTCGAGCACGTCATCAACGTCGACGAACGATGGCCCTTCGCCGGCCTGCCCCGGCTCGTCGACGGGATGCTCGCTGCGATAGCGATGCCCAGGCAGATCTGAGCGCTAAAAAGTGCGAAAGATCTGTGTACGAGCTGCTCATCATGGATAGTGTATGGAACGTAAGCACTGCGCTGCACGAGCTGTAGCTCAGCTGGTTTAGAGCGCTCGCCTGATACGCGAGAGGTTGTCGGTTCAAATCCGATCAGCTCGACGAGGAACTCACCGCCATGAAGCCCCCCCACAACAACGATCGCAAGATCAACACGAATCGCTGGCAGTACGCCGCCGATTCGCAAAATCCGTAGCGGGGGCGCCCGACCGCCCCCAGCTTCCGGGGCGGTTCGAGATGGCGAAACGAAGCCGAACGAACCCAACCGGGGGCAGCACAGAACGGTGCGCTATCCCAGTATGGAGCTGGGGCCGGCTGTAACCCGGACGCCTTAGGCACGTGGGGTTCGATTCCCTAGCACACCACCGTCGGTGGGGTCACCCACCGTCGACGTTCCTTGACAACCCACGTTCCGTGCACATTCACAGGTAGCCTAGAGGCAAGGCACCCGGCTGTTAACCGGGCAGGGGAAACCCGCACGTAGGTTCGAACCCTACCCTGTGAGCTGCCGGTTCCACGCCAGCGCCGTGCGTCCAACGCTCGGGGCAGGCCGCTGTTACCGGTCCAACGGCCCGTAGTGTCAACTGGCTTCAGCACGCCTGGCTCTTACCCAGGATGGTGCCGGTTCGAATCCGGCCGGGCCGACGGGTGACCGCACGTCACCCAAAAAGTTCATCCACCGCGGTGTACACGTCACCGTCCCACGGTACAGTACGCACCGTCAGCGGTTGAACGCAGCATGGGGGAGTAGCTCAGCGAAAGAGCGCAGGCCAGGCCGGCGTGAGGTCGAAGGTTGAAGTCCTTCCTCCCCCACCTTGGGAAGGTAGCTCAGTTAGAAGAGCACCGCCTATCTATGGCGGAGGTGGCATGTGCAAGTCATGCCCTTCCCACCGGGTCCGTAACTCAAGTGGAAGAGACACGCCTTTTAAGCGTCCGAGTGGGGTTTCGACTATCCCCGGATCCACAGCGGGATGGAGCAGCCAGGTAGCTCGTCGGGCTCATAACCCGAAGGCCGGTGGTTCAAATCCACCTCCCGTTACCGAGCCTCGAACATGGGGCCTAAGGGAAGCTGGTTACGGCCGCTCTGGGTTCGCCCAGAGAGCAGGTTCAAGCCCTGCAGGCTCCACGACACATGGGGACGTAGCTTACAGCAAAGCGCGGCGTTCAACGCGCCGAGGACGCTGGTTCGGAGCCAGCCGTCACCACTAATGCCGTGGATCGCTCAGGCGATCTTCACAGGCGTACAATCCACATGCTGCACCATCCTGGGGCCCTAGCTCATTTTGGTAGAGCGCCTGCCTTGCAAGCAGGAGGCGACGGGTTCGAATCCCGTGGGCTCCACAACGCAGCAAACGCTGGTTCGAACCCAGCACGTTGAGCGCCCGCGACCTCACGATGGCGGCGGTCCATACGCAGCAACCGGTCGTCGACGACGGTCTGCGCAAATCGCCGGGCACGCCCACGTTAGTTCAGGCCGTTGCCCGCGAGGCGCGGCGGGGTAGAACGCTGCACCCTTTCAATCTACGCATCGAAATACCGTCGTCGTTCAGCGGCTAGGACGCACGCCTGTCTCGCGTGTCACGGGGGTTCGAGTCCCCTCGACGGTGCAGCTCTCGTAGCCAAACACAGGAGTGTCGTTCAGCGGCTAGGACGCGGGCTTCCAACCCCCGATACCTCGGTTCGAGTCCGAGCGCTCCTGCAGCACTGGGGGATCATCCAGCGGCTAGGATGCCAGGCTCTGACCCTGGTCACGGTGGTTCGAATCCACCTCCCCCAGCGATCGCACGGGACGTGGGAAGGTTCGATGGCGAATCGTCCAACGGTTCAGGACCCCGGCCCTTGACTCCGGAGATGCTGGTTCGAATCCAGCTTTGCCAACGCGGGCAGCTGTGCATCGTCCCAAGCGTAGGGGTATAGTGCTAGCATGCTGCAGGTCCTCGCTGTCCAGCTCAAGGTCGACGACGAGTTCACGATCGACGGCGGCACCACGTGGTGGAAGGTCACGAAGGATCCCCTGACGATGGGCCGGCAGACGGTCGTCACGTGCGTCCGCCCCGGGGCCGGCCTCGCATGCGCCATGACGTTCGCGAGCCGCTCACCGACCATCGTGCGACCGAGCACCGCGACCTCCACCCAGAACTGAACGCACGTGCTAATGCCCCCGGGTGTCCATCCGACCGGGCGTAGGTTAACATACCCATCTCCTCCGCACCCCCAAAAGGAGGTGCGCTGCTCCGCCCCCAGCGGTCACGATGCCCACGAGGTGACAGTGCACAAGCCCCGCAAGTACACCCATCCCGAACCCTCACGACCGGCCCGCAACGGGCGCTGGGCGCCCACGGTGCCGGACGTGGCCAGCATCGACGTGCTGGCGTCGCTCATGGACGACGAGCTTTCCTCACGGTTCCATGCGATCGACGAGGCGCGCCACCAGCTCCTGGAGACCCGGATCGACCTCCGTCCCTGGGAGGAGGAGCTCGCGTACGTCCGGCGTGAGCAGATGATCCGGCGCGGCCGGCGCGAGAACCACGACCGCTTCCTGCGGGAGGGCGCGCCCACGTTGGAGGAATGGCAGCTCCCCACGGGGGACTTCGACAACCTGGCGTTCGTCTACGCGGCGTCCAACGGTCGCCCGCCGCGGTGGAGCTGATGCGCTCCGCCGAGGTGAACCCGACGACAACGTACCTCGAAGCACTCCGCAACCACCCGACGCTCTCGCACGAGGCGATGGTGGAGCTCTTCAAGGAGTACCAGCCGGGCTGCACCCGCGACGAACGCGGGGACGTAGTCGAGCGCACGCCCCAGGCCCTCAGGGTCCGGAACCGCCTGACGGAGGCGAACCTCCGCCTGGTCGTCTCGATCGCCAAGGTCTATCGGAACACCCAGGTGCCCATCTCCGACCTCATCCAGGAGGGGAACATCGGCCTGATGAAGGCCATCGATCGGTTCAAGTGGGAGAAGGGCTACAGGTTCTCGACGTACGCCACGTGGTGGATCCGGCAGGCCATCGGGCAGTACCTGCTGAAGCGCCGCCGGACCATCAGGCTCCCCGCGCACGCCGCGTCCATCCAGCGCAGGATGATCGCCGCGGCCGAGAAGCACCGTGAGGCGACGGGGACCGAGCCCACGACCAAGGAGCTGACCGAGCTCATCGGGGCCAGCGAGACCGTGGTGAAGGCGACGATCCATTCCGGCCGCGGCACGATCTCGCTGCAGCAGCCGATCGCCTCGCGGGAGGGCGAGACGCTCGAGGATAGGATCGTCGACGCGTCGGCCAACCCGTTCGAGCAGCTCGCCGAGCGTGAGCTGCTCGACGTGATCCAACGCGTCATGCGTAACCTCACCCCCAAGGAAGCGGCCATCCTGCGCCTTCGGTTCGGCCTCAACGAGGACGGCACCAACTCCGACGAGTACCCGATCACCGAGGCCGAGATGGCATCGGTGATGTCGGGGCACGGCCTGACCTGAACGGTAGCGATGCAGCCCCTCGACTTCGTCATGTACTGCGTGGGGTTCGGCACCGTCGTCGTCTCCTGCGCGGTCGCCGTGCGCTTGGTCCGGCCGGCCGCCGGCCTCAAGCCCGCCGCGCCGGCCGGACCAGCGCTGCGCCAACATGCGAGCGATCCTGCTGACGAGCTGCAGGTTCGCATGCACGACCTACGTGGGACCAGGTTCGCACCGAACATCGTGCGGTGGCCCACGTCGTGCCCGGACGACGAGCCCCAGCTGGGGCAGGTTCGAGCGTTCTCCCAACCGCCCCAACCGCAGCGCACGCCCCAGAAGGTGGTTCCGCTGCCCATGAAGATGCGCCCGCCGCCCGACGACGGCACGCGCCGGAAGTGAACGACATCGACCACAAAATGGTGAAAGTGATGGGTAGCATGTCGCTGCAACGTGGAACGCACGTCGAGCGGGGTTACGCGACGGTGGCCGAGGAGGAGGGCGTCAACTACCGCGAGATCGCCGATACGATGACGGAACTTGGGTTCACGATGAACCATTCGTCAGCTCGCAACTACGTGCTGCGCGTGATGAGGAAGTTCGCATCCGCGGTGACCCAGGAGCTGGGCCTCGAGCTCGAGGAGCGTCGTCTAGACGAGATCGCGAAGCGACCCAGCTTCCAACATGGCGTCGCGGACCTGCTCCACATCATCGAGGCGGCGCGCCGTGCGTCGGCCGCTAGTTAAGCACGAATGAGCCGCGAAGGAAGGGGCAACCCGGGGCGGTCCGTGCCTCGCAGGCCGAGCGCTCGGGTCGAGCTCGTGACGCTGCTCCGGCGGAGGCGGACGACGTTGGGCCAGTTCATCGTTGAATTTGGCATCACCTCCCGAGACGGGCTGCTCGACCGCTGTGCCCGCCTGGGGGTCGTGCCGCCCGACGACGCCAGCATCGCCGCAGCGCTGCCGGTGCCGCTGGCGCCGGCACCGGCGCTGCCCTCATCGCCGCAGGCTGCGATTGATCACGTCGATGGCTGCGTCGACAGCGTTGAACCGGCTGAGCCCGTCCGCCAACCCGGGCGAAAGCGCTCCCCGAGCCGCGGCAGCACCCTCGCCTCCTAGGACGGTGCAACTGCGCCCCTCGTGGGGGTAATGTAGCTGTAACGGTCGATCGGCCGCCAATCCGCGGCCTCGATCGAGGCATGAACACCACCGTGCGCCCGGGTCGGGCGCTCCAACAACATTTTGAAACGAACGTAGCAACACGGGAGACGATCCAAGATGCAGACGGCGCTATCCATTAAGACGTTCAAGGCCGCGGCCACGCGCTTGCCCGCAAACATCTCGGTGATGAGCCGCGGCGGCCACGGCCTGGGGAAGAGCTCCACGGTGCGCCAGATCCGGCATCGCTTGCTGGAGACGGTGCCTGCCCTGAAGGGGCACGAGTTCCCGTTGATCGATCGCCGCGTCAGCCAGATGACGGAGGGCGACGTGCTGGGGTTGCCCAGCACGGACGGCGAGGTCACGCGGTTCAACCCGCCCGTCTGGTACAAGCAGGCCTGCCTGGAGCCGTGCCTGCTGCACCTCGACGAGTTCAACCGCGGCACCAAGGAGGTGATGCAGGCGTTCTTCCAGGTCGCGCTCGACCGCGAGCTCAACGGGTGGAAGCTCCATCCGGAGACCCGCGTCTTCGTCTCGATCAACACGGGGGGACGCTACAGCGTCGAGGAGATCGATCCCGCGCTGCTCGATCGCTTCTACGCGATCGACATCGCCTTCGACGCGGACGAGTGGTGCGAGTGGGCCCTCAACAAGGATCCCGTCCACGGTGGTGGGCTCGACCCGCTCGTCCCCGCCTTCATCAAGGCGTCGAAGAACACGCAGGGCGAGACGTGGTTGGTCCCGCCGCCCAACGCCGAGAACTCGGACGTCCACGGCACGCCACGATCGTGGGAGATGTTGAACAACGTGCTCGTCTCCGCCGGGCTCATGCACACCCCCACCGACCCGCTCTTCCACGCGCTGTGCATCGGGTTCGTGGGCGTGGAGGCCGCGATCGCCTTCGGCGAATTCATCAAGAACACCGACAATCGCTGGACGGGCGAGGAGATCGTCAACGGTTATGCAACCCACCAGGGCATGCGAAACTATGTCACAAAGGCTGGCCAAGGCCACCAGAACGACATCCTGGAGCGCGCGGCCGAGTACATCACCAGCAAGCTCTCCGTGGTGACCCCCGAGCAGGGGGCCAACATCAACGCCCTGGCGAAGGACCTCTCGGAGGAGCCGCTCCTTGCCTTCTGGGGCAAGCTGACAAAGGACGGCGTCTCCAAGATCGAGCTCATCAAGAGCGTGCACCCCTACGTCGTCGAGGAGATCCTCGCAATCTTCGGCGTCCCGCTGGGAGAGGCCGGCGTGGGGGTCGTGCCCAACATCCCGGGCATCTTCCAGGGCACCGTCCAGAACGGTGCCGCTGCTGCCGCAAGTGCCTGACGACCTGCGGGGTTCGCTGCGCACGCTGCTGATGCTTCGCGCGGGCATCGTGCCCATGTCGCCCGGGTACGTCGACGATGATGTGGCGGCGGTGCTCAAGCAGCTGCCGGCGGCCGAGCAGCGGCGGGCGCGCCGCCGTTTTCGAAAGGTCTGGCGTTCCATCGCCAGGAACGGTCGCCTGGGGTTCCCCGCCCGCTTCATGAAGCAACGCTTGGGCCTGGGCGTCACGTCGCCCAGCGGCCTTCACGTGATCCTGAGACGTCGTTCCACGATCGTCCTCTTCGAGGACGAGGTCAACCGACTGCTCCGGGTCACCGAGCCACGGTGATTCGTGAAGGGAGGCCAGGCCGGCAGAAGAGCATGCCGATCCCGAGCGGTGCTTGCCATCGTGCGGGGACCAGCAAAAGGCAACGAACGCTCAACGGGCCCTGCGTGGTGACACGAACGTGTCGGGGCATACTTGCACCTAGGTGAAGGCGTAACCCTGCCACGCGGGTCGCCGGTAACCAAGGAACGAGGTGGCAGGATGCACCGTGCCGTGCCCATCAACGTCAGGACATCACCGATCCGCGGGAAACGTGTCCCGCTCAACGAGCACGTGTGCCTGGAGGCCGTGCTCGTGGGCGGGGGCTGGTACGTCCACGTCGACGCAGCGATCCCCGACGCCAGGTGCTGGCCCCATGAAGCTGGCATCGTGCAGCGGTGGCGCAAGCACGCCAACGATGCATGCGTATCGCAGCACCCCCAGCACGGGCCCAACTTCGGCCCCCGGGAGAGCGATGCGCTGGAGGCGATCAGGGCGTTCATGGACCTAGAGGCTGCGTTCGACGGTGGTGCCGAGGAGGCATGCGGTGGGAAAGCTCATCCGGTTGGATAGCCACAGGTACCCCTGGCGGGAGGCCATGACCGTCGACGGCAGCGCCTCGACGCTTCAGGTCTACGTCAACGCTCGCACGGGCGAGCTTGAGTTCGTCCAGTCGAACGACGATGCCGAGGTGATACGGACCGTCATCAGCTCGAGCGACGTCGACCAGCTGCAGCGCATCATCTCCGGCCGTGGCCCCGCCGGGAGGACGTGACTGCCCGATCGTCCATGGCTACGCGTTCGAAGAAGGCAAAACACCGTCCAGTGGCGCAGCCTGCGCCCCGGAACCCGTACGTTGTCCCGATGAACCTCTCGAGGCGGGCCGGTCGCATGCACGACCGCCGCCTCCCCCGGCAAGGTGCAGGAAGCGAGCAACGCACCATCGACGACGAGGGTGAACGCTAGCGCTGCTGGTGGTACCATGTGTTCATGGAACGAACCGTCATCGACATCCTCGAGGAGCTCGAGTCCACGTCCGGGGGCAACGCCAAGCGCGCCATCCTGGAAGCTGCCAGGGGCAATGATCTCCTGAAGCGGGTCTTCGTGGGGGCGCAGGACCCCTACACCGTCTACTACGTCAACAAGTTCAAGATACCGGCGCCCGGCAGCGCACGGCCCGGCGGCAGCGACGTGGTGGTCGAGCGCTTCATTGCGCACGTCCTGCCACGCCTGTCCGCTCGCGAGGTGACCGGCAACGAGGCCAAGGCGCTGGTCGAGCACGAGTTCGGGAAGATGACCCGACTGGAGCAGAAGTGGATGCAGCGGGTGCTGATCCACAACCTGCGCTGCGGCGTCCAGGAGAGCACCGTCAACAAGGTGTGGCCTGGGACGCTGATGGGCTTCAAGGTGGCGCTGGCTGCCACCTTGAAGAGCGAGTTCGTCCGTGGCGAGGGCATCCGCCTCATGGAGAGCGTCAGCTACCCCATCAGGGTCGAGCCGAAGCTCGACGGGCTCCGCTGCATTGCCGTCAAGAGAGCCGGTGAGGTCACCCTCTACACCCGCAACGGCACCGTCCTCGAGACGCTGCCCCGCATCAAGCAGAGCCTGCAGACGGCGGCGTACGATGACGTCGTCCTCGACGGGGAAGCGATGGGCGAGGACTGGAACGAGTCAGCGTCGGTCCTGATGTCGTCGAAGACGCGGAAGGACGACTCACGCATCGTCTACAACGTCTTCGACGCCATCCCAGTGGACGATTGGATCGCGCAGGAAACGCAGCTGACGCTCGCCCAACGCTGCCTGCTGGCCCACGAGGCGGTGCTCGCGACCCTCGACTTCGAGGGTCGACCGTGCGTTCGCCAGGTCCCGCACGCGATCGTCAACAACGAGGAGGAGCTGCGGGACTACTTCAGCCGGTGCATGGACGAGGGCCACGAGGGCGTGATGCTGAAGGCGCCCGGCGCCGTGTATGAGTGGGACCGCAGCCGCAGCATCATGAAGCTCAAGCCGTGCGCCACGTTCGAGGGGACCGTGGTCTCCTGGTACGAGGGCCGCCGCGGGACGAAGCGCGAGGGCCAGTTCGGCGGCTTCGAGGTGCTGCTGCCCAACGGGATCACGACCTCGGTCGGTGGCGGGTTCAGCGACGTCCTGCGGGCCCAGATCCAGCTGGAGGACCCATCGAGCTGGATCGGTCGGATCGTGGAGTGCGAGGCGCAGCCAGACCCCGCGACGAAGGACGGCCTCACCGTCGCCGGGAAGATGCGGTTCCCCGTCTTCATCCGCGAGCGTTCCCCCGCCGACGTCGATCCGGCGATCGTCGCGGCCTACGACGCCTGGAAGGCTCGGTAGACCGTGATCCTGCTAGCGTTCGCCGAGCGCAGGGAGGTGCGCGGCAGCGAGTACCCATGCGCAGCGTTCAGGTGGACGTTGCAGGCCGGCCTGGACCGCATCGGGGCGTGCTGCGGCTTCGTGCACCAGCACCAGCTACGTAGCGCCGGCGACTGGCATTCATCGCACACGCTGCGGTACGAGGCGTGCCTGCGCTGGCGAACGTGGAGATGGGGCTTCGCCCACTGGTACTACGACGGCCCGCACTGCTCGCTCTCATTAGGCCCGTTCCTGCTGTGCTGGGGAGGGTCGTTCCTGACGGGGGAGTGCAAGAGGTGCATGCCCAACTGACGTGGACCCGCCTCGGGTGGGAGAAGGGAGTAGCACGTGCAAGACGCATTTCAGAGGACGATCAAGGAGGGCGACGTGCTGGCCTACGCCACGCGCCGCTCCAGCACGCAGGACATCAACCTCGCCGTGGTCCTCCGTGCCGAGGAACGACGTGCTCGCGTCAAGGTCATCGTCGGGACGGACGGTAGGTGGGAAAGCGGCGATACCCGCTGGAACGGCAGCGATTGGGTTCCCACGCCCTACGAGGGGTACGAGACCACGCTGCACGCCGGATCGGTCGCCATCATCGTCAACGGCATGGACGTCGCCGCGCTCAAGGAGCAGGTCATCGGTAAGCAACGCACGGCTCTCGAGGCGAAGCGCAAGGAGTTCGCTGCTCGGCGTCACTGCGTTCCATGCGTGAACCCGCCCGTGCCCACCGACCCTCCACGTGGGGACGGTGCCGGTCGCTAGCGCTCCAAGCGGAAGCGTGCGCCGCTGGCGCACGCTAGCGGCGCTGTGGGCCGTCATCATCACCTGCGAGCCCGCTTCGACGGCCCACAGCGGCCGGCACGAATATTCGCGACCGCCGGCGACCATGGTCGCCACCCTAACCAACCTAGGAATGGCTCACGCGGCGGCGCCTCCATGCCCGCCCGGGGCCCTTCTCGTGGAGGGAGACTACTGCACCCAGGTGCGGCAGGAGTGCACGGCCTGGTTGGACATCCCGGGCGGGCGACGGTGCGCCGAGTACCGCGCTCCGACGAGGTGCGTCGGGCACAGCGAGCACGTGCGCTACTGCATCGACCGCTACGAGTACCCGAACGTCGTTGGCGCACGCCCGCGCTCGTGGTTATCGTGGACCGCCGCGGCCAACGCATGCGGGGACGTTGGAAGGCGCTTGTGCAGCAGCCGTGAGTGGTCGTTCGCCTGCGAGGGGCCCGGGATGCACCCGTTCCCGTACGGGGATGGGTACCACCGCGACAGCCACGCGTGCAACATCGACAACCCAATCGACGTCGACGTCTTCGCAGCCAGGAACCCGGGCTCGCCCACGTCCCGCCTGCTCGACGCGCTGCTGGCGCCCTCGGGCTCACGCGATCGCTGCGTGAGCCCGTTCGGCGTTCACGACATGGTCGGCAACATCGACGAGTTCGTCGTCAACGAGACGGGGCAGCCGCACCGCAGCGCCCTGGCGGGTGGGCACGTCTTCGGCGTCCGCAACGCCTGCCGTCCCCTGACGCTCAAGCACGACGAGTCGTTCGCGTGGTATGAGACGGGCGCCCGCTGCTGCAGCGACACGATCGACTAGGTCGATACGCTCCGACGACAGGCCGGCGTCCCCTTGCACACCACGGGGTGACGTTGTACCTTTGTACGCATGAGCGATCGACAGAAGTCCGCGAAGGTGTACCTGGTCGACCCGGGCACCGCGACCCCGACGGGAGAGTTCTCGTTCGAGATGCAGGTGCGCGCCCCGGGCGCCCGCACGGTGCGGTTCGAGCTGCTCGATCGCGACGCGGAGCTGCTCCACCAGAACCTGGGCAGGTTCCTGCAGGCGAGGAGCAGCCCTGCAGATCCGCAAGCGTGATCTTCAACGGGCCCGGCCCGTCGACGTGGCGCGTCTCGCGCGCTGGCTGCGGATCCGCAGCATCGATACGATGAGCCACCGGCAGCTGGTGAGGCTGCTGGCGTGGCTGTTCAAGCGCCGTGACATGCGTGCGCGCAACCTGACGATGCGGGGGTGATGATGAGCGAGTTCCATGTGAACGTTGTGCGGTTGGGCGCCTTCCTCCCGCACCCGAACGCCGACAGCCTCGACGTGACGAAGGTGCACGACTACACCGTCGTTGCTCGCCGGGGCACGTTCCACGAGGGGCAGCTGGCCGTGTACGTCCCGGTCGACAGCATCGTGCCCGACACGAGCGAGTGGCACTGGCTGTCGCCCCGCATCGAGGGCCTCACCGAGGAGAGGCACCCCGTCGGTCAGGTGCCCGTCCGGTACCGCACGATCGAGGCGAAGCGATTGCGCGGCATCTTCAGCCAGGGGTGCCTCTCGCCCCTCCCACCGGGGGACTGGAAGGAGGGTGACGACGTCCGCGAGGCCATGGGCATCACCAAACACGATCCCTCCGAGGAGCTCGAGCTGTCGGGCGAGTGCGAGGCCCATCCCCGGGGCTGGTCGTTCCCCAAGTACACCAGCATCAACGGGCTCCGGCGCTACCCCCGCCTCCTGCGCGACGGCGAGGAGGTCATCGTCACGGAGAAGGTGCACGGCACCAACGCGCGGTACGTACACGATGGGGATCGGCTCTGGGTCGGCTCGCACGGGCAGATCAAGAAGCAGGCCGCGGCCAACGCATGGTGGCAGGTCGCCGAGCAGGCGAACCTCGAGGAGCGCCTCGCGCGCTGCCCCTGGCACGTCTTCTTCGGCGAGGTGTACGGGCATGTCCAGGGCATCGACCTCGAGTACGGCATCCGCCGCGGCGCCCGGTTCAGGGCCTTCGATGTCTGGAGCGTGAGGGAGATGCGGTACCTGAGCCACGACGATGCCATCGCCATGGCTGACGTTGCGGGCATCCCGTGGGTCCCCATTCTCTACCGGGGGCCTTGGGACCCAGACGTGGTCAACCCCCTCTGCGAGGGGAACACCACCGTCGACGATGGCAGCGGGACCGTCTCCCACGTCCGAGAGGGCTTCGTCGTCAAGCCGACGACGGAGCGCTACGATGACCACATCGGGCGGGTGATCCTGAAGCGGCACGGCGAGGGCTACCTCCTGCGCCGCAAGCGCTAGCGGGGGCGTGCGCATGGTCACCCTCGCCGTAACCACGTTCGATCGCTTCGCTCGCCTGCTGCCGCGGTTGCAGGCCCTCCTCGACGAGGTGGGTTCCGCGGCGGGCAAAGGCCAGGCGGCTGCGATGACGGCCTACGCGGCCGGCTACAACGGGGCTTCGAGCACGATCAAGGCCGTCGTCGACGGCGACCTGACGCCCGAGATGGTCGACGCGTTCTCAGGATTGGGCTTCACCGACCCCCAGGACGTCGACCAGAAGCGCGTCGACATCGTGAACTCTGCGGTGAGCTCGTGGGACGTGGCCGCTGCAGCGCTCGTTCACGGCGATGCACCCAAGGCCGAGGAGCTCACCGCGGCGCTCGAGGCACGGATGCACGAGTTCGACGATGCGGTCACGACGCTGGGCGAGCTGGCCGTCTCACCCGATCGGTGAACCTGGCGCTGCCGCGGTGGTACCGTGGCCTTGGAGGTTCGGCATGCACGTGCTGCTGTTCTTGGCCTGCGTGGGACTGTGCATCGTTTTCCCGCGTACGTTTAGGTTCGCGGTGGGCGGGATCGTCGGCCTCGCCGCGGGCGGCATGGGCTGGGCGATCATGGCCATGCTGCTTCCGGAGCTCGTAGCGCTGCGAGCGTTCGTAGCGTTCATCGTCGTCGGTTCGACCACGTGCGCTACCCTCGCGCTGCGCTCGTGACGTCCATGGACATGTGCTGCTCGCGCCACGCGCTCGGGCAAGGAGGAACGTTCGTAACATGAGCACGCTCACGCCCACGTCGCCCGAACCGAAGTTCGAGCTCGTCAAGCACCTCATCGCCCTCATGACCGAATCGCCGTTCTACTCGTACCTGTCATCGCACATCACGAAGGTGCAGACGCTGCAGGTGCCGACGGCCATGGTCGCGTACTGCCTCGAGACCGAGGAGATCACGATGTACGTGAACCCCCGGTACGCCGCGAAACAGTCGGACTCGCAGGTGCGCGGGCTGCTGACGCATGAGTTCGACCACGTCGTCTTCGGTCACCTGGCGTGCACGCCCTCGGAGCCGCAGGAGGTCGACGGCATCGCAAAGGACCTCGCGATCAACTCACTGATCAAGCACAACGCCCAGCGTCCACGCGACCTCAAGCCCGAGGATCCCTGGTACCCGCTCCCGCTCGGCGGGGTGATCCCGGGTGAGCGCACGGTCCTCGACCCCGCCAGGTTGGAGAAGCTCAAGCAGGAGGATCCCGCTCGTCTCGAGCTGATCAACAAGTTCTCGGACATCCTCGAGGGGCTGCCCCCGCTCAAGGCGTCGGCCTGGTACTTCCAGCGGTTGCTCAGCGACATGGCCGAGCGTGGCATCGACCCCGGGGACGTCAAGACGATCTTCCAGGGACCAGCCGGTCCCGGACCAGCCGATCCCGGACCAGCCGGCCCCGGACCAGCCGATCCCGGACCAGCCGATCCCGGGCCAGCCGGTCCCACCGCTGGGATCGACGTCCACAGGGGCTGGGGAGCGCGGACCCCCGAGGAACGCGAGTACGTTGAGAGCAGGGTCCGTGCGCTGGTCAGCCGGGCGGTCCAGCACGCTGATGGACGGGCCAACGGCTGGGGCAACATCCCCGCCGAGATACGTGAGGAGATACGCCGGTCGGTGTCGCACATCGTGGACTGGCGAAACGTCCTTCGCCAGTTCGTCGGCACGCTGGTGCGCGGGCACCGTAGGACCAGCTTCAAGCGGATCAACCGCCGGTACCCCTGCATCCACCCAGGCCTGACGAAGGCGCACCTGGCGAAGCTGGTGGTCGCGATCGACCAATCGCTCTCCGTCGACAACGAGATGCTCGAGATGTTCTTCGGTGAACTGGAGCAGGCCACGCGCCACGTCGACGTGACGATCCTACCGTTCGACTGCGAGTGCGCCGAGAGCGACATCATCGAGTGGAAGCGCGGCACGCGCCCCGACCTGCGGAGGGTCCGGGCCGGTGGGACCAACTTCAGCGCGCCGACGGCGTTCGTGAACCACCCCAAGAACCGCGGCCGTTGGGACGGTTTCCTCATCATGACCGACGGCCAGGCGCCCGCCCCGATCCCGAGCCGCATCCGGCGCGGATGGATCCTGGGGAAGGGTTGCAAGCTCGACTTCCCCTCGCAGGAGATCCAGGTGCACCTCAGCAACGAGCGCCAGATGACGGGCGCCTGGCGCTGAGGGACGTCCTGAGGATCAGGCGCTATTTCCAACCCGTTTTACCGGGCCGGGCCAATACATTCCGCTAGCCGGTGGGGGCACATGGGCTCTCTTCCACGCTCAGCGTTAGCGTGGGGCCACGGACCGGCACCTTCGTCGGAGACAGGACTGATGACGCAAAAGCTGCCCAACGAGTACCAGGCCATGAGGGCTTCAAGGCCCAAGCTGTACCTGCGGTTGATCTTCGGCCTCATCGTGCTGTTCGGCATCGTGGGGAACATCGCAGGTCACCGCGACACGTCGATGATGATCCTCATCATTACCGGCACGCTGTGGTGCTGCACGCGCATCATGGAGGAGGCCCTCGATGCCTGGCGTGCGCTGATGCTGCCCCCGCCCGATCCTCCCGGCGCGAGGCCCTCCCGACCGTCCATGCCCAACGGCCGGCACGACGACGACCAGCCGCCTCGCGCGCCGGCCTGGGCCTGAAAACCCCACGGGCCGGATCTTCCGAGCCCATACCTAGAAGGGTTGAGGTTCGAACCCGGCCAGCTGGTCTCATTGCGCCCATGGTGCACGGAGGTCGTTCCGCTCTACCGCCGGCACTCCGACGACGGTCCCAGCACCGGTGAACTGCGCCCAGACGACGTTGCCGTCGTCCTGGGGCTGGGTCGCTCCGACGGCAGCGCCGTCTACGTCATGGCTGGTGCTGGGATGGGCTGGACGTTCGGAGCGTTGCTGCGCTACGCGTAGCCGGTCGAGCAAAATTGCGCCCGGTGAGCTGAATTGTTTTCCAAGCTGCGGATCCTAGCATATAGCTACAAAGAACCCAACGGTCCCATCTTCTAACGGCACAGGATGCTACCCTCTCACGGTGGCGATACGGGTTCGAATCCCGTTGGGATCGCTGATCAGGAAACGACGATGAGCACTCGTAGGCCAGCATGCACGTTGAGAGCGGGAGGCACCTGCCACCCGTCGTCCGTGCGCGGCTCGCTGCTTCCGTTTCCCAGGCCGCGCCCCCATAGGGGTTGAACAGCGGCTAGCCGGGCAGGGACGACCGGCGTAGGTAGACAGCAGAGAAGAAACGGGGCGTAGCTCAACCCGGTAGAGCACGTGCTTTGGGTGCACGCCGTTGGCGGTTCAACTCCGCCCGCCCCGACAATGCGGACCACCCGGTGGGCTGCATCGTTCATTGACAACCTGCGTTTCCTTACGAAGGGGTGCTAGCTCAGCTGGCAGAGCGCCTGCCTTACAAGCAGGAGGTCGGGGGTTCGAAACCCTCACGCCCCACCGGGTTGTGGCGAAGCTTGGTTTATCGCGCCCGTCTGGGGGACGGGAGATCGCCGGTTCGAGTCCGGCCAACCCGACAGCAGCGAAGCACCACCAAACGGTGACCGTAGAACCCCGGTTGTGCACACCAGGGAGCCGTGGCAGGCGAATCGACGCCAATGGCGCTTGTACCTGGACAGCATGGTGCGATTCTCTGCTCATTGCTAGCAATGCTCGTGTTGGACAGAGCGCCTCACTCGTAACGAGGACCGAGCCGGTTCGAGCCCGGCTGCTAGCTCCAGGGCGTATATCAGCGGCAGATTGCGTGGTCCGGAACCATGAGGACGGGAGTTCGAGTCTCCCCGCCCTGACGTAGAGAGATCGGTAGAATGTTCATGTGAGGGTAGCTGAGATGGAGTAGCGCCTGCCTGAAGAGCAGGAGACGTCGGTTCGAGTCCGACCCCTCGCACGTCGTGGTACGCCAAAGGTGAGCGGCGTGGCTGCAAACCACGTGCATGCTGGTTCAAATCCGGCCCACGACTCCCGCTCAAGCTGGCGTAGCCAAGCGGCACGGCCCCTCCTCGGTAGGGAGGCACACGTGGGTTCGAATCCCACCGCCAGCTCCCAACAGCCCATGCGATCGTGGCCGAGGGGCAAGGCACCACGTTCCCAACGTGGACACACGGGTTCGAACCCCGTCGATCGCTCCTGCATGCGTGTTTCCGTGCCCATGAGGAACAGGTAGACTGGGCGATCTTAAAAATCGCCGCTCCTAGCGAGCGTGCAGGTTCGAACCCTGCTGGGCACACGTACGCTGCCGTAGCTCAATCCGGCAGAGCACTCGACTTGTAATCGAGAGGTTGCGGGTTCGACCCCCGCGGGCAGCTCCAGGCCTTGTACCGTGGACCCCCGAGGGGTGTACGGTCACGGCATGAAGAACAAGCTCAAGCTGATCATCGGAGCAATCGTCGTCGTGGGCGGGATGCTGGTCTACAAGGCCCGCTTCGACGCAGCGGAACGCAAGAAGGAGGAGAGCAAGAGGCCGCCGCGCAAGGATGGCTGCGCCTGCAGCTGAAAATCATGGTGAACGTGGTGTGCAGTGGTTCGCACGGCCGGCTGTGACCCGGCAGGAGGTGGGTTCGAGTCCCCCCGTTCACCCCGAGGCCCCATCTTCTAAAAGGTTCAGGATGCTAGCCCTTCAAGCTGGTCGATGCGGGTTCGAACCCCGCTGGGGTCGCGGAAGCGGCATATCCAACATGCTGAACGATGAGAATAACGCCACCGTGGTGGAATTCCCGGTAGACTCGCGACGTTGAGAGCGTCGTGCCCGAAAGGGCGTGCGGGTTCGAACCCCGCCGGTGGCACCCAACGGTACATGCTAACGTGGTGAAAATTACGGTAGACACGCTACGCTCAGAACGTAGAGCCCCTCACGGGGTGTGGGGGTTCGAGTCCCCCCGTTAGCACAACGCCCCGGTAGCTCAGCGGAACGAGAGCGCCACGCTTCGAACGTGGGGGTCGTGGGTTCGAACCCCACCCGGGGCTCCCATCATGCCGTCGTGGTGTAATTGGTAGGCACAGCGCGTTTAGAGCGCGCCGCCCCGGGAGGGGCGTGGGGGTTCGAGTCCCCCCGGCGGCACGGTGAAAGGACGGGTCCATGCAGTTCTTCGTGCGCAGCAGGTTCGATGCGGAATCAATGGGCGATGAGCACGCCGGTGAACCGCACCTGATCATCTCGGTGTCATGCCCGGGCGACCCGCCGGCGCGGCTCCCCACGTGGCCCACCACCCTGCACGTGGAGCGGCTCCAGTTCAGCGACATGGACTCAGCCGCCGGCCTCCACGAGAGCGTGGCGCACGAGCTCTTCACGCGCGAACAGGCCGCTAGCATCCTGCGGGCCGTGAAGCGGCATGCCAACGCTGAGCGCATCATCGTCCACTGCGGCGCCGGCCTCAGCAGGTCACCTGCCATCGCCGCAGCCCTCACGAAAATTCTTGGGGGCGACGATTCAGGGTACTTCAAGCGCTACATGCCCAATATGTGGGTGTACCGCCTGCTCCTTGAGGAGCACAGGTCGCAGCTCGACGCTCAGGCCCCCAGCGGGGCTGGTGCGGGCTGCTAGCACATTCTCCACGTAGCTCATCGGACAGAGCGCCCGTCTGCGAAGCGGGAGGTAGGGGGTTCGAGTCCCCCCGTGGAGGCGATGAACGCACCCGTCGAGTGGGAGGTCGTGCCGGCGGAGTCCAGGCTATCGCCGCCGGAAGCATCGCGTGCCAGGAAGCTCCTCGTCACCGGCGACCGTGGGTGGAACGACGTCGAGCGCGTCGTGGAGGTGCTGGGCATGTTCACGCACGGGACGGTGCTGGTCCATGGAGCGTGCCGCGGCGCCGACGTCGTGTGCGCTGCCGTCGGGGAGGCGATGGGCTTCAACCTGCATGCCTACCCAGCCGACTGGGCCAACCACGGCCGCGCAGCGGGCCCCATCAGGAACCAACGCATGATCACCTGCGAGCACCTCGACCATGATCCGATCGACCTCTGCCTCGCGTTCCACAACGACATCGTGAATAGCAGGGGCACCGCCGACATGGCGAGGCGCACGGTGAGGACGGGCATCCGCTGCATCCTGTTCACCTCCGCCTACGAGCTGCGTCCCGTCCTGGCGGGCGTGCGTTGAACATCGGCACCACGTTGGCTAGAATGGCACCGGTGCGTGCGCTGGGTAGGCCATGGATCGTTCGCTTGCTGTGCGCCGGCGCGTTGGCGACGGCGTCCCACGCCCGAGCGCAGCCGCTAGCGCCCCCGCGGCGCGACCACGACATGGTCCGGACGCCCATAGAGCAAGGCGAGCTCACGACCGTCCTGCGCGAGGGGCACCTGCAGGCCTACGGCGTCCTCCCCGGGCAGAACCGCTTGATCATGGCCTGGGCGCAGGTGGCCCTCGAGAACGGCATGGGCAGGTACGCCTACAACCACAACCTAGGGAACCTCGTCCCCAGCCGCGGGCAGGACAGCTTCTACAGCGCGGGCGACAAGCATCGCTATCGGCACTTCGACAGCTTCATAGACGCCGCGGGGGCGTACTGGAGGGTGCTGGGCCGGTGCCCCCCAGCGCTCAGGGCGTTCGACGCCGGTAACCCCCGACGGGCGGCAGCGGCGCTTCGCGGCTGCGCCTACTTCGAGGCACCGGTGGAGGCGTACGCTGAGGGGTTGGTCGGGCTGCAGCGCTACGCGTACCCGAACGCACTGACCGAGGAGATGCGTGAAGAGCACCAACGAATCGTCCAGGCCAGCATCGACCCAGCACGCTGCGTCCCAACCCCCGACGATCTCCTCATTTCGAGGTGAGTTCTGGTTCCTCAGCAACTTCTACGCAGCGTCGATCTGGGTCGACGGTGAGAGGTACGCCACCGTCGAGCACGCCTACCAAGCAGCCAAGACCGACGACCTGGCCTCGCGCCGCCTGATACGCGAGGCAGCGACCCCCGCGATCGCAAAGCGCCTGGGTCGCTGCTGCGGCCTGGCCCCCGACTGGGACTCGCGGCGGTTGGGCGTGATGCTCGACCTCGTGCGAAAGAAGTTCGAGAACCCGCTCCTACGGGCCATGCTGCTGGCGACGGAGGATGCGGTGCTGGTCGAGGGCAACACCTGGAACGATACGTTCTGGGGCGTCTGCCGCGGCCGGGGCGAGAACTGGTTGGGCCGCATCCTGATGCAGGTCCGTGAAGAGTGCCGACAGCAGTCCACGTGAAGAAGTCAAAACACCTCCTCGTAGCTCAGCGGAATCAGAGCGCCCGCCTCCTAAGCGGGAAGTCGCCGGTTCGAATCCGGCCGGGGAGACAGCATCGTCCACGCCCACCTCCTCGTAGCTCAGCGGACAGAGCACCAGGCTCCGAACCTGGGGGCCGCGCGTTCAAGTCGCGCCGAGGAGGCCTTCCTACGCATGCCCCCGTGGCTCGAGCGGACGTAGGCGTCCGCCTTCTAAGCGGAAGAAGGCAGGTTCGAATCCTGCCGGGGGCGCTGCACCGAATTCGCGGTCCCTGGACGGAGTAGTGTGGTCTAGGACGGTCTGATTGGGTCCGAGCGACCCGAGGAGAAGCCTCATGACGATGCTCGCGAGGGACAAGAAGGACTGCAGCAGGCGAAAGTCGACGGGCGGCGGCCGACGTCCCGACCTCAGGAACATCCGCAGGGAGGAGGCCAGCGCTCGTCAGGCGTCATGGTCGCTCCTCAGCGCTGAAAAGCAGCTTGCCGAGCTCGACCGTCGCTTGGGTAAGGGGATTGGGGCCGTGAAGCAGCGTGCCCGCCTCGCGGTTCGTGTCGAACGTACGAAGATGGTCACCACGAACCAGCAACCGACGAAGAGCTCCAGATCACGCTAGGCCCACGACCAGCGTTCCTTCGCTTAGCCTTCGCTTCGACGACCGCTTAGCTCAGCGGTAGAGCGCCTGCCCGACGAGCAGGAGGTCGCTGGTTCGAACCCAGCAGCGGTCACGATGAGCACCGACACGAAGCAGGTCATCGTGGTCAGGCGTGACCTGAACATGCGCAAGGGCAAGCTGGCCGCCCAGGTCGCGCATGCCAGCGTGAAGTTCCTGGTCGAGAACAACGAGTCAGACCGCGGCGACGCGCTCCTCGTACGATTGACGCCCGATGAGGCATCGTGGCTCCTGGGCGAGGGCGGCAGCACCAAGATCGTCGTAGGCGTCGACACCGAGGGCGCCCTGCAGGACCTGATCTTCAGGGCGAAGCTCCTGGGCATCGAGGCGTTCCCGATCGTCGACGCCGGGCGCACGGAGTTCAACGGTGTGCCAACGTTGACGTGCGCTGCCTTCGGCCCCGCCGCGGCGGCGGCGCTCGACGAGCTGACGGGGAACCTGAAGCTCCTGTGAGCGGACGACTTGCATGATACGGAAGCGTACTCAAGCGGCTGACGAGGCCCGCTTGCTAAGCGGGAGGCCCTACGGGGTCCATGGGTTCGAATCCCATCGCTTCCTCGAACACGTGGAGGGTTGGCTGAGAGGACTAAGGCGGCCGCCTTGAAAGCGGCAGGGGCCCATGGGCTCCCGGGGGTTCGAATCCCTCACCCTCCTCGGGCGGGAAATCCAGGCAATGAGCGGGAGGACGATGCATGCCGACGCGTAAGATCAACGATGCATGGCCGGGCGCAGCTAGCGGAACGCACCCACCGTGCCACGACCGTGAGCACCGACCGCCCAACATGCAGGTCTTCGAACCTGGAACGTACGAGCACGAGTGCCCCTCCTGCCGGCAACGAACCGTGTTCACCGTGAACGGTTTCACACATGGAAGCGTGGCTGAGAGGCCCAAGGCGCCCACCTCGAAAGTGGGATGGCGGTGATGAACCGCCACGTGGGTTCGAATCCCACCGCTTCCTCGGAGGAATGGCTGAGAGGTTGAAGGCACCACGTTGGAATCGTGGCGGGCCCCCGCTGGGGCCCCACGGGTTCGAATCCCGTTTCCTCCTCCGACGAGACAGACGACGCAGGCATAGCACAACAGGTAGTGCGCCACCTTGCCATGGTGATGATGCGGGTTCGAGCCCCGCTGCCCGCTCCCTCCTGCTCCAGTACGCGGAGCGAAGGATCGCGGACGTGGTGTTCAAGGGCAGCATGGCTGGCTTCCAACCAGCAGGTACCGGTTCGACCCCGGTCGTCCGCTCGAGGTTCAGATGGGTTCTGAGAAGAAGAGGGTGCGTGCAGCGTTTCGCAATGCGGTGTTTTCCCGCGACAGCAACCGGTGCCGAGCGTGCGCTAGCCCGAGCGTCGCGCTCGATGCGCACCACATCACCGACAGGAACCTGATGCCCAACGGCGGCTACGTTGCGGAGAACGGCATCTCGCTGTGTCAAACGTGCCACGAGAAGGCTGAGGTCTACCACTCCACGGGAACAGCGCTGCTGGGCTGGTCGCCGGACGACCTGTACAGGTTGATCGGATCAACGTACGATCTGGCGGTCGCCGCGGCCAAGCGCAGCGGCGGGTGCTAGGCCGACGATGAGCAGGAACGTGAAGCACGTGCGCCGGAAGGTAACGCAGGAGCAGGTCGACGCGATGAACCGCATGCTGCAGCTCAGCAGCGCGCCCTTCCGGTACGCGGTTGGGAACGATGGCCGGTTGACCGAGGTACCGCACCACCATCATGAGCTGCACGGTTGCTGCAGCTGAACCATCGAATCGATCTACGTAAGGAAACGCAGGCAAGGCCTCGCCGACGTGCATGGAACACGGTAGACAGCGCAAGCTCAAACCTTGCGGCTCCCAGGAGCATGTGGGTTCGAACCCCACCGTCGGCACGATGAACGACAACGACCAGCAGCCACGAAGGCTCGTGGTCCACTGCAAGCGTGAACCGTTCGACGTCTACATCGGGCGCGGGCGTTCGTCGCAGTGGGGCAACCCGTTCTCCGACAACCCGCAGAGCCTAGCGAAGGTCGTCGTCGGCGATCGCAATGAAGCGATCGCCCGCTACGAAGAGTGGCTGCTGCAGCAGCCGGAGCTGGTCGCACGTGCCAGGAAGGAGCTGCGTGGCAAGGTGCTGGGGTGCTGGTGTTCCCCGCGGGCCTGCCACGGCGACGTCCTGGCCAGGATCGCGAACGAGGATGGGCCCAGCCCGGTCGAGCGCCCCGAGGAACCGTGAAATCGTACCCATCGATCCCGTACGCGGTGACGTCGCGCCTGCCCATCATCGCCTTCGACAAGCTCGACGGCAGCAACGTACGCGCGGAGTGGTCGTCCAAGCGCGGTTGGTACAAGTTCGGCACCCGCCACAGGCTCATCGTCGACGGGGAGCCCATCTTTGGGCCGGTCCCCCAGCTCATCAACGAGAAGTACGGTGAGCCGCTCGCCCGTGCGATCCACGGGGCTGGGTTCGACCGCGCGGTGTGCTTCTTTGAGCTGTGGGGCCCAGGATCGTTCGCGGGCTCGCACGATCCGAACGAATCGTTGACGATCACGTTGCTCGACGTCGCTCCCTACAACCAGGGGATCCTAGAGCCCGAACGTTTCCTCAGGGTGTGCGGTGGGTTGGACCACGCACGCATCCCGCACTGGGGGCCCTGCACCCCGGAGTTCATCGAGCAGGTTCGCGCTAGCGAGCTGCCGGAGATGACGTTCGAGGGCGTGGTATGCAAGGCTGCGGCCGAGAACCGCGCAAAGATGCCGACGATGTTCAAGCAGAAGTCACGTGCATGGCTCGAGAAGCTACACGAACACTGCCACGGCGACCAGGCCATGTACAGCAGGCTGATATGACGACGACCCTTCGCAACGACCGTGGCACTCCCGGTTGGGGTCGGCCGTCTTATAAGCGGCTGCGACAGGGGGCTCGACACCCCCGCGGTCGACGATGAGGAGGTCTCGAGTTGAGGTCGTGGACGGCGCGCCTGCTCGAGCGTTCCATGCGTTCGCATCGTCAGCAGAGCTGCTGGCGTGGGTGCGGGCGGTGTCGAACGGTGAGCAGGTGCAGCATGCCGCGGGCATGCTGACGCTGGTCCTCGAGCGCGGGTCGTTCCTCGACGTGGAGCTGGTCGGGTACGAGTACGCCTACGACGTCGCTCCTGCGGCACGCCTGAACCACGTAAGGATGGCGCTGGCCCAGCGGACCAGCAACGCTGCGGGGCTCCTTGTGAGCATCTACCAGGGGTGGGTCACCGACGGCATGCTACCGTTGCGGGCGGGCACGTGGAATGGTTTCGTGGTTCGCGCGCTGGCTGCCGCCGACGAGCAGCTGGACCTCGCGGCGCTGTTCGAGAGCGCCACACGCACGACCTAGACGGGTTGTAGCAGCGCACCACAAGGATGTACCATCCGGGGATGGTTCCCCTCGTCGTCGACTACCTCAAGGATCACAGCCTCCAGCAGCTGGAGGATGACCACGGCGTCTGCGCTCGGTTCTCGAACGATCGTACGAAGGCATCGCTCAACTACGACCAGATCCTGATCAGGAACGGCGATCGCCTCGCCGAGCAGTGCCGTGGGATGGTCGTGCGCGTCCTCGCCGCATCGCCGGCGGACGACGAGCGGATGGTCCGTCCCGTGGGGCACGTCGCGGTCGTCGCCTGGCCCATGGACCGCTTCTACAACCACGGCGACGTCGCTGCAGCCCCGGTCGACTGGGGCTGCCCCCGCCTGCGCGTCGACGAGAAGCTCGACGGCACCATGATCGTGCTGTACCACGACGCGGATCGATGGCACGTTGCGACGCGCGGGGTTCCCGAGGCCGACCTGCCCATCCACGCGGGGCACCTCGAGGTCGGCGACATGACGTTCTCCGAGCTGTTCTGGTGGGCCCTGCGGTGCACCCTCGTTGGGCAGGTCTGCGCCCACGCTGGAGATCATCGTGATTGGTGCATCGACGCGTTGGGCGCCCACCTACGCACCGACATCACGTACGTCCTCGAGCTGACGTCCCACGTCAACCAGGTCGTGGTGCGCTACGAGAGCCCAGGCGTGACGCTGCTCGCGGCACGTCGCACCAGCACCGGCGAGGAGCTTCATCTGGACGAGATCGAGCTGCCGGGGGTGCCCAGGCCGCGGACGTGGCCGCTGGCCGACGCTGCTTCG